>Ga0315277_10012087_pt1 | contig 10839 bp, 6 predicted proteins | sample YL17G05_15_MG_FD_203695 | JGI IMG/M metagenome (GOLD analysis project Ga0315277, IMG submission 203695) | Sediment microbial communities from Yellowstone Lake, YNP, Wyoming, USA - YL17G05_15 | ecosystem: Environmental > Aquatic > Freshwater > Lake > Sediment | place: USA: Wyoming | collected... | reverse complement strand
CCGAAATTCAAGATCCGGAGCCTGTGGCAGCGGTGGGCCTGGGCTGGAGGACTCGGGTTTCTCGCGCTTGCGATCCTGGCGATTCTCTTCCTGGGGGAGGGGAAACCCACATGGGCAGAGGTCTCCCGGAGTTTCAAGTCTGTTTCCTTCTTCAGTGTGGTTATTTATCAAAAGGATGCCGCGCTGTCCGAACCTCGACAGATGGAGATCTGGAAGGGGAGGAATGGCCGCGTTCGGCTGCGGGTTGGCTCCCTGGTGGTTTTTGCACAGAGCGGCAAGGTCTTTAAAGTCTTTGATATCAAGAAACCAGGCGAAGCCTCATACGATCCCCGGACACAGTGGCTTGAATCTCTTATTGAAGTGCTGGGGAAGAAAGAAATGTTTTCCCTCGAGACCGTGATTCAAACAATCTCAGGCAAAATGCAGGACATTTCGCCCCGGCTCAATACAGATGCGGAAATTTCCGAGGATCTTGCGGTGTTCGATTTCCAAAGCGAACAGACCACGGAATGGATTCGCATCTGGGCGCTCAAGGAAAGCCGCCTTCCCCTTCATGTTCGCGTCTGGAACCCTTGGAATGGCGCAACCGTGGACGCCGTGTTTTCCTACGCCAAAGAGCAACCGGAGATCTTTTACGATCCCACGGTTTTTGAGGAAAAACTAAAAGGTAAAAACCAGAGCGAGACGGCCCTTGCCTATATGTTCCTGAGCGATCCCATAGAGAAAATGAGCATTCCTGGAAGTTCAGACAGAAAGGCCATTTTGAATACAGTCGCCCGAACCCTGGACGGAGAATCCTGGTCTTTTGCAGAACACGCAGGCAATGCGATTCTTCTCGTTTTCTGGAATACAAAAAGCGGGATCAGGGATGAAGAGGGTCTCAAAAAGATTTTTCAAGAGTACGCGGATCGCAAGGATTTTATTTTGGCTGGCGTGGCCCTGGACATGAAACCCGAACCTGTCAGGCAATATTGCGAAGAACATCATATTCCCTTTATTCAATTCCATGAGCCGGATCAGGGCTTGGATAACAGCCTGGCACTGGCCTGTGGTGTGCATAGTCCAGGAGAAAAAAGGATCATTTATCGCGATGGTTGGACGGAATCCTTTCACGATCCAGACCAGCTGAAGGCTGCTGTGGAAGGTCTTTCTTATGAAACACAGCACTTTATCGTGAATTCCAACCACTTGAAAATCGGGATGAACAAGGAGGATGTCATACGAATCCTGATCAAGAAACCCTTGAACCAGATCAAAGAAGGGGAAAGCGAGATTTGGAATTATGAGCTTCCCGATGCTGAGGGGAGTGCTTTGCAGAAATGGGAGTTCCGATTCGACGGCAAAGGGCTCTTGACCAATTTCATCGGCCGCCACGAGATTCTCCATCCGGCAAGGATAAAGGTCAGTTTCACAGAGGAATTCTGGAAGATGAATGTGATCAAACGATTCAATCCTGACGATCTTCCGGAACATAATAATCTCAATGCCTTTGTTTTTTCCGCCCGGAAGGGAAACGCGGTTTATCCCTTTAATGATGAGAAGCGGGACAGCGTTATTCCCGGAAAAACCTATGAACGCCCGGTGATTTCTGGAACATATAATTTTGAAATTCAACTGATGAATATTGAGAAACATAAAGTCATCGGTTCCATCACCCTGGTTGAAGGGGCGGAACTGGGAAAAGATGAAGAGAAGTCGTTTCAATTTTAATAGGGAAAGCCCTATCTTTTTGTCATGCCCCCCTTATGGGGATAATGCATGCCCGCCACTTTTTGTTTGATTCCCCTTTTCCCGCCGGATATTTGTATCATCGAATGATTTGAAATTGTATGAGGGAAAGAAAGGAACATCTTTTCCTCAGGGGTTCTTATGAGAATGCGGAGACTTACAATTATTGTTATTGTCCTTGTATTGGGATTTACTGTCCAGGCTGCGGATTTCAAATTTGCGGTTCTTGGCGACAGCCAGTTTCACAATCCCGATATATTCGAAGGCCTGGTGCGGGAAGTGGAACTCCTGAGACCGGATTTCGTGATCCAGGTCGGAGACATGATCCATGGATATACGTACGAGCCTGAGCAGGTCCGCACGGAATGGGAGAGGTTTAAAAACCAGATCTCGCCGCTGACGATGCCGTTTTATCCTGTGCCGGGAAATCACGATGTGACCACTTCGCCCATGGAGACAATATATGAGGAGGCCTGGGGCGCGGGCCGGTTTTTTTATTCTTTCAATCATAAGGGCAGCCATTTTGTCATCCTCGATACAAACTTCAGGCAGTATTACGGTGTTGTGGCGCCGGAGCAGATGGAGTGGCTTTCCCGGGATCTGGAGGAAAACCGAACCGCGGAACATCTATTTCTCTTCATGCATCAGCCCCTCTGGCAGGATAAGGAGTCCAATTGGGAAGATCTTCGCAAATTAATTATGAACCATCCGCGTGTCCGGATTATTTTCGCGGGGCACACGCATGAAAACTGCTTTGAGATTGTAGATGGGATCAAGACATTTATCATCAATTCATCGGGCCATATCAATCACCAGGCGCCAGCTGCGGGTTATTTTTTTGAAGCCCTTCTTATATCTGTGAACGGCGATGATCTCATGGAAGCGGTGATTCCAGCGGGAAGCATCAAACCCCATGATTATGTGACCCGGCAGGAGCGGGACAGATCCGGGCCTTATTTTATCCCTCCAACTGGCGGGCAGATCCCGGATCCCGCGGACAAGGATCTGGATTATGTTTATTCCTTTCCCTTGAAAAATCGCTCCGGTGAGATGAACGTGTACACCGTGCGATGGGTAACGCCGAACCCCGCGTTCACAGTGGAGCCTCCGGAACAGGCGGTCCTTCTGGCTCCTGGCAGGACAGAGGATGTGTACGCGCGGCTCAAGGCGACTTCGGGCCGGTTCGAGTATTACAGCCTTCCCTATGCCTTTATTGAAACCTATTATAACACACTCCGCGGGGAGTCGGTTATTCTGCGCTCAAGGCACGATCTCTCCATCCCCAGGAAGGCGGAAGCCCGGTTCACATCCAAACCGCCCTGGATTGACGGCATCCTCGATGATACAGCCTGGCAGTCTGCGGATGTGATCGCGGATTTCCAGATCACCAAAGCCGGGGATCCGGCGGACGTTCAAACCTGGGTGCGCACCTTGTATGATGAGAATAATTTTTATATCGGCGTGCATTGCGAGGAGCCGGATCCGGAAAACCTCGTCGCGTTTGCAACAGGGCCTGTCCCTTTCACCTGGGGCGATGATGACGTGGAGATCTTTCTCGATGTAAAACACGATATGCTCACGTATGACCGCGCTTTTGTCAATTCCGCAGGCGCCACGTTCAACAGCATGCCTGAGAAGGGGATCTGCAAACCGTGGTATGACCATGCGGTGCACGTGGGAAAGGATTACTGGGCTGCGGAGTTTCGGATGCCATTCAAGGATCTTGGCGTTGAGGATACTCCGACCTCAGCCACTATGTGGGGATTCAATGTCCGCCGCCACCGGCAGAAACCCGAGCGCGTGCAGTCCGACTGGCAGAAGATGCAGAATGTGCCGTATGAGCCATGGCGTTTCGGTGTGCTTCAATTTGTGAAGGATCATAAAGAATGACACAAGGGAAAATAATAAAAAGGGAAGCGCTCGCGCCGATTGTGGCGCGGCTTCTGGAAAAGGGGAAAAAGGTCGGGCTGACGTGCGGCGTGTTTGATATTCTTCACGCAGGGCACGTGGAATATCTGGAACAGGCGAAGAACCGCTGCGACGTCCTGATCGTGAGCATCAATACAGATCTTTCCGTGAAGAAATACAAGGATCCCGGCCGGCCTCTTGTTCCCCAGGACCAGAGGGCGCGCGTTGTGGCCGGTCTCGCCTCTGTGGATTATGTCACGTTCCATTCCGAGCGCCGGATGAAGAGAACCCTGGAGATCCTCCGCCCCACTTATTATATCAAGGGAGGGGATTATACCCCGGAGAAACTCACATCCGGAGGCATGGCGGAGAAGCACGGCGGAGAGGTTTTGATCCTTCCCTTAAAGCCGGGGATTTCAACCACGAAAGTTATTGAACGCGTCCTTCTTGCCTATGGAGCAAAACCACAGTTGATCGAGATTCCCCAGCCGGAGCCTGCGCCCGCGCTTTTCCTCGATCGCGACGGGGTCATCAACAGGGACAGGGGCTATATCAGCGATCCGAAGGATTTCGAGATTCTTCCCGGCGCGATTGAAGGCCTTAAGAGGTTCCAGAAAGCCGGCTATTTTCTCATCATCATTACAAACCAGGGAGGCATCGGACTCGGGTATTACACAGCGGAGGATTTTTTCCGGGTGAACCTCGAGATGTTCAAACAGCTCAGCGCCGCCGGCGTATATATAGACAAGGTCTATTTCTGTCCTCACACCGTGAAGGAAAAATGTTCCTGCAGAAAACCCGGGATCGGCATGATCCGCCGCGCCCAGAAAGAACTCCCCATCCTTATGGACAAGAGCCTTTTCGTGGGCGACAAGCCGCTCGATATGAAAGCCGGGAAAAAAGCCCGGCTCAAAACCTGCCTGATCTCGAATTGTCCCGATACTCAAGACCCCTCCCTTAAACCCGATTTGATCGCATCCGATCTGAGCGCCCTTGCCAAAGCCATCCTCTAACCCAAGTTCGCCAGTTTGAAATAGGAGATGATTGATTTTCTTGGACAGACCATTCCCAGAACACTCAATCGAACATGATCCCCATTACGCACCACCGTGGGTTTTGTTCCGGAAGGCGCCCATTTTCGGCGAGGGCGAGGCTCTCCTTCGATCCCGGTTTCATCCGCAAATCAGAGTTCGATATTCTCGTCTTGACAGAGAGTTCGCATGAGAGTTAGGAACAATCAATCTGGTATTGTTCCTTGAGATATCCATGAAAAGCCTTGGCTGTCCAGAATTCTCGACCTGCTTTCCGAGGATTTTCGATGTCCTCTTTCAGCGTTTTTGCGGTTTGTTTGGGTATTCTCCCGGGACGCCCGGATCGCTTGCGGACGATTAATCCATCAATGCCCCGCTTATTGAACGCTGCGATCCATTTTCTCAAAGCTCGCGCTGTCACATCGCAAGCGCGCATAACCTGATCTCGTTTGGACCCCGTTCCCAGCATGATAATCGCCATAAAGCGCATTTGGGTTTCTTTCGAGGCGGGTATCATTGTGGCTCGCAGTTCCTGCAAGGAAGCGTTTTCAAAATTGGGTTCTATGGGTCTGCGCGACGAGGGAAATGGATATGTTGGTAATTTGGAAGGAAAATGCAAGAGGGGAAAAATTCGCATCAGATTCTTCAGAATCAATATAAGCTCCAGGCATGAAGCCATTCGAAAAAGGTCATGATGAGATCCATCGCGTTGGCGGAATCTTTGGCATTGTATATGGTTTCAAACGGAAATCCGAAATAGAGAATCTTGCACGGAAGGCTTCCTCCGGGAACGATTCCATAATAGCTGACGCCTGCCACATCTGCGCCGGATGAACCGTAGTATAACGTGGCCGCGCTTCCCCCGGCTGCGGAAAGGATATCCGGGGTTTCTACATTATAAACGCCGTGAGAACCGTCATCGAAAGAGAAGGAAAGTCTTTCAAAGATTGTCCCGGGAACACCCCGCGCCTGGTATGTCCCGGCATCATCATTCACATATCCGGCTTTGAGATAGTTGTTAAAAAACGGAGTATCGTTGGGATGACCGTTGCTGTAATTATTGCCAGAGTTTCCTTTTTCCACAAGATCCCACCCGATTTCAGAGCCTGAAACAAACAGGTATCCGCCCGCTTTCAGATAATCCTGCAGAATAGTCTGTTCATCATACCCGAAGGTTTCGCTCTCTGTCGATTCTTCACCGCACATCCAAAATACAATAGGGTAATCGAGCAGGGACACGGTTTTATCGGCAACAGCCTCATTGGCGCAGGAGTCATACATTTTCAAGTTGGCGGAAAGGGCGCTAGCGAAATTCTCCATCAAGCTGTGATTGGATCCGCTGTTTTGCGAGTTCCACCGGTCATAACCATCCACAAGGAGAATTTTATTTCCTGTTGACCCGGGTGAGGCGCACAACACGTCGGAATCCGCGCCAGCACCGCCAGAGTTGACCGCTTGCAGTTTAAAGGCATACTTTGTCAGGGCGACCAGTCCGGTGATGGTTGCGGATCTGGCATCAGATCCCAGGGCGCCTTCATTGCGAATCAGGGTCCAGGATCCTGGTCCGGTTTTCTGGAACAGGCGGAATCCCTGGCTTGCATGCCCTTCCCAGCTGATGGCAACTGAATCCGGGGCCGTTTGTTTTGCTGTTTTTATGGCGGGGGGTTCGTCGGGAACATCGAAGTAATTCAAAACAGCCTTCATAACGCTATTGCGATCCGATTCATTATTGATGGTTTCAAAAGGAAATCCCATGTTTACAACAGTGCCTGTTGTGGGCGAGGAATAATACACACAGGCGTTTCCTGCAGATCCTCCCTGATAGATCATACCGACCGAGGCGGTGGAGATGGGTGAGATTTGATCGGGAGTGGCAACATCATAGGTTCCGTGAGAGCCATCGTCGAAGGAGAAGGAAAGCCCGTTGAATATGCTTCCAGGGGCGCCTTGGACCTGGTAGGTTCCTGCATCGTCGCCTGCATAATCCGCACAGAGATAAAAGTTATAAAAGAGGGCGTCGTTGGCGCAGCCATTTTTGTAAGTGATCCAGTTGGCTCCATAATCGAGGTCCCATCCGATCTCCGATCCTGAGACAAAGAGGCGACCGCCGCCACTTAGAAAGTTCATCACATGCCTCTGTTCCGCCCAGGAGAAGGTCTCGTCAAAAGTGGATTCCTCAGCCAGAATCCATACAGCGGCAGGATAATCCGAAAGATCGATCTGTTCATCCACAACCGCTTCGTTGCTGCAAAAATCGAATCCGATCCCTTGGGCGCCCAGGGCATTTCCCGCACGGGGAAGAAAACCATGCGGAGATCCTTTTTGTTCCCGATAGCGATCCGCGCCGTCAACGAGGAGGACGCGGGGGGCGAACCCATCCAAACGCCAGCTTGTGACATTCGAGTCGATGGTTTCTATTCCCCCGGTGTTATAAGAGGTCATTTTGAAAAAGTATGTCGTGTCAGGGAGAAGGCCTGAGATTTCGCAATAGCGGAGTCCGGGCACAAGTTCGGTATATTCCCGAATCAGGGACCAGATTGAGGCGTCCGTGCTCTGATAGAGGCGGAAACCGAGATCCGCCTGGCCGTCCCAGCGGATTTGCGCGCGTTCGGTTCCGATTTTCACAATGGACAATATCACAGGTTCCGGAAAAACATAAACTTTATATTGGGAGGGATTATTGTATCTGATGGGCAGATAGTTGTCATCGCGGGAAAGGGAGCGGTGGGTCATTGCCCAGATTAATCCGCTGCCTGAGGTGGATTCATAAAGCATGGCAGTGTGTGTATTGTTTGTAAAATAATCATAAAGACGGATATGGCTTCCCGCGTTGTTGAGTGCATCGCCCATCCTGAGGTCATCCCAGTCGATATCGTCGGAAATGCCGGGAAATCCGGAAGTGGCCCGCCTGGGCGATGTCCAGGCATTGGAGACAAATCCGGAACAATCCGCGCCCGCGCTGCACGTGTCATAGGAGGAGCTTCCGGAGGTGTTTTTGTTTCCCGCCACGTCGCCTTCGGAAAGCCTCAGGAGATATTGTTTTGTCGAATTTTCCCCGCCCCAGCAATATTTCATTCCTGTCTTCCATCCCACAACCGGATCCGGGCAGGTAGATCCTGTGCAGTCGCTCGCATCGGCATTGTTTGCATTGACATAATAATACAAAGTGTTGAAATCTTCCGCAATCGCCATAATCCGATCCCGTTTGACGTCATGCGTGAGTTGCCCGTCATAAGGATAAAAATCTGCTGCAGGAATGGGGGCAAGGAGGTAAAAGTATACCAGGGAAATGTTTAAAAAAAATCTTTCAATTTTCATGATATAATCTCTCCATCAATCTCCTTTGCGTTATTTAAAGGAAAGACATGATAGGAATTGGGGGATAAGTCAATTCTTTAGAGAAAAAATGTCAGGGGAGGATTTTGGGGGATTTTGGGGTCAAACTTATAGATAAAGCCCACTTTTGGCTTGACGCGCTTCATCTGTTTGAATCATATAAATACCTTATGGCACGGCCGAAGCGTATAGATTTACCTTTTTCTCTTTATCATGTGATGACCCGCACCAACACGGGGGATGTCGCATTTCTCGATGTGGCCGATGAGCGAAAGTTTCTTTTTTATGTGGAAAAATATCTCGATCTTTTCAACTACCGTCTTCATGCCTGGTGCCTGATGCCGACCCATTTTCATCTCCTTTTGGAAAGCACAGACCGACCGGCCCTCTCGGAATTCATGCGTCGGCTCTTGACGGCATATACCGTGTATCACAACAGACGACACAGGCGCCATGGCCACCTTTTCCAGGGACGGTTCAAAAGCTATCTGGTGGACAAGGTGAATTATCTCCTCGCCCTTTCCCGTTACATCCATCTCAATCCGGTCAAAGAGAAGATAGGCAAGGATCCTGTTCAATATCGGGGATCGAGCCTGAAATACTATGTTCGGGGCGAGGATCCTCGATTTCTCTTTACCCGCGAAACCTTGAACTATTTCAAAGGAAACAGAAAGGCCTACGAAACGTTTATCAGAGAAGGACTCACCGAGGATACAAAGCCTCCTATTATTAAACAGGCTTACGTGGGGCATGAGGACTTTGTGCGGAGGATGGAACAGAGAGGAGGATATTTGCGGGAAAAGGGGAAACGGATTCCCGGGAATCTGTTGAAACGGACGGGTAAGATACGGAAGGAGGATCTTCAAAGGGCCGCCAGTATCGTTAAAAAAGTCGCACAACGTTTTGGTGTGGTCCCAGAGGTGATCAGAAATGGCGTGCGCATTCGAGGTGATATTGGGAGGGCGAGATCTGTGACTCTTGTCCTGTTAAGAGAATCCCTGCCCTGGAGATTCAGGGAAATCTCAGCTTTTCTGGGTCTCCATGGGAAAAGGGGTCTTCATTATTACACAGAGAAAGTGGAAGGGGATCGAAATTTGAAAGAGATGTTAGAGGAACTCATGAGAGAGAATCGGAGGAAAAATTAAGTGGGCTTTATCTATAAGTTTGACCCCAAAGTCTACCAAAGTCTGCTGAAAGGGGAGGGTATATGAGCGAGGCGTCTTTACCTTTGAAATCCGAACGGCTTCTTTCCCTGGATGTGTTTCGCGGCGCGACCATAGCAGCCATGCTCCTGGTCAACAATGCGGGCGATTGGGGGCATGTGTTTCCGCCGCTCCTTCATGCCGAGTGGCATGGGTGCACGTTTACCGATCTGATCTTTCCTTTTTTCCTCTTTATCATGGGAGTGGCGATGAGCTTCAGTTTTTCGAGGCGCGTTTCACAGGAAGCGGATCGAAAGGGATTGTATATCCAGATCGTGAAACGCACTGCGCTCCTTTATATCCTGGGCAGCATCATCATCTTTTTCGCCTCAAAGGGGTTGGGCAAGCCTTTCAAGCCCTATGGCGTTCTTCAGCGGATTGCGCTGTGCTATCTGTTCAGCTCCCTCATACTCCTTTATACCGGTGTGCGGGGGCAGATATTCTGGGCTGTCCTTTTTCTGGGGATTCATTATGTGATTTTAAAGCTGGTACCCTTTGCCGGGCATGGGGGTGGAAGCCTGGCGCCTTTTGCCAATATCTCCGACTGGATTGACACAAGGCTTTTTGGCGTGCATCTGGGGGAATTTGATCAAAAGCTTGGGATGGGGCACGATCCTGAAGGGCTGCTCGGAACCCTTTCCTCCATCAGTTCCACGCTGGCAGGGGTTCTCTGCGGCAATTGGCTGAGAATCAAGGATAAAAGCGGGCATGAGAAGGTCTCCTGCATGGCCACTTTCGGCATTGCCCTATTGGGACTGGGGCTTCTCTGGCGTTATGACATCCCCCTGAACAAGAACTTATGGACCCCCTCTTACGTTGTTTATACAACCGGATGGGCGCTCCTTTGCCTGGGGGCGTGTTACTGGCTTGTGGATCTCAAGGGGTATAAAGCCTGGACCAAACCGTTTGTTGTGTATGGAATGAATCCCATAGCCGCATATTTCGGCGCGAGTGTTATGGCTTATACCACGGTCTGGATCCGCTGGAAGGATGCGGCAGGCAAAACTGTCATGCTGAAATATTTTCTGTACGATCATATTTACAAGAGCTGGGTTCCTTCTGTCTTTGGCCACACGGTCTCCTCCGCGTGCTGGGGCATGAGCTATGTGGTCCTCTGGTGCTTCCTCATGTGGATTCTGTACAGAAAGAAGATCTTCATCAAAGTTTGACAGGGAACAATTATACTTGACAAATAAGAATAATGAAAAGAGTATAAAAGTTGTTCTTTTATCATTGGAAATATATATGTCAGGAATGGAAATTTTTGAAGAAAGAAATTATTTTAAAAATCAGCATCAAAAGGGGGTGAAGACATTATGAAAAAGAAATATTGTCTCGGTCTATTGATTCTTTTCTCCGGGTTTATTGCCATGAGCGCTTATGGCCTTATGGTGGAATATTCCCTCAAGAAGCTGACGATGGAATCAACGGATATTGTCAGCGGCAAGGTCACGGGCAAAGTCTGCCACTGGAATGAAGCCAAAACCCAGATTGTCACGGATGTGACGATCAAGATTGATAAAGCGGTCAAGGGACAGGCAAAAGATTCCATCATCGTGCAATACCCTGGAGGCACCATTACCAATAGCGATGGAACAGGAATAGGCATGGGACGTTCCGATACCCCCGAATGC
>Ga0315277_10012086_pt1 | contig 10839 bp, 9 predicted proteins | sample YL17G05_15_MG_FD_203695 | JGI IMG/M metagenome (GOLD analysis project Ga0315277, IMG submission 203695) | Sediment microbial communities from Yellowstone Lake, YNP, Wyoming, USA - YL17G05_15 | ecosystem: Environmental > Aquatic > Freshwater > Lake > Sediment | place: USA: Wyoming | collected... | reverse complement strand
CCTCATTGAAACATTTCCTGAATTGAAAAAATATTAAATAGGTGAAGGTAATAGGTTCGTCTTGAGGTTTTAGAATCACTATGGATGATATCGAAGCTATCAGGAAGAAGAAATTACGTGACCTTCAGCAACAACAGGCGTTCTCACAGGAAGACTTCGAAGAGACACAACAGAAAGAGTTTGAAGAGCAAAAGAAACATATCCTGAGAGTGATTCTCACTGATGACGCACGGGAACGTCTTGGACGAATTAAAGCTGCACGTCCAGAAATGGCAGAAAACCTAGAAAATCAACTCATCATGCTTGCACAATCTGGGCGACTCAAAAATAAAATAAACGATGAACAATTACGGGAATTACTCTCGAAGCTGCTCCCGAAAAAACGCGATATTACAATTCGAAGAAGAGGAATATAAATGTCAAGTCATAAATCTTTAGGAAGAAAACTCAGATTAGCCCGAGCAACAAAAAGCAATCGGCGAGTACCAGCATGGGTAATGATTCGTACAAACCGAAGATTTACCCGGCATCCAAAAACACGGCATTGGCGAAGAAATTCACTTAAAATAGGTTGATACGTATGGCTGAGAAAGATTCTAGAAAAGAACTTGAACGGATTTACATAATACCGCTTAGACGAGCAAAAATCGGACCAACATCTAGAGCAGCACCCCGAGCGATTGATGATATTCGTCATTTTCTCATGAGACACATGAAAGTCGAACAGAAAAAAGTCTGGATCGATGATTCTTTAAACAAACAGATCTGGGCGCATGGGAAATTCTGGATTCCAAGTAAAATCCGTGTACGCGCTGTGAAATTCGAAGACGGTGTTGTCGAGGCAACGTTACCAGAGTTAGGTGAAAAGAAATCACGACGAGAATTTTTAAAAGAGGAAAAAGAAAAGAAAACTCCAATTCTTCGACGAGAAGAAGAAAAAGCAGAGGAAGCAGTACCTGGAGCTGAAGGATACGATATTACTCCGACCGGTGAAGGTGAAGTAAAAATCAAAAAGAAAAAAGAGAAAGCTCCAAAGGACGAAGAAACAAAAAAATCAGAAAAAACAGCTAAGAAAAAAGAAGAGCCCATTGTAACAAAAAAATTAAAGGCCACAACGAAGAAATCAACATCAACAAAGAAAGAAGAAAAGAAAAAACCTGTCAGTAAAAGAAAATCATCTTCGAAGAAAACGGAAAAAAAAAGTGAATAAGAATGCTTCAGATCCTGGATTTCAATGAAAATCCAAACGTAGGAATTTACTGTCGAGCGAATGATTCTGTTGTTTTTTTACAGAAGAGCTTACAAAAGAAAACCAAAAAGTTGATTGCAGAAGTTCTGGGTGTTAAGACAGTAGATCTCTCTATTGCTAATTCTACAATTATTGGCTCACTATTGACATTTAATTCATATGGTGCGATTGTGACTGAATACGCTGACAAAGAAACATTGAAAACTATTGAGAATCAGGGACTTAAGATTTATCCGATAAAAGATGTAATTAATGCTTCTGGAAACGATATTTTAGTAAACGATCATGGAGCTCTTGTTCACCCTGATTTACAGAACGCTACTGTGAAAAAAATTAGTGACATACTCGGCGTGCCGGTGCAGAAGGGCACCATCGCTTCGTTTGGTACTGTTGGTATGGCTGCGGTTGTAACAAATAAAGGATGTCTCTGTCATCCGAAGGTTACTGATGAAGAAAAACAACAATTGGAGAAGATCTTTGATGTCGACGTTATGATAGGAACCGTGAACCATGGATTCCCTATGATTGGCAGCGGTCTTGTGGCAAATATAAAAGGTGCCATTATTGGAAAAATGACAACTGGTATTGAAATGGGACGCATTGAGGAAGCATTAGGATTTTTTTGATAGAAACCATCAATATTTTTTATAACTTTTCTTAAGGAAATATTTTTTTAAAACAAACCGAAAGAAGAAAATTCCGAAACATTCTTATATAACATAACTTATTCGTTGATTAGGCGGAGAGATGGGATTGCAAGTAAAACAAAAATTTTTTATTTTCGGAGTAAACACCTCCGCCGCCTCCCCCATATAATTTTAGTCAATCACTATCTTTAAAAACATAGATTTGTTTTAGAGGTCGATCCTATGAAACTATTACTCATTCACAGTGACTATATCGAATACGAAGTCAAAGAAAAAGCGATTTCTCATCCTGAAGAAACAAAAACGACAAAGGATCGCTTAGACGAAGCTCTTACCGTGTTTATTGCAGTTGAAAAAGTCGATGAGAAATCCCCAGCGCTCGCTGTCGAGGAAGCAACAAAGGAGATAATTAAAACTGCAGAACAACTCAAAGTCAAAAACATCATGCTGTACCCCTATGCACATCTCTCTTCTGATCTTGCAAGCGCTAAAGCCGGGAAAGACGTTCTGATCCAACTTGAAGAAGAAGTTAAAAAACACAAATTTACAGTAAAACGATCGCCCTTTGGGTGGTACAAAGCATTTACGATATCCTGTAAAGGTCATCCTCTCTCCGAACTTTCTAGGGAAATAATCCCCGGGGAAGAGAAGAAAGCGGTTGAAAAAGAAAAAGAAATCATGTCTCAATGGTGTATTCTTACCCCTGATGGAGAACTGATTGATGCCGATAAATTCAATTTCTCTGGTCACGATGAACTCAAATTACTCTACGAATACGAGAGCAGTGGGACACGAAAGGTTGCTGGTGAACCGCCACACGTGAAAATGATGCAATCACAGGAGCTTGTCGACTATGAACCTGCAAGTGATTCTGGAAACTTCCGCTGGTATCCAAAAGGACGCATGATTAAAGGACTTTTAGAGCAACATATAAACAATATAGTACGAGACATAGGTGGTATGCAGGTGGAAACCCCTATCATGTATGATCTTGAACACCCTGCCTTAGGTGAATATGTGAAGAAGTTTCCAGCTCGGCAATACATCGTAAGATCCGACAAAGATTTCTTTCTACGGTTCGCGGCTTGCTTTGGACAATATATGATTGCACATGATATGACGATTTCCTACCGGAACCTCCCATTACGATTGTATGAACTAACACATTATAGCTTTCGTCGGGAACAAAGTGGTGAAGTCAGCGGTCTGAAACGATTACGAGCATTTACCATGCCTGATCTTCATACATTTTGTAAAGATCTTCCTCAGGCAATAGAGGAGTTCAAACGACAATTCAGCACCGCGATGCAATGGATGAATTCTCTAAACCTTGATTCTGAGGTTGCCTTAAGATTTGTTAAAGAATTTTACGAGAATAACAAAACCCTAGCACACGATCTCGCAAAATTAGCAGGAAAACCGATTCTCATTGAACTCTGGAACGAAAGGTACTATTATTTTGTCATGAAATTCGAGTTCAATGTCATCGATTCCATGAAAAAAGCCAGCGCACTCTCTACCGTACAAATCGATGTGGAGAACGGAAAACGATTCAACATTACCTACGCAGATGAAAAAGGTGAAAAACAATATCCATTTATTTTACATACCAGTATTTCCGGAAGTATCGATCGAAACCTCTATGCGTTGCTCGAACGAGAAGCAATTAAAATGAACCAAGGAAAAAAACCAATGCTGCCGCTCTGGCTATCGCCAACCCAAATTCGATTCATACCGGTTGCTGATGAATTTGTCGCTGATTGTGAGAAATTCATCGATGAGTTAAATAAGATTTCACCATTCTATTTCATCAGATCCGATATCGATGATCGTGAAGAAAGCGTTAGCCGGAAAATACGTGATGCAGAAAAAGAATGGGTTCCATATATCATCGTCGTTGGTGAGAAAGAACGCAAAGAAAAAACAATCTCACCACGTGTACGTAAAAGCGATCTAGGTGAAGGAGACAAACCCTATACGATTTCGCAATTACACGACCTTATCATGCAACAAACGAAAGATTATCCACAGCAAAAATTACCTCTCTCTACATATCTGTCGAAACGGCCAAAATTCAAAGGATAATCCATGAAATTATTTATCCATTTTGGGAGTGGAATAATTCATGATAGAAAGAAAAATAATTCAAAACCTCGTTGAATCCTACGATTCAAAAAAAATCACTATCGGTGTCTTAGGTGGACATTCTGCACTTGATGTCTGTAGAGGTGCAAAAAAACATGGTTTTCGTACACTCGCTGTCTGTCAAAAGGGTAGAGAAAAAACTTATACTAAATATTACAAAACCCGTAGTGATGGTCGAGGTTGTATCGATAAAACCATTCTCCTTGATAAATTTGCAGACATAACCAAACCACAGGTCCAAGAACAATTACGAGACGAGAATACGATTTTTATCCATAACCGGTATTTCTGGGTATACTTTGATTTTACTGATATCGAAAATGATTTCAAAGTTCCAATTTTCGGGACGCGCTTAATGCTTAAATTAGAGGAGCGAAACGTCCCAAAAAATCAATACTACTTGCTACAGAAAGCGGGGATACGATATCCACAGCTGTTTAAATCACCGAAGGATATTGATCGACTAGCGATTGTCAAAGTTAACGAGGCGATTCGTGGATATGAACGTGCATTTTTCTTTGCATCTAGTTATGGGGACTATAAAAAGAAATCAGGTCAGCTCTTAGCTAAAAAAATGATTACCCAAGAATCATTGAATCAAGCGGTTATTGAAGAATATGTGATCGGAACGCAGATAAATTTTAATTATTTTTATTCAGCATTGGATGATGAACTGGAGATTATGGGTACAGATACTCGGAGGCAAACTAATCTTGATGGTTTGCTTCGTCTCCCCGCAGATGAGCAATTGGCAGTGCTTAAATATCTGAAACCAAAAATCATCGAGACGGGACATATCGCAGCTACCACTAAAGAATCCATTATTGAATCGATTTTCGAACTCGGTGAAAAATTCGTTGCAACAACAAAGAAAGAATATCCACCCGGTATCATCGGTCCATTTGCACTCCAGGGTGCTATGATCGCTGATAAAGGAAAAGAAGAAATGGTTGTCTTTGATGTCTCTCTACGAATTCCTGGGAGTCCATTGACACAGTTCACTCCTCATTCTGGGTATCTCTATGGTCAGTCCATAAGTTATGGTGATCGTATTGCGATGGAGCTAAAAAAGGCGATAAAAACGAAACGACTCAGAGAAATCGTCACCTAAAAGCATGTAATGATGCGTTCTTCAGTTACAATTTTCTCTACCTTTATATCATGTAATTCGGTTGGTATTTTTTCTACAATCTGAAGCTCAAACGCAAGACCGAGACAATTCGCATTAGTTTTTTTCTTAAGCAATCCATCATAGTACCCCATCCCATGGCCGATTCTATTCCCTTGACAGTCAAAAGCGATTCCAGGAATGATGATAAGATCGATCGATTCTAGGGACACTTCGTTGAGACATTCTTGTCGTGGTTCTAAAATATTATAAGCGCCTTCTAAAAGATCATCCCATCGAGTGAGAGCGGAACACAGAATCGTTCGGTTGTTCATGTCGGTTTTTGGGACGACAACCTGTTTTTTTATATAAAGACTTTCCTTAATCATTTCATGAGTATATACTTCATTGTCATACGACACATAAAAAAGTATCGTCTTTGCAGCTTTGAATTCATTTGTATGGAAGACTCGTTCTTTTATCAGTTTACTTTTCGCTAATACTTCCGAAAAAAACATACTGTTCCGTTTTTTCAGAATCGTAGAACGAATCTCTTTCTTCATCCGATATCCATATTGGTTATCGATTATTTAGGCGTTGACATTTTTTATTAACAAAAACGATTAAATCTTCGGGTATTCTAAAGTATAAGAGACTGAAAATAGCGATTGAAATTCTTTTTTCTTTAGAAGGGTATTGATGTCTTGAAATGATTCTTTATAAAGGATTCGCGCTGTTGGTTTCATCGTTGGAGCAAAATGGAAAAGCACCTTCTCGATCGGATAGACATTGATAGCGATATAAACGATGTCAAAATCTTGAACGGGGTAGTTGCTTCCATTTCCATATTCGATTGTGATCAAATCTGACAAATTTTTCTTCTTGATATATGATTGTGCAAGTTTCATCGCAAAATAATTATGATCAATACCAACAACGTTTGTTTTCTTCTCTTTTGGAATAAAGGTTGTCGCGGAGGGAAATGTATCACAATCGAGGTGAAGCACTTTTTCCGAAGGAATAATATTACCCATTTGTATCACGAAAAAGCCATGGTTTTTTCCATTTTGTTAGAAGCGAATCAAATTGATTCATTTATGTAGGCAAATATCTCTAATAATGTAAAGAGTAAGCTTGACAGAAAACGTTTCCAGTTTGTCGGAAATTCAAATAATCTACTATTTTTCTTTCTTACAGTTACTCTCCTCTCACTATAATTCGATCGATATCAGATTTATCTATAAATAAGGAAATGGTTCTGTTCTTTTTATATTAAAAAATATTTTTATTAGTATATGACGGAAATATTATATCGAAATATAAAAAAATTTTAACATATTGTTTATGGTTTTGTTTCTCCTGATGTTGATTTATAGGGATCTATGAATCGTTATTTTATGATCTTATTGTTCTTTATTGTGTTCCGTATCCACCTATTTTTAGACTGGGGTCACCAAATAAAGGCCATTGCTCAACTGTTTTACAATCCGTTTGGTCTTTCATACCTGGAAATGTATGCAGGTAGTTCGTTATAGTTTCACCCCAGGCGCCTCCAAGATATTTCGCGCCATCATTAATACTTTTGAAGAATTGAAGCTCTTGGTATCCACCAAGTGCTTCTATTGTGTCAGGTAAATCAATGCCGTCTCCATCTACATCACCGTAGTTTCCAATTGCTCCATAGCCTAAACCAGTATTGCCCATGGATGCAATTGCTCCACCATTTTTCTGACGAACAAAAAACCATCCAAAACATTCAGGTATTGGTACTCCATAGGTCCACATGTAAGGATCGTTTAGTAGTGTTCTAATAACCGTTACATTGAACATGCTATTGTGGCATCCACCGACTACGACTATAGGGTACATATCCTTGTTCTTTAGTTTCAAAAAATCATAACAATTAATTCCTCCGGGAGTATCTTGCCAGTTAAATACACCAGGCCAGTGAGTATTCCAGCTTAAAGGATTACCATGTCCATCAAAAAGAATAAATCCACATCCTTTCGATATAGAACTCACAATGTTTTCTGTAGTTGGTGTGTAGTTCGGTGCTATATCTTTATTTGATGCATATAGTTTAGTAAGTGTAAAATTTTTCATATAATTTTCTAGTATATAGGTACACGTTATTTCCCCTTCGTAATAGTTTGTAGTGCCAGTGTCATCATGGGAGTCACCACCTAATGCTATTATATTGTTATACCATGATTTACCATACGTTGTTGTTTCATAAGTTATTATTTTATCGACCATGATTTTTACTTCCTGTTTGTTTGTACAGGCTAGTCTGCCAACCAGAACATCAGGGTATAAATCAATTTTTTTATCATTCTTGGGACTTCCACCATACCAGAAGGCAAATATTCCATCGTTGTTAGAATCCCAACTTGAGAAATTTCCCTCAGAATCGTATATATCTGCAAAATATAGATCACTTATGAAACCGGGATCATGCGTGGTTCCTCCTTCATCATTATTTGTGTATCTTACTGGTATAAACCAGTCTTTTGAACCCTGGTTTTGATCATCCTTAGATAGACCAAATATTCCTGAATACTTTATACCCCCTACTAGTAAAACGTATTTGATACCTAATGTTTCAATTGCATCTTTTATGAAGTATTTTATTTGTTCAGGTTTATCCACACCAGTATACTGACTATATATTTCATCGGTTGTTTTAATAATTGTATTGATACCCATACTATTTTTATGAGTAACAAGTCTCTGTAATTCATTGGTGAATGCTGATGGTGCAATGATTACGAGATCACTTTCGCTGTTTGTTGGTAACAGAGTATACTCTGGGGAATCATAGGTTATTGTCAAATCGACCTTTTCTATATAGTTAATTGTATTAGTTACAGGATTATATCTTAATGGGAATACTTGAATTGTTAGGAATGTTACATGTTCATTTTGGGCGTCTAGACCTCCACCCGTGTTGAAATCAATCCAGTTACTTGGAAATAATTCATTTGAGCCATAGATGTTCTCATCTATCTTATATTCAGCTTGGTTACTGTAGCCTATACCAGTTATAACTGGTTGTGGTGCTGGGGTAATCTTTCCAGTTAAACTCATTGTTTTAATTTCATCTGTTATACATTTAATATCAACAATTTTCGTACCAAAAGGTAGAGTTATTGTTTTTCTATAAACAGGAAGCATCGGTGCACCGGCATTGTAAAGAACTCCTTCTGCTCCACTATATTTTATATTAATAAAATTACCAATATTGTATTCTTTATTATCTTTTATTGCTAGTGCAGAAAAATTTAAATTTACGTCTATCGTTGTTTTTTCAGGTGCTGCTTTTATTCCTATCGTAGCAATACCACCGATAAGAAGTAATCCTACTACAAAATATGCTATTTTTTTCAATTTATTTTACCCCCTAAATATTTCAATAAATAAGAATATCGCCCCTTATTTATAAATTTTTGGTTTATCTAATGTCACTTGACATTAAAATTTTATGTAACTAAGATTAGAGTACGTTAGAAAATAACGATTGTTTCAATCCTCTCTTGATGATTACTTGACTCTAGGATTAATGGAGGCATGAAACCCCGCCATCTACGGCGGGGAGCTCGGCATGTATTTCAGATTTTTTTAGGATTTGAGATACGATGAACGGGATGATTATATTTCACTGTCTCCATATTATTATGTTTTATTGTGTTCAGTATCCACCCATTTTTAGACTTGGATCACCTATGAGTACCCATTCTTCTATTGTTTTTCTATCTATCTGATCACTATTCATATTTCCAATAATGTTGATATAATCTGCAATTGCCTGATCATGCGCAAACCCTAATACATCTATTCCAGATAATGCGTATTCCTTAAAGAATCTTGGTTCAATCCAACCACCGAGTCCTTCTAATGTTTCCACACCTACATATCCATATCCAAGACCAGAATTACCTATTACAGCAATTGCTCCGCCATCTTGTTTAAGTATAAACATTGAGCTCATATCTCTTGGGACCCATTCAAAGTAAAAAAACCTAAATGGAGTTTTAAAGAAATATCCCGTTATCCCGTATTCTTGTATTCCTGGAATGATATTACCCATAGTAACATTGAATTGTGAACTATGGCATCCTCCAAGAACAACAACAGGATACATTCCACTGTTTTTCAGTTTTACCATATCCCATATAGCGATACCATCGACAAATGCATCAACTTCGTCATCTGGAGGATAATTACCCCACGAAGCAGGATTACTGTGCCCTGCAAAGTGCATAAAACCCGCACCTTCATTTATTGCATTTATTACATCCTCAGGGCCAGTCCAAGCACCAGGTATTGAAGTCCAAAGCTTGTTCATCGTAAAACCAAGTGGCTCTAGTAAATCAACTGTAACATTTGTTTCTATTATTCCTTCTGACGCTCCTTTTGCTCCACCACGACTTGGAGGAAATGTATCACCTGAAACAACTATTCCTTTTTTGAACCACGAGTCATCAGCTTGAGTTTCATATTCAACTATTTTCTCGATCATTGGCTGAATTTCAAACGCATATCTAAATGGTATTCTGCCCACAGAAACATCTGGGAAATAATCTGGTTTATCTGATCTAAAATTATCAAATTCACCTATTACTCCATTTTTATTACTATCCCAGTCCTCAAAGGTATATCCCGATACATTATCATATTTGTAAACATCGCTAAAATATAAATCGCTTTCATATCCTGCTTCCCAGCCGTCATCATTGTGAACGGTTCTAGATGGAACATTCCAGTTAAGGGTTTGGCCTTTTCTGCCCCCTGCAAGAAGCACATACGAAATGTTATATGTTTCTTTCATATCATATATAAAGAGTTTTATTTTTTCAGCATTATCTCTGCCATCTGGATATTCGTTGTATATATCTTCAACGGTTTTAATCATCGTATTTATTCCCATGGCTAATTTATGATCTGCAAGTGGTTGTAGTTTATCCTTAAATTCATTTATAGTTATAATTACCATTTTGTAATCATCATTGTTTGTTGCGCCATAGGTTACATCTGGCAGTTCATATTCAACCATAATCTTGATCTCGTCTTCTGGAAGATATAAGATATCATTAGCAGGTGAGTATTGAGGTATAACCTTTACGTTAAGTATCAATACGTTCTTACCATTCATCATACCAACATTTTTTGATATGATTACTGGTTCAGATGGATATAACTCTGTACTTTCATATACATCCTGATTTATTATTGGTTCACTTGAGATGCTCTGCATTTCAACATTTGATAAAAGTACTGGTTTTGGAGAAGGCTGTATCTTATTATTTAGAATTTTCTCTTTTATGTTATAATCAACATTGACATCCTTTATTATTGTTCCCATAGGATATGTAAAAACTTTTGTTATAACTGGTATTTCTGGGTTGCCCTCTTCTAGAAGTAACGATGCTGCTTCTGGCATCTCAACGGTAACATATGTATTTATGTCGGTAATAACTGGGTTTGATATCGAAAGAGTCGTCTGCTCTATTAATTTTTCTTCTTCTGTTCCAATACTTATTGTAGCAATGCTACTAATAAGAAGTATTCCTGCTATAAAATATGCTAATTTTTTCAATTTTTTGTACCCCCTAATTTTATAATTAAAAGTATAATGCCCCATATTTATAAACCTTTTGTTATTATAACCTTACTTAATAGGCTGTTGAAGA
>Ga0315277_10012085_pt1 | contig 10839 bp, 7 predicted proteins | sample YL17G05_15_MG_FD_203695 | JGI IMG/M metagenome (GOLD analysis project Ga0315277, IMG submission 203695) | Sediment microbial communities from Yellowstone Lake, YNP, Wyoming, USA - YL17G05_15 | ecosystem: Environmental > Aquatic > Freshwater > Lake > Sediment | place: USA: Wyoming | collected... | reverse complement strand
ACGGACTGGCCCATGCCCAGAGACTCCCGCAGGTCACGATTGGTGAACCCCTTGAGCAAGAACTGTCCGCCCAATACGGCCCCAAACAATGTGGCCTCCTGCCGGCTCACCGGATGCAATGGGCGGTAGGGTCGCTCGTCTTTCGTCACCGGGCGGCTCACCGCATCCAACAACTCACGGGCCGGTGACGGCTCATTCACAACCGCAAGCGCCTCCAAATAGCGCTCATTGGCGGCGCGACTGATCTCGACGCGCCGATCCAGGTCCGCCACGGCATGGCGCATCGGTATCCACCGCATGCCAGGAATCCCCTTCCGTACCGTCATCTTACGGACCTTAAACCGCCGGGCATTGTTGATCGTCGTCTCGATCCGCAGAACCGAGCCCTGCTTGTCATACATCTTGATGGAATTCTCCTGGAGCCAGTGCTTGACGCGCAGGCCCTCGGCTCGTGTCATGAGACTGGTGGAGACCTCTCCGGTAAACAGAGGGTGGGGCCGTCGGCCCAGGAACCGCAGCACATCCTTGCTGTCGAACTGCTTGATCGCATGGTCCACCAACGCCGGATACACCCGTGCCAAGGTCCGCGCATCGCGGAACAGGACGTCCGTGGCGTACTCGCTCTCGGACACACTCCAGTAGTACGGGTGCAGGTCCAGCCCACTGCTCTTGCCCAACAGCGGATTGACCCGCTTGGCCAGCGACGTGAGCCACCGCTCCCACTTGCGGCCCTCCAAATCCGCAAGCATCTGCTGCGCCCGCGTCACGTCCTCGATCCACACGAAACAGTTATCCCGCTGCTCGAAGCCGATCCCCGCCTGGCGCATCCGTCGCGCCAAATACTCCCGGCCGTTCACACACACATGGATGCCGAACGGCAGCCAGGTCGCCACACGCACATGCATCAGCCCAAACTCCCGATCCAGGTAGTAATAGTACAGATGCAGGCACTTGCGTTGCTCGCTGCGAAACCCAAAGCCACCCTTGCTGTCCCGACGAATCGAAAAGCTCATGCACGGCTCCACACACCGCAGGACACACACCAGCCCTTCGGTAATCCCATCGCGTGCGGCGATCCGCTCGGCCTGGGCCTGTTTATCCTGACCACTGCTGGCCAGATACTCGAATGGCCGGCCCGCCTGCTTGGCCACCTGCTCGGCATGATCCACCAGGCGATTGGACAAACCCAGCGCAAATCCTTTGAAGTCCTTATAGGGCACGCCCACCGCTCCCAGGAAACGATCCACACCTTGAGCGTAACAAATCGAACGTAGCGTTCCACGAAACCGCATCCGATCGAAACCACTCAAAACCCCGATGACATCCTGATGGTGACGCTGCATAAAGGCATCCATGGCGTTGCTCCTTTGACACGGTACTGTTCGGCAAAAGCGATACCGTACACCAAAGGACAACGCCTTTCATCTCTTTTGGTTGCGGCTGAGCGAAGCGAAGCCGCGCCAAGGACCTCAGAGGTATGACAGGCAAAGCGGATTTGTACGTCAGCGCGGTGGTCCACAAAGCCTATGTGGAAGTGAACGAAGAGGGCACCGAGGCGGCTGCTGCAACGACTGCGCTCACTTCAGTCAAGTCCCGAGGGCTCCTGCCACGGCGAGAGCGGCCGGTGTTCTATGCCGATCATCCATATGTGTTCGTCATTCAAGAGAATTCGACAGGGTCCATTCTCTTCATGGGCAGAGTGACGGACCCGACGAAATCATAGCCCCCTGGCTGACGCCCTACGCTGAAAGGGCGGTTCGGACGTCAGGATTGGTCGGGGGCGAGGGTAGTTTCGGGGGATTGACGCTTATTGGCGATGGTCCAGCAGAGGTAGCCGGGGACTCCTAGGGCGACCCAGACGAGGCCCATGAGGGAGTTGATCAAGGGGGCCGAGCCGTTGCGGTAGTTCAGGATGTCGGTGTACAGGGTGAAGCCGACGTACATCGAGGCGAAGGCGATGAAGATGATCGTCGTGGCGGGGTAGCCCCAGACCCGGTAGGGCCGGGGGGCGTCGGGCATGCGCCGCCGGAGCGTAAAGACGCTGACCGCCGCCAGGGCATAGAAAATCCAGTTCACGAAGATGAGCATGTCCGTGAGCTGGTCGAAGGTGCCGCTCAGGACGAGCGTCGAGGCCCAGGTGCCCTGGACGAGCAGGGAGTTGCCGGGCGTGTGGAAGCGGGGGTGGACCTCGCCGAGCCGGCGGAAAAAGAGTCTCTCGCGGGCCATGGCGAAGTAGATCCGCGCCGACATCATCGTCGTTCCGTTGACGGCGCCAAAGGTGGAGACCATGATGGCGACGGCGATGACCGCCCCGCCGTGGCGGCCGAGGAAGTTGCCGGCCACGTCGATGGCCACGATGTAGCTGCCGCCGCTGGCCTGGGCGGCCCGGTACTTGCCGGCCATTTCGGCGACGGGGATGATATAGATGTAGGCGACATTGACGCAGGTGTAGATGGCGATGATGATCAGCACGGCGGTGGCCATGGCCCGGGGCAGGTTGCGCTGCACGTTTTTGATCTCGCCGGACATGTAGGTCACGTTGATCCAGCCGTCGTAGGCCCAGAACGCCCCGGCCAGGGCCATGATAATCGCCAAAAAGAGCGAGGGCGATCCCACCGCCCCGGCTCCGAGGTCGGCGGCCGGCTGAGTCAGATGACCGAGACTGCCGTGGCCCAGGGTGAAGGCCAGCACGATGATCGCCGCGATGATGGCGACCTTGAGCGTCGAGAAAATGACCACGATCGTGCTGCCGAGCTTGACACCCAGGTAGTTGATCGTGGTGAGGAACGCGATCAGGCCGATGGTGGCGAGCTTGAGTCCGATGAACTTGAAGGGGGTCAGCTCGCCGATGCCGGGAATGGGGATATGCCACTGCTCCCAGGCGGCCGGCAGCCTGGGCAGCGCGACGAAGTAGCCCAGCGAGTCGGCGAAGACGTAGGCGATCGAGGCGATGGAGCCGGCCTGGATGACGACGAACGCCGCCCAGCCGTAGAGGTAGCCGACGAAGCGGTTGAAGCCCTTGTTGAAGTAGACGTACTGGCCGCCGGGGTCGCGGAACATGCCGGAAATCTCAGCGATCGACAGTGCCCCGAAGAGCGTGACGATGCCGGCGATGAACCAGATGACGATGAGCAGCGCGGGCGAGCCGAGCTGGGCGGCCATGAGGCCGGGCTTTTTGAAGATGCCGGAGCCGATGACCGAGCCGACACCGCACGCGATTGCGGTGACCAGGCCGAGCTCCCGGCTGAGCTCGCGACTTGTGTTTCCATTCCTGTCTGCCATGGCGATCCTTCAGCGGCCGCCGATTGTAGCCTCCCCGCCCGGCGAAAGCAATGCGCCTGTCAAATGTGGCGATTCGGGCCTGGCTCAATTTTGTCCATCCCGTGGTAACGCGCCTGGGGCATCGACTGGGTAGCACGGGCAAACTCGTTTGCCCGTGGGGTCTCGGCGGGTGGCAGCGGCAAGGCCAAAGGCTTTGCCGATGGCGAATGGCCAAACCATCGGCAAGCTGCGCTTGCTGCTGCCACCCGCTTCACTTGCCGCTCTCTTGTCATACACCCATTCTGTGACAGGGACGTGAAATGGAACTGGGTTGCTGGTATGATGGTACGCTATCGTCGTGTGTTGATGATCGACCCGGCTCCAGAGAAAGGAGGACGTTATGAAGGATGTGCGTGTCATTCGACTGTGGCTGGTTGGGCTGGTGGCGGTGTGCGGGCTGACGGCGGCGGCGCTGTGGGCGGCGGGTGAGGGGCAGACGAAACTCAACCTGCCGATTGCGGCGGGGCCGTTCAAGGCGGAGTTTGAGTCGTTCACGCAGTACCAGTGCCCCGAGTGGTTCCGCGACGCCAAGCTGGGCATGTGGGCGCACTGGGGCCCGCAGGCGGTGCCGATGATGGGCGACTGGTATGCCAAGCACATGTACGTCCAGGGACACCGGCAATATCAACACCACCTGGAAACCTACGGCCATCCCTCGACGAACGGCTACAAGGATATCATCCCGCTGTGGAAGGCGGAGAAATGGGACCCGGACCGACTGATCGCGCTCTATAAGAAGGCCGGGGCCCGCTATTTCGTCAGCATGGGCTCGCACCACGACAACTTCTACCTGTGGAACTCCACGCTGCACAAGTGGAACGCCGTCAACATGGGCCCCAAGCGCGACGTCGTCGGCGACTGGCAAAAGGCGGCGAAGAAGCAGGGACTCTACTTCGGCGTCTCGGAGCACCTCGGCGCCAGCTTCACCTGGTTCCAGGACAGTCACAAATCGGACAAGACGGGTCCGAAGGCGGGCGTGCCCTACGACGGGGCGGACCCACAGTGGCAGGACCTGTACCACTTTCCCGCCGAGCCCGGCGACACCGCGTGGTACAGCACGAATCCGAAGTGGCAGCAGCAGTGGTTCGACCGGATCAAGGAATTGGTGGATATGTACAAGCCCGACCTGCTGTACACAGACGGCGGCGTGCCGTTCGGCAACGAGGTCGGCCGCAGCCTGATCGCCCACTTCTACAACGCCGACGCCGCCAACCACGACGGCAAGCCGCAGGTCGTCTACACCTGCAAGCAGGAATCGAAGGGCATGTGGATCGACGACCTGGAGCGCGGCGTCATGCCCGGCATCCGACCGACCCCTTGGCAGACCGACACCTCCATCGGAGACTGGTACTACAACAAGAATTGGAAATATCGCGGGGCCGACTGGGTGATCCACATGCTCGTGGACATCGTCAGCAAGAACGGCAACCTGCTGATCAACGTCGTGCAGCGGCCGGACGGCTCGCTCGACCCGGAGGCCGATCAAATCCTCGCCCAGATGGCCGACTGGATCGCCATCAACGGCGAGGGCATCTACGGCACGCGGCCCTGGCTGATCCACGGCGAGGGCCCCGTCCGCGCCAGGGGCGGCAACTTCAGGGAGGACTTCGCCTACTCCGCCAAAGACGTGCGCTTCACAACCAAGGGTGACGGGACGCTGTACACATTCGTCATGGGATGGCCGACGGAGGGACAGGTCACGATCCGCTCGCTGGCAAAACTGTCGGGCGTGACGGGGAAGATCAGCGACGTGAAGCTGCTCGGCTACCAGGGCGCGATAAAGTGGACGCATGACGACAAGGGCCTGACGGTTCAACTGCCCGCCCAGAAGCCGTGCGATTTCGCGGTGGCGATCAAGATCAGCGGCGAGGACCTCCGCGGCTTTAAGCCTGAGCAGGCAGTGCCGACCGCCAGTGCGGTCGTCCAACCCGATGCCGGCGGCAAGTATACACTGGCCCCGGATACGGCCGACCTGCACGGCAGCCTGCGCGAAGAGGCCCAGGGCGGCCGGCCTAATATCGGATTCTGGGACAACGGCAAGGACTGGGCCTCGTGGAAGCTGAACGTGAAGCAGCCGGGCAAGTTCAAGGTCACGGCGGTCTGTGCTACGATCAATCCCGGTTCGTCGCTGACAGTCGAGGCGGCCGGCCAGAAACTGACGGCCAATGTCCCCCAGACCGGCGCTTGGGACAAGTTCCAGGACCTGGACATGGGCGCACTCGAGATCAAGCAGGCCGGCGAACAAGTCGTGAACCTCCGCCCGAGTGACCCGCAAACCTGGAAGGCTATCAACTTACGTCAAATCGTCCTCACGCCGGCGAACGGGTGAATCCACACGCTTTGTAGCGTTTCCTGACTGTCGCGAGGCTGATCGAATCTTTAGCGACAGTGGCGAGCGCAGCAGGTCGTGTAACTATGTACGATGTTGCGATCATCGGGGCGGGGCCGGCGGGGGCGACGCTGGCCCGGCTGATCGGGCGGCAATACCGGGTCCTGCTCGTCGAGAAGCGGCGACTGGATGGGCCGCAAACTTTTTCGCTGGGCAAATGCTGCGGCGGACTGCTGGCGCCGGATGCGCAGGCGATGCTGTCGCGGCTGGGACTATGACTGCCCAGGAGCGTCCTGCAGGAGCCGCAACTGTTTGTCGTCCGGGCCATCGACGTTTCACACAACCTCGAACGATATTACCAGCGTCACTACATCAACATGGACCGGCTGCGATTCGATCAATGGCTCCTGTCGATGGTTCCCTCCGGCGTGGACGTGCGGCTCGGCTGCCGGCTGCTGGGATGCACTTCGCAGGCTGAAGGCTTTCACCTGATGCTCGACCAGGGCGGCGGGCACTACGAGGAGACGGCGGCAATCGTGGTCGGAGCAGATGGCGCCGCATCGAGGGTCCGTACCGGGCTCAAATTGAGCGACCCCTCGCCGCAGAGGTACTTCGCAATCCAGGAATGGGTCGAGGCCAGCGGCAGCGTCCCCTACTTCTCTTCGATCTTCGATCCGGAAATCACGGACTATTACTGCTGGACGATTCCCAAGGACAACCACCTCATCATCGGCGCGGCCCTCCGCCCCCGCGACAGGACGATGGAGAGATTCGAGCTGCTCAAGGCGAGACTGAAGGATCACGGCTTGCAGTTCGGAAAGACCCTGTGGCGCGAAGGCGCGTTCATGCTGCGGCCCCGGACGCCCCGGCAGGTGTGCACCGGCGCGGGCACAGTGGTCCTGCTCGGCGAGGCCGCCAGCTGGATCAGTCCGAGCTCAGCCGAGGGCCTGAGCTACGCCTTTCGCAGCGCCTGCATTCTGGCCGAGGTCCTCCACGCCGGCCCGGAAAATGTCGAGCGGCGTTACCACAAGGCCACGATGGCCTTGCGCAGGAACATCCTGCTCAAGGGCCTCAAGTCCCGCGTCGTCTTCAGCCCGCTCCTGCGAAGGATCGTTATGAAACTCGGCCTCCAAAGCATGGACATCTACGGCCCGCCAGACCCCTTGTCACCCCTGCGAAAACAGGCGTCTAACATACCCCCGGAGGTTCCCGGATTCCCGCTTTCGCGGGAATGACATCGGGCGATCTTCAACTCACTACGATAGAGGGCCTGAAGACATCCTTGAAAACATCGATGCGATGAACTCTCGCCGGGCGGGCCTGTAGTAATCAGGGTGCCGCGAGTTTGAGTACCCATCAGGAGGGAAGATATGACGTTCGACCTGATCGTGGCTGGGGTGGCGGTGGTCGCCGGAATGGTGGCGTCGGTGGCGGGATTCGGCATCGGCAGCCTCCTGACGCCGGTGCTGGCGTTCCAAGTCGGGACGAAACTGGCGGTCTCGCTGGTGGCGCTGCCGCATGTCGTCGGAACCGCGCTGCGACTCTGGATTCTGCGGGCGCATGTGGATCGCCGGGTGCTGCTGAACTTCGGGATCACCAGCGCCGTTTGCGGTCTTGTCGGCGCGGTGCTCCACGCCTTTGCGACCAGTATTCTCCTGTCGCGCGTCTTCGGCGGACTGCTGGTCCTGGCGGGGGTCAGCAGTCTCATCGGGCTGATGGAACGGCTGCACCTGCCGCGCTGGGCGGCCTGGGTCGCCGGCGGACTGTCCGGCATCTTCGGCGGCCTCGTCGGCAATCAGGGCAGCATCCGCTCGGCGGCCCTGCTCGGCTTCCACGTGCCGCGGGACGCCTTCGTAGCGACGGCCACAGCGATCGCCCTGCTGGTAGACATGGGACGCGTCCCGGTGTATCTCGGCACGCAAGGGCCGTCGATCCTGCAACACTGGCCGCAGGTCGTTATCGGCATAGTCGGCGTGACAGCCGGCACACTTATCGGCGCTCGCCTCCTGCGGCAGATTCCCGAGACCATCTTCCGGCGCATCGTCGGCCTGCTGGTCCTGGCCATCGGCATCTACATGCTCGTGCACCCCGCTTGACGCAGAGCCTCCTATAGACAATCGATGAGCGCGGGTGGCAGCGGCAAACGCAGCTTGCCGATGGTCCTGCAATGCCGAGGGGAAAGCATCGGCAAGCCCTTCGGCCTTGCCGCTGCCACCCGGCATCGAATCGATATCCGCTGGATATCTGAGAGTGAGCAGCTACCGCACGAAGAGCATTTCGGCGTAGCTCGGCAACGGCCAGAGCCTGGCGTCGACGATCGTTTCCAGCTCGTCGGCGGTTGCCCGCAAAGCGACCATGGCGGGGATGACCGACTCGCTGCAACTCTCGGCATGCTTCTCGGCGCCTTTTGCATTGGCGGCTTTGATCGCGGCGTCTTCGAGGGCTTCGATGCGGCTTTGCAGCGTCGCGATCAGATCGCAGACCCGCTTGAGCAACTGGGTCTGGACCTGGGCGTCGACGCCGGCGCCGGAGACCGCGACGGCCGCCTGGCCCAGCTTGCGCGAGTATTCGCAGCAGGCGGGCAGGATCTGTCGCCTGGCGATGCTCAGCATCGTCCGGGCCTCCACGTTGATCTGCCGGCTGTAGACGTCGAGCATGATCTCCATGCGGGCCTTCAGCTCGCCGGCGGAGAGCACGCCGTGCTTCGTGAACAGCGCGATGTTCTCCTTGCTGGAAATCGTCTTGAGGGACTCGGGGGTCGAGCGTATGTTCGGCAGTCCGCGCTCCTCGGCCTCCGCCAGCCAATCCTCGGAATAGTTGTCGCCGTTGAACACGATCCGGGCATGCTTGACCGCGATGTCCTGCAAGATCTTCCGCGCGGCGGCCTTGACATCACCATCCTTTTCCAACACGTCGGCAATATCGCTCAACGTGTCGGCCACGATCGTGTTGAGCGTGAAGCTCGGCCCGGAGACGGACTGCGACGAGCCCACCATGCGGAACTCGAACTTGTTGCCGGTAAAAGCGAACGGTGATGTCCGGTTCCGGTCGGTGCTGTCCTTCGGCAGCGGCGGCAGGGTCGAGACGCCGAGCTTGAGCTCGCCGCCCCGCTTGCTGCTCTTGGCGCTGCCCTTGGCCAATTGCTCGAAGATGTCCGTCAGTTGCTCGCCCAGGAAGACCGAGACGATGGCCGGCGGCGCTTCGTTGGCGCCGAGACGGTGCTCGTTGCCCGCGTTGGCGACGCTCGCGCGAAGCAGCGTGGCGTATTTATCGACGGCCTGCACCACCGCACAGAGCATCACCAGGAAGACCATGTTGTCGTGCGGCGTGTCGCCCGGGTCGAGCAGGTTGATGCCGGTATCCGTGGCCATGCTCCAGTTGTTGTGCTTGCCCGAGCCATTGACGCCGGCGAACGGTTTTTCATGCAGCAGGCAGACGAACCCGTGCCGCCGGGCCACCTTCTGCAACGCCTCCATCGTCAACTGGTTGTGATCGGCCGCCATGTTGATCGTCGTGAACACCGGCGCCAACTCGTACTGGGCGGGGGCGACCTCATTGTGCTGCGTCTTGGCCGTGACGCCGAGCTTCCATAGCTCGTTGTTGACCTCGTTCATGAAATTCGCCACGCGCTCGTGCAGGGAGCCGAAGTAGTGGTCCTCGAGCTCCTGGCCGCGAGGCGGCTTGGCGCCGAAGAGCGTCCGACCGGTCAATATCAGGTCCAGGCGCTTCGCGCAGAATGACTGATCGATGAGGAAGTACTCCTGCTCCGGGCCCATCGTGGCGATCACCCGCTTGACCGTCGTGTTGCCCAGTACCCTCAGGACGCGCACCGCCTGTTTGCTCAGGGCGTCCATTGACCGCAGCAGCGGCGTCTTCTTATCCAGCGCCTCGCCCCGGTAGGAGCAGAACGCGCTGGGAATGTAGAGCGTGATATTCTTGCCGTCCTCTTTGACGAAGACCGGCGAGGTGCAATCCCAGGCGGTGTACCCGCGGGCCTCGAACGTCGCACGGAGCCCGCCGGAGGGGAAGGAGGAGGCGTCGGGCTCGCCCTGGGTCAGCTCCTTGCCGCTGAATTCCATGATCGTCCGGCCGTCCGGCGTCGGGGAGATGAATGCGTCATGCTTCTCCGCCGTCAGCCCGGTCATCGGCTGAAACCAATGGCAAAAGTGCGTGGCGCCCTTGGCGATCGCCCAGTCCTTCATGGCATTGGCGATCACGTCCGCCGTCACCCGGTCGAGCGGCTGCTCGCCGTCGAGCGTCCTCTTGAGAGACTTGAATACGTTTTTGGGCAGGCACTCGCGCATGGTCGCCTCATTGAACACGTTGCGACCGAACTCGCCCGTCAAATGCGCTGACATCTCAGACTCCCTAAATAGCCACCAGATACACTACTGTTCCGTCGCCGGGATGTTCGCGGCCGGCCCCAACGCCGGCCCATGCTATGCCCGCCCCGCGACGGTGTCAACAAGACAGCCTTGTGCAAAAAGGAGCGAGGCCCGCGCTGCTCGGCGATCCCCAGCAGAACAACCGACAGTCGCAAGCCCCGCCCACAACCCAATGCCAAAGATGGCGACCGCCCCAAACCCCGGGCGGGAACGTCAACCGACATTACATCCTCATATACAAACCGCATGCCAGAGACTGGCCGCGAGGCAGAATTGGCGTAATAGACCCGTATTCCAGCACTTACAGCACATACCTGATGCAAACGTGGCTGAGCGACCCTATACATTTTTGTAGATTCAACGGCGAGTGAATACATTTTTGTAGTTTTCCAGCACGTCGATGGGCCTTGGCGGGCAAGAGCCGGATCAACGACGAGGTGACGAGTCGCCTGCATCGATGCAGGCGATCCGAACGTTCCCGTGGGCGGCGAGCCGGAACCTAAGAGCCTCCAACGTGATGAGACTGGAGACGACTCGATGTCATTCTCGCGAGAGCGGGAAACAGGGAACCTCCGGCGATTTGCTGGCTCACTGCTTTCGCAGCGAGGACAGGCAGGGGCTTACCCATTATTCATCCTGTTAGAGGCTCCAATAGTGAACGGATCAACAGCAGCTTCTACGGCGGCGAAGCCAGCAAATCACCGCCCCGCCCAAGCCGGCAAGCGGCAGCGCCCCCGGCGCGGGGATTACAGCAGGCGCGTAGATGTTGGCGGTAGCCGTGTAGAAATACCACTGTGCGTCAGG
>Ga0315277_10012084_pt1 | contig 10841 bp, 7 predicted proteins | sample YL17G05_15_MG_FD_203695 | JGI IMG/M metagenome (GOLD analysis project Ga0315277, IMG submission 203695) | Sediment microbial communities from Yellowstone Lake, YNP, Wyoming, USA - YL17G05_15 | ecosystem: Environmental > Aquatic > Freshwater > Lake > Sediment | place: USA: Wyoming | collected... | reverse complement strand
GGTAATAGTTCTTTTGCTGAAAAACGGCGAACCCGTAATCCACCCGCTTGGGGAGATAGAAGTACACGAAAGTGAAATTGGAGTTGTCCACACTGGACACGATGTCCGTGAGGATGTAGATGCGGTGGTTCCCGAGGATATCCGAGAGGGCAATCTGGGTCTGTCCCTGAAGGCCGTAGAGGGTGGAGTACCCCACAGCGCCATTCACCCAGTCCGCGGACAGGTTCAACCCCGGCTTTTCCACCTTTCCAGTCAGGGTATCCGGCTCTACCTTGGACGAGTCCCTTGGAGACGAGGCCACGGTTGACGAGTCTTTTTGAGCTATCCGGGCGGAATCCTTTGCAACGTAAGAGGAAGTATCCGAAGGAGCCGCAAAGGTGGTATCGTGTCCCGTGTACGCGAACGCCGTCACCGTCGGGATGAACGGTTTCGCCTCGAAGATCTTCTTCCCAGGGTCCTTTATCACAAAGACATCCCAACCGTAGTGTCCATAGCCGGAGAAGAGGAGCCGCTTCCCGTCCCTGGCCCAGGATGGGGCAAAGGCTCCCCCCAAGAGATTCGTTATTTGCCGAACCTTTCCTGGGACGGAGTCTGCCAGATCTGTGGTGTAAAGGTTGCTTGTCCCATCATAGTCTGCGGAGAAGGTAATCTGTCTGCCGTCCGGGGACCAGGATGGATTCCCCAAAGCCTTGGACTTAGGCACAGGCACTGACCGGATGGCTCCGGAATCCGAAACGAATAGGTAGAGGCCGTAGTTTTGCGAGGAATCCCCATCCTGGAAACGGTCCGAGGCAAAGGCCAGGAGCTTTCCGTCTGGGGACCAGGCCGGATCTCTGTCATCGGCAACATCCGCGGTGATCTGGGTCAGTTTTCCAGTGGAGACCTCCACCGAGTAAAGGTCTGAGGCTCCGCTCCGAAGTCCGTTGACCACGATTCGTTTCCCGTCCGGGGACCAGGCCGGGGAGAACAGAGCATCCAAGTCGAACTGGTAGTGCTTTTCTATCTTGCCGGTTCTAACGTTGACGAGGTACAGCCTGTCCCGGGTCGCACTCTTGGCCACAAAGGCCACCCGTCTGCTGTCCGGAGACCATGAGAATCCGTTCCTCAGAAAATGGAAGGACTCGAACCCCGAGGAGCGCTCTCCCTTGACCAGCCTCTTCAGGATCCGGCCGTCGATCGTCGAGCCCAGGTACATGTCGGTGTACTGGCCACGGTCCGAAAGAAACACGAACTGTCCGCCATCCGGGGAGATCGTCGGGGAAAGGTTGAAGTAAGATCCCTCCTTGCGGTGGTCGGTCAGGGGCTTGGCCACTTCACCGGGCTCGGACTTGGTGGCCACGAGCGGCCAGTATCGCTTCTTCAGGGTCCGGGTCCATTCCTCGTTCAGCTTCTCCAGAGTCGTGCCGGTGGCGCTCTGCAAGGCCTTGTCGATGTCTCGGTGTACCTTCAAGAGCCGAAGGAGTTCCCCCACTTTCTCCCGGCCATAACGCTGGGACATAAAAAGGAGAAAGGACTGGCCCTCCTTATAAAGGATGTACCCCCCGACATAGTCCAGTTCCTGGACCGGGATGAGGCGTTCGTTCACCACCGCGTCCCGAAGGATCATGTCGGCCTCGCTGTCCCAGGGATTGGAGAGGTACTCGGCCATTCCCTCCGCGAACCAGAGCGGCATCTCGAAGAGGGTGCCCCGGGACAGAAGGTTCTCGATCGTGCCCCCGAACAGGATGTCGAACTGGAAGAGGTGCACCAGCTCGTGGTGCAAGACGTGTTGAAACTGCTGGTTTCCGCCCTCGAAGGGGACCACCACACGGTTCTTGAACTGTTCGGTGAACCCGCCTACGGACTCCTCCACGAGGTCGGTGACGACGTTGGTCTGCTCGAAGTCTCCGTGGGAGTCGAAGAGGATGATGGGATAACGCCGGGAAAGGTCGTGCTTGAGCTCGCGGGAGAGGCTTTCGTAGGATTCCTCGGCAATGACCCCGGCCCGGCGTACCAAGCTGTCCTCGCCCTGGTAGAAGTAGATTTCGAAGTGCTTCGTATTGTAGATCTTCCAGCGGAAGTCCTTGTACTGGATTTTGTTCTGGCCGAAGAAATTGATATCCGACTGACCGAAGGACAGTGGGGCCCGGAAAAGTACCAGGCTCAGGGCTACGAGAAGGGAAGACCCGACTCTTACCCTCCTCTGGGATAGGTGTGCGGTAGTAAGGTCCATAGGTATCATTATATGAGATAACGAAAAATATTGCAAGGTTGAATTGGGGTCCTCCCTGAAACACCGGGGCGGGAAAGGGGGTTCCTCATCCCCGCTCTCCCATCCATACGCCGGAGGGATCCCGATCGGATCGGCTTTAGAAACAGAAATGACAACCCATGTTTTCTAGGGGTTGCCATTCAACACTCGAGCCTTGGCCCGGAATCTATCGAGTCAACAACTCTTTAAATACATTCCTTCACTTTGTGGGGCAGATTCAGCTCCTCGTATATCGTCCGGGCCTGGCCCAGGAATTCCTCGGCCTGGCCAGGAGGAAAAGCGCCCTGGGCTGCGCCCTTCTTGAGCATCCGGGCGTAATCCAGGCAGACATCGGCCAGGGAGCGCTTCTGCTTCATCTCCTCGAACTCCTCCAGGGCCTTGCGGAAATGCTCTTCGGACTTTGCAAAATCGCCGGAGGAGGCGAAAACGTTGCCGTACGTCCAGTGGGCGAGCGCGAGGTTGCCCCTGGATTTCACCTCCTGGGCCATCTGGAAAGCTTTATCCGCATAGTCCAGGGCCTCCTGGACAGAGCCGCCCTCCAGACATTTGAGTTCCGCCCAGCTGGCGTACACCTCGGTCAGTGTGGGTTTATCTCCGATCTCCCGGAAGATCTCCTCGGACTTCCGGAGATGCTCTTCGGCCTTGGGGAGCTCCCCGGTGATCTGATACAGGTTCGCCAGGTTGAGCCCGGCAACGCCCACGCCCTGCTTGTACCCGAGGTCCCGGGCGATCTCGTAGTAGGTCTGGAAGAGCTCGCCGGCCCGGGCGTAGTCGCCCAGGGATTTATAAACGATCCCCAGGTTGCCGCTGGCCATGCCGAAGCCCAGCCGGTCGCCCACCTCCTGGTTGATGGCCAGGGCCCTGCCGTAAAGCTCGATCGCCCGCTCGTAATCCCCCATGTCCTGATAGACGATGGCCATGTTCCCGGAGGCCGTGCCCACCCCCCGCCGCTCGCCGATCTCCTCGCAGATCGCCAGGAAGGTCCGGTAGTGCTGGAGCGAGGAGTCGAACTCCCCCTTGTCGTAGTACATGATGCCCAGGTTGCAGTAGGAAGCGGCCATCTTGCGCTTGTCCCCGATCTCCCTGCAGATCCCCAGGCAGGTCTCGAAGAGCTTGATCGCCCGGTCGTATTCCCCCTTGATGTAGTAGATCCCGCCCAGGCTGTTGAACACCCTCACCCGGGACTGGTTGATCTTTTTGGGGTCCAGGCCGGAGCGGACCTCTCTTAAGTCCACCTCCAGGATCCGCAGGGCGGTCTCCCCTTCCCGGACGGCGCGGTCCGTGTCCCCCCGGATGCGGTAGATCCAGCAGCGGCCGATGCAGATCTCGCACTTCTCCAGGAGCTCCCCTTCCGAGCGCTCGGACAGGGCCTTCTCGGCCTCGGCCAGGACGGCCAGGGCTTCGTCGAACCGGCCCTGCTGCTCGAACATCTCGGCAATCTGCCTGCGGGCCCTGGACCGTACAATCAGGTCCCCGCTGGCGTGCTGGCCCATCTCTTCGTAATAGCGGACCGCCTCCGGGTAGTTTCCCTTCATCGCGTAAATGTCCCCCAGCGCCTCGCAGGCCAGGGCGAGCTCCTCCTCCCCGGCGCCCCCCCCCTCTTCGGAGAGGGAAAGGATCTTCCGGTAGAAGGCGATGGCTTCGTCGTTGGCGTAGCTGTCCTTGGCCTTCCGGCCCGCCCGCTTGAGCCAGAGCAGGGCCTTCCCGGGGTCGTCGCTGTGGGCGTACTGGTGGGCCAGGAGCTCGGTGAAATCCTCCAGCCGGTCCTTGTAGAGCTCCTCCACGGCCTCGCCGGCCTTGCGGTGCAGCTCCCGGCGCCGCTTCTTGAGCAGGCCCTCGTAGGCCACCTCCTGGGACAGGGGGTGCCGGAAGGCATATTCCGCCTCGGGCTCGCTCCGGGACTCCCGGATGAACTCGAACTCCTCCAGGGTGGCGAGGTAGAGAGTAAGCATCAGGCCGTCCAGGCCGCAGAGGTATTCCAGGAGCCGGCCGTTGAAGTTCCGGCCCAGGACCGCGGCCATCTGCAGGACGTCCCGCACCTCACGCTCCAGGCGGTCCAGCCGGGCCGCGATTACCGCCTGAACCGTGTCCGGGATCTCCAGGGCGGAGACGTCCGCGGTCAGGCGCCAGACCCCCTCGGAATAGGCCAGGGCCCCGGAGTCGATGAGCGAGCGGATGATCTCCTCAAGGTAGAAGGGGTTGCCCTCGGCCTTGGCCAGGAGCTTGTCCTTGAACCCCTCGGTGATGCCCGGAATCTGGAGCAGATTGTAGGCCAGCCGGGAGCCGGCCTCCTCGTCCAGAGGCTCCAGGAGGAGCTCCCGGTAGGCCGGGCCCAGTTTCTTCTTCAACCGCTCCCGGGTGCGGTTGCCCTCCTTGTCCTTCTCGATTCGGGACAGGGCCAAGAGGAGCATCGGGAACGGCTCCGGGGAATCGAACAGGAACTCCAGGAGCTCCAGGGACGCGCTATCTATCCAGTGGTAGTCCTCCACGACCACGAGCAGGGGCCGGGCGCGGGACAGGGCCGCGAGCAGTTTCCGGACGCTGACCTGGATCCCGATCTTCAGGTCCTTGGCCTCCAGGTATTTGATCTTCTCATCCAGCCCGTCCGGGAACCGGACCGAGAACAGATAGCCCAGATAAGGGACGGATTCCTCCCAGTCCCCGGGGAAGACTTCTTTGCCTTTCGCGAGCAGCTTCTCCTTCACCGCTTCCCGGGTGTCCTGTTCCGTGATCCCGAATACGCTTCCCAGGACCTGCAGGAAGGGCCAGTAGGGCACGGTCTCGCTGTAGAACAGACAGCGCCCCTCCAGAAGGGTGACCGGGGCCTTGAGCTCGGGAAGCGACTTCTTCAGCTCATCCAGAAGCCGGGACTTCCCCAAGCCCGCGTCCCCGAGCACGAACGCCGCCCCGCCTTTCCCTTCGGCGAGTTTTCCGACCATCTCTTGGAGCGCCGCCAGCTCCCGGTCCCGCCCCACCAACGGCGAGTAAAGTCCCTTGATGCCCCGCTTGGGCTCGGGCCTCTGCTTCTCCCGCAGGGGCCGGAACAGCTTCACCGGTTCCTCGAACCCCTTCACCGCGACCGGCGGGCAGGCCTCGTACTCGAAAAGGTAGTGCGAGGCCCGGAACACCGGCTCCGAGACCAGGACCTCGCCCCGCTTGGCCGCGTCCTTGAGCCGGGAGCCCAGGTTCACCGTGTCGCCCATCACGGTGTATTCCTTCTTCTCCGCGGAGCCGATCTCTCCGACCACCACGGTCCCGCTGTTGACCCCTATGTGCAGGCCCAGGTCGGTCTTGATCCGCAGCTTGGCTGAGAGCTTCTTATTGATCTCCGGAAGCAGGGCCAGCATCGCCAGCGAGGCCCGGACCGCCCGCTCCGGGTCGTCCTCGTGGGCCAGGGGAAGCCCGAACAGGGCCATGACCAGGTCGCCCTCGTACTTGAGCACCGTCCCGCCCTCTTTCGCGATGGCCTTGTTCAGGTGCTCGAAGCAGAGATTAGCCGCCTCCCGGACCTCCTCCGGGTCGAGCTTGGAAGCCAGGGGCGTGAACCCGGACAGGTCCGCGAACAGGACCGTCAGGATGCGGCGTTCTTCGAGTGCGGGGGGCATGGAGGGATGCTTATTTTATTTGTTTGATTGGATTCTACAGGGAAATCAGCTTTAATTTTACCAGAGACACAGGCGTTTTAGCAAGCCCACAACCAAAAGGGCCGCCTGGGGGCGGCCCTTCGCTTTCCAGAAAACCTCCTCAGGCTTTATTTAGCTAAAACCCAAAATTTCCCCCTGATGATGAAAAGCCAGGTTGACGTGCCGGGATACTTCCAGTAGAATGCATTCGCGTAGACCCCCGTGGAAAGTGCATACCAGTGGTGGGTCCTCCCCATCGCTCCCTGCGTCATCACAATGGTATCCTCCTCCACCACAGTGTTATCAACTAAAACATCGGTAATAAGGGTATCGCCTACCCGGGCAGGTAATGAGAAATTGCAACTCGACCACACGCTGTCCGCCGGGGTGTAGAAGTAGGTGTCTTGCCTCCAGCCATTGCGGTCACGACCCCATATTTCCGAGACCCCCGAGGGATACAGCCGGTAGGACTTCGCCAGCGTGCCTGCTCCGGACATCGCAAGGGATTCCGACCATGTAACGAAATAGAACTTGCTCAACACGAGCTCGTGCTTTCCGAGGGAGAGCCCTGTAACGGTGATCGGGGTTAATCCTTTCTCCTCCCCGTCCAGGGTTAGGACCGTCCCCGGCGGATCGGTAGTCACCTGCAGAGCTCCGGTCACAACCGGGGGCGTTGTCGGGGTCTTCTTGCCGCAAGCAGTCAAACCCATCAGCCAACCCAACAAAAGCAGAACAGCGAGTTTCCTCATTTGACCCTCCTTCCGGTCGTGATTTACATTTTGGTTAGGTCCGCCCGTTTCACCTTAAATAATTATACTTGGAAAACCTTATCAAACCCTTATCAAATCTTTACCAGGGCAAGGGGGCGGGGCGAAGACCCGCCCCCTTGGTAAGACTATGGTTTCGGGTTCTTGGAAGGTCTGATGACCTCATCCAGGCTGTATTTCCCCGGGCCGATCAGGACCAAGCTCAGGAACACGATCCCGACTTCGATGGCATGGGAGGCTATTCCCAGGCCGTCTCCCTTGCCGAGGTGGAACGAGGCGGCCACAACCATGTTGATGAACATGAGCAGGCAGGCGGGCCTGGAGAGCAGGCCCATGAGGAGCAGGAGGCCCCCGATGCCTTCCGCGACCGCGGCCATGAAGCCCCAGAATACGGGCAGGAAGTGGATGCCCAAGGTCCCGGTGGCCATCCCGAGCTGGGCCCAAAACGCCGGCCCGCCCAGGAGCTTGGTCAGGCCGTGGTAGATGAACATCGAGCCCAGGCCGACCCGGAGGACCAGCAGCCCGAGGTCCCGGAAGCGGTTCAGCGAAGTCAAAATCATAAGTTTACCCATCCTTTCTGTTTTTTCTAAGCGGGGTGAAGCCCCGCTCCCACTTGGTTGTTTGTTTTGGTTTTACAGGCCTGCCCGCTATCTCAACTTATTGGTTTATTTATTTAAGTACTTGTCCCAAAAATACAAATTGATAGCCATACAAATTACCCCGCCGAAAACGGCCGCCCTCTCCCGCACGTCTTTTTTCTTGGTCCGGTAACCAAGAGTAAAGCAGGCCCTGTGCTGGGTGTTTTTAAGAGCCTCTTCCCTCGGCATGCCGGGGTCGGATTGGAAAGCCAAGAGCGTCCCGAAGAGCGGGGAACCCAGGAAGCTTGCAAAAAACCACTTGATGGAGTTCGCGTCTTTCTCCCCTTCTTTTTCGCCCTCCAGGCGGGCCGTCTCGCAATCATCCTTGACCGGCTGGACCTTCACCCCCGTGGTATCCGGAAGGGTTTTTGCCGTATCCGGCGGCACCGGCTCCGCAGGCTGAGCCTCGACCAAAAAAGGAGTCAAGGCTAATGTCACAGACAGAATAAAGCCAACGACCCTTCGACCTATAATAGCTCCTCCCTTCCCGGGCGGGGCGAAGCCCCGCCCCCTCTTGGTTGCTTGTTTTTGGTTGGTTAACCTACCCCGTCACGGCACAGGACACCGGGTCGCCGAGCGGCCCGAGGTTCATCCTGAGCGGTAATCCACATACAGATAAACCGATAAAGATACCAGCATGAGGAGGTCGAAGAATATCCTCCATTTTCCGCTGAGTCCCAGCTTCGGCCAAAAATCCTCCCCATCCTTTTTCGATCTCCAAATAATATAGAATCGGAACAGGACGTAGCCCCAGAATACCAATATGAAAACCGTGCTCACGATTTTATCTCAGAACCCCGCCCGTAAGCCCACCCCAGGCTGAAGGCGCCGGAGGTTCCGGGGGTCGGGAACGAACACGAGGCCGACTCCGGGGCGGGTCAGGAAGGAGTATCCCCGGCGGTGGTTGACATCACTGGCGGAAGCCGGGGCGTCAATTACGGACACGACCCAGGCCCCGCCCCCAAGCAAGAGGCCGGCCAGGGCAAAACCGCTTCCTGAATCTTCTCCTGAATCCATGTTCGAAAGGGCCTTCCCAAACCCCGTGATAAACAGGCCCCATCCGGTCAGGTAACTCCCCATGAAAATTCCGCCCTTCACAGGCTGCCCGTTGTAGAACTGCCCGGCCCCGGGCATGAGCACCGAAAAACATAACGCCAGTACCGGGTCCTTCTTCGGCCCGGACTCGATTTTTCGGGGCGGGCCCGGCGATAGGGTTTCGGTAAAGCGAGCCCCGCAGTGGCTGCAGAACTGAGCCTCGGGTATTCGCACCGTCCCGCAAACCGGGCAGACCCCGGCCCGCGAGGTATCCGCCCTGGCGCTCTCCGGAAGGACCGCCGGGATCGCGCCGCCCTCGAAGGCCGCGCCGCAGGAATAGCAGAACCGGGCCTCGGGAAGGTTCGCCACCCCGCACTTGGGGCAGAGCTTGTTGCTCTTAACGGAGTCCGCCACCGCGCCCGCTTGTGAGGGAGGCAGGGGCTGGGCGTGAGCCAGACCTGCTCCGAGGACAAACAAGGCGACCGTGACAACGAATAAGCCTTTCACCGTCTTCTCCTTTCCGGGCGTGAAAAGGCCCTTGCGCTGGAAAGCGTGGATGCATTGTTGGTTCATTTTTTTAAACCCTCCCCCTCAGTCCGGCTCCGCGAGGCGCTCTTTGATTAAACAAGCACCATCGTGTTTTTTCTCTGCCTTCAGGGCCTTTTCCCAATAAAGCCTGGCTTCCTTTCGCCGGCCCTGCCGGTCGAGAAAATAGGCCAGGCCAGAAAGAACTGCGGAATCGTGCGGCGCAAGCCGGACGGCTTCGCGATACTCTTTTTCCGCCGCCTGATTCTTTCCTTGAACCTCCAGTGCGTTTGCGAGGTCGCGGTGCCCTTCGGTATTGTCCGGAGCGAGCCGCAGGACCTCCCGGAACTCCCCCTCCGCCGCCTGGTAATTCATGTCTTTCATATACTCATCCCCGCGCCTGGCATGCTCCTTATAAGCGCATGTCGCACAGCCCGCGAGGAGCAGCCCCCCGAGCTCGAGAATGGGCAAAAGCAAACGACGCCGTAGCAAAGCCTGGGAGGCGTATTTCATCCCCCCGCCCCGTCTCAGGGGCGCTTCGTCCGACGTCATTCTAAATCCCTTCACCAACTCTAACAAACCAGGATTCCTCCCAGTTCCCCAAAACTTAGGCCGACAAGGCCCGACAATCCGTCAGAATACTACCACATAGTCCTCCACCCTGTCAAGCGAGCCGGCATCAGATGAACCCCTTGGAGGACCGGACGTGGACCGCATCCTCCACGTGCTTCGCCAGGGCGTCCCGCAGGCGCAGGGCCACGCACTGGCCGAACAGGCGGAAGAGCTTGATGCCCAGGGCCGGGTTCCGCTCCAGCAGGCCGTCGAACTCCTTCTTGCCCAGGACCACGGCTGTGCTGTCCATCTGCACGAAGGCCGTGAGGGCTCGCTGGCCGTTGTAAAGCATCTCGGCCTCGCCGAAGACATCCCCGTCTCCGGCCGTGCCCATCTCCTCCTCCCCCCCGGTGGGGCTGGACTTCACCAGGCGAACCGACCCGGTGATCAGGAAATAGGCCGCCTCCCCGTCCTCGCTCTCCACGAAGATGAGGTGCCCGCGCGGGAAGGTCTCCACCCGGGTGAGCGCAGTCAGCTCGTCGAGCTCCTCCGCGCTGAGGTCCTTGAGGAGCGGGACCTTGCCCAGGAACCCGGCCTTCTCCTCCGGGGCAGCCTCCCGGACCTGGCCCCGGAGGGTCTGCTGCATGGCCAGGGCCTGCTCCAGCACCTCCCGGGTGAGGTACCCCCCGTCCACCAGGAGCTCGCCCAGCTTCTTTCCCGCAAAGACCCGCTGGGTCTGCAGGGCTTCTTCCAGGTGCTGCTTGGTGATGAACCCCTTTTCGATGAGAAACTCGCCCAACAGGACCCCAGGCATCAGTCATCCCTCCTTTACAGGCAGAGGAAAATTAAAAAACGCTGCGAAAAGAGCTACCATGGCATCTTGGGTGCCATCCAGGCGTAGGCCCAGTCCCCGGGCTTCGCGACCAGTCCCTTCTCCACCGGCACCGAGACCATCTTCCGGGCCGCGAGGGTCAGGTCCTCGCTGAGGGCCAGGGTGTGGTCGATGTAATGCTCCTGCCAAAGCTTCCCCTTCCCGCCCGCCTTGCGAAAGGCCTTGAAGCAGCGCAGGCGCATCTCGGTGAGGAAGAGCCGGAGTGAGGCCCCGGCAGAGCGGGCCGCGAGCAGGATGTTCAGGTGGTCCGGCAGGAGGGAATAGGCCAGGAGCTCGAACGGCGACCGCTTGGTGATCTCCTCCAGGGCCGCGATCAGGGCCCGGGCGGGCCCGCCGTCTCCATCCAGGTCCATACGGCTTCCGTCCACCAGCATCGTCACCGCGCAGACCAGGCGGTTGTCCTCCCGGGACTGGTCGGCGAACATCGCGCGCTTGCGCTTCCAGGCCAGGTACTTGACCAGGTTGTCGCCCATCGGCCTACTTTCCGTCCCCCAGCCTGACGAGCGCAGCCCCGGCCGCTTCCGAGGCCGCCGTCCCGGGATGCTGGGAGACGATCCC
>Ga0315277_10012080_pt1 | contig 10842 bp, 10 predicted proteins | sample YL17G05_15_MG_FD_203695 | JGI IMG/M metagenome (GOLD analysis project Ga0315277, IMG submission 203695) | Sediment microbial communities from Yellowstone Lake, YNP, Wyoming, USA - YL17G05_15 | ecosystem: Environmental > Aquatic > Freshwater > Lake > Sediment | place: USA: Wyoming | collected... | reverse complement strand
GGGCCGCCGTGGTGGCGGTCGTGCTGGTGGCCATCAACGTGGTGCTTTGGTAGCCGACTCCCGCGCCAAGGCCCCGAGCCGCAAAGGCACAAGGACAGAGGGCGGGTGCCGCCGCCTCGGCGCTGTGATGAAGCCCAACTGTTTTTTATCGAATCGATAACAGAAAGGTTTATGCAACCGCGGGGCGGTTTCCTGTATCTTTATAATACGAGTTGGGACAGGTTCTTGGGCCTCTTCCGCCAGGCGCCCGACTGGCCGATTTCGCCTGCGGTTCGGCCAGATCATAATCCCGATTCAGATTAGCTGAAACGAGGGAACGGGCTATACCCGTCTCTCAGAAGAAGGAGCTTCCGACCATGGTAGCACTGGCAGTGATCGGTGGATTGGCCCTGGCTGGGTATGGTTTTGCCCGTCTCCGCGCGGCGCGGAACGAAAAAAAGACGCACGTCCAAAAGATCTTCTAGTCCCAGCGGGCTGACCGTGCGCTCCGCGGAATACCCGGCCGCCACCACCGTCTTGTCCGGCTGATAGACGCCGGCGGCATAGCACGGTCTTCCATGTCCGACGCCGCGCTCAGGCCGTCGCCGTGCCGGGTGTTCCTCTTGGGCTCCTGGCGCGTCGGGCTTCAATCACAAAGCGGCCCATCGATCGGGAAACGTGGTCGAGCACTGTGGCCCACTCGTCAAGGTGGCGCTTGCCCTTGGGCGTCAGCCTGTAGACACGGCGGGCCGGGCCGCTGCCCTCGACATCCCATTCCGACTTCACGTTTCCGTTGGCCTCGAGTTGACGCAGCGTACGGTATAGGGCGGCCCGCTCAATCTCCGCATCCGTGAGAGCGTGTTTCTGAATCTCGCCAGACAGGTCATAGCCGTACGACCGCCCTTTTTTCTTCAAGAGCAGCAGCACCACCGGTTCAACGAAGCGATACAGATTCCCCATGGCGCATGTGCAGGGGTGCCTTTGGAAATGCCGCTTGCATAAACGTAGCGCCAAATCTCAACCTCCGGACGATGCCTCGCGTCAGCAAAAGGGTAACAGTCCGCGGAAATAGATGCAACTATCATCCACGGACTGCATTGGGCATCGGCGCGCTGGGGCAACGCAAGTTTGCTAGATGTATAGCGCATCTAGATGTGTCATACTACACAGCGACGGAAAGGCGCCGGCGAACCCTGGCGGACGGCATGTGTTGAAGGGGTTCGGGAACCTTGGAACAATGCAGCCCCTCGCCCCGGAAGAACGGAACAGAGCATTCACTTCCACCAAGAAGCCTGAAGTGATTCAACGGCAGCGCCTGGGCGTCCGCTACCACGCCGAGGACTTCGCGGTGGCGGAGCGGCCCCGCCGCTTCATCGAAGCCTTCGCGGCTATTCTGAAGCACACCAACTATCGCCTGGCGCTCGATCACTACGTGCGGGTGAGCGCGAAGTGCTCCCGGTGCACGGTCCACTGCCAGGTCTATGCCGCAACAAAGGACGAACGGGATATCCCCTGTTACCGCTCCGAATTGCTGCTGTGGGTTTATCGGCGGCATTTCACGCTGGCTGGCATCCTCCGGGCGCGAGTCCTGGGCGAGCCGGGTTTGAGCGATGAGCGTGTTCAGGAGATGGCGGACGCGTTCTACAACTGCACCGCCTGCCGGCGCTGCTATTTGCAGTGTCCGATGGGAATCGACCACGGCCTCCTCACACACCTCGGGCGGTACATCCTTTCCGAGATCGGCATCGCCCCCCGGGCGCTGGTGGTGAGCACGCGCGAGCAGTTGACCGGGGCGAGCGGGAACACCTCGGCCATTCCCGTGCCGGCTCTCCTCGACGGACTTGAGTTTCTGAGCGAGGAGATGCAGGAGGAGAAAGGAATCGAGATTCCGTTTCCCATGGACCAGGAGGGAGCGGAATATCTGTTCCTACCGGCCGTGTCGGACTTCATCATGGAGGCGGACACCCTGATGGGCAACGCGGCCGTGTTTCGCGCCACCGGCGACAGTTGGACCATCGGCACCAAGTACTACGACGGCATCAACTACGGCCTCTTCTACAGCGATCACGTCCTGGAGCACGTGCTGCAGAAGGTGCAGGCCGAGGCCCAGCGGCTCAAGGTCAGAAAGATCCTGATCGGCGAGTGCGGACACGCGTCGCGCGCCGCTAAGTATTTCTACCCCACCTACTGCGGCGGCCGGGACGCGCTTCCCGTCGTCAATTTCATCGAGTACACGCACCGCGTCTGGAAAGAAGGGCGCCTGAAGCTGGCCCCAGAGGTGATCACCGGCCGCGTGACGTACCACGACCCGTGCAATATAGCCCGGCCCGGGTGGATCGTCGAGCAGCCACGTGAACTGCTGAAGGCGTTCTGCGGGGATTATGTCGAGATGACTCCCAACCGCCGCGAGAACATCTGCTGCGGTGGGGGCGGCGGCACGGTTTCCATTGATGAGATCCTCTCATTCCGAACGCTGGTCGGGGGCAGGCAGAAGGCCGACCAGATTCGCGCCACCGGGGCGAAATACTGCGTCGCTCCGTGCGCCAATTGCAAGAAGCAACTGCGTGAGTTGGCCGAAGAGCATCAGATCGACTGCCAGATCGTGGGGCTGCACGATCTTCTGTACAAAGCGATTGTGTTCCAATAAACGGGTCAGCGCGAGGTGAGTCGAGTGGATGCATGGATCGAGTTCGGACGCGGGCCCCTGTTCCGCCTGGCATTCTCGCTCATGGTTCTGGGCCTGTTGCGTGTCGGCCTCCTCTCCACCGTGGGAATCGCAGAAGCCTACCGCCGGAGTCCCGACAGAATCCTCGCATGGCCCGAGATGGCGCGGCAGACGCTGGGCTGGCTGGTTCCGGTTCGCCGGTTATGGCGGACCCGGCCGCTGTATAGCGCCACCTCCTTCCTGTTCCACGCCGGCCTGCTGGCGGTTCCGCCCTTTCTGGCGGCCCACGTACTGTCGTGGAAGCGGGCGGTTGGGTTGGCGTGGCCCCCGATTCCTCAGAGGGCGGCGGACTGGCTGACGGTGCTCACGATCGCCGCCGGGCTGGGGCTGTTCCTCGGCCGTCTGCTCGACCGCCGAGCCCGCGCACTGAGCCGCCGCCAGGATTATCTCTGGCCGCTGCTCCTGGTGGTTCCTTTCGCGAGCGGCTACATGTGTTCAAACGCCGCCATCGCGCCCAAAACCTACCAGGTGCTGATGCTCCTGCACGTCTACTCCGGCAACCTCATCATGATCCTGATTCCGTTCGCCAAGATCGCTCACTGCGTGCTGGCGCCGTTGTCGCAGTTGGTGACCGGCGTATCGTGGAAGTTCGTCCCGGGCGCCGGGGACAGGGTGGCGGCGACGCTGGGCTATGCCGAACGGCCGAGCTGGGTCGAGAAGTCGCGGCTCGACGCAGGCCCGTCCGCGCGCCAGGGAAAGGGGGTCTGGATCCGATGAAAGCGGCCATTTTGACCGACACGACGAAGTGCATCGGCTGCAACGAATGCGCAATCGCCTGCAAGCGCGCCAACCACTTGGCACCCGACGTTCCCCGCCGCTGGGATCTGGATGACGGCCTCTCGGCCCGGAACTGGACCTCGGTCGTACAAGGGCCAAATCGTTCGTTTGTGCGAAAGCAGTGCCGGCACTGCCTCGAACCGGCCTGCGCGTCGGCGTGCCCGGTGGGCGCGCTTTCGAAGACCGCCCTGGGCGCGGTCGTGTACGACAACCACAAGTGCATGGGCTGCCGCTACTGCATCATGGCCTGCCCCTATGGCATCCCGCGCTACGACTGGGACCAGCCGGCGCCCTACGTGCGCAAATGCATTTTGTGCTACGACCGGATTCGTGCCGGGGCCCTGCCCGCTTGCACCGCTGCCTGCCCAACAAAAGCGACGATTTTCGGCGACCGCGACCTGCTCCTCGCCGAGGCGCGCCGCCGCATTGGCGAGAAGCCGGGTGTGTATCTGAACAAGGTGTGGGGCGAGCACGAAGTGGGGGGCACTTCCGTGCTCTACATTTCCAATGTCGATCTGGCGTTCCTGACGCGTGGCCAACCGCTCGGCGACAGGCCGGTCCCGGAGCGTACCGCGCTGGCCATGAACGCGGTGCCGTTGGCCTTCACGGGTGTCATCGCGGCGATGGCCGGCTTGAATTGGATCATCGGCCGGCGCATGAAGAGACAGGGAGAGGAGGCCGATGAGTAGGGTTCGGCGACTGAAACTCGTGCTCTGGCTGGTCACCGGCCTGGCAGCCGCCGTGGCCGCCGCCCGCTTCCTGTACGGCCTGGGAGCCACAACAAACCTCTCCGATGCCTACGCCTGGGGCCTGTGGATCGGGCTCGACGTCATGGGCGGGGTGGCGCTGGCGGCGGGCGGATTCATCATCACCGCCGCCGTGTACATCTTCAAGCTGCAACGCTACCACCGCGTCGTTCGTCCGGCGCTGCTGACTGCCTTCCTCGGCTATCTCGCGGTCGTCGTGGGGTTGCTTTTCGACCTCGGTCTGCCGTGGAACATCTGGCACATGATCGTCTTTTGGAATCCCCGCTCGCCGCTGTTCGAGGTCGGCTGGTGCGTGATGCTGTACTTGACGGTCCTGACGCTGGAGTTCTTCCCCGTGCCCGCCGAGGAATACAGCGCGCTGGCCAAAGTGCGCCGCGTCCTGGTCCGGTTTCGCCTGCCCCTCGTAATTCTGGGAATTGCCCTCTCGACCCTGCATCAGTCCTCGCTCGGTTCCCTGTTCCTGATCATGCCGTACCATCTGCATCCGCTCTGGTACTCGCCGTTGTTGCCGGCGCTGTTTCTTGTCTCGGCGGTGTGCCTGGGGCTGATGATGGTGGTGTTTGAAAGTCATTTCCAGCGTATCTGTACCGCCGGAAGCCGGAGACCGAAGTGCTGGCCGGGTTGGGCGGGGCGGCCCGCTGGGTGCTGCTTGGCTACGTGGCGCTGCGCTTTGGGGACCTCGCGGCGCGTGGCCAGTTGGGACACCTTCTCGGACGCGAATGGCAGGTGAAGCTCTTCTGGCTCGAGATGGCTGTCATGGCGATCGTTCCAGCCGCGCTGCTGTTCATTCCCCGGGCCAGGCGAACGCGCGCGGGCCAATGGCTCGCCGCGGCTGTGGGCGTCTTCGGCATCGTGCTGAACAGGATCGATGTGGGGGGCGTGGTCCACCAGGGGCGCGGCCCGCAATTCTACGTGCCGGCGTGGACCGAGTTGGCGATCAGCGCGGGTGTGGTTTCGGCGGCCGTGCTGGTCCTTATGTTTATCATCGAACGTTTCAAAATCTGGGAGGAACGCCCGCCTGATCCGGAGGCGGACCCGGGGAAGCTGCCGGAGTTCGACAGTGTGGGGCAAACGTGGCTGGGGGTTCCTGCCGTTGCCGGCCGCACCGTCTATTCGCTGGCTTTCATCCTCGCCGCGTCGGCGGGGCTTGCGATCCTGGCGCCCAAACCAGCCGCAAGCCGTGGGATCGAGCATGCGTCGGCCCACCGCGCCCGCGGCGGAGAAACGCTTTGGATCGACGGCAACCGGGATGGCTACGGCGTGGCGTTCAAGCACGAGGAGCACCAGAAGCGGAACGGCGACCAGGCCTCCTGCGTGAAGTGTCACCACATGAACCTGCCGCGCGACCGGAATTCGGGCTGTTCTGGCTGTCACCGCGAGATGTATTTGCCCGCTGATGCCTTCCGGCACGACTGGCACTCCTCCCCGGCCGGCGCCCGCGTGGCCTGCTGGGAGTGCCATGAGCGCGGCAAACCGCGCACGGCGGCGACCGCAAAGCGCTGCGACGCCTGCCACAGAGATCTGGTTCCCAACGGAGCCCTGGTCCAGGTAAAGCGATACGATGCGCCAGGCTATGCGCCCGCGCTGCACCAGCTCTGTGTCGGCTGTCACGCGAAGATGGCTCAACAAAAGGCCAAGCCGGATCTGGCGCGCTGCGTGAACTGCCATAAAGAGAGGCGCGATTCCGTCGATGCCCCCGGTCTGCGCTTTCGTGACCGGGAACTCGCCGGCAAAGGCATCCTGCTGCCAACGGTCTCGAAATGATGGACAACGCCGCCCAGAACGAACTGGAAGGCCTGCTCGGACAGGGCATGTTCGAGCTGGTGCCGTTCAACGTGGCGGTTGTCGACCGCGATTTCCGGATCGTCTGCGCCAACAACAATTTCGAGCGGTATTTCGGCGAATGGCGCGGGCGCTATTGCCACGAGGTGTACAAGAAAGCGCCCGACAGATGCGCCGGCTGCCGCATTGCGGCGACGTTTGCGGACGGGCAGATACAAGTATCCGACCAGATTGGCGTGGACGGGAAGGGGCGTGCCTGCCACTACGTCGTGCATGCCGCACCGCTGAGGGATCCCGGAGGCCAGGTCAAGTACGTCATCAAGATGACCACTGACCTGACCGAAACACGGCACTGGCAGCGGGAATACGACCTGTTCTTCGAACGCGTGCCGTGCTACGTGGCCATCATCGACCGGGATTTCCGAATCATCCGCGCCAACGAAAAATTCCGGCAGGCTTTTGGGGAAGCCGAAGGCAAGCATTGCTACGAGGCGTACAAGCGGCGGGACAAGAGGTGCTCCATGTGTCCGGCCGCGGAAACCTTCACGGACGGCAGGGAACACGTGTCCACCCAGGCCGGCGTCCATCAGGACGGCTCGCCCGCCTTCTATGTGGTCACCACTTCCGCCCTTTCGAGAGGGCAGGATGCTGTACCGTACGTCGTGGAGATGTCAACGGACATCAGTGAGCTTCGCAAACTCGGCGAAGAGCTGAAAGACGCATATCACTTCTACGAGAGCTTGGTTCGCAATTCCGCCACCGGCATCATCGCCCTGGACGCGCGCGGCGTGGTGCGCATCATGAACCCCGCCGCCCGAGCGCTGCTGAACTGGCGGGCCGCGCGGCCGCCGTCGCCGGAGCAGCTTCGAAGGATGCTGCCCTCCGAGTTTTTTAGAACCGGGACGGCCGGCCAGGAGCCGCTGAATCTGCCCGAAGTGCTGCTTCGAGCCGCCGCCGGCGAGGAAATCCCGGCCCGCTTCTCGGCCGTGGCCATGCAAAGCGACGGCAAGACGCTGGGAAGCGCGGCGTTCATGCAGGACCTCCGCGAGGTGAAGCGCCTGGAGCAGGAGAAACTGGAGGCCGAGCGCCTGGGTGCGGTGGGCCAGACAGTTGCCGGACTGGCCCATAGCATCAAGAACCTGCTGATGGGGCTGGAGGGCGGCATGTACATGATGGACACCGGGCTCCGCCGTGGCGATGCCGGACGGATCGCTGACGGCTGGCAGATCCTGCAACGCAACTTCCAAAAGACAACCACGCTCGTCAAGGACTTTCTCAGCTTCGCCAAGGGGCGGCTGCCGGAGCTGCAGCCGACAGATCCGAATAGGGTCGCTCGCGGCGTGGTCGAGCTATATCATGATGCGGCCGCCCGGCAGGGGGTGGAACTGCTGCTGGAGGCCGGCGAGAATGTTCGGGAGGCGCCCCTGGACCCAAGCGGCATGGAGACTTGCCTGACCAACCTGGTCTCAAATGGCATCGACGCCGCCACCATGCGTGAACAAGGCGCCGGAAAGGTAATCGTGCGCACACGCGAGGAGGGTGGCGATTTGATCTTCGAAGTCGCCGATAACGGAACGGGCATGGATCAGGAGGTTACGGCCAAAATCTTCACGAGCTTCTTTACAACCAAGGGGGGCAAGGGGACCGGGCTCGGTTTGTTGACAACCCGGAAGATCCTGCAGGAGCACGGCGGGCGGATCGAGGCGGATTCGGTTATCGGGCAAGGATCAACCTTCCGCATGCGCCTTCCCCGCAATCGCCTGGAGGCGCTTGCCACAGCTTCCGCCCGCAGCAAGACCGAAGAGCAGGTGAAGTCATGAGTGATGAAAGGCAAAGATGCGTACTGGTGGTCGATGATGAGCCTGACGTCCGCAGCTACCTGAAGAATGCTCTGGAGGACGCAGGCTTTGTGGTGCGGACAGCCGCGGACGGTCTGGAGGCGCTCGAAATCGTGAAGCAGGAGGCGCCTGATCTCATCTCCCTGGACTTGGTGATGCCCAGGCATTCGGGCGCGAAGTTCTACCGCGAGTTGCAGAAGGACCGCCAGCTCTGCAAGATCCCTGTCCTCATCGTTACCGGCCACGCACGGGACGAACTCGGGAGAGCGGATTTTGAGGAGATGACCATGTCCGGCCCCGGCATCTACCTGGAAAAGCCAGTGGGGCCGGCGGCATATGTCAGCGCGGTTCGCCGGTTATTGGGCATCGAAACCCCCGAGGGGCCCGAACCCGAGCCGGAGGATTTGCGCGGCCAGCTTTCTCGCGCCCTCTCCGGCGCCGACCAGGACGCGCTTCGGCGGGCGTTGGAGGCACTCCAGAAAAAATAGAGGCACAGCCATGGCTGAAAGAAAGAGAATCCTGATCGTCGAAGACGAGCCCGATGAAGTCTCCTACCTCGCTGCACTGCTGGAGGACAACGGCTTCGCGGTGATGACCGCGGTCAATGGGCGGGACGGCTTCGAGAAGGCAAAATCGAAACATCCGGATCTGGTGACGCTCGACATCTCCATGCCCGAGGAATCCGGCGTCCGGATGTTCCGCGACCTGCAGGCCGATCCGGCCACGTCCGACATTCCGGTCATTATCGTCACTGGGATATCGCACGACTTCAAGCACTTCATCGAGACGCGCAGGCAGGTCCGCCCGCCGGCCGGCTACTTCGACAAGCCGCCCGACCGCGAGCAGTTGCTGGCCAAGATCCGTGAGATTCTCGGTGTGAGCGTCACGGCTTGAGACTCCTGGCGGCGTCGTGGATGATTCGTTGGAATAGCTGGCTGACTTGCTCCGTCCCTGTTGGCTGCCCGACGCGCCTTTCGAACCGTACTACCACCCGGAACGGCGCAGGAACGTGCCGCCACGGGGCGTTACCCGCTGCGGCTTGTGAGAGGGAACTGGTGTGTCAAGTAAGCCGCTCCACACCAGCGGGCGGATGGTTCTATACTGGCTGAGGCAGGCACTGGCGCATGAATGCGGTAATCTCCAGAGCCGGGAAACCGGGCAGCACGCAAGTGAGAGTCGCCGCCCTCGCTGTTGTCAGCACGCTGCTGTTTGTCTGCCTGCTTCCGTTGTTTATCTCCCACCCGCACCAGCACTCTTCATCGCGTCATTGCGCTCTGTGCCAGTTGGGCCACTCGCCCGCCGTGCCGGTTTCGCTAGCCGGCCTTGCCTATCAGCCGGCGCCGCTTGTGCCTCTGGAAATCTGCGCCACTCCCAGATGGTCTGCCCGGTTTGTCTGGAGCGCTCGCCACAGCCGCGCCCCACCCGCCTGACACTCATTCGCGAAGTGTAGGTGTTTCTCGCCACTTGTGCTGCTCGTGAGGAGCGGTCCAAGCGAGCAAACGCGGATATGTCTTCAACCGGCGGCAGGCAAGAGTCTGGCATCCGCCGTGTGAATGAAATGAGGAGTCATGCGCGCATGTGTGTTTTTGATCCGGCTTTTCACGGTTTTTGTTCTTGGAGCCGCTACCTCCGCTGTGTGTCAACCGAGCGGAAGCCTTCGCGGCAAAGTGGTTCTGGAAGCGAACGGGGACAGGTTGCCGCACGCCACCGTGTTGATTGTTCAACTCGGACGCACCGTCGAGACCGATGCCGAAGGCCTTTATCAGTTCCACCAGTTGCCCCCCGGGCGTTATGACGTGCTGGCTCACATGCACCCCTTGACGGACCAGCGGCGCAGCGTCGAGATTGTATCCGGCGACCAGGCGACGCTCGACTTCAGCCTCCGTCTGGCGGTTGTTCACGAGCAGGTCACGGTGACAGCGACCGGCCGCGAGGAGACCACCCTGGAAGCGTTTCAAGCAGTGGTCTCGCTGGAGACGCTGGATCTTGCCCCGAAGGCGGCGGCGTCGCTGGGCGAGGCACTGGAGCATGAATCTGGCGTTGCCAAGAGGAGCTTTGGTCCCGGCACCAGCCGCCCCGTCATCCGCGGTTTCGATGGCGACCGCGTTTCCATCCTGCAGGACGGCATGGCCACCGGCACTCTTTCCTCGCAATCCGGCGACCACGGCGAGCCTGTTGACGCCTCCAGCGTGGAACGTATCGAGGTCGTGCGCGGCCCGGCCACCTTGCTCTACGGGACCAACGCGCTGGGCGGCGTGGTCAACATCATCACCGGCCACCACCAGGTCCATCCGCACGCCCACCGTGGTGTCCGCGGTTTCCTCTTGGCAACCGGTGGGTCGAACAACGGGCAGGGCGGCGGCAACGGCGGCTTCGAGATCGGGCGGGGCAAGTGGATGCTTTTCGCAAGCGGCGGGGGCCTGCGGACCGGCGACTACCAATCGCCGGCCGGCACCGTGGAGAACTCGCACACCGACATCACCCACACGACCGCGGGCGCCGGCCGCTTCACCGGGCGCAGCTTCTTCCGCTTCAGCTACGGCGACTACCGCGGACAGTACGGCATCCCGCCCGTGCCGGCCGCGGAGGGCCACCATGACGACCAGCACGAGCACGCGGAAGGCCCGGTGGACGAGAAGTGGCGCCGGCAGAACCTCCGCTGGACCGGCGGCCTGCAGAACCTCGGCGCCGGATTCGACCGCTTCACGTTGCACCTGAACTACAGCGACTGGAACCACAGCGAAATGGTCGAGGGCCACACTCACACGCGCTTTTTCAATAAGCAGTTCAGCTATCGAGGCGTGCTCGACCAGCGACGCCGCGGACCGTTATTCGGCAGCCTCGGCGTGCAAGGGTTGCGGCGCGACTATCACGTCGTCGGCGAAGAGGCGCTAACCCCGCCGGTCACACAGGATGCATTCGCTGTCTTCGCGCTGCAGCAGTTGAGCCTCGACCGCTTCCGCCTGCAGTTGGG
>Ga0315277_10012079_pt1 | contig 10843 bp, 9 predicted proteins | sample YL17G05_15_MG_FD_203695 | JGI IMG/M metagenome (GOLD analysis project Ga0315277, IMG submission 203695) | Sediment microbial communities from Yellowstone Lake, YNP, Wyoming, USA - YL17G05_15 | ecosystem: Environmental > Aquatic > Freshwater > Lake > Sediment | place: USA: Wyoming | collected... | reverse complement strand
TCACCCCGCGCGGCGCTTCAGCGCCGCTCTTCCATCTGTCGGCTGCATGCTTCAACCTGCGATAGAATCCAATGAGGCGAGAGGAAGCCGTGACCGCGAAGAAGGCAAATCGCAAGCCGCAGAGCCGGGCGGCGGACAGGCCGAACCTGCTCGACAAGTTGGAGAGCCACGAAGCCGCCGCCGTCTTGAGCGGCCTGCTGGCCAGGCACACCGAGCTGCGGCCGGAAGCCGAGGCGATTGCCCGATCGGTCCTCGGCGAGGTGTCGATGCTCACCGTCGCTGGCGAGGTCGAAGACGCTCTCCTCCAGTTTGGTTACGACGATCTGAACGGTCGCGCCGGCGGTCATTCCTGGGGCTATGTCGCGCCCGATGAGGCCGCGGTGGAGTTGCTCGAGGAAGCGATCGAGCCCTTCATCACACAGATGAAGCGCCACCTCGAAATGGGGCTGGAAACGGAAGCGTTGGAAGTCTGCCAGGGGATTCTGTTGGGGCTCTACCAGGTTCGTGACGGCGCGGGCAATGACATCCTGGGTGAGGCGCCGGAGTTCCCGGATGAAAGCGCGGCGTATGTTGTCGACCTTTGGACCGGGAAAGCCGGGGGGAAGGCCGGCGGCGGCCGAAAGACCGGGCCGCGTCGAACCATCCCGCGGGAATTCGTGCGTCAACAGGTTCCCGAGTGGGAGTGGATTCTCGAAGCGTCCGGGCACAAGGATCAATCGTGAGCGAGTACCAATACTACGAATTCCGGACGGTCGATCAGCCTTTGACCGACCGCCAGATGAAGGAACTCGGCGCCCTCTCCAGCCGCGCGCTCATTACGCCAACCAGCTTCACCAACACCTATAACTACGGCGACTTTCGAGGATCCCCGGACCGCCTCATTGAGAAGTACTTCGATGCCTTCGTCTATGTCGCCAACTGGGGTGCGCATGAGTTCATGCTGCGGCTCCCGCGGCGTCAACTGGATTCGCGCCTGTGGTCCAAGTACTACAGCGATCCGAGCCTCGGGGGTCGGTCGAAAGGAGAGCACCTCGTACTGCGATTTCGAGTGGAAGAACTCGAAGGCGATGAGGAAGGAGGAGAAGGCTGGATGGATGCGTTGTTGCCGATCCGGGCGGACCTCCTGCGGGGCGACCTGCGCGCGCTCTACCTGGGTTGGCTGCGCAGCATCGACAACGACGAATTGGACGACGATCAACTCGAACCACCTCCGCCTCCCGGTCTTCGAACACTGACCGGGCCTTTGCGCAGCCTGGCCGAGTTCCTGGACATCGATGCCGGCCTGCTCGAGGTCGCCGCGGAATCCAGTGCGGAGTTGGTCACAACGTCTCCGTCGCGGGAACAGCTTGCGGATTGGATCCGCGGTCTCCCGCAGGCGGAAAAGGACGCCGTGCTTCTGGAAGTGGTCGAGGGCCGGAACCCGCACCTGCGGACAGACTTGCTGAAGCAGTTCGCGGCGGCGCAGCCAGAACCGCAAGGAGGAGTTTCGACCGCCGCGCCGGCGTTGAGGACAGCCGGCGAATTGCGCTCGGCGGCCCGGGAGCGGGCCGAACAGAAACGGCAACAGGAAGCGGAACGCCGCAAAAGAAAGCAGCAGAGCCTGGAGCGCGAGAAAGCCGTTGCGCGAGCCAGTTATCTCGACGCCTTGCAGCAGCAGGGGGCCGAACCGTGGAACCAGATCGAGGTCCTGGTTGGCGGCAAACGCCCGAGTGACTATGATCGGGCCGTGGGCCTGCTCAAAGACCTCGAAGAACTGGCCGGCCGGAACCATCAGTCCAGCGAATTCCAGGACTGCCTTCAGCGTCTGCGCCAGCGGCACTCCACCAAATCGAGCTTCCTGCGGCGTCTGACCGCCGCCGGCTTGGGGTGATGCCAGCCCATGGACGACGTTTATGAAAGGATGAAAACAGCATCTTGGCGCCGCTGCCCCGGCTGGCAGCCGCCGCCAGACAGAGTTAACTTATGCCAGAGCTGACCTGCCAGTTGAAGATCACCATCCAGGAAATCCGCCCCCCGATCTGGCGGCGCGTCCGCGTGCCGGGCCGCATGAGCCTTGAAGCGTTGCATCGGGTGATCCAAATCGTCTTCGGCTGGACCGACAGCCACCTCCACGAGTTCAGGATCGGCGAAACCCGCTACGGCCAGGCGGACGAGTTCTCGGGACTCGAAACGCTCGATGAGCGGCGCGTGAGCGTGGCGGACGCCCTCGGGAAGAAGACTAAGCGGTTCGTCTACACCTATGACTTCGGCGACGACTGGTGCCACGAAGTGGTCGTCGAAAAAGTGGAGCCTGCCGGTCCCGGCGAGGACCGCGCCGTGTGCCTGGCCGGGAAACGGCACGGGCCGCCGGACGACTGCGGCGGGCCCTGGGGCTATGTTGAGCTCCTCGAGGCCATCCATGATCCGCGGCACGGGCGGCACGAAGAGATGGTCGATTGGATGGGGGGCGAGTTCGATCCCGAGGAGTTCGACCTCGCGGCGGTCAACAAACGCCTGGCGGCCGTGAAAACGCCTCGCTCGAAACGGACACGGCTGCAATGAGCACCATCGAAGATCGGCATCCGGACGTTCTCCATAACCTCGAGTTCGCCATCGTGAACGTGTACCGCGCCGAACCCGCGCTACTCGACCTGGACGCGCAGGATGCCGTGGATGCCCTGGTCCGTCACTACCGTGCGGAGCAGGAGGGGCGCCAGCCTCCCGCGACCCGCCTGGACGGCCGGGCGGAACGGGTCTTCCAGGCGGTGAAGGAGATCTGCGAATGGCGCTTGGGGCGGGGACGCCTCTCCGGCCTGGACGAGATACCCGGCGCTCCCATCCCCCTCGCCGAGCTGGTCGAATGCTTGCGCCGCGTCCAGAAATCGATCCGCCTCTGGAACCGTGAGGCCGGCCGCCGGGGATACCTGGGTTTCGTGTCTCAGTACGTTCGGTAGGGCTCACTTCGTGCCTCAGGTGTCGTGCGTGGGCCGGCCGCAACCGCTGGACGGACGGCCCAGAGAGCCAATTCCGACGGCAGCAGCTTCAAGCGGATTCCTGCTATCCTGACTCCATTCAGCGTAAACGGAGGACTCCTCGATGCTCTTCGAACAGCAGATCCTGGAACGGCGCGAGCGGGCGAAAAGCGCCATAGCCGGCATCTTGACACGGCCCAAAGGCCAACCGTTCGGCGATTACCGGGTAAAGTCCGCCAGCGGGAAAACCTATCGTGTCGCGATGCGCGGCCCGGGCCTGTTCGAGAACTTCTGCTCGTGCCCCGACTTCGCGGTTAACACGCTGGGGACCTGCAAGCACATCGAGGCCCTGCTGCTGCGGCTTCACCAGCGCCACGGCAAGGCCCTCGATCGAAGGGAATTCAAGCGCGCCCGGGCCTCCATCTCGCTCAACTACGGCGACACTCTGGACGTGCGCCTGCGCCTGCCGGTTGCGCCGTCGCCCGCTCTCGCCGCCCTGGCGGAGAGGTACTTCGATCCCGCCGGCCTGCTTCCGCGGGAACATTTCCGCCAGTTCGAGCGGGTTCTGGAAGACCTGCGGAAGCTGGACGACCAGGCCGTGGTCTACAGCGATGTTCTCGAATACATCGACCGGGAGAACGAAGTCGCCGAGGGTCTGGAGCTCGAGCGCAAGCTCCTGGCCGGCATTCGCCGGGGCGAGGATCCGTCGGAGGGTGTGCTGAAGTCCAGGCTCCTGGCATACCAGGTTCGTGGCGCGCTCTTCGCGGCCTGCCGCGGGCGCGTGGTCCTGGCCGACGACATGGGCTTGGGCAAGACCATACAGGCGCTGGCAGCGGCCGAACTGCTGCGCCGCGGCAGGGGGATCGAGAGAGTGCTGGTGATTGCGCCCGCATCGGTCAAGTACCAGTGGAAAACCGAGATCGAGAAATTCACTACCCTCTCCGCGCAGGTCATCGACGGCCTGTTGCCGCGGCGCAAGCAACTGTACGCCTCGCCCGCATTCTTCAACCTGACCAGCTACGAAGTGGTCCTGAAGGATCTGGAGTTGATGCGCGAGCTGCGGCCCGATTTGATCATCCTGGACGAGGCGCAGAGGATCCGGAACTGGACCACGGCCACCGCGCGCACCATCAAGCAGCTCAAGAGCCGCTACGCCTTCGTGCTCACCGGCACGCCGCTGGAGAACAAGCTCGAGGAACTCTTCTCGGTGGTCGAGTTCGTCGACGGCCGCCGTCTCGGCCCCGCCTTCCGCTTCCTCCAGGAGCACCGGATGGAGGACGAAAAGGGCCGTCTATTGGGCTATCGCGGCCTGGACCGGATTCACCAGCAGCTCGAGCCCATTCTTCTGCGGCGCACGCGCAAGGAGGTCTTGACCGAGCTTCCGCCACGAACCGACCAGGTCTTCCGCGTGCCCTTGACCGAGGAGCAGGCCGGACCCTACTGGGAGCAGAGCGAAATCCTCGCCCGCCTGATGCACAAGTGGCAGAAGCAGGGCTGGCTTTCGGAGATCGACCTGCGCCGCATCACCTGCTGCATCCAGAACATGCGCATGCTGTGCAATTCCACCTTCCTGTTCGACAAGCAGACCAATTATTCTCCCAAGCTGGAGGAATTCCGCGAGATCATCCGCGAGCTGGCGCTGGAAGAGAACCGCAAAGTGGTGGTCTTCAGCGAATACGAGAGGATGACTCACCTGGCGGGCGTGGAACTCGCGAAAATGGGGATCGCCTTCGTCTCCCTGCACGGCGGGGTGCCCGCGCCTAAACGCGGCGCTCTCATGGACGCGTTCCGCCGCGATCCGGACTGCAAGGTGTTCCTCTCCACCGACGCCGGGGGCGTGGGACTGAACCTTCAGGCCGCCTCGGCGGTCATCAATTTCGAGCCGCCCTGGAATCCCGCGCGCCTCGAGCAACGCATCGGGCGGGTGCACCGCATGGGCCAGTCCCAGCCGGTTCAGGCGATACACTTTCTGACCTCCGGCAGCATCGAAGAGCGGGTCTGGGAAACCTTGCGCGTGAAGAAGTCGCTGTTCGCCGGGGTGTTCGACTCGCCGACCGATGAAGTCAGCTTTGCCGCGCTCGGAAAGAAGAGCGTTTTGCAGGCGATCAAGGAGATCTTCGCCGATCAGGCCGAGGCGGCGCCGCTGCCTGTGCCGCCGCAGGCTGCCCCAGCGCCGCCGCCGCCGGCGCCCGTGGTCGAGGCGGCTCCGCTGCCTCCGCTGGCGCCGCAGCCTGCTCCAGCGTCGGCGCCCGTGGTCGCCGCGGCGCCGCAAGCTGCTCCAGCGCCGCAGCCTGCTCCGGCGCCGGCGCCCGTGGCCGCCGCAACCCCAGAGGAAGGCATCCAGCAGGCGGCCGGCAGCCTGATCGAAGCGGGAATTCACTTTCTGGAGTCGCTGGTTCCCAGGGGCGGGCCTGAGGCGTCCGCCGAGGGCGCCGGCAGCCCGATCGCCCGCGCCCTCTCGAACGTGTTCCAGAAGGATCCGCGCACCAATCGGCCGATGCTGGCGATCCCGCTTCCGGAATCCGTTACCCAGGAGCGGCTGGCCGGAGCCCTCGCCGGACTGCTGAACAGCCTGGCCGGGCGAACCTGACCCGGCTGGACCGTCACCGCGTCGATTCACACGGTTCCGGCGATCTGGTTGTCGAACTTCAGCAGCGGTTCGCGACGCACTTGGACCGTCGCCAGGCTGGTGGAGGCGGGCGAGAGCGTCCACGCGCCCAGGCGCTTCCGCATCCACAACCCAAACGAGGATTCCGGAGTTGGTCGTCAGGCCCGCGGTCCTGGCCATCGCCCGGAGCCGGTATGTCCCGGGGGTCAGGTAGAGGGGCTGTCCCCGGAATGGCGCGAAGAAGCGCCTTCTCAGCGCAGCGTAACCACGGTCGCGCCCCAACCTCCGGCTTCGGCCGGCGCGTCGGCGTAGCATAGAACGAAGGATGTACGGGCTAACACCGAGCGGACGATTTCACGCTGCTTTCCTATGCCACGCCCATGAATGATGCGCAACGCTTTCATGCTAAGCCTATGCGCCTCTTCGAGATACGCTTCGACCACCGCTTCGGCGTCGCGTGGGGGAACGCTGTGCAAGTCGAAGACGTCGGTTATCGGGATTCGGATTGGCTCTTCCGGGTTCATTTCTCGGGACGGCCGATGGCTTCAATCTCAGTGTAATCACTTAGAGTGGGGGCGGAGAATCCCTCGGCGGGGGCGGACTTGACGCCTAGTACCATTGACCCACGAGTTTTCGCTGTTAATATTGGTTTGGACGTACTGGAGCGGTGGCCGTGAATTGCCAATACTGTCGCGGGAGGATCGGGTGGTTTCGGCGGCAGTTCGACCGCCAGTTTTGCTCGGCCGAGCATCGCCGGAAGGGAAGGGTTCGCTCGGCGCGGGCACTGCGGGATGCGGGCGAGCTGGAACCCATCGGTTTGTGGCTGCCCACGAGGGATCTGGAGGAACCGAAGAGGAGTCGCCCCGGCTCCCGGTCGGGCGCGCTCGTCGCGGCGTTGATTTGTGTCCTGATGCTGGTTCTTCTATGGGCGGCTCCGAAGGATGGTCCGACGGCCAGGGCCGTAATCAATTACACGTTGCCTGAGTCAGGGGTTGCCAGTTCACTGCGAAGTACCCTGCCGGGCTGGCAGATGGTGCGGCTGCGCGACGATTTCGACTCGGGTCTGCGAGATTGGGTTGGCTCGACCGGCTCCTCCCTGGGCTGGACCCGCGAGAGAGGCGCCGTCCGGCCCGGCAAGCTGCGCCTGTGGGCGCCGTCTCTGAAGCTCGCCGACTATCAGCTCGAGTTTGAAGGCCAGATTGAACAGAAGGCGATGAGCTGGACGATCCGGTCGGGCGACCTCGAGAACTACTACGCGACCAAGATCAGTGTGACGCGTCCGGTGTTGCGAGCTGCGATTGTCCGCTACGTGGTGCTCGGCGGCAAGGAGTCCGATCGGATCGAGTTGCCTCTTCCCCCGACGGTGCTCGACGAATCGCTCTACCGCGTGAAAGTCAATGTGAGGGGCTCGTACTTCGTCACCTCGGTCAACGGGCAGGTGGTCGACAGTTGGAGCGATCGCCGGCTGACGCGCGGCGGAGTCGGGTTCTTCGCCGATAAGGGCGAAGTCGCCGCCATCCGTTGGGTGAGCCTGAACACTGCCGCCCCCGGCTTCTTCAGCCGCCTGTTCGCCTCCACCTTGTTGGTACCGCCGGGCTTGTAAGTGACACAGCGCGGCGTCGCCGCAAACCAAGGAGTCAGAAGTCAGAAGACAGAAGTCAGAAGACAGAAGCGAGGGACACTCCGGATTCTGGATTCTAGCCTGTGACTTCCGGTCAACTCCTTTATTTGCAGCACCGGCTGTAAACCGCAAGATGTCCGTCAGAACCCAAACCGGTGTGCGCCAGGGAGTCACAGGTTGTTCAATCCGGCGACGCCGGTGGCGTGGCTGAATTCTGAGTTCTGAATTCTGACTTCTGAATTCTGACTTCTGTCTCCCCTGTTTGCGGCCATGCCGCGCTGTGCTACACGATGTCGGCGAAACCGCGGCGGAGCTTGTGGAACCAAGCGTGGCCGGCCAGGAACACCGCCACGCCCAGCACCCAGAGCTTCCATAGCGCCGCCGGCTCCGGCGCGCGCGCTTCCAAGAAGATCGCCCGGTAGCCGCGCACCAGCGCGAACATGGGGTTCTTGCCCAGAATCGGCAAGGCCCAGGCGGGCAGCGACGCCTCGGGATAGCAGATCGGCGTGAGGAAGAACCACAGCGTCAGAAGAAACCCGATAACCTGGCCGAGGTCGCGCACGAAAGCTCCGGTAGCCGCCAGCAGCCAACCCAACCCGAGTGTCAGAAGAACCTGCGGCACGATGAGCGCCGGCAACCACAGCGCCGTCGCGGGCACGGCGCCGCGCGCGGCCACCAGCATGACCAAGAAAACCGCCAGCGCGAACATTTCGGTCACCAGCGCGGCAAGTGTCTGGGTCACCGGAAGGATCTCCACCGGGAAAACCAGTTTCTTGACGAAATTGCGGTGTTCGAGGATGACGTTGGGAGCGCGGCCGGCGGCTTCGCTCACCGCCAGCCACGGCAGCATCCCGGCCAGGAAATACAGAACGAAGCCGGAGCGGCTTGGATCGCGTCCGAAGCGGGCCTGCAGCACGATGCCGAACACGAAGAAGTAAGTCAGCATCAGCAGCAGCGGGTTCAGCAGGGTCCAAAGGGCGCCGCCGAGGGAACCGCGATAGCGCCCCAGAACATCGCGCCGGGCCATCGAGCGAACCAGGTCGCGGTTGCGCCAGAGCGTCAGCAAGGGCAGTTGGAACAAGCGCGCCAGAGTCCGGTGAGGGCTTTCCCAGCGCAGACGGCGCAGGGTGGTGAGGCGATGCCGGACCAGGCGCGCTCGGCCGTCCTCGACTTCGGCGTCGATCACGATGAAAGGCCCGCCCCGCTCGTAGTGCCAGCCGGTCCGCGGATCGATGGGCGAGACGTAAACCCGGTAGGGGCCACGCTCAGCCGGCAACTCGACCCGCACCTGGACCGGCAGGGACTGGCCGGGGGCGACGTCGGCGTCGAGCGGAATCCACTCGCCTTCGGACAGGAACAGCCCGCTGGCGGGGTCGTAGATCTGCCAGCCGATGGCCAGGCCGTCTTCGCGACGCCAGGTTTGGCTGGAATCGTTGCCCAGCCGGAAGGCTAGGCGGAAAAGGCGTTCCCCGGCTTCGAGCGCGACCTGGGTGTCGATGTAGCGGGCGCTCATTATTGGTACAGCCAGGCGGGATAGCGGTCCCGCACCGGTCCTCGCTTCCGGCCCACGGCGTAGATGTCGTCGCCGCGCAGGCCGGTGGGCAGCAGGTAACGCTCGAGCAGATGGACCACCCAGGCGTGCTCGGGCTTGGCTTCCTCGACGAACGGGCCGGTCTCCAGGCGCTCGACTTCGAAGCCGGCGTCGGTCAGCAGGCGCGCGATCTCCTTCGGCGCATACTCGCGGTTGTGCCGCGGCTCGGCTTCCTCGCCTTCCTGGCGCGGCCGGATGTAAGCGGGGAAGAACCCCGGGTGGTAGCCCTCGAGGATGGCGCGCAGTGCGCGCAGCGAAATGATGTTCGGAGTGGTCAGCACGAGATGGCCGCCGGGCACCAGTATCCGGTTGATCTCGGCCAGCATGTGCATGGGATCGTCCGCCAGGTGCTCGATCAGCTCGCAGCACAGCACGGTCCGGAAGTGCTCGTCCGGGTAAGGAAAGCGGTCGCGCTCGGCATCAAAGTGGTCGACCTCGCAAACGAACCGCTGGCCTTGTTCGGAGACCACCTCGCGATGATCGATGCGGCCGGCCGGTCCATAGTAACAGCCGCGCGCCTCGCCGTAACCGAGGCTGGTTTTGAGCGCGGGAGTGATCTGGAGATACGCGCCCATCTCGAGGATCCGGTCCCCGCCTCCGCCGGGCGGAGTGATCTCGAGCGTGCGCGTCAGCCGGGTAACGTGGTCGCGAACGTAGGCGCGGCCGGCGTCTCCCGCCGCCCAGGTTTCGACGGTTTCGGGCTCGATCCGAGGCCCCGGTTTTTCGGCGGGCTCGGGCGGCGCGGGCGCCGGGGGCCGCCATTCGACGCCGCGCGCGACGGAATCCAGAAACGATGCGTAGCGTTCGGCGACCAGCGTCCAACTGCATTCGCGCTCGGCCCACGCCCGCGCCCGCGCGCCCATCGCCCGCGCGACATCCGGGCGGCTCGTCAGCAGGTTCAGGTACTCGAACAGGAAATCTTCCTCGCTCGAGTCCACCGGCGTTTTCAGCACGATGTCGTCCGGCAATTCGCTGAACGAGCCGACGTCGGACACGATCACGGCGCGGCCCAGGCCCAGCGCCCGGACCAGCGAGCCGGAGCTTTCGCCCACCGTCGGGAAGCGCAGGTTCAGCACGATGTCGCAGGCGGCCATGGCGCCGGTGAAGTCCTCCGGGCCGAGGAAACCGAGAACCCGCGTGTGCGCCTCCAGCCCGAGCCGTTCGATCATGGCGCGCACCGGAAGTTCCGGATGCGGTTCGCCGGCCAGGATCATTTTGGCGCGCGGCTCCAGGCGGACCAGCCGCCGGAACGCCCGCAAGGATTCGGCGATGCGCTTGTAGGGCTTCAGGAAGCCGAAGATGCCCACCAGCGGCGCCGCCTCATCCAGGCCCAACCTCTGGCGGTAGCCCATGCGGCCGGCCTCGGGAATCCAAGCCCCGTGCGGGATCACCGCGACCGGCCCTCCGAAGCCCGCCCGGCGCAGCTCCCGCTCGACCGCGCGGCTGTGGACGATGAAGGCGCGCGAGCGCTCGACCAGGCGCCGCAGCATGGGGACGCCTTCGTAATCCGGGCCGGTCTCCAGCGCCCGCACGCGGCGCGCGTAGGCCAGCGCGTCCTCCCCGCCGTCGTGGGCCACCGCGGCCATGTAAGCGTTCCAGTCGCCGCGCTTGATGGTGATCTCGGCGATCAGGTGATGCAGGTTGGCCTCATGGAGCACCACCACGCCCGGGTATTCCAGCGCCATTTCGTAGGCGAAGGCGTGGAAGAGGTTGTTGCCGACCTGATAGACCAGCGCATCATAGGAGGACGGGTCGAAACCGGCCGGGCGCGCGGTGAACGCGTCCAGGGTGGCGTGTGGCCGCAAATGCTCGACGAGCGCCGCCGCGTAGTCGGCGATGCCGCTTTTGGATGGCGGCAGCGGCGAGAAGAGCGCGACGCGCATGGTCAGCGAACCAGTTCCATCGAAAGCGCGCCCACGGGCAGCGGGGCGCGGACCAGGAGCGGCGTGCGCGCGGGATCGCGCCCCATCCAGAGCTCGAACGAGAAGTCCGACTTGATCCCTTTCACCGAGATCAACAGCAGATCCGCTTCCTCGCGCGCCTCGCCGATCGTGAGCGGATAGGTCCCCTTG
>Ga0315277_10012078_pt1 | contig 10845 bp, 8 predicted proteins | sample YL17G05_15_MG_FD_203695 | JGI IMG/M metagenome (GOLD analysis project Ga0315277, IMG submission 203695) | Sediment microbial communities from Yellowstone Lake, YNP, Wyoming, USA - YL17G05_15 | ecosystem: Environmental > Aquatic > Freshwater > Lake > Sediment | place: USA: Wyoming | collected... | reverse complement strand
GGTCAATCTCGATCCGCCGGCCGCATTTCCCGCACCGAACCCGCCGGCCGGCAAACTCCGGACTGATCGGGATGGCATTGCCGCAGGGGCACGGAATGGATCGCCACGTGTGGCCGGGATCAAGCCGGACGTGCACGGGGTCGGCGGAAGGCGTCGGCTCATCGGCCTGTTTGTCCGCTGGCTGGATGGCTACCGATTGCCCGCACGATGGGCACGTGATCGCCTGTTCGCTGAGCGCAAACGTGGGCGGGACCTTGATCCGCGTGCCGCAAGCGCACTGCGCAAAGGCGTAGCCGTTGAGCCGGTGGATGGCGTCAATGGCCTCGCGTCGGCGCGTAACCAGCGTCGGCTCGGTTTCGGCGCTGGGCGCGCGCACCGGCACCTGGGTCTGATCGGTCAGAGTCGAAGCCCCCAGTATGCCCGCGCCTTTCTTGATTCCACGATAGGCCGCCTCGTATTGGACATAGGAGGCCCCGCCGGCCATCGTGCGCAGGATTCGGATTCGCTCGTCCGTCGGCGGATGCGTTGACATCAGGCTGAACGCGCTGCGTGACGACAAGGGGTTGATGATGTACATCGGAGCGAGCACGCGATTGGCGGAGGTCTGCATCATCGCGGCGGTCTGAATCTTTTCGAGCGCCGAGGCCAGCCCGTCCGGATAGCGCGTGAAGCGCGCCGACGAGGCGTCGGCCAAGTACTCGCGTTTGCGCGAACAGGCAAAGTACATCAGCCGCGCGAAGATCGGCGCCAGGACGGCCAGCACGATCGCGACAACGAACATGATCAGCTGGGCCTGGCCGCCGCCCTTGGAACTTCGGCTGCGTCCGCCGTAGCGCAATCCGCGAAGAAACAAGTCCGACAGGAGCACGATGGCGCCGACCACCACGCCCACCAGGACCATGAACCGGCAGTCGAGGTTGCTGATGTGGCCGATCTCGTGGCCGATCACTCCCTGAAGTTCGTCGCGGTTGAGGCGCGACAGCAACCCCGTTGTCACGGCCACGGCCGACCGCTTCGGCGCTCCGACGGCAAAGGCGTTCGGGACGTCGGAGTCTATGAGATAGACTTCGGGCACTCGCGGCAGCCCCGACGCGATCGTCATTTCCTCGACTACGTTGAACAGGCGGGGCATGTCGCTGTGTTCGATCCGACGCGCTCCCGCCGTCGCCAGCATGATCGAGTCGCCGCCGGCAAACGCCGTCAGGCAGAGGATCACCCAGATCACCACGGCGGCGGCCACACCCAGAACGCCGCCCTCGTCGCGCCCGACAGTCGCAAAGCCGATGGCATAGCCGAGCGCGACCAGCAGAAGGGCCATGAACACGACCAGGATGAACGACTTTCGTCTATTGGCGCGAATCTGTTCCCACATTGCCCTGGCTGCCTTGCGGTTGCGAGCGGTCGCTTCGGAGCATGCGGCCGCACAGCCGCGCGAGCGCTTCGGTTTCGGTCGAGCCGCCCTCGGCTTCGATCAGCCGGCCCAGCTCGTTGTCGTCGAGCCACAGGCCGTGCCCCCAGCGGCAACGGTCCACGACGACTGGCGGGTGGCCGCCGGTCGCGAGCTGCAACATTTTCTTCTGGCAGACCGGACAGCGCCGTTTCTGCCCGCGCGGGACGCGGCCGCCCTGCGAGATCGCGCGGTGCAGGTGTCCCGTATCGGCGTGAGCCGCCTCGAGCAGAAGTTCCAACTCGCCCGGGTCGAGCCATATCCCCTTGCACTGGCGGCAATAGTCCACCTCGACCTGGTCCACCTCGACGATCAGCATCTCGACTCTGCAAACCGGACACAGCATCGCCTTGTCTCGCTCTCGGAATCTTCCACAACCAACGGCCAGTATTCTCCGTTGCGCTATCCCGCAAGATCAAGGAAGTTCGTTGGACTCCTTGCGGTCGGCGGGCATGGCAGCGGCGGCGTCACGGCGGGTACTCAAAGACGGTGGCTTCCTCGAGTTCCAACTCGATCGGCGGCTTGCGCGGAAAGGTCACGTCTCTCCAAGTCACCGCGAATTGCCCGATCTCCTGATGCCGCGCGTACAACGGATTGTGACCCGGCCCGTAGAGCAGCTCGCAAGGGAATCGCGACTCGGGCGTTATCAAGAGGTTCTGAAACTCGTCCTCATAAGGAAGCGACGGCTTGCCGGGCGCCATCCAGTATAGCGTGGCAATAAACGCATAGACGTCGCCGGCTTTCAGATCGGGTTTCCGAAACCGCGCATAGACGTATTGACGGGCACTGGGGACGACGGGGCCGGCGCACCGCAACGTCACGCCGTTCTCGGCGCGCTTCTCGATGGTCAAGCCTTCGCCGGGTCGAGTGCTGCGCAAGCGCCGGGCATCGCGCAAGAACGGCTCGCGCGCGACCAGGTCCCAGCGATTGGGATCGCGGGAGATCAGGAAGAAATCCTTCTCCGGCAAGTGCGATATGTGGATCGTCGAGGGGCGACTGCGAAACGGGAATTGGAGGTACTGGAATTGGCCCGCCGCGCACGTGACGCCCAGATAGAAGCGCGGTACGTTCGGGATGCTGAACGTCGCAAAGTCCGGGTTGGAATCCGCCAACCGGTTCACGTCCGCGGCGAGTTGGCGAGTGACGTGCCCCGCCCGTTCATAGGCGTTCAGATTGCCCGCGAGCAAGAAGCCCCAGAAAACAACCGTCAGAACCAGCAGGACTTCGCCGATGCGTCGCCAGAGGACGTGCGCGCCTCTGCCGGCGTGTTCCTCCGATCTGGCGGGCAGGGCCGGTTGCGCTCCGCTCAGCAGCAGAGCGACGATGATGCACAGCGTGCCGTTCAGGAAGTAGCTGTCCTGAGTCGAGCCGAACGGCGGCGCGTCGAGCCGCCAGAGGACCGGCCCGGCGGCAACCAGTCCGACGCAGGCCGCGTGGGCCAGCACGCCGAGCCGGCGCATCGCGGTCTTGCGGGCGGCAAGAAAAGCCAGTCCGCCCACCACGACGATGATCCACAAGACCGCGCCCAGCGAGCGGATGAGGCCGGAATAGCCGATGAACAGGAACGGGTTGTGCGCATAGAACCACGTGGACAAGAACCGCCAGAGCCGGCCAATCGCGCCGGGCCAATCCACCGCAAGGCTTTCGCCGTAAACCGACAGCGGATTGCCGAAAAGCGCCGTTCGCAGCGCCAGATAGCCGATTTCCAGAACTGCAAAAGGCGCGAGCGAGACGGCCGCCGTGAGCCACGACCTTCGCGCCCGTGCTTTTCCCGAAATGAACACGATGAACGCCGCGTGTACCAGGAGAGCGGGACCCAGCGCCATCGAGTTCTCTTTGCTCATGAAGGCGAGAACCATGGCCGCCAGCGCCGCGACAAAGCACACGAAGGTGCGGGCCGCCGTCCGCCGCTCGAGCAAGTCGCTCAGGCCGCGGCCAAACAGAATCAACGCGCCCAGCGAGGCGGCCACACACGTCACGTCCATGCAACTGCCGAACCAGGCCATGCACGTGGCATTCTGAGGACACACGAGAAACAGCGAGGCCGCCAGCGCGAGCGTCCAGAGTCCGCTCATCCCGCGCAAATTCAAAACCTGCATTGCGAAAAGGGCGAACAGCGCCGCGGCCAATCCGTGCAGGCCGAGCAGGAACAAATGCCACAGAGCGGGCCGGAATCCGAACAGCGTGTAGTTGGCGGCGAAGAACACGCCGAACAGCGGCCTGTACTGCTGGTTCCCGGGTAGAAAGTGCAGTCCGCCGGCGAAATCCTTGCCCACCAGCGGCCAGTCCACGCGATGCGACTCATCCTGACGGAAATACTCCGAGGCAAACCAATCCTCGGAGAGCAAATAGAGCCGCGAGACCTTGACGGAGAGACAGGCAATAGCGACCGCCATGCCAATGAGCAAAACGATCAGCTTGCGGTCCATGCGGCGCTCCCTGTCCCAGCGGTCCCGGACGGTTTCGCCGGACGATGCAGGGCGTCGAAGGGGATGTCAAGATTGGTGAAGCCGCCACCGGCGATGAGCGGCGGTCCTCGCTGGTTTTCGATCTTCACGGCCGTTTTCCGAAAAGCGAAAGAACCGCTTGACTGGGAGCTCGAATCCATGCTATTGAACCCCATCCCTTGTTAGTGCGGGGGGATGTGTTCGAGCATGTTTGGAGGCGATCCAAAAGACTCGCCGCCACGCGTCTTGCGGGGTTGAAGAAAAGGGGGACGGAAACCGTTCACGGGCGCGTTCGCGGGGCTTTCGGGCAGGCTCTCAATCCGACCGGCAAGGAAGACAATGAAGCGAGAACTGGTGCTGAGTTGTATCGTCGCGTCTCTGACGCTTGTTCGAGCGGCTCATTCGCAGAGTTCCGCCCCACGCGAGGAGACATGGGTGGCCGACGGGCCGGTGCTGGCCATCGCCCAGACCCCGAGCACGATCTATATCGGCGGTGAGTTCACGTACGTGGGTCCCTACACGGGCGGCGGCGTTCCCATCAGCGGCTCCACGGGCCTGGCCGCCGCGACGTTTCCCAAGGTGGACGGATCGGTCCATGCTTGCGTGGCCGATGGCGCCGGCGGCTGGTTTATCGGCGGGTCATTCAAGACGGTAGGGGACGTCGCGCGCAATAATCTCGCCCACATTCGACCGGACGGCTCGCTGGATTCCGCCTGGGGCGCGAGCGCCAACAAGAACGTCTGGGCTCTGGCGGTCTCCAGCCCGACGGTTTACGTCGGGGGCTCCTTTACAAGTATTGCCGGCCAGAACCGCAACCGCATCGCGGCGCTCGATGTCACGACCGGTCAGGTCCGTCCCTGGAACCCGAACGCAGGCGGCGACGTCCTGGCCATCGTGGCATCCAGTCCGACGGTCTATGTCGGAGGCTCGTTCGCGACCATCGGCGGGCAGACGCGCAGAGGCATCGCCGAACTCGCCGTTTCGACCGGTTTGGCCACCGCGTGGGACCCGAATGCGAACGGCTTCATTCGCGCGCTGGCGGTTTCCGGCTCGAGGGTTTATGCTGGCGGCGCCTTCACGGCCATCGGCGGGCAGCCGCGCAAGTTCGTCGCCGCACTCGACGCCTCGACCGCACAGGCCACCGCGTGGGACCCCAATGCCAACAACGCGGTCTGGGCTCTCGCGGTGTCGGGCTCGAACGTTTACGCCGGGGGCGATTTCACGAGCATCGGCGGGCAGTGGCGCAACCACGTCGCCGCGCTGACCGCCTCGACCGGCCAAGCCACGGCGTGGAACCCGAACGCGGACAGGCAGGTCATGGCCCTGGCGGTCTCCGGCTCGACCGTTTACGCCGCCGGCGGGTTCACGACCATCGGCGGGCAGCCGCGCAGCCGCCTTGCCGCGCTGGCCGCCTCGACCGGCCAGGCTACCGGCTGGAATCCGTGCGGAAGCGGCGCGATCTTCTCCGTCGCCGTGGCCGGGTCTATCGTTTACGCCGGCGGCGATTTCGCCAGTATCGGCGGGCAGCCGCGCAATTACCTCGCCGCGCTCGACGCCTTGACCGGCCAGGCCACCGACTGGAAGCCGAACGCCGATGCGAGGGTTCTCACTCTCGCGGCCTCCGGCTGGACCGTTTACGCGGGAGGCTATTTCCGGAACATCGGCGGGCAGCCGCGCAATTACCTCGCCGCGCTCGATGCTTTGACCGGCCAGGCCACCGGTTGGGACCCGAACCCGAGCGGCAGTCTCTACCCTTACGTGTGGGCACTCGCCGTCGCAGGCTCGATCGTTTATGCCGGAGGGGAGTTCACGGCCATCGGCGGGCAGTCGCGCAACTGCATCGCCGCGCTGGAGGCCTCGACCGGCCTGGCCACCGGCTGGAATCCGAACGCGGGCGGCGTCTCCAATCCTGGCGTGTCTGCCATCGCCGTCGCCGGCTCGACCGTTTACGCCGCAGGCGACTTCACGACCATCGGCGGGCAGCCGCGCAACCACGTCGCCGCGCTGAACGCCTCGACCGGCCACGCCACCGCCTGGAACCCGAACGCAAACAGCGCGGTCAGCGCCCTCGCCGTTTCAGGCTCGGCGATTTACGCCGGCGGCACGTTCACGGCCATCGGCGGGCAGTCGCGCAACCGCATCGCCGCGCTCGCCGTTTCGACCGGTTTGGCCACCGCCTGGAACCCAAACGCAAACAGCGGGACCGCCAGCCTGGCTGTTTCCGCCGATGGCTCCACCGTTTACGCTGCCGGCAAGTTCACGACGATCGGCGGGCAGCGGCGCAATTTCTTCGCCGCACTGGACGCCTTGACCGGCTTGGCCACGGCCTGGAACCCGACCCTGGTGAACTTGCACGACTCGCCCTACGTCAGACCCCTCGCGGTGCTGGGGGAAGTCCTCTACGTCGGGGGCGGTTTCACCAGCATTTGCGGGCGGCCGCGCGCCAATTTCGCCCAGTTCGGTGTGGTGCGAGCCCACGCAAATGGCGCTCTCTGGGGTCTGTATCCCTGATCGTGAAACCTGAAAGGGGTTCTCCGGTCAGATTCCCGCCCACGCCGCTTCGAGCGTCTCTTTCGACTGCTCGAGCAGGTTTTCCGGTGTCCAGTCGCCGTAAGGACACACCTCGAAACTGAGAATGCGCCGGTTCTTGCGGTCGAGATAGCCGTTGTCGAGCAGCGCCCGGAGATAGTCGGCCAGTTGCTCGACGCCGTTTTCGCCCGCCGGGTCGCCGAATGGCGGATGCGCGTCGCCGTACATCGGATGCCTGGGATCGCGCATGACGCAGTTGCCCATGTGCGCCTGGACGAGATAGTCGCGCACGGTCTCGACGGCCTCTTTGGGTTCTTCGCCGAGCAGGGGCAAATGGCTCAGGTCAATCATCAACCCAAAGTCAGGAAAGCGCTCGCGCATCTGCTTGGCGATTTCGACCGCTTCGTCGCTCGGACCGATAAGGCAATTCTTGCCGAACGGCTGCCGGTCGAACGTTTCGAGAACCAGCGGCATCGCGCCCTGCGCGCGAAGTTCGGCGGCGATCTCGCCTAACGAGTCCAACAGCAGATCGCGGGCGGCGGCGCGCTTCTCTTCCCCTGGGTCCTTTCCGCTGAGAACGGCCAGGCCCGCGGCGCCGAGTTCACAGGCCTGCTCGATGACGCGCTTGACGGCGTCCACGGCATCGCGGCGTTTCCAGGCCTCTTCGTGGTTGAGGTCGAGACCCTGGGTCAGGAGCACGGGCTGAGCGCCGAAGGCGACGGTCTTGCCGGATTCCCGAAGGAGCGCGGCGGCATCGCTCCGCATCGCCTTGTCGCGAATCCACGTCACCTCGATGGCGTCGAAATAGGGATCGTTGGCGAGCCCACCGAGCGACCGGATGACGTCGGCCTCGCCCTTGAGCGCCTCCTTGTGGAGCATGAAATGAATGATGCCGATCTTCGCGTAGTCTTGTGGTTTGCCGTCCATCGTCCAACTCGTTTTCCGGTTCGTAGTCCCCACTTCAGTGGGCAAGAAGAATGCCTTAACCCACTGAACTGGGAACTACGTACTTTCCATCTCTTTCTGGATGAGGTGATCCCTTACGAGTGACTCCCAAAACACTCCCGGCGATTCGTCAACCAGGACCGGACACTCCGGCGCGAGGCTCAGACCTGTCGCGCCGCGGGGGCAATACCCCGTCGCCGAGGATGGCCGACAAGGTTGCGTAGTCGCTAAAATCTTGAACGAACCATTTGGCGCCGGCGGCCCGAAGCATCTCGGACGAGAAACTCGTCCCAACGCCCACGCAATCCACTCCCGCGACGACCGCCGACTGGATTCCCGCTGGCGAATCCTCGAACGCCAGCGCCGCGTGTCGCTCGACACCCAACCGCTCGGCGATCAGCTGATACATCTGCGGGTCGGGTTTCGGACGCCGCACGTCTTCGATCGTGCAAATGGCATCGAACATCCCCGTCCAACCGAATTTCCTGATCGCCCAGTCAATGTAAGGCCGCGGCGACGACGACGCCAGGCCGATCTTCATCTTCCCGTGGAGCGCGCGAATGCACTCGCTGACGCCGGCGACCGGCTGAAGTTCGGTCTCGGCCATCTCGCGAAAAATCACGCGCTTTTCGGCCACCCAGTCTTCGCCGGGTTTCGGACCCGGAAAGCCCCACTCGTTGACCATTTTTTCGAGGAACTTATGAATGGTGATGCCGGTTTGCTGGGCGGCCTGCTCGGGCGTCAGGCGGATGCCCCGCCGCGCCAGCATGACCTCGGCCGACCTCAAATGAATCGGCTCGCTGTCTATCAGCACGCCGTCGAGATCAAAAACGACGGCGCGATATTGCGGATTGGAATCAATCATCCGTGGGTCCTGACCGCTTTCTCAGAGCAGCTCCAACAGCGGCATGTCGGGCGAGGCCGGGTTCGGCATCAGGCAACGGTTACGTGGATCCACCACAAGGTCCAACTGTTCCAGCACGATTTGCCCCACGAGCGGTTGAGTACCTTCCGTCTCGGCGATCACGTCGAATTCTCCCGCCCTTCCCTTGATCTCGACCACAACGACCCCATAGATGCCCTTGGATTCCGAGGCGCCGTTCGCATAGCGAACGCGAACCTCGCGCAACTTCCTCAAATCCAATTGTTGGACTATGCCCATCGGCAGCGCCAAGGTCGAAGCGCCGGTGTCAATCAACGCTTCGACTTCAACCGTTCGCGTGGGATCCATGAAATTGGTCAGTCGGATTCTTTCGATCACCTTGCCCATGGGGTTCCTCCCTTGGCCAGTCTCTCCTTCACACCGCGACGACCGACGGCACAAAGTGCTCTCCCCGCCATCGAACGTACACGATGAAGTCTATAATCACCCCCGCCATGAATGCGAGCACTTTCGCAACGCCGAGATTTCAGGCGCAGTATTTCACACGAAATCGTCTGACCGGCGGGTCTTCGTTGTCCCGATAGTCCTCAAATGAGATCTCGTTCAATCCACATTGCCGAAACTGCGCCAACTCATCTTTCGTTAGCGGCCACGGCATGTTGCCGCGATCATCGGCATCGTCCCTGCCCCGACAAATAACGAGCAGCGTGCCGGCAGGGGCAACGAAGCGGGCGATCTGCCGAATCGCATCGGACCGAAGTTCGGGTGGCAGTACCTGGAGCGTGTAGGACTCCAGAACGAAATGAAACGCGCCGGACCACACTGTCGGCGCATCGAGCAGGTCCGCGACCACATACGTGGCTTTCGATTCCGGAAAGCGCCGCCGGCACCAAGCAATCGCGGTCGGGGAGATGTCGAACGCCACGACCTCGAAACCGCGGCGCGCCAGTTCCTCGGCATCATCGCCGAGACCGCATCCGACTGTCAGGGCTTTCTTGCCGGCGCCTGTGATCCCCTTCTTGTCCAACCACTCCACGAGATTCGGGTTGGGAGCCAGATCGGCCCAAGGGATGATGCCGGTGTCGCCGCTGGCTGCGGCATAGAGCGCCTCAAACCACCCGAGCGCATCACCCCGCTCCAAATGCTCGCGCGCCAACTCTCGCGCCTTGGTTCGATCAGGTTTGCTCATTGTCCGACTTGCAGCTCGTCAGCCCAGCCCTATGTCGCTTAACCGCCAAGACGCCAAGGCCGCCAAAACTTCTCCCGCCTCCCGCCTCTCGCTTCCTACTTCTTGCCGAGCTTCCACGCCGGCAGATTCTTCTCGGCCAAAATGCCGCGAAGGCGCGCGTAAACGGGAAGGCCATCGCGGATGATGACCGGCACCTCGCCCTGGATGAGCGGCCGCGCATAGTCAAGATACGCCTGATTCGGCATGTTGCCGCGTTCGTTGATCCACTCGCGCGGGACTTTCTTCTCGCCGTTGGCCACCGCGTCGAGATCGGCCAGACCGGTCAGACACTTGTAGGGATTGGACGATTCACGAACGAGCGAGACCATCTTGCCGCTGACGCCCTCGATCGCGTGCCGCACGGCCATCTGGCCGCACAGATAGGCTTCGTCGCGGTCGGTGAGCGAGGCGAAGTGCATGGCGGCGCGCTGGGCCGTTCCCGCGCGATTGGTGCGGGCTTTGATCTTCACTTTCTCCTGGACGAGCGTTTTGAGAAAATCGGCAACGCCGCCGAGTTGGGCGTGGCCGAAGCTGTCGCGCGCGATCTTGCTCGTCTCGGCCGAAATGTACTTGCCGTCCTTGTCCTTCAGACCCTCGCCGACCGCGATGAAGCAACGCCGGTACTTGCGATGCACCTCGGCGACGTCTTCGAGGAATCGCTCTTCGTCAAAGGCTGCCTCGGGCAGATAGACCAGGTGCGGCCCATCGGCCTCGTCGCGCCGGGCCAGAGCGCACCCGGCGGCGATCCAGCCGGCGTTGCGGCCCATGACCTCGTGAATCGTGCAGACATCGAACGTGTACATCGAATCAGTGTCGCGCGCCGCCTCCATCACCGCCGTGGCGTTGAACTTGATGACCGAGCCGTAGCCGGGACAGTGATCGGTGAAGGCCAGGTCGTTGTCCACCGTCTTGGGCACGCCCATGCATCGCATGTCCCAGCCGATGGTGTGGGCGAGCTGGTTGATCTTCGAGCAGGTGTCCATCGAGTCGTTGCCGCCGTTGTAAAAAAAGTAGCGGACATCGTGGGCGCGAAATACTTCGAGGATGCGCTCGAAGTCGGCGCGACTCTCTTCGATGCTCTTCAGCTTGAAGCGGCACGAACCGCTGGCCGCCGACGGGGTCGTCTTGAGCATTTCGATCTGCTTGGGGTCCTCCTGCGACATGTCCATGAGTTCCTCGTTGAGGACGCCCAGGATGCCGTTCTTGGCGGCAAAGACCTTGCCGACACAGCCGTGCCTGGCGGCCTCCTGGATGACGCCGCACATCGAACTGTTAATCACGGCGGTCGGTCCGCCCGACTGCGCCACCACGGCGTTTCCCTTGAGTTCTGGCATGTGTTGTTCACCTCGCGACGAATTAGTCTGAA
>Ga0315277_10012077_pt1 | contig 10845 bp, 6 predicted proteins | sample YL17G05_15_MG_FD_203695 | JGI IMG/M metagenome (GOLD analysis project Ga0315277, IMG submission 203695) | Sediment microbial communities from Yellowstone Lake, YNP, Wyoming, USA - YL17G05_15 | ecosystem: Environmental > Aquatic > Freshwater > Lake > Sediment | place: USA: Wyoming | collected... | reverse complement strand
TATTCTGATAATTTTTAAAAATCTCGAGGGAAAAATCTTCAAATAATTTAAATAATACAATAAAATAGTAAAATTATTAATTAGATAGATGCTATTTCGGGGTGGTTTCACAAATTGGCAAAGAAAGAAGTTAAGACCGAGGATAAAAAAAAGCGCACCAAAATTTTCAAATGTCCAAAATGCCATCAAACGGTTCATTTTATTATTTCCGAACCGCCGAATGTGGATGTTTATCCCTTTTTAGTAGATTATACGCATTTCGATCATGTGCTTCATATTTATTTTGATAAGGATTTAATGATCCGCGAGATTAAATGAGGGGACTGAAGCATGAGCCATGATGAAAAAACGACTAGTGCTGAACAAGTCTTAAAGGAATTAGGCTTATCTCCATTAGAAGTTCAAGCATATCTCGCTTTGGTTGGAAGACCGCCTACCTCCGCTGGGGAAATTGCGATCCATATAAAATCAAAACCCAATGATGCACAAATCATCGCGGAAAAGTTAGTTAGCATGGGACTATTCAAAATGGTCCCGGGATTAACTCCGCGTTATCAATCCATTCCCCCTTATACCGCCTTATTGCGCCAGCTTGATGAGTTTAGAGGCTTAATTGCTTCTATGAAGGATAAGGTTCCCCAGAACCTCGCTGATCAATTTGAACAATTCGTTAGTTCCATCGGTGAAGTTACAGGGCTCGAAGATTTTTTGAAATATATGCGCATGATAAAAGATGAGGTGCCTCAAGCCCTGATTAACCAATTTATTCGATTTGAGAATGAGTTCAAGAAATTTAATCAATTAGACGCCTTTAAGAACTTCGTGAATAAAATCAAATCGGAGACCCCACAACAATTATCTGACCGATTTGAAGACATCGAGCAGCGTTTCCGGTCAATTTCTGGATTGTCTGATTTTAAGACCTATGCAAAATCGTTGAAGGAGTCCGTTCCTGCCCATTTACTAGATCAATTTTTACAGATTGAAACGCAAACCCGTAAAGTGAGCGGACTAGATGAACTTATGCGGTTTATACAGGATTCCAAAACTGAAATCCCTCGACACATGCTAGATCGTTTTAATGCCATTGAAAATGAGTTTCGGAAAATTTCTGGCATTGACGAGCTGCGAGAATTCGTGAAAACCGTCAAACAGACAATCCCGCCTCGGTTATCCGCGCAGTTCAAAAATATTGAAACAGAAGTTAAAAAAATCAGTGGCGTCGACGATTTGACCCGCTACGTCACAGGTCTTGCGGATTCCGTCCCCCGGAAATTAATGACTGAGTATGCACAACTAGAATCCAAATTTCGGCAAGCCAGTCAATTAGGTCAATTTCGCACCTATATTTCCACGCTTAAATCGAATGTACCTCAAGAATTGGCTACGCAATTTCGCAAATTTCAGCAGGAAATAGAAAAGGTCCGTGAAAAGATTTTCGTGACGAGCAAGGAGCAATTTCAAGAATGGCTCAAGATTATGGATGATGTTTTCGGGCAGTTCATCAATGCCTTCATTGAGGAAATCGCAATAGGCGAACTGGATAAACTTCGTGGTGTATTCGAACACGAGGTAATCGAAGGCGTATCAAACATCCTAACCAAAGTCGAGCAACAAGTCCTAGAAGCTTCTAAGGGCGTTGAAAACGAGTTCGAAAATTTCGGCAATTGGTTAGGTGAGAATGTCGTTCCGGGATTCAAAAAAGCTCTAGGTGATGTAGAAACAGGGGCTGTTAATGTGACATCGGCCATTCAGCAGGGCGTGGAACGACTTGGCAGCTGGTTTAGCCAAGAGGTTATCCAGAATCTCGATATGACCCTTTCAGATATCGAAAAGGGTGCCGATCATCTATCCATTTCTATCGAGGATGGACTCCATCACTTGAAAGATTGGTTTTCAGCTGATGTTATTCAAGGATTTACAACGGCCTTATCTGAAGTGGAACAAGGTGCTAGCTACGCTTTCGAAACTGTGGAGAAAGGCTTTGAAAATTTACAATCCTGGTTCAAAAAGGATGTCGTAGAGGATATTTCAAAAACCCTTGCTGACATTGAAACCAGTGCTGATTCTGCCGCAACCATCATAACCTCTGAATTTGGAAAAATGCGGAGCTGGTTTAACGAGGATTTAATCCAATCGGTTACTGCTATCCTGGATCAAGTGGAAGGGAAGATAGGCGACGCTTCTAAAGCAGTGACCACCGACTTTTTCAATCTCCGGACGCAATTAGAAAAAGATGTTGTGAAAACAACGAAGGAAACCTTAGCCAAAGTCGAGGATAAGGTCGGATCCGCAAGTACCTTAATAACCGATTCCATCAACAGGCTTCGTTCCACTTATACTGACCGCGTGGTCACAGCCACTAAAGAGATGCTCACTGATGTGGATATCCGCCTCAGTCGATCCCAGGAAACCATGTATTCTCTGTGGGAACAGGCGAAGAGCTTAGTGAGTTATCGATTTAAAGATGTCTGGTTTGTAATTGGAAAAGAAGGAACCATGGCCCAGATTAATGAAACGGTAACTGGTGCTAAAGCTCGTCTTTTACTTGTTGCACCCGAAATTGAAGATATTGATCCTGTTCCGATTCTGGAACTCAAACCCCAAGTGGCAGTCAGAATCGCCGCAAACATCGACCCCAAATCCCCGAAATGCCAAGATATCCTTTCTCAACTTTCGCAACGCCCCAATATTGAAATACGAAAGTACGATCGCAAAAATATCTGGGGTATTTCTCGAGAAAGTGAAGAAACTCTAGTAAGTGCGGTGTCCTCGCAAGGCGATGTCGCAGGGATCGCCACCGTTGTCGGTGAACATCAAAAGATGTTCATTCCAATCCTTGAAGATTGTTGGCTCCAAGGGAAGAAATTTATAGCATCCGAACTGCCCCTGAAACCTTCCATTCCTTCCCCCGCAATCAAACCTGAAACAACACTGAAAGCTTCCGTCCCTCAAAGAACTGAAGCAGCTCCAAAGCCTTCTACACTTCAACCAAAACCCGTCGTTAAGATACCGGTTGAACCCAGCCGCCCGTCAGTTAGTAAAGAGGATTTAAATCCACTTTTTGCGCCAGTAAAATCCATTCTCAAAAACGGAACTACTCAACAAATCATCGAGTCTTTAAACTCCTTAAAAGAAAAAATTAGCCAGAAATTCGCTTGGCACGTTGTGCTGTATGAAATTGATGCCACCTTACGTCGATTGAAAAACCTTACCACCCTAATGACACGCACTGAGTTCGAAGCAATTCTTGTTAAAGTAGAAGATTGGCAAGCTCGTCTGGAAAAAACAAAATCGACTTGAATAAGCCAGTTTTAGATAGAACTTGGATTAGCTGGATATTCCGCCACCCGCTTTTTCAATTCCCGGCGATATTTTCCATACCTATCCGTCGGGGAAAATTTGGAAGAGTGCGCATTGACCGTTTTCCCTCCACATTGAGGACAGGAGAGTTCAGCCATGGTATATTGCCCGCATTGCTCACACTTTCTTAGTAATTTTCCCACTCGAATCACCATTCGATCGAATTAAAATTCTTATTCTGTACAATTAAATATTGAAATTATATTTTTAAATAAATCCTTGGAACGTTGTGAGTATGGAAGTTAGTAAATTCATAAGTGATGCACTTAAAGACGGATCCATCGATAAAGTGAGTAAAGGTATCGAACAACTGGTCATGATGATGATTAACGCCATCGGGATGATGGAGAGGAGGGAACTCGAATTTGAAAAGAGGATCGAAACCCTCGAAGAAGATATAGACCTTATTAAGTCTTTTCTCCTTTCTAACCCAGTGCCAGTTCCTAAATCAACCATCCCAGTTGGTCCTCCAAGTCAGCCATATCCTGAACCTGCAGGTCCCTTCCCCCTCAATCAGCCTTCTCATACCGGGATAGCGCCTCCCGCAGAAGGTGCTTCACCTCCTAGCGATCAAATCTCGTCCGTACATGCGGGGCCTCAAGAAGAGGATATTCTCACCTTTAGGAAAAAATTACTGAAACCTACACCGAGAGAGGATAAACCACCCACACCACCTATTTCTATTCGGGCGGCGCTTATGCAAGAAATAAAGAACTATATCGGCACGGCAGTGGATGAACTCAAAAAGGACGATATAAGAAAGAGTGAAACAAAAAAAGAGAGAAAACCCAAAAGTTAATCTAATTTTAAGACGATTTTTTCTTTAATCGTGCTAAGCCGTTGTTGCATATCTCCTATCTTGAAATTCCGTTCAGGAATGATGGAGAATAATGCAAATTCCGAAGTTAAGTCATAGAGCAGAATGTAATTCTCTCCAACATGCCAGATTGCGAAGTCCGTTACGTCACCTTTCGTGGCGAAAATCTCTTTCGCTTTATCTAAGGGTTCGATAAAGGATTTTATTGATAAATACTTCAAGTTCAATTTGGGATTAAATAAACGCTTCACATTCACAGAGCCTGCAATTTCAAGCCCATCCGCTTTATTGATGACCATCGTTGCTGAGGCGTCCTCTTTTCTATTAAATGAAGCAAGGAGTTTTTCGAGTTGATCTACCTTCAGTTGTTGCTGGGGTGTTAGAGCTCCATCAAGAATTGTACAGACTATCTCCCGGGCGATCCCTAGGGGGATTGATGTCGCTGATATTTGTTCAATTCCCCAAGTCGTGAAAATTCGCCGTAAATCTTCCAAATTATAAATGTTTTTATCATATTTCGAGGCAATAATAAATTTCCTGCATTCTGGCGAGTGCTGATTGAGCTTATCTATCGCCTTTTTGAGTTCTGTTTTAGCTTCCTCAAAAGTGCTTTTATCTGAGGAGTCAAGCACCCACATGAAAACCCCGACTTTTGAGAAAATCCTGCTCGCCCATTGCTCTGTAAAATAACTATAAATAAATTGTTTCTGGCCGCCTGCATCAAAAATTGTTACTTCAAGCAAGCCTCGATACTTATACTCTACGGTGCTTACGAATTCCGTGGGCTTCAGATCTTTCACATCATCCCATTCTTTCCCTTCAAAAACGTGTTTAACTAATGAAGTTTTTCCCGCAGACCGTAAGCCCATAATTAAAACTTTCATTAATCCACGCCTTTGGCTGTTATTTTGCCTGTTCTTCAGAGAGCGTCCGAAATGTCCAGGTTATCGTATTTATAATATCCATCATTCGATCATATTTGCGAAAATTCTGAACTATAATGTTTTGGATAATATCTCCATCGTCTTTTATGATAGAAACGGCAATTTTCTCAGACTTTGAAAGGGAACCGTCCTTAATCGCTTTGTCATCTTCGGTTTCCATCCGATTGACAATTTTACCCGAAAAAAACGATTTAAACGGTGGCGCTTGTGCGGAGAATTTCACATCCTTCTCCGGAACTATAGAAATAGTATTGCCTGAAACTGAGGCCTTCCCTAACATTTTGCCGTTCTTATCCTTGATGGGATACTCCTTTTTCTCTATTTTTTCTTTTTTCTCCGGAATCGCCTCAGAAATGGGTTTAAATACGGGTTCTTCTTGCGGTGGCGCTTTCATCATATCCGCGGCACTCTTGAACCCCTCTTTCGTTAAAACCACATCGACTTCTTCTAAGGCTTTCACATAGGTCTGCAGTTCCTCTTCAAGCGCATCTATTTCTTCCTTAATTTCAGCTACTCGTTCTTCTAGGAATGCTTTGAGATCAGCAATATGTTTCAATCAAATCACCAATCAGATCAAATTAGAAATGATACTCTGTTCTATGAATTATTAATAGGATTTATGTTTTTAAAGTCAAGCGAATTGATATTTTTTAAGTCAAGTTCAGAAAGGTAAGTTTCGACTAAAAAGTCTTCAGATAACCAGATATAAAAATTATAGGAGTTAATATGCTGTAATTTGAAACATATCTCTAATGCTGCCTAATCCTATAATTATTGGATTTGATATCACCCAAAAAGAACGTGGGCGTATTTCTTCAAATTTCCAGACTATTAAAAAAATATTAGAAGCAGAGCATTTTGTTTGTGAAGAATTCCACGAATTTCCCATCACTCTCGCCTCGATTCAAAAATATCGAATTCTGATTTTTGCTTGCCCGGACAGTTCCAAATTAAAGCCTGAGGAAATCACAGTTCTTCTAAGTCATGTCGCTGCGGGTGGAAATCTTCTTTTGTTTAACCATGCTGGGGGCGACCAGGGTCGTCGCACTAACCTTAGTGAGATTACAGAGCCGCTTGGACTCAATTTCAATAATGATGAAGTCCTGGACTCCCTTTCAAATCTAGGTGTGGATTCATACCCTCTACTTAACACATTTAATCAACATCCTATTCTTGAAAACATCGAAAATATTTGTTACAGAATTGGATGTAGCCTAGAGATAAGATCCGAGACCATTCCACTCATTTTTACTGGTCTTAGTTCAGAACCACCCCAAAAAGCGGTTTTAGGTCTTATACGCCACGGGAAAGGGCACATCCTTGCCTCCGGTTCATATGAAATGTTCCAAGATGAAGTAAAAGGAGGTATTACATACCTAAACAATGCGAAGCTCTTAACAAACATTATTCGCTGGCTGACTTCTGGAAAGTCCATAGATACCCCTGACATAGCATCTACGAAGAACTCGCCGCCTCATCTCGATCATCAGATTAGTACTGCGCCTCAAGATGAAATTAATATTGTAAAACCTCCTATAAAAGCACTTCAAAACTCAGAAGCACAAAATGATAAACCTTCGCTGGAATTCAAGAAATTGCGGATTGAATTTCAGAGACTCTCTACAGAGAATGCTGAATTAAAAGAAAAGTTTCGTATTATTGAACTTAATCTTTCCAACTTTCCTACTCAATCCTTTTCCAACCTTATTCCTGAATTCCAAGACTTAAAAACTAAATTCAGAACACATTCTGAATCGTTAAAGGGTATCGAAAAGACCATCTCCACTTTCGATGCCAGATTATCAAAAATTGAAGCGGATTTAGAACAAAAGCTAGAAAATTCTAAATTAGACGAATCCCCTCTTGAGGAATCCTCTCCGCCCCCTCCCATTATCACGGCAGCTACCTTATTCGCTCAGAGAAGCCCTTCTCAAAATATGAAACAGGCCGCTGAGATTAACGCCTATAAACAAATAATTAAAATGCTTGACGATTATTTTAAAAATGGTACGCTCCCCGAGGATATCTACCAACAAAAGCGTCTCAAATTTGAGAAAAAATTGGAAGAACTACAACAGCCCTCTTAAAAAAGGGAAATTGGGTAATTTAATTTTTTTTCTTATAGATTCTCGTGCTTGTGACCCGGTATCCCATTTGCTTCGCTAATTCCCGCAATTTTTCATTCGAGATTCCCAATTCTACTGTTAAATCGCTTAAATTCAGATAAGATGCCTCAGCCTTTTTGAACAACGATTCAAGTTGCGTCTTTAGAGTTTCATCTGATTTTGGCTCTTTTACCGTTTCTAGCTCCTCTGCTTCTTCCAGCTTTTCCATCTTCTTCGGTTCTACCGCTTTTTCTGGCTTTTCTATCATCTTCGGTTCTTCTGCTTCTTCCAGCTTTTCTATCTGCTTCGGCTCCTTTACCGTTTCTAGCTCCTCTGCTTCTTCCAGCTTTTCCATCTTCTTCGGTTCTTCTGCTTCTTCCGGCTTTTCCATCTTCTTCGGTTCTTCTGTTTTTTCTAATTTTGGTTTAAGGATTCTCGATTTTGTGACCTCATAGCCCATGGTTCCTGCTAAATCTCGTACTTTCATAACCGAGATACCTAATTGCTGTGCCGCATCGGTGATATTCACGTAGTCAATCATCGATTGCGATATTAATTGCCTTAGCTTTTCCTTTAAAACAGCGTCTGACTGTTCCACTTTCTGAGCTGGCTCTTCCTCTTTAACGCTTTCATGTTCTTTCCTTTCATATAAACCAGTTTCCTTTGCTTCTTCCTCTTTTTTCTTTACCATAAATAGTAAGCATTCTTCGGCCTTTTTGATTAGTTTCTCATAATCCCCCATTTCGCCTAATTCCTTTGATGCTGATGCGGCTATTTCATAAAAAGTGGTTGCATCTAAATAGCGGTTTTGTTCGAGTTGTTCATTTGCTGATTTGACAGCTTCGGCTCGCTGCTCTTTAAGCCTATTGCGTCGATCCACTTCGATGCGCGCTTCTACCTCTTTCTTCTCTGCTGAAAATCGCGCCTTTGTTAAATCACCTAAGAGCGTTTCTGGCAGTAAAATCGAATTATAGTGGAGATTTTCTATATGTTGTGCCAAATCTATTTCGCTAATTTTCAATACCTTGCTGCATTCCTCGAAGAGGTTCATTAATCCAACGAACCCGGTTTTTTTAACTAGATTTATGGCTATTCTTGTGATCCGCTTCTCAATGGGCGATAGTTTTAATAAGAGCCGCCGATCTTTCTGTATTTGATGTGGTAACAGCAATTCAAAATTAAATAGGCGGTTCTGCAACTCCACAGTTTGCGCACCTTGAAAGATTTCCGCAGTTTCGGGCAGCACCTTCAAGTCTGCTTGGTAGATTCGCTCAAATTCCTTTGTGAACTCAATATTGCTCTTGAAGAAATCATCTGAGGGGCGCTGCTCTATCTGAAATGCGACCCGTGTGAATTCGCCATCGTGGTACAGTATTTCCATCTCCTTCTGGCTTATTATACGATTCTCTAGTTTGCTTTCCTTCAATAGTGGTAATGATTCTAAGAATACCTTCTGTTCCTCTTTGCCGATCTTTTTGGGGCGAATTACATGCGAATAGAGTAGCTTTTTCCACGGTTGATGTATGATCGCCATCTGCTTCAATTTTAGCAGATCCGCGAAAGTAGGACGCCCCTTCGGCGTTTCCCTTCTTGCAGCAACTGGGATCAGCGCTTTTTTCCGGCCTGTCCGGCGTTTCCTGTAAACACCAAAAGCCGCAACGAAAATCGCTGCGATCAAAGGCAAAATAATATACGCCCATGAGACTCCCCCGAGTCCTTCGACATGAATGGTGATGGTTTGCTCGAATAGGACATAACCGTCTTTCTCCACCCTGATATGTACCTCATAATCGCCTGCTGTCGTTACATTGAAAATAAACGTAAAGTTACCATCTGCGTCCGTATATCCTGTGTAAGAAGGATTCCATGATATATTCACAAAAGCACCGACTATGCCTTTATTTGTCAGGCTATCCTTGAAACATAGAGAAATTAGCACAATTTCTCCTAGCTTTATCCTAATCTCATTCCTGAGGGTCGCATTCAAATTAATAGTTAATCCAACAGGTCGTCTGAGGATATGGAGCTGGATAATCGTTGAATTGAACTCATACCCAAAATATGACGCATTCACACGCAGTAGATAAGTTCCGAGGATGGAAGCGTAGTAGGTAAAACTATAATTTCCACTTAATGTCGGGAATTCATTCAACAGCCACGTCGAATTCATTGTGAGATTCACTGCTGCATTGGATATTCCTAAACCACTAAACACATCATAATATCTTATGATAAGATTGACCGATTGATTGAGATAAATCGAATAATTATAAGAGAAAGAATTGTTGAAATAAGGCAGCATCCCGGTTAGGCGAGGGAGCACGGTTAGCTGAAGTTGGGAGGAGTAGAAGCTATAACCATATTTCGAACCATTGATTACTAAGAAGAAATTGCCCATCACAGTGAGGTTATAGCGGATACTATAATTTCCTTGCTGCATCAGAAGCTCGTTCAGATCATAGATCGTAAAAACTGATAAATTGAGCCGTCCCCCAACGATTCCACTGGATCGCAATAGATCATAATAATAAGCCGTGATTATTATTGATTCATTCAAGTAATTTGTTGTTGTAATTGCTGCCTGCCCATTCACGTAAAAGATCATTCCCGTTGGGCGTTCAATCACATGGATGGTCACCAAGATCTCAATATAAGAATAGCCATACCTACTTGCGTTAATCAAGAATTGGAAATCACCTAGCGTGGATGCGTTGAAGCGATAAGAATAATTCCCTGCTTGCATTAGATTTTCGGTCATTGACGCGCTGGGGCTGATCCTGACAAAAGCGCTTGGAATTCCACTCAATATATTTGTGTCATTATAAAATGCGGTAATAAGTATTGACTCGTTAAAGTGCACTGAGTACTCGTTCGATTTGGAATTATTTATGTAAATAGTTAGTCCGGTTGGTTTTGGTATAATTCTTATGGTAATATATGCTTCATAAGAATGAAAATTGGGCTCAGATGCATTTATCTTTATTATAAAGTTATAGGGGAGGCTCCCAACTTTTTGATACCACTCCCTTCCATCAAATATCCAAGAGTAATTTCCATTTCCTTTATTCGTCATCTGATAATATGAATTATTTACTAGCATTGTTAAATTGAGTGAAGCCGTTGCAATTCCCAATCCACTCGTTCTGTTATAGTAGAATGTTGTAATATTCACAATCGTATCATAATATACCTCGTAATAGTTTGTAATCGAATTATTCAGGAAAACGGTGAAATTAGTATTCGGTATGATGAGAACCGCATTGAACCTACGTATAGCACTCATCGAATGTACCATCGAATCTGTTACGGTAATATTTACCGTATATACCCCGAAAACTGGTGAAGTATTATAAAAGGCGAAAGGACTTACCATTTTTCCCACGGGATTTGCGCCGGAATACAATTGCCAGGCACTATTATTACATGCAATTGCAGTAATCTGAGTTGCAGCGTCTGAAACGGTCCCATTAATCCAAACGCGGCGATCGGATTGCGGATACACCGACTCTCCATCAATCGCAGGATTTTGAATAGAAATAACCGGTGGCATATTATCCACTATCACAAGGATAAATGCACTATCTAAATAATTCCCCGCCTGATCAAATACTCTGGC
>Ga0315277_10012074_pt1 | contig 10846 bp, 3 predicted proteins | sample YL17G05_15_MG_FD_203695 | JGI IMG/M metagenome (GOLD analysis project Ga0315277, IMG submission 203695) | Sediment microbial communities from Yellowstone Lake, YNP, Wyoming, USA - YL17G05_15 | ecosystem: Environmental > Aquatic > Freshwater > Lake > Sediment | place: USA: Wyoming | collected... | reverse complement strand
GTTACAGGAGGAAGGGTTCTACTGTTGACTAACGTTGAGGCGCGGTTCCCCTTGTTTTGGCGACTCACAGGCGCTATTTTCCTTGACGGGGGGAATGTCTGGAGAAACCCCTCAGATATCAGACTCACGAATTTTGATCCTGGACGTACGTCCGCAGAGGATTCGGATTACAGGTATTCTTTCGGCGGGGGTATTCGATTCAGGACGCCGGTGGGGCCGATAAGAATAGACTACGGAAGAAAGCTTAGGCTTTCGGCCCACGACGGCGACGAGAAGGGCCGATTCCATTTCAGCCTCGGGCAGGCCTTCTAGGAGACGGCACAATGACGTGCGGCTCAACAGGTGCGGTGAGAGTGTGCCGCCGACGTAGGCTTTAGGTAACCAGGAGCTGTTTAAGACAATGGTCGTGAGAGGTCTCAAGATAGGGGGACTGGTCGCCGCATTCCTCATTGTGGCTGCCGTGATTATTGCCGGCATAATCTGGCAGACACACAGTACGGCAATCGCGACAAGGCTGGAGAAGCTTGCGCAGGAGTTCTTGATAGCGAACGATTCAACCAGGATAGGGATCTCCAGCGTCTCAGGGAATCCCCTCGGCTCGCTGACCCTGCACGACGTGAGTCTCTCTGTCAAGGACGGCGAAGATTGGAGAAACTTCTTTGCGGCCCGGAAGATAAGGTTGAGTTACAGAGCATTTGAGCTGGTACAGAAGAAATACGTGCTCGACCACGTTGAGCTCGAAGAGCCCGTTTTTTCGCTGACGAAGGGAGGGCGCGGAAAATATCTTTGGCCCCGCTTTGGAAAAGGCGGCAAGGGAAAGGGCACGAAAGTTGAAATCGGGAGCCTGGTCTTAAGGAACGGAAAACTCAGGATCGGCAGGCGCGGGGAAAACGGTTCTTTCGATGATATCTCGTTGAACGGCTCACTGGCGAGCGGCGCAAGCGGACTCGCATTGGACGGTCTGGAGTTGAGTTTCGTGGCATCGACTTGGAAGTACAGAGTGGAGAGTTGCAGAGGAAAGCTGCTCTTCCATGAAGGGAAGATGTGGATAGACAGCGTGCAGGTGTCCACTGCAGAGTCCAGGTACACACTGAATGGCTACCTCGGTCTAAAGAGCCCGAGTGACATTGAGATCGAGGCTCTCATAGAGATGCTTTCGATTGCCGAGCTTAGAGGCATAAGGAAGCTGTCGTTTCTTCCAGCGGAAGGAAAACTCGGAGGAAAGGCGGGCGTAGTGAGGAAGGATTTGGGAGCAACGCAGATTACTTCTTTGCTATCCGGCACGTATGGGCCTCATGCCGTAGAGTCGCTGGAAGCAGTGACCAGCATACGGAGGGGCCACTGGGAAAACCAGTTCCGCATGGAATCCGGGGGAAGCGTGATGGAAGGCACATTCAGCGCAGGTCCCGGGACTCAACAGGAGTGCGCTGTCGACTTTGTGAGATTTGACCCCAGAGTCTGGCCGGAGGTGTTCAAGGAGACTGATATACCTGCGGGTTCCCTCAACGGAGCGTTCAGATTCTCGGGAAACTCTCTGACCTCCTCAGATAGAAAAGGGGAGATTCAAGTATCGTTTGACGGCGGCAGCTACGCTGGTGTCTCATTCCTTGAAGGCAAAGCACAGGGCAGCTTTGACGGGGAAGGAAGACTCGTTTTCTCGAGCATAGATTTTGTTGGCGCCGGCTACAGCGCTAACTCATCCGGGACAATTGGACCGGGGGGCAACATTGACCTGATCTTCAACGCTTCTGTGGAAAAGCTAGGCGCGTTCGCTCAGGTCAAGGACAAGTTTGATTTCGACGGTGAGATCGCGCTGAGGGGAAAACTGTGCAGCACTGGGAAGAGGCTGACGGTAGAAACCGGCGTGGACGGCAAGCTAGGCCGCACGTTGCCCTCAAGCGTGTCGGGCGTTGTCAACAGCGGCCTGGTCGAAGGAGAGCTCTGGCCCCTCCTGTCGCTGAACGCGAAGGTGCTTCTGAGCCCAGGAGAGGTGCGCGGTTTTGCCTTTGATTCACTGAGTATGGAAACTGTGATTCGGGGATCTCAACACGGGAATCGTCGGGCCGAATCCGCAGAGGAAGAAGGCGGAGCATTGTGCTCGCTTGCGGTAGTGGTCGTGAGCGGAAGTGCTCGGGCCGTAAGAAGCGACACTGTTGTGAGTGTGACGGGAGCCCTGGACTGCTGCAGGAACGGCGTCGGCATCAAGATTGGGAGTCTCAAGGCAACCCTCGGTCAGATGACCTGGGAGAGTGGAAGAAATATTAGCCTCGAATGGCGCCTGGGCACTCTCAAGGTCGAGGAGTTTGCGCTCTCTTCCGGGGAGAGCCGAATCGAGTTCGTGGGCGCTTTTGAGCCAGCGAGGGGGAATGCCGCCGGACGGTTGAGAGTCGGCTCGTTGGACGTGCGTAATGCCGTCGGGAGGCGCCTGCCGCTTGCCGGAAAGGTTGATGCAGATGTAGCGTTCGAGCAGGCGGAGAGCGCGTTTTCTGTTGACGGTGGAATCGATTGGTCGGATGCCGCCGTCGGGGCAAGAACCCTGGACAGGCTGTCCCTTTCCGCCTCGGTCAAAAACAAAGATGTTCAGGTGAGAGGGCTCGAACTTGTAAGAGCACGAGGACGGATTGCGGCATCGGGAGAGGTCCAACTGCCCGTGGACTTCGCTCAGTTCGTACGGTCCGTCAGTTCCTCGCATTCTGTCCCCGGGAGTGTCCAGGCAAAACTTGACCTGAGAATGACAGAACTGAATCTCTCCGAATTCTCTGGGTGGCATCCCTCCCTGACTTCGCTGAGCGGGGTGATCGACGGCGAGGGCACGCTTGAGGGATTCATAGAGAACCCGCGAGTGACCGTCAGTCTGGACGCGAAAGATTTTCGCATCAAGGAATACCAAGTGGAGGGTTTGGAGCTAAGAGCGACGCTCGAGGACAGTGTTTGCAGAATCTCTCGACTCAGTATGATGGAGAAGAATGCCAAAGGAGAGGTCGTGGGTTTCTTCCCGGTGTCGTTGAACCTCGGCACAGGACGGGTGAGCTTCCCTGACGGAGCTCTCAATTTGGACGTAAAGCTCCCGGAGAGCGACTTCTCCGTTGTTTCGCTTTTTGTGAAGCAGATTGCCTCTGCGTCAGGACTCATCAGCGGTGAGGCTCAATTGAGGGGTACGCTTAAGAATCCTACGCTCAAAGGCGGTTTCGAGATAAAGAGTGCCAGTCTCAGACCTGCCGGAAGAGAAGAAGTGCTTGAGGGTTTTGATGCTCAGATTACCCTCAATGAGAGGGCGATAGAACTGGTGAAGTTCACGGCGGCCCAGGGAGAAGATGGAAGGCTTGAAGGAAACGGTCGCATACTCTTGACCGGGAGCGAAAGAGGCGAGTACAGTTTTAGGATCAAGGGAAAGAGGGTCACTTTCGGTGACGCCGAAGACATCGCCCTGAAGTTTGATTGTGATCTCGTGATTTCGTCCGTAGAGTTACGGGATCGGGGCACATACCCGAAAATCACAGGCAAGATTGACGTAAGACAGGGAATCATTGCGCGCGAATTCGAAGCCGCTCAGGGTCCGCAAAAGGAACAGCGGTGGCTTTGCGACATAGAAGTGGAGGTACTCAACAATCTTTGGCTAAAGAACATCAATGCGGAGATAGAACTCGCCGGCTCATTAACGGCAAGAAAGGATGTCTCAGGACTGATTCTCCTTGGTTCTCTGAGGATCTTGAGGGGAAAATACTACGTGTTTGATAATGAGTTCAGGATCAGCGCCGGTACGCTGGAATTCAAGGACGTGGGACAGATAAATCCTGAGATGAACATTCAGGCCGAGACCAGGGCTTCCGGAAGGAGAGTGTTTCTTGCCCTCACAGGGAAGCTCAGTGAGCCAAACATTGCCCTCTCTTCAGAAGATCCCAATCTCTCGCAGACAGACGTTTTGCGTCTCCTCACCGTAGGCAAGTACGCGGCGGCAGAGCCGGGCCAGACTGGCGATGGCGGCCTCATGCCGGGCGTGACAGGCTCTGTAGGTAACTACTTCCTCAGGCAAGTTGAGAGAAGATTGGCGAGGGAACTGAAGTGGGTGGACTCGATCGAGCTCGGAAGCGGCATGGAAAGAGCAGGCTCTTTGAGCGAACTCCGATGGGGACTGGGAAAATACATCACGCCCGAGCTTTACCTGAGATACTCGCAGGGACTGACGAGAACGTCCGAGAGAGACGTTTCCGTTGAATACAGGTTGAGCGATCTTCTATTTTTGAGAGGAGGAGTCGTTAGCAGAGATAGGTTTACAGGCAGGGAGAGAGACGAGTACAATCTAGACCTACGGCTCAAATATGAGTACTAGGAGCTCACCGGGGTAGAACCGTGTGCTTGTACCTGAGCCCACACGCGGCGAGGTAGAGTTATGAGTTTAGACAGATTACATAAGTTATGGTGGGCAATCTTTGGTCTCGCAATCCTGATGGTTCTTTTCGTGGTTGGCGAGGCAAACGCACAATCGTTTGGCAAGAACAAGGTCCAGTACACGCAGTTTCAATGGCGAGTGGCTTCCTCGAAGAACTTCGACGTCTATTTCTACTCGGGCGAAGATACGCTGGCCAAGATTGTTTTGGACCTTGCTGAACAGGCCGTGGGTCGGCTTTCTGACGACATGGGCCATCGGCTCCGCAGGAAGATACCTGTAATCATCTACGAATCCCACTACGACTTCGAACAGACAAACGTAGTAACGGAGCTCATCGAAGAGGGTGTTGGTGGGTTCACTGAGATTTTCAAGAACCGGGTAGTAATTCCCTTCACCGGGTCGTACGAGGAACTACGGCACGTGGTCGTGCATGAGCTCACCCACGCCTTTATGTTCGACATGATGTACACTGGGATTTTCGATTCTATTCTCAGCGTTCAGTATCTCTACCAGATACCGCTCTGGTTTGCAGAAGGCCTTGCCGAGTACGAAGCGTCAGGGTGGGACGAGGAGGCGGACATGGTGATGAGAGATGCTGCTGTCTCGGGCTACGCGGTGCATCTTGACATGCTAGGTGGCGGCTACCTCGTCTACAAGCAGGGTCAGTCGGCGATCAACTTCCTTGTCGCAAGATACGGCAAAGAGAAACTGCGGGAAATCGTAGGCAGTCTAAAGACAAGCAGGAACCTGGAGAGTGCGCTTGAGAGAAGTCTGGGAGTGGGTGAGCGTAAATTCAGCGAAATCTGGATGGAGTCGCTGCGCAAGCGGTACTGGCCGGAGGTCGCCGTTCGAGACGAACCAGAGAGATTCGGGAAGAGGATAACAGACCATACTGCTGACGGTTCATTCCTCAACCTGAGCCCGGCGGTTTCATCGAGAGGCGACAGGCTTGTATTTCTTTCCGACCGGGCGGGTGCCATGGACGTTGTCCTTGCCTCTGCGATAGATGGGAAGATACTGCGGAGGCTTGTGCGGGGCGAGAAGTCGATGCGGTTTGAAGTAATTCCTTCCTTCAGGAATTCGCTAACGTGGTCTCCGGATGAGAAGAAGATAGCCTTCGTGGCAAAGAGTGGTAAGGGAGACGTGCTCTATCTCATGGATGTCGGCCGGGCAAAGATCCTCAAGCGCTTCAGGCTCAAACTTGACGGCTTCTCCTATCCGGATTGGTCTCCGGACGGGAAGAAGATCGTGCTCACGGGATTGAGGGGAGGAAGGGCAGACCTTTATCTGCTCAGCGTTGAAACAGGCGCGCTGGAGAGGTTGACGGACGACCTGTACGACGATATTGAGGCGAGCTGGTCTCCCGATGGAAGGCTCATAGCTTTTGCGTCTGACAGACTTCTTCCGTTTAGCCTCAGTCCGGTCAGCAACAAGGGCGGCGTCGGCACCTATGCAATTTACACAATCGATCCCGAGACTCGGGAGATGGTAATGGCCTTGAACACTGGCGGAAGCGACAGGAACCCGGCCTGGTCTCCGGATGGGTCCAAGATAATCTTTACTTCGTGCCCGGACGGAGTTAGCGATCTTTTTGCCTTCGATTTTGGCGATTCCTCTATTCTTCAGCTCACGCACGTGCTGGGTGGGGTTTTCTCCCCAAGCTGGTCTAAGAGCGACAGGCTTGCGTTCTCCTTGTTCTCTGAGGCGGGTTGGGACATTTATGTCGCGAAAGAACCTCTATCGCTGAAAGCCGTCGTGGACGAGCTTGTCAAGGAGGGAAAGGTGCGGCCGCTTGCCGCGAGGGCAGACACATCCGAGACTCTTGCCGCTGTCGCTCAAGCAGACACGTCTCATACTCTTGCCGCTCTTGCTCACGCCGACACATCAAGCGTCCCCGCTACTCCAAACGTAGCTGGTAGTCTTGGAGCACTTCTACCAAGTGCCCTGAGCACCGCGATCTCCCCTCTAGACACTTTGCGCGGCGGGGTGGACACTCTCGTTTCAAAGGCGGATTCCTCCGAGGCGCTGGCTCCAGGGATCGCCGGTGTGGCGAGAGCCCGGCCTTACCGAGTCAAGTTCTCGCCGGACTGGGTCACGGGGGGATTTCAGTACAGCTCTGCCTACGGCTTCGGAGGGAGCACGCAGGTCTCACTCAGTGACTTTCTGGGTAACCACAGGGTCTACGTCGCCTCTGATTTTTTTTCGTCGTTAGAGGAGACTGACATTCTTGCGGTTTACTACTATTTACCGCGGCGGCTGGATTTGGGCGTAGGGGGCTTTCACTACAAGAACTATTACTATTCTAGCACCACGACCCTTGGGGAAGAGTTCTCAGAGGACAAGTACTTCTCCGAAAGAAATTACGGTTTCCTCCTTTTGGCGAGCTATCCTTTTGGAAAATTCAACAGGGTGGAGTTTGATGTCACATATCTCACTGTTGATAGGCAATTCTACGAATATGATGAGTACACCGGGAATTTCTACGCTACTACGACCGGAACAAAACGCGTGCTGTCGCCCGGCATAACTCTGGTTGGCGACACGGTTCAGTGGGGCATGTTTGGGCCCGTCGCTGGTTCGAGATGGGCCGTCGCGCATTCGAGCGCGCTCAAGGTTTCGGATCAGAACATGGACTTCCGAACCACGTGGGCTGATCTTCGCAAGTATTTCAGAGTGGCGCGCGGGTATTCGTTCGCTTTCCGGCTCGTCGGGGCCATGAGCGAGGGCAGAGATGCACAGCGCTTTTTCGCCGGCGGGCCATATACTTTGCGCGGTTACGAAGATTTCCAGTTCCAGGGAACCAGGGTCGCTTTTCTAAACAGCGAATTCAGATTTCCGTTTATCGAGAAAGTGGGTTTCGTGTGGCCCATTCCGATCGGTCTGACGAACATTGAAGGAGTGCTATTCTTCGACGTGGGTGCGGCATGGAGCGATGACAGACGCTTCAAGCCATTCACAACGACGGACGGGTTCCGCATGGATCCTACGTTCGGAGGGGCCGCCCTGGGTACAGGTATAAGAACCAACCTGGCTTTCATCATACTCAAGTTGGATTTTGCATGGCGAAGTGATTTGAACGAGGTTGCGGGTTACCGCACACACGTCTCCATCGGCGGGGAATTCTGATAGATGGAGGCCGAGCTGAATCTCGAACAGCATGAAGCTGTCACTCACGTCTCCGGACCGTTGCTCGTTCTGGCGGGCGCCGGTAGCGGTAAAACAAGAGTCATTGCCTGTCGAATCGCCTACCTGGTGAGGGAGCGTGGCGTCTCCCCTCACGAGATCCTGGCAATTACGTTCACAAGGAAAGCGGCCGCCGAAATGAGGCGGCGCGTCGAGACACTGCTCAGCTCGAGGGTGATGGGGATGTGGATAGGGACGTTCCATTCCGTTTGCGCCCGCATCTTGCGCGAACACGGGACAAAGCTTGGTTACAGGGGAAATTTCTCAATATACGATGGGGATGACCAGAGAAGTCTGATCAGGGACGTCATAGGAAAGCTTAGAGTGTCAGACCGCGAGTTCTCGGCCGGCAAAGTGCTAGAGCGAATTGGCTCGTTTAAATCAGAGCTTGTCGGTCCCGAGGAGATGGCGAGACTCAGCATGTCTTATGGCGACAAGATCGTTGCGCAGATCTACGAAGGCTATCAGAAAGCTCTGGTCGAGAACAACGCTATGGATTTCGACGATCTTCTTGTAAACACTGTGAGGCTTTTCTGCGATTTTCCTGACGTTAGAGATCGCTACGCACGAGGATTCCAGCACGTACTTGTCGATGAGTATCAGGACACGAATCGGGCCCAGTACAGGATCATCGCTGAACTTCGACGCGAAAACCGAAATCTCTGCGTCGTCGGTGACGATGACCAATCCATCTACGGCTGGAGGGGGGCCGACATACGAAACATCCTGGGATTCGAAGAGAGTTTTCCGGAGGCAAGAGTGATCAGGATGGAACAGAACTACAGATCAACCGGACTCATCCTCGAAGCCGCCAACAACGTCATCAAATGTAATGTGGGAAGGAAAGGGAAGACTCTCAGGACGGAGAACGAGTACGGTGAGAAGATCCTGCTCATGCTTTTCCAGACTGAAGAGGAGGAGGCGGAGGCGGTTGCAAGCGAGATATTCTCGGAGCAGATGACAAACGGAACATCGCCCTCTGAGATGGCGGTCCTGTATAGAACAAATGCTCAGTCCCGCGCGCTGGAAATCGCCCTTAGACACGCGGGGATAAGCTATCAGCTGGTAGGATCAACTTCCTTCTATGAAAGGAGAGAAATAAAGGATATCCTGGCTTATCTCAGGCTGTGCGTGAATCCTCTGGATGAGATAAGCCTGAGGAGAGTTCTCAACGTCCCTCCAAGACGAATCGGTCAGGCGGCCGTTGCGCACCTGACCGAAGCAGCCTCGAAGCGTGGCCTTTCACTTTTCGAGACGCTCCGAATCGCCCACGAGATCGGGAAAATGCCGGCTTCAGCGCTTACAGGGATACGGGGATTTCTTTCCGTGATAGACGAATTTGAGGCACGCAAGAACGAAGGCGTGGAGGAACTGATCCGTAGTCTCACGGAGAGAATCGCGTACAGGCAGTATCTGGAAAGCGCGAGCGCGGACATAGAGGACAGGATCGAGAACATCGAGGAGCTTGTGGCTTCGGCGAAGCAGTTCACGGAGGAAGTCGTTTTCCAGCAGGGCGTTTCTCAGGACGACCCCCAGCGATCGGACGAACGGGGCATTCGGTACGAGGACGGCTTCCAGCAAGCCCGGGCGCAGGAGCGCACCTCGCGCAAGAGTCACGATGATTCGGCGCTTGCCGCATTCCTCAACGACATAGCACTCGTCTCACAAATTGACACATGGCATCCGGAAGATGCCAAGGTCACGTTAATGACTGCCCACAATGCAAAGGGTCTGGAGTTTGGTTGCGTCTTCATCACGGGGCTAGAGGACGGGCTTTTCCCGCATGCGGCCTCCATGGACAGCGGAGAAGAAATCGAAGAGGAGAGAAGGCTTTTCTACGTCGCACTCACCAGGGCGAAGCGCCGAGCCATTCTTACTGCGGCCGCGAGGCGCAGGCGGTTTGATAGTCGTGGCGAAACGGTTCTTTCTCGGTTTGTTCACGAAATCCCAGACGGCCTCGTAGCCACGAAGGAATCGGGGGAGGTTCGCAGCCGAAGCTGTCTTGTGGGAAGACATGTCTTGCATGCGGAGTTTGGCAAGGGAGTAGTGATGGAACAGGACGGGATGGGGGAGAAGGGAAAACTGACCGTGCGCTTTGCGGGGAACGTAGTAAGGAAGATAATTGCGAAGTATGCGCGGTTGGAGCACGGAATGTAGGACGTGCAGCCGCGGACCCAAACATGATGCCAACTCGATGAGTGAGAAAACGATTAATCTTGCGTTTGGGAGTGACATGGTAGGGGTTCGATTGCCCAAACGCGTTAGAGCGCGAGTCCTCGCACCAGGGCACGGCAAGGCACTCATGGATCCCTCAGGGGAAATCGTCTCTCTTCTGAGGGATTGGGAGGCTTCCAAGAATTCTGCGGGTCCCTCGCTCGAGAGTCTTTGCAGGGGTGTCAAACGAGCGCTCATAGTCGTTTCCGACAGGACTCGAGTCACAGGTGTGAAGGTCTACTTGCCCGTTCTTACAGACTTCTTGAGGAAATGCGGGATAAACGAAGCTGGGATTGAGATTCTGATTGCCAACGGGATGCACGCGCCCGCGGGGCAGGGGGCGCTGGAGGAATTCCTTCCGTGCGAGGTGCTTGGAAGACTCCGTATTAGCGAGCATGATTGTAATCGGAAGGACGCACACTGTTACGGAGGCCGAACGACGCGGGGAACCGAGGTCTATCTTAGCAGGAGGGCGTTTGAGGCCGAGCTTGTTGTGATAACCGGTTCAATCGGTCTTCACTACTTCGCGGGATACAGGGGCGGGAGAAAGAGCATTCTGCCGGGCATAGCCGGCTTTGACGCGATTTGCGCGAATCATCGACTCACGATACCCGGCGGTGAGGGGTTTCATCCGCTCTGCAGAAACGGCTCTCTGACTGGAAACCCGGTGCACGAAGACATGGTCGAGGCACTGCCGATGATTCCGCCGTCATTTCTTCTTAACACGATTACGGACGCCTCGGGGAGCATCGTCAATGTGTTTGCCGGTGACCCCGTGGAGGCTCATCTCAGAGGGTGTGATTCGTTCAGGAAAGAAGTGGAAGTCCTGGCAGACGAGAAGGTCGACTGTGTGATAGTGAGCTGCGGCGGATACCCCAGGGATTCGACTCTTGTTCAAGCGCACAAAGCCATGGAGAACGTGAGTCCTGTTTTGAAGGAAGGAGGCTCCATGGTTGTGCTGGCCGAGTGCCGGCACGGGATCGGCTCTGATACCTTGATGAGCTGGTTCGATGGAAACGATCTGGCTATCGTCAGGCAGAAGCTGGTCTCGGATTACGT
>Ga0315277_10012073_pt1 | contig 10846 bp, 6 predicted proteins | sample YL17G05_15_MG_FD_203695 | JGI IMG/M metagenome (GOLD analysis project Ga0315277, IMG submission 203695) | Sediment microbial communities from Yellowstone Lake, YNP, Wyoming, USA - YL17G05_15 | ecosystem: Environmental > Aquatic > Freshwater > Lake > Sediment | place: USA: Wyoming | collected... | reverse complement strand
GACTGGCATTGTTAGAGTTGGGAATTCGGGAAGACGGACATCTGGGAACTAAGCATCGCTGAAAAACTTCTGGAAACCACAGGATTTTGCCGGCCGTGCTCCAACAGCGTCTATGTCCAATCATGCAGGGTTTTCGAGCAGGTCTTTCATACGCATTGCAGCCATTTTATTGACTCTGGCCGCGACTTCACCTATAACACTGGCCGGGGATGAACTGCGCTGTATTATCGACCTCCGGGCGAATCCGCCGGATTTCTTGTCCTTTCCGGAGAATGGAAACGGCCAAGTAATCGTGAGCGCCGCCTATGACGGCGACCTGGCGGTCGTAAAATTGGAGGCTATCAACCTACCGGAATTCGCGTCAGGGTGGTCCGCAACGCAGACGTCATGCGCGCAATGTGTCGTTGTCGACACTCTTTATTTCTCTCCTGGATATTGCGACTCGGGAACCTATCAGTTGCGCTTTATTGGACAGGCTGCCTATCAAGGAGGACGGGTCGCGGATACCGTGCTTTATACTATCCGGGTTTCCAACGTGAATCGCCCAATCAGCGTCGACGCCGGTCCCGATCGCGCCGCAGACGTGGGCGAATCCGTGGAATTCACGGTGGCTGCATATGATAAGGACGCTTTGTGTCCCGATTCGAGGCCGCCTTTGTGGACTGCTGCGGGATATCCATTTTCACATGGAGCCGTCTTTGTCCCCAGCGGTTTTTCAGGTGTGTTCAGGTGGACGCCGGCCGAGGCCGACACCGGTTCGCATCTGGTGACTTTCTCTGCAAGCGATGGCCTTTCCGAATCGGTAGACACCGTAACCATTATCATCGCTGGTGGCGCCGTCTGCGACCCTCCCATCATGGTGGCTGAGCCCGAGTATACTCCGGGGACTCACAATGAGGTCTATTGTATCCCCGGTGCCGGCGCCTACCAGACGGAACTGTGCTGCTTTGACCCTCGTGAAAGTGGCTTGATCGGGTGCCAATCCCTGATATGGGATAAAGGCTATTTGGGGCCGGATACACTGTCATGGATATTCGAAAATCTTGTCGACAGCACTCTTTATGGATATTTCGCCAAGTCGATTTGCCTCGACGGCCGCGATACGATTATTCTCTTATCAGGGAATACGTACTCCCGGCAGGATGGTTCGCCCCCTGAAAAGGTATGCCCCGTATCAGCCGCTCCGGCCCCCGGCGGAAAGGCGATTGTGGAATGGACCGGGGTGCTGGACAGGGTCAGTTATGTCGCGCAGTACTATATATATCGCAAGACTGACTGCCAGGATTTCGGCCTCATCGACAGTGTCACGGCCCCGCCTGGCAATAATACCTGCACAAAATACACGTACACGGATTCATTGGGCGGTACGACCGGTTTGGAAGAAGGCAAACTATACTGCTATACCGTGCGTGCTGTCGATGCGGTCGGGAATATCGGCGGCGGGTGTATCTCTCCCAACGTAATCATCGACGCCACTCCTCCCCCGATACCGAAGATCCATTTCCATGCCGATTTCATCCGCGTCGCGACGGCATTCGTTAAGGGGACAACGTTGTCGATCCGGGCTGTAGCGGAAGGTCCAGGGCTTCACAAGGCCGATTTCGTTCGTATCCAGATCGCGCGCGACAGTCTGAAGTTTTTCGAAGATGAATGGGGTTCGGGGTACACGTTTTTCGACAGCGATTGGCTGCCTTACGATACAAGTTGTATCCATACCTTTGATCTTGCCAGTGTCAGGTGTGATTCGTTGTGCGTCCACGGACACCGCTATTATATCCGGGGCCAATCCAGGGACAGTTGCGGCAACATCAGTCAACGCACCCGTAATGACAGCATCTATTATTGGTCGGTTCCGGAAAGTCTCTACGCCGACTGCCTGCCGCCCGGGGAGGTGCTCAACCTGGCCGTCATGCCCAAGATCGATACTTTACGGGAAATCGCTTATATGCGTTTGACATGGGAACCAGCCTTCGACGGCGTCTCCGGCCTTAAGTGGCACCATATCTACCGATCCATCGGCGACAGCGCCTCTCAGGTCAGATCAACACCCGACTCTATTTATAATGATTCTCTCCAATCACTCGCCATTCGTCGTCAGGTATGTTATCAAATCGGGACCGAGGACTTTGTCGGCAACGTTCGCCTTCCCGACCCGCACACCCTGCGAGTATGTGCCTACCCGGCAGTAGGACCGGTGATCACCATCAAGACCCCGACCGTCTTTATCGACGAGACTTATTATGTTATGGGTGATTCCCTGACGGTCTCCTGGGAAGATTACCTGAGTGAGGGGGTAGCCGGATACTTCGTCCACATTAACGGTTCTCATCTGACAATCGATGACCCCGGGGTGAAGCAGATTACCCTGCCTATCACCGAAGACGTCTCGTATTCGATCCGTGTACGCGGCACCCTTGTATGCGGCAGCCCCACGACGTGGTCAAACGCAGTCATCGTAAAGCGGGACGCCACCGGTCCATCACCGGTCACCTCATTGGTCGCGTCGGAGGATAAGTCCGACTCCGGTAATATCTATCTGGCATGGACCGCGTCTCACGATCCTATCGGAATCGGCCGGTATTATATCCAGCGCCGGTTGGGCGCCGCCGATTATGACACGATTGATTCGACCGAAAGCACCCGGTACACGGACACCTACATCGGCCCCGGCGACGACACCTTGGTCGCGCTCCAACATTACTCATACCGCATTATTCCGGCGGATCGGCTTGGTAATAGACGGTCTGATGGAAACTGCATCGCTTCCGCCTATTGCACGAAACCGCCACGGCTCAGGCCGCCGCTCGTGAGAAATGACTCGATTTGCCTGGAGTGGGAACGCCCGATGCCCAATAGGTTTATGACGACCTGGAATACCCAGGTGTGCGATTCGGCCGGCTCGGTGCGATTGTGCGCTATCGTCGCGAGCAGGACTGCTCATGCCTTTAAGCCGGCATCGACCGGCTGGCACCATCTTGCCGTCCGTGAGGTCGCTTCCGTCGGCGGAGACTCCACCGTCTGGAGCCGCGACAGCGTCTACTTTTTGCCGGATTCCCTCTGCCTTGTTCTCCATGCACAGCCACTTCCCATACCGGAAATCGATAAGAACAGCCGGAAGGGGAGAATCCGTCTAGCGTGGGAGTCGATATGTAGTACCAATTGTGAGATCGACTTCTTCGTGATTACCCGCTCGGGACCGGGAGGAGACACACTCCTCGGACCGTTCCCGAGCGACGTCAGGCACTGCTATGACTCCGGCTTGATGAGGGATACAAAATATGATTACCGTCTTCGGGCAATAGGGGAATCATGCGGCACGATCGAGGCTAATACCGTCTCCGCCATGATCACTCCGTACTGGGTATTCACGCCCAAGCTGATTGCTCCGAAGATTGCGTTCTTTAGCGGCGACACTATACCCATCACATGGAGCTGGTTCGATTACAGTTCGAGGGAGATCGACAACACTCTCGGTGCCGAAAGCTGCAGGATCCAAGTGTCCCGCGACTCCGATTTCTCCGATTCGTTACAATGCGCCGTAACTTCCTGGCTGCCTGCCCGCGATAGGACCGGTTCGGTTGACATCACCTGCCTTTCGGTTGGAGATGGCGAGAAGGTATACATCCGGATAAAAGCCGTTGACGATTTTCCTGATCCATCACGGTGGTCGGATGAATACTTCGGACCGGTGGTGTTGACAAAAGATGCAGTGCCTCCGCCGCCGGTGTCCCATATCCGTCTCGTTTCTCGGGCACTTCCCTCCCCGGAGCCGAACACTATCGAGGTTCGGATCAACTGGAAATACTCCTACGATAAAGGCAGTGGTCTCAAACACTATAAAATCTATCGGTACGGGCCGCTATACGGCTCCGACACGCCGCGTGTACACGAGTTTGTTACAGAAAATCCTTGGCTGGTCGACCCTTACGTATATTCCAAGACCTCTGGTGACAGCATTTATTGGTATCATATATATCCCGTGGATAACACCGATAATCAACAGCTCTCGGCCGGTTGCATTTTCCTTCCGATTCTGGAGACCCCCGTGCTCAAGGATCCGGACTCGGTTCAACAAGTCCGTCTGACGTATACCGGCGAGGTAGACTCCCTGTACGCTGAGTGTTCGCGTTGGAAAAGCGACCTTGGAACCGTCTGGATGGACGTCAAGCCGCATCTGTCCATCCCGGTCTTTGACCCTGATATTGATGCCGTCTTCGATCCCGACCCCTATTTCAACGATACTGGTATGTATTACTATCACATCAAAGCCATACGGATATTCTTCGATACCCTTCGGTGCGAGAGTGGCTGGTCCGTTATCATGGGGCGCCCAAACTCTCATTCACCCGCTGACGGCGGCAATGACGTCGCCGCATATTACCTGCGGAACCACCCCAACCCGTTCAATCCGAGCACGACGATCGAGTTCGGCTTGGCTGCCGCCGGATGGGCGGAGTTGCAGATATACAATATCAAAGGGGAATTGGTCAGGTCGGTGTTGAACGGATACATTGAAGCCGGGCCCCATGTGCTAAGCTGGGACGGCACCGACTCGTTTGGCGCGGACGTCGCCGCCGGGATTTACATCTACCGGCTGCGAACCGGCGGATACGTCGAAAGTCGCAAGATGCTCTTGTTAAGGTAAGGATGGCGTGAGTATAAGAAGTCTCGTCGGCCGCATGATGGTTGGTTGCATGGTGTTCGCGGTCATGATGTGCGGCGTATGCCGGGCCGGGGAATCTAATTCCGGGGATGGATACGGGTATGTCCAGCGGCCTTTGCTGCTGGACTCATGCAGCATTGGCCGCTTTCTGCCCGACCCATCGGACACGGTCCCTCACATCACACCGGATTCTCTCTCCCCCTACACGTACGATGACTCCATTACGCTTACCTGGGACTCCCTTCCTCGGAGGCATTATCCGCATTATAGGCACTTTGCGATTGTCGTGCAGCGCGCGGCGGGTTCGGATTTTAAGCATATTGAAGAGTGTATCCTTCTTGAGGAGGACAGTCTGGCTCACGGTTATGATAGCCTTCCCTGTCGCGTGACCTTTACTGCGCTGGAGCGGGGACGGACGTACTATTATCGTGCGGTGGCCCTGGCCGATTCCGTTTATGACGGCGATACAATTCCGGTGCGCGCCAACGACCATAACGGCCACGACCCGTACGCATACGTCTTTTCCACCCAGGGCCAGCCCGATACCGCCGAAGGCCCCCACTGCTTCCCCAACCCCTTCAACCCGAGCTTTCAGTCAACGATCATTGTCGTGGGCAACAGAGCGACAGAAGCGAAAGAGATACGCATTTACGACACATTCGGGAATCTGGTTCGCTCAGGAATCGAGCGGCAGAGAGTGGCGCCCGGGGCGTACTCATGGGATGGAAAGAACGGTGAGGGTATGGTGGTCGGCAACGGCGGCTACATGTGCGTCATAGACGTGGGCGCTGACGGACCGTTGTATGTAAAGATTGCGGTGAGGAAATGACGGCGAAAGGATTGTTGTGGTGAGACAGGTGAACGTCAAGAACCCTCTATTGGTTGTATTGGCAGTGCTCTTTTTGGCCAATGCGGTGAGTGCCGGAGAATCCGCCGGCCAGCCAGGGGAATTCTTACGGTACGGTATCGGCGCGCGTCCCCTGGCAATGGGCGGCGCTTTTGTCGGTCTCGCTGACGACATCAACAGCATCTACTACAACCCCGCCGGCCTGAAGTTCCTCACCGGTCTCGAAGCGTCATTCATGTGCAGTCGATTTTGGCAGGGGATCTCATATCAGTACATAGCTGTAGGTCTCCCGGATGTGAAATACGGTTTGGCGCTTGGAGTAGCCCATATCAGACATGACATGGAAGCATTTGACCTCCGGACCGCGACAGATGACTCTATCGGCAGTTTTGACATCACTGAGCACGCCACGTATTTGTCATTGGCTTGGTCAACATTCTCTTGGCCGGCCGAACTCAGCGTTGGCGGCACGGCCAAATTCGTGTTTCAGAACTTTAGGGATTGCGACGACGGCTCCAGCGGCCCAGGCGCTGACCTTGGGGTAATATTCCGGTATAGCTCCTTCTTCCGCAAGAAGGTCATTCCCGTGCAGGTCGGCATGTGTATTCAGAATCTGCTCAAACCGAAACTGAGGACCGAATTATCGGATGAATCTTTACCGACGGCACTTGACATGGGGGGAAGCGCAAGTTATGTTTATGAAAAGGTCACTCTCACGGCGGCTGTGAGTTGGCATCTGGTTGAATCTCAAGAGGGTGGATTATTCGCGGGCAGAAAAGGTGTGAACTTGGGTAGTGAGGCCATTTGGCGAGTCAATTCAGATATCAGCGCGGCGTTCAGGGTTGGGCGTCGATCCGATCCCGGCTCATTGACCATAGGCGGAGGGCTTTGTATCAATCTGGACGGATCCCTTGTCGGCATAAATGTCGGCAGCCGGACGCACAAATATGACTTTGCCCGTCCCGATTTCGGTGACGACGAGTTAACCGTCCGCCTCGCTCGCCGCGACGCGGAGTACTCCATAAATAAGTTCGATTCCTGCGCATTGATTACCGCTGCGGATTCGGCCAAGGCAAGGTTGTATCTTGAAGAAGTCTTGAAGGATGATCCAAACGGACAGACTCGCAAAGCTGCGTTATGGCTGGCTATCCTTTCAGATTGTCCCAAATGCGAGGAGTACTTTCGACTTATCGGCGAGGTACCTTTCAGGGTCGCCATCCATGAATCCAATCTGACTATCATCCGACCTAAACCGCTTGAAAAAGAGGGGCCGGAGAAGAAAAGCTAATAACTATTGCCGGGATCAACTTATGATGAGACTTTCATTAAAACGTGCCGCACGGAGACTGGGTATTAGATGGTCTGAACCGCACATGCAACTTGAGTCCCCGTCGCATAGAGCTTTATTTAATATTCTACGAGAAATACAACTATCAACACGAATCCGGCTGTGGCGGGAATGCTTATTACTCGTCGCCGCGGTGGCTAGCATAGTCGCCCTACTTGGCATATACCTCGCATGGGGCACGGGTCGCGACATACGGAGAATTGTGAACAATACAGAATGGCTGGTCGCAAGAGTAGCCTCGTTCTCTCCGATATCTGAGGAATATATATTTCATCCACCTACAAGAGAAGATTTTGATCACTTCACAAATAGATTTCCCGTGGCTCAGCAACCTGCAGCTCGTGCATCCATTAAGAGAGCACAAGCAGCATTAGATAGTGGGAATTATCCTGAAGCCATAAAATTGTACGGGAAACTCATTGAGGAAAATCCCAAGGAAGGATATTTCTATGTAAACCTGGGTTTTGCACGCTACAAACAGAAGGACCTCATAGGCGCCGAGAAGGAATGGCAATCAGGATTAAAGGCAGACTCCTCAAATGGCCTGCTTGCCTACAATTTGGGAATGTATTACGCAATTCTGCGCAATAACTCATCGGCTCTTGAGTATTTCGATATGGCCCTCGCCTTAAATCCATCCATCTGCGAAGCATATTTCCACCGCGGGCGCATTGAATTCCTCCTTAAGGATTATTTCAACGCACAAAAGGATTTCGCTAAAGCCGTACACTGCGACCAATCGCTAATAAAGGATATCGACAGTATTGTCAGGGGGGAGTAGGCAACGAAACCATTGCTAACGAGAATCTACTAAGTGAAATATGAGGGTTGAGATGCACCCAGTCATGGGTTTCCAAAGGTCGTGCCACATGACCTTTCCATTAGTGCTTGCCATCATCGTTAATATATGCTCCATAGTAGTATTCTATTCAGTTGCGATATCGGCCCAAGGAAAAACCCTGAAGACCGTTGACGTAGAGTATCAGAATGCAATCGATGAGGTAAGACAAGATCTCGCTGACAGTAACTTTCTGAAAGCATCCAAGGTACTGAGCCGGTTGGATACGACTTTCCAAATGCCGCAGACTGACCTAGATCTGTTCATATCAACTTGGGTAGGTATGATGATCAAGTCTGAACAATATGAGATTGACGCCGATTCATTACTGACCCAGCTAATGATTTACTATAATCGCTGCGGGGAAAGCGTTGGCCTCTGTGATGATGCGATGAGAAGTGGTATGCTTGGGCTCGTCGATGGTAGGAAGTATGAAGTGGCGAAAGAAGTCTGTGACTCCCTGATTACGGGGAATCCCTCCAATCTGGATGCATATAGCATTCTGCTCATGATTTACAAGTGCAGGTTGGGGGAATATAAGGGCACTGCTGAGGGAATTGGAAAGGCCCCCTTTTCTGATGTTGCCTTTGATAGCATCATCTGCCTTCACGAATTACTTCTTCTCAAATGCGATCTCACTTTGGCTCCAGCAGCAGTCTTTCAGATCATTGAAGACTGTTTTGCAAAGATTGGTGATGATATAGCTAGGCACAAGCTTGAAGATGCTATTCGCATGTACGAATCCGGAAATACATCTGCCGCCATTGATTCTTTGAAGTGTGCAGTGAAATACGCCAAGACGCTTGAAGAGCCGGCATACAATCTCGGTGTGATTTACCTGCAACGAAATGACGCGAAAAGTGCTGAAGTCTGTTTCAAAGAGCTCGTAGACAATAACTGCAAAATGCTCGAACCTTACGTCAGGCTGGGGGAGATTTACCTAGGTCAGGGACACCCCAAGGAAGCCGCTGCCACTTTCGCGCTGGCGGAAGCAAGGGTCACGTCCGATACATCCCAACATGCGGAGCCATCATTTTACTATAATTATGGGCTTGCGTTGCTGAAGAGTGAGAGATACCCGGAGGCGAGAGCCAAGTTTACTCAGGCCATTGCAGGGGATAAGGAATTCTGCGATGCGCTTTATAATCTCGCCGGGGTCTGTCTTCGGCTCGGAGAGTACAAATGCGCTCAGGAAAATCTCCGGAAAGCGTGCGATTGCTGGGGGATCAATTGCCGTGCAATGATAAACAGTATGATCGGGGAGACGGCTGAGCAGAAGCAACAAGCCGCCGATTCCAGCAGATAGCTCAAAAGTGTATGTATTCGAATTAATTCAAGAAATGTGCTGGCCTGGCGTTGCCAAGTCGGAAAAGCGATCCCACTAATTTAGGAGAAATTTTCCCTGACATAAGCTTTTGGCCGTGGCGGATTGACCTCGGCCCTCGCCCATAGTGACTTGTCCCTCAACGTGTTATGATGTTTCTCCCCTAGTGCGGCATCAATACTGCTTTGTTTGACCGTCGAGATACACAAGGATGTGTTTATGGCTCCGATAGATGTCGAAACTCATACAATATCCGGCAAAGATTCTCTGGAAATCTCGGCATCTGTTTCCTGCGCTCAATCCCAGCATCTCTCAGTCACGCGGCCTTGTGATTTCCTGAACTGCTATTGTCAGGATCTGAAAACCGGTACGCGACAGTATTTTCCAAGTCCCTATATAATGTCCCTTACCGGTATGATTCTCATGCACGCGCAGGGTAATGAATCGAATACCAGCCATATTCGTAATATCACGAAAACCCTGGTACGGAATTATGACACCGATGGCAGGATGTATTTCTTCCAATTGCACAATATGCCCAGCCCGCCGTTTCATTGTCAGCATGATGTCGATACGCTGGCATGCGTACAAATATTCCTGCGTTCATATGGTGTCTGCTGTATCCCTGAAGATACTCTCATTAGGTCCTTGATGAAGGCTACTCGCGATCCGTGCGGCGCATTCTTGACGTGGATTGATCGGTATATAGACAATCATATAGACTATATGGCCAATCTTAACGTATATGTGCTATTTCAGCTTTTGGTGCACGAAGATGACGTCCTGGCGCAATATTTGATCGACAATATCGATGACTTTCTCGAATATGGCAGTCATTATTATCGCGACACCTCGTTCCCCCTCTTCCTCATCAGCTTCTACCGGCGGCATGGATTTGTACGGCCCGATGATCCGGTCTTAACCCGGATAATCTCCGCCATCGAAGCGCATCCAAAATCGATGAGGGAATTGGAGCGGCTGGCCCTGGTCGGCCGCGCGGCATCAGACCCGGAGTCGCCGCTGAGTCAGGGGTCAATATTCAGTCAGTATTTTGATTCGAGCACCAAAACATTCCATTCTCCCGTCTTGGACGCGATAATCCGCGAATATCTAAGTTGCCAGAGTTTTCACGGCGCCAGGCTGTGGAAGACCGAGGAAGAAACCCGCGCGGCGTCAGGCCACACGACGCTGGAGCCATCGCAGCAATCGCCGACCCTGGTATCTGTATAAGCCCGGTCGATTCCCTCCAAACCCTCGGCCAGATAACGTTCTGTAAAGTCGAACGCGAGGATGGAATCGTATTCCCCTTTGCAACTCTTCGAAAATAGTTGACTATGGCCGGCTTATTACGCGGCATTCTCAATCACCCAGTTGCGAAATGCGTCTCGCAGACTCCGCTTTCTTTATAAGATATTATTAAACAAGGACTTACGTCCATACATGTTTCGCGATAGACCAAATTCGATTCATCGGTGCCTCACGATGCTGGCTTGCCATTTGAGATTCTCATGATGCGCAATGTGTCGGGGCACTTCTGAAACTGCTTCACGGCGAGGCCAAGCGGCTCCTGGTGCAGACGTACGACGGAACCAAAGCGGAGAATCCGGCGTTCATAGCTAAGTTCGTCGACGTTTGCGGGCGGACCTATCCCTGGCGGCGGAATATCTACTGGGAGGCCAAGACTCCCTGCTGACCTGCTTCAACCATACGCGGGGGTATCGGCAGGGTCTGAAGACGACCGACCCGATCGAGTCGACACTCGCCGTGGTCAGGCTGCGGACCAACGTGGTGAAGCGCTGAAATCCTCCGCAATAACGAAATTCACA
>Ga0315277_10012072_pt1 | contig 10847 bp, 15 predicted proteins | sample YL17G05_15_MG_FD_203695 | JGI IMG/M metagenome (GOLD analysis project Ga0315277, IMG submission 203695) | Sediment microbial communities from Yellowstone Lake, YNP, Wyoming, USA - YL17G05_15 | ecosystem: Environmental > Aquatic > Freshwater > Lake > Sediment | place: USA: Wyoming | collected... | reverse complement strand
TGTTGTCGTCATGCTTCTCGCCGTCCGAAAACCTTTTCATGTTCCAGCTAGATAACCGTAATGCAAGATGAGAGCTGATGAGCGTTAAAGAGAAGATAAAGATTAAGCCGCCGTCACCAGATTTGGTTCAGTCGGTTATACGGTATTTCAAGAAAGAAGGCTTCAAAATAGACCAGGAAAAGACAACGTTTGAGGGTTTCAGCGGAATTTCTAGAAAATTCGACTTGATAGTTGAGAAGGAGCACGTGGCACAGGGCGTGTGGATAAGAGACTGGAACAGGACCATAGGTGTGAACCTTGTGATCAACATTGATAAGGCGTCTGAGGATGTGGGTTTATCGAGTCCGATCATCATAGGCGAGAAATTCAGTGATCATGCGAAGGCTTATGCGAACAGAAGAAAGATCACGTTGTTGGTGAAACAGAAGATAGCTTCAAGCCTCAGATAGGCTGATCAGATTCTCAGGTATTCATCCAGTAGTCCTTCGCTTTCGAGTTTGCCAATCCAGTCAACAATGCCAACATGGCATCTCTTGTGGCCTTCCAGCACGTTTAGGACTTCGGTCACTACTTCTTTCACGCTTTTTCCAGATGCGTCTAACTCGCAGACTTTTTCCTTTCCATGCACGTTCAGGGCATCAACTAAGCAGACGTCAAGAATCTCAGATTCCAAGTTCTCCCACAGCTTGGCTCCAGAATAGCCCGATTGCTCCATCAGTTTCCGAAGCTCGATAGGGTTGCGTCTTAAAACGAAAACGTGTGAGGCAAGTTTGCTGGGAACAACGTTAACTGCGAAGTGTCCGTCAACCACGATGTTGTCCTTTTCGCATGTTTCAATGAGCTTTCGTATCCTTTGTTTCATCTTCTTCTCGTTCACGATTATGGAGTTTCTCTTCTTGTCTTTGCCCAGAATGAGGTTCTCGCGGGTTGCAAGTTCCGTCAAATTCAAGTTCAAAGCGTCAAGTTTGGCTGCAAGCGCTTGGGCAACTGAGGTCTTTCCTACGCATGGTGTTCCAGTTATAAGGATAACTCGCTTGGGCATGAGGCATCGGCCACAATTCCAAATACGCTTGCCATTGAGATAAGGTTTCCAAAATTCTTATTGCTGACAGCTTGCATCATACATTCCTTGGCTGGCGAGTTGGTGTGTGGCTTTCGAGCCTTACGCAAAAGGCTTGAGGAAACTCCGCCCCACACGTAGAATTGCAGCATCCGCAAGGATGCAAGGCGAGAGCCTTGGCAACAGAGCAGAAACGAAACGTCCTTCCAACATGTGCCGATGATGCATGATAAGTTGTTGAGAATGTTGGATGGAAACGGTGAAACGGCTGTCCTGCAAGTGGAAAGGGCAAACAGACGCTGATGAAGAATCTACCCGAAGCGCGGGTAGCCCGATTAGCCGAATGCCACAACGAACAAAAGGCGGGTTACGACCAACACACCAGCCCTTTTTTCCCGAATACCACAAAAAATCCAAAGATTCAGAACGTCCTAATCCAAATGCTAAAAGACAACAAAAGCGACTACACAATCAACTTCACAAGAAAAGCCTTAACATTCCTAAGCCAACACACAAGCCTAGCAGAACCAGAAGCAGTAAAACTGTTCATAGCAACACACAAAGCCTCTGACGGATACAAACGGAACCTCTGCATAGCCTACAACAAATACTGCAAATTCTACAACATCACTTGGAATATGCCCAAGTATCGAGAAGAGGCAAAAAACATCGCGTTACCAACCAGAGAAAAAATACAGATGCTCATCGCAAACGCTGGAAACCTTCTCTCAATGAAACTGCAACTAAGCATGGAAACTGGATTAAGACCCGTAGAACTCGCAAGACTCAAAGCTAAAAACATAGACGTAGAGCACAAAACCGTAAACCCAACAACAGCCAAAAGAGGCAACCCGAGAACCGTACCAATGTCCCAAAGCTTGACGCTAAAACTTCAAGAGCACATAACAAAGAAAAACCTAGCTCCAAACGACCTACTGTTCAAAGGAGAAGATTCAGACCACTACGGCAAACACTACCGTATAATGCGGAATAAACTAGCCGAAAAACTCAAAGACCCAACAATCTGAGCAATACGACTCTACGACCTCAGACACTATTTCTGCACCAAGAAACTAAACGACATTGGAAACCCGTACACTGTAATGGTTCTAATGGGACACACAAAACTAACGACAACCCAACGATACATGCATCTACTCAACTTCAACGATGACGAATGGACATGCACAGGAGCAACAACAGCCAAAGAAGCAACCAAACTGATAGAAGCTGGGTTCCAATACGTCACAACAATCGAAGGGATACAACTGTTCAAAAAACGCAAATAACCCACTTTTTTCTTTAATCATCAAAAACCACAAAGCCAAATGCTCTAAGCTTCGAAAAGAGCACGATTCTCCGAATAGACCTTAAATCTATTGGCAAGAGTTGGCGAGTCTATTTTTAGATTTCTTTTCAATTCACTTGCAAATCTTTCGAACTGCAGATTCAGCGCATCCCACCCGAAGGTCTTGAGCATAAAGAACTCGGTTTGCACACAGTGTGCGAAGGCTATTCTCTTGAGGCAACCGTCAAGATTATCTTTTACCGTTTGGCCGTACAGTCTAAAAAACAGATACGCATCCTGATAGGTTACCCAATCGCGGAGTGTCTTTAGATAATGAGGAATACCAATTCGTGCCGAAGAATACCGCTCATATCGTTCTTTGAGTTCACTTTTCGCGAACTCTAAGCAAGCTTTGATGTTTGGAATATGATATGCATCCGCATAATCCCAACTAACGACCTTGGAGAAGTTTCTGGAAAAACCCCCTTGTTGGTTCAGATAGAAGTTGACTGGCGGAAGAAGAAAACGGTTTCGTCTTTTGCTGCATACGAAATCAGTGACGTAGGAGTTCAAAACTGCATCATGGCTCTTGCGCTTCGGATGTTCTAGACAGACAAGCGTAGCTATCGAGCTGAACACGGAATAGTAAGACTGTACTATTTTCCAAGCCGCAAACCGCAATCTTTCATCGATATTATCCAAAGGATAGTGCAGAGCACACTCATGATACCAGCAGTTTCTAAGGTTTCTAAAGTGCACAGTCTCGTCCTCGCTGTCATCCCTTCTTGGCACTCGTCCTGAGGAATAAGTCTCAGAAGCATTTGTCTGCATGACTCATCCCAATCATCCACTTTCCTCATGTAGAGGTGACCGATGATATCTGCAATACTTTTCAGATATCGCTCGTGCGTATTCAGATATCGCTCTCTGAAAACTTCAGGTAACGAGTCAAGGAATTTTACCATAGTGGCTCTTTCCAATCAGCGCGCTACAAAGAATCATTTGAACCGTCTAATTTATAAGGACAATTCCAGAGCATGCGCGAAAAACCGTCTTAGCTCGTGAGCCGTTCAGCTCACTCGGGCGTTCCAGACGATACGACAAAAAGCCGAGACCACTAACGACGATAACAACGCCCACAATGCCGACGCACACCATAGTCCCCCACTAATGTCGCGCTTGCGTATCGCTTGCGCCAGCCCACAAGACTCAAAAACAACAACTAGCGCTTTCGTTCTATAACACATAAGTCTTATTGGCATCGATTATATCACTATATTTGGTGAATTTCATTGCAACGGAAACGCCTAGTGATATTCCTCACAATCGTAGTTGCGATTATTGTCACAAGTTCGATATTCTTGCCGCTGTTCCTCTTAACTTCGTCCAAGATATCCGATAACGATTTGCTCAATTACGCCCGAGAATATTTGTCTCAATATCATGGTCTAGTTGAAGCGTACTACTCACTAATACTGACTTCGAGCAACAGTAGTTCCATGAGCAACTTTCCACTGTATTTAAACTATCCAAATGAAATCGTGGGAATAATATCAAGAACCCACGGTGCGGTTTTGTTCTTCAATTACTCTCAAACAACTGGCAACGTGACTGAAATTGAGGAAATCCCAAATCCAGTTGAGTATTACCTCTGGCCCTCTATGCCTGCAAATACGTCTGGCCTGCCATGGGTCTTGATTAAACACGCAGACACCGACTACGTTCTTGATTCCCCAGTACAGATTCCTTATGGTCTCCTTTATGTAGAATCGGGAGCGAACCTGAGATACATTGGATCAGGACATGCATTCGACATTACGGGGCTTGGAGCAATCACCATATTTGGTTCACTAGTCGAAGAGAACAAGATGGTATTGAAAGGTTCCAACGACAAGGATGAATGGTCAATCAGTCAAGCCCGTCTAGATTCTTTATCTGCGTTCATCTCGGATTGCAAAGGAGTTCTCAATGATAGCGATATCAAAACCATCCAAACAACATTTGAATGCTCTTTTCTACTGAATAGAATGCTCTCCCTGTTAAGTTCAGGGAAATATCGAGACAACCCTTGGCTTTTCACTCAAGACTATGAAAAGTTAAGAAATGCTGGAGCGGACAATGCTACTCTCACAAAAGTTGAAACAGATTACATAGAAATGCAAGAGACACCAACTCCCTCTCTTACGGATTCTATCTGGGCTTTCTTTGTTGAGCATATTCTCGGTGGGATGATATTCGGAACCGTGCTGGGAGGGCTCATCGTTGGATTGTTACTTAGGCGACGAACTAACAATACTAAGAAGACTCAAAATAGTGAAAGGACTCAAACCAGTCACCGTAGGGCAAGACACGGCAAACATTAGAATAGTGAAGCGCGCACTACCCAAGGGGGTGAAAAAACGGAAAAAGGAAAGCCGGCAAAACCAAAAAGCCCGCAGGAAATTGACGAAAAAGAAGCCTTCAAGGAGGAAATCGTCGGATACGATATTCCTAAGGAATTGTCGGAGGAATTATATTCTCACGCTAAGGATACCATAAACTTCCAAGCTGACCTCAAAGGAAAAGTGTACTTCTTCGGAAACATAGCCGTGTTGACTTTCGAAGCATTTGAAGACGCGACCGTCCGACTTATGAATTCCGAAGCGATCTCCATCGTGACTGAAAAAAAGGAATATGCACGCTTTGTAAAAGACCACAGAAACGATCCACAAGCCAAAATCCACAAGTAGCGCGCGCCATAGTGGTGCACGCCATGCTTAACCATTATGTCGCGCTCGCATGACGCTCGCGCTCCAACCAACAAAACCCAAAAAACCCAGTGACAACAATTCAGAACAAGATATTTGACAAGCATCCATGTCCATTAATGAAGACAGAAACTTAAGTACAACTATTGAGTTGTTCCCTTCGAGGATTATCATTGTCCTGCGTGTGCACAAGAGCTATAGAAAGGTGGACTGTGTCGTGACAGAAAACGTAGCAGTATATCACCCTGATTGGAACGATAAAAGTTCACTTGATGGACTTGAGGTTTTTTTTGTAAGTCCAAACTCCCCAGCGAGTCTCGAGAGCTTTGACTTTATTGTCGTGCTTGGCGGTGCAATGCTTACGTGTCCAAAGGAAATGTGTCAGATTGAAGCGGTGAGAAGAGAAAGAGAGCTATTCAACGCCTTGGAAAGCGGGAGTGTTGTGTGTGCAACCTTCATGTGGAATAATGACCCGCTTTCTTTTCGAATAGCTAACAGAATAGGCATAGGTTTGCAAGGGTGGGACTTAACAGCTGCCATAGAAGTTAAGAGATCAGAGTTTTTACCGTTTATAAAGAGATTCGGTGTAGCTGGTGCCCGTTTTTACAGCCCCACCCGAACGACAGAATACGAGTTTGATGACGTTATTTGCAGGAGCAGAGACGGAGTCTTGTTTGGCTTTGTTAAGAAAGTGGGCAGAGGTGTTCTGATACTTCTGGCATGCGAGGTGGAACTGAGACAGTATCACGACTCTGATTTTATGAAAGAGTTCTTAGGAGCCTTGATAAAGTCCTCAAAGGCTTACGGAACCAAGGTACAGTATAGGGTGCCGAGATTTGTTGAATCTTATAGATTTCCCAATGAAACCGTTATAACATCCAAAATAGCAGAACTACAAAAGGAACTCGCCCAAAGAGAGAATTCTCTTGCGAAATATCAGAAACTGAAAGAAATCTTATGGTTCCGAGATGATGAGCTTGTGGACTCGGCAATTGGCTATTTCAATGAAATCGGAATCCGAACAAAGAGAGATGAAATCCGCGAAGAAGATTTTTGGCTTATTGAGGCTAACAAAGAAACTGTCATCGTAGAGGTTAAGGGATTAGACAGGAATCTAACACGACCTCATATAAGTCAATTAGATGAACACAGAGGAGCTAGAGAAAAACCTGATGACTTTCCAGCTTTGCTTATTGTGAATAGTTTCAACAAAGCCAACTCGTTAAAAGAAAAAGACGAACCTATATCGCCAAATGAAATCAAGAAAGCAGCCCAGATGGATATTCTTCTTATGAGAACACTAGACCTTTGCAATGCCTACTATTTGATAGAAAAGGGTTCTTTGGATGCCGCAACGCTTCTGAAATTGATAAAAGCAGAAAAAGGATGGTTATATGTATCAACTTTCGGATTTGAAATCAAAAACAAAGGCTAGTAGTTAGCGGTAGCGACGCGTGACAAACAGAAAGGCTTCTTCATCCCTGACACATTTGGCAATTGTCAGTCTCCATTAGCGCGCGCTATAACAAAAACCAAGCCTCAAATCTTAACATCAACATTACGAATAAAATGCTCACACGGAACTTCGCACAACGGCAGATCCAAAGAACACTCTAGCTTATCACATCTAGGACAATACCCAAAATGCCTACACCTAACACAGGCCCACTTACGAAGAACAGCAAACTCAGCATCAGTCAACACTCTAACAGGCTTAACCATCAGAAAATCACTCCCCAATAACAACGTGCAGAGCTACCGCTACTCAACCCTACCACCCACAGCATCCACATAATTAGGTAAACCCGAACTATCAAACTCATCATCAACAAACCACTTCTGATACAACGGGTCACCAATATCCCTAGCAATAACCCGCTTACCCCAATGATGTTTCTTAACCATCTCCAAATGACACGCAACGCACGTAACCACAGGCTTCACCTTCTTGCCCTTCATTTTAGCATAACCGCATACTCCAAACCAAGTGACGACATGAAACCGCTTTATACCTACTCTCAGGGTTGCATGGTTCAATTGATAGAAAGCCGTTCCGATGACGGTCTTGCGTTTCTCAAAGCACTTCACGATGTACCCATCGTTCTCATATTCTCGAACCTCTCGCCCCTTAAATCCCCGACACGCCTGACAGTCCCCACGGTCATGCACGCAATTCCTGCACACGTCAAACCCACCAGCAATAAACCCTAGAACATGGTAGTGTGGATTCCAGACGAGAACCCCACGCATTCTATCCTTCCGATACCCGTGGAACAACATACATCCACCGAGTACCCCCCGCTTCAACAAGGCAACCCGAGACTTCTCGCGCAATTTCTCCTCTGGCAACTCATAATCCTTGGATGGAACTGAAACCGTCAAATGCTCAACCTCACCGAAACCACGTTCAGAAGCAACAGCTAAACGTCCATCAATATTCCGAGCTTCGCGAACAGACCATCCGCGAATAAAACAAACTGGGCATTCGGGACGGTGACACCACAAATGCTGATGAGTGACCACAATCTTCCCCGTACAATCAACACCATTGACTATAACTCCTTGATGTAATTCTTTATTGGCGCAAACCATGAAACTCGTCCACCTACCGCACATATCTGATGCACGTCGACCACGACCAACAGGCATAAAATTCTCATGTCCCTTATCATCAACGGGCAACCGCCAATAGTCATTCTCCAAAATAGCCCTGTTCAAAGCCAAACGCTCAAGAAACGACCTACCAACCGCAACAGACCGCGCCCTAGAGACTTCAACCATAGGATGACACGCCCCAATGACTACCTACTGGAAAAAAGCTTCAAGTTTTCGGACTACTTTGTGATAACAGTAACAAATACAGGAAAACCTATAAATTCTAGAATTACGATAATTACAGAACGAGGATAAACATGAGCAGAAAGGTCAACAAGTACTTCGTTACAATTCCCGTATACAGCTGGCAGATAGCAAAGCTACTTGGCTCCGAAACAAACTGGAAAACCCTAGAGGTTCTAAGAGATGTTGGAATAGATGGTCTGTCGACTGAAGAAATCTCCAAAAAAATCAGAGTGCCGAAATCTTCCGTCTATAGCATTTTGAGCAAATTGTCAGCAGCAGGATGGGTAGAAAGCACCATGAGACGACCATCTTGTGGTCGCCCCTCAGAGGAAGAAAAGCAGCGTTTTGGCGGAAAACCAACAAGAGTTTTCATGGAAAACATACCATGGGGGCGCAGTGAATTTGATCAAGAGTTTATCGAGAGCCTAGACCCTGTTCTGGAAGATATCGAAAAAAACGTGGATGAGCTTAGAGGAAAATGGTTGTCAATTTTGGAAAAGATAGTATCGGCGTACGAAAAAGATGATTTGAAGAAGTTCTTTCCGCAAGACGCGATACATGAAGAATGCGGATATAGCCATGAGGGATTAGAATTCCTCTACGCCATCAGCCTTGAATTGGTTTCGGAAATACTGCATGGCAAAGACTTCGACGAACTGGCAAGAAGACACAAATTCATGAAGTAGCGCGCGCTATCGTCTCCTATTATTTTCTTTAATCTCAATTACAGAGTGACATCGTGGACACTGTCTAGGTACTCCCTCACTCTTGAATTCTAGACTACATGATGGGCATCTGTAGTTTCTACTTCTGTTGTATCTTCTCTCACTCATCTTTTCTCACCTTCTTATGCGCGCGCTTAGCTACTATCCAACCATGCAAACTCAAAATGAAAGAACCATATTCTGGTTCTCTCAAACTCTCTCCGAAATCTGCATGGATTAGAGATAAAGGTTTCCATTTTCTCTCCCCTTGAAAATGTCGCTGAGGCTAAACCTTTATTCTCTTGCTCTTTCAGTCGAAAGAGCACCATCCATGCTCAACCACGACGACAACGACGACGAAGCAAATTCCCATGAAAATTGAGGAATTTGCCATGAAAGAAATTCCAAAAATCCAACCCTACAAACGCATGAAACTGAACTTCTATATGTCAAGCCAAACACCGAAACGCATCGGAGGGGAGATGAACACACATTTCACCTTCATAAACCAGTACACAATAATGAAACGAATGATGAAACGACACCAGAAACAACGTGCTAGAGTGCTAATTTCTCGCCCTCTGCTCCAAACCCTAAGCGGATACACGGAAGCAAGAAAATGCAGAACACTAGACAACTTCACAAAAGGTGAGAAGAATGAGTAAAGAAACAGAATTACTAAGGCTAATGACGGGTTACGACCAACACACCAGCCTACCATTCCTGAACACCACAGGGATTCTAGAATAGACGGTATCCTCATACAAATGAAACTCAACAATAACAGCGACTATACGATAAACTTCACACGCAAAGCACTCAACACAATCAGCAAACACGCCAACCTAAACGAACCCGAACAAGTAAAAATGTTCATAGCCATGCTTAAAAACGTAACAGACGGATACAAGAAAAACCTCTGCATAGCCTACAACAAATACGCCAAGCACTACCAAATCCAATGGCAAATGCCAAAATACACCCACGAAGCACGAAACATACCACTGCCAACCAGAGAGAAGCTTCTGATACTCGTATCCAACGCTGGAAAACTCCTATCAATGAAACTCCAACTGAGCATGGAAGCTGGATTAAGACCTGTAGAACTAACACGACTCAAAGTAAAAGACATAGACCTAGACCACAAAACAGTCAACCCAACAACAGCCAAAAAAGGCAACGCAAGAACCGTACCACTAAGCCAAAACCTAACAACCAAGATCCAAGAACACATCACAACATACCAACTCAACCCAAACGACCAACTTTTCAAAGGAGCAGACCCAGATCACTACGGCAAACAATACAGAGAAATGCGAAACGTATTAGCCAACAAACTGAAAGACCCAACAATCAAAACAATCAGACTATACGACTTCAGACACTACTTCTGCACAAAGAAACTGTACGACACAAACAACCCGTACACCGTAATGATACTAATGGGACACAAAAAACTAGAAACCACAATGAAATACATGCACCTAATGAACCTAGACGACGACGAATGGTCAGTTGTCGGAGCAACAACAGCAAAAGAAGCAACAACACTACTAGAGCACGGATTCCAATACCAAACAACAATCGAAGGAATACAACTATTCCGCAAACGCAAATAAGCACAAAACCCTCTTTCTTTTTTCTATTCAATCTTATGCTTAACCATTATGTCGCGCTCGGATCACGCTCGCGCTCCAACCCACAAAAACTCAAAACAACAAACAGCGCGCGCTTATCATCTAAGGATAAAACTTTACCCCAAACCAAACCAGATAGAGTTTTGCGGAAAAGTTAATGCAGAACCGAAGTGAACCGTCTGAATGGTGTTGAATGGCTTGTGAAAAGACCTAAGCAACATGTAATGGAAAATATTAGCTTTCAAATTTTTTCTCAAGTAATTCCCTCAGATTGGATAATCAGAGACATTGTTCCTGATTACGGTTTGGACAAGTCAATTGAAGTTGTAGAAAAAGGAATAGTTACGGGAAAAGAGTTTTTGGTCCAAGTCAAAGGAACGGCTAACATAAAATTTCTCAATAATAGGGTTTTATACAGGCTCAAGGTTGCCAACCTCAAATATTATCTTCAAAGAGACATTCCCGTAATTCTTGTTGTTGTTGACATAAACCAAAAGAAATGCTACTGGCTTTTTCTTCAACAATATGTGTTTGATGCTCTCGATAACAATAGACCCATTGAGACAAACA
>Ga0315277_10012071_pt1 | contig 10847 bp, 7 predicted proteins | sample YL17G05_15_MG_FD_203695 | JGI IMG/M metagenome (GOLD analysis project Ga0315277, IMG submission 203695) | Sediment microbial communities from Yellowstone Lake, YNP, Wyoming, USA - YL17G05_15 | ecosystem: Environmental > Aquatic > Freshwater > Lake > Sediment | place: USA: Wyoming | collected... | reverse complement strand
AGAAAGGGATTCGTCTTCCCGTTCATGGCGTTCGGGTCGATTCGCGGGTCCGCGTTGAAGGCGCGCACCATCTTCCCGGACTGATCAGAGGCCTGGATGTATATCAGGTCTTTGTTCTGACGGGCGCCGAGAAAGACTTCTTCGATTGACGGGAGATCGTTGAAGTTAAGCGCGGGGGAGATGCTGTAGGCCACCAACTCGGAGATGCTGGCGGTTTTCTCCAGGCTGGCTTCGAGGGCCCGGGCTTTTAAATTGATCGGGAGATAGAAGTAAATGAAAAGAGATACGACCAGGATGAGGAGGGTCAGCTCGATGAACAGCTTTCCCCGGATCGATCTTGGCTTGAGGAAACCCGGCCATCTCATCGTTCATTTACTCCTGTGAATTTTCGATCACCCGGGCCAACTTCAAAAGGCTCGAGCTGAAGTCGGAGCCCGCCTCCCGGGCGGCCGGCAGGTTGATGATAATCTCGGGGCTCTCTCCCTTCATCCCGACTCCGACGACAATGCCTTTTTCCGCATACTCGGGCACGCCGGTGAGGGTGATCATCTTCTTGGCCCGGCTGAGCGCGGCGATGGCCTTGATTTCATAAGCCCTGAGGGGAGTGAGATAAATCACGTCAATCTCTTTGCCGCTCAAGGCTTTCTCGAGATCGGACTCGTTGTCCAGGTCGATGGCAACGGATCTCACGGAGATTTTTTCAAACTCCTTCTGTTCTGTCGTCTTGACAGCTTCCTGGAAGCCCTCCATGGCCTGAAAGGAAGTCCGGAAGCCCGACTGATAGAGGATTCCGATAACGAGCTCCTTCCCCATATTCGCGGTCAGATTCCGGTCATAGGACAGGATTTTTATGAAGAGCCGGTATTGAATAGTTGACGGCACCATCGTGTCCTGGGCCATGACGAAGGAAAACCCGAGGAGGATCAGGCCGAGAACGCCAACAACTTTTTTGCGTCCGGCGGCTCTTCCCGTCATTTTCCTGTAACTTTCATTAATTCAGCCGATTAGAATAAATACTTCAGTCTGACGATGAAATTGCGGCCGTCCTGAAGGATGGCATCCTGAAGATGTTCGTAGCCTCCCGGATAGGCGTATTGAGTGTCGAAAAGATTGTTGATCAGAAAAGAGACTTTCAGGTGGCCGAAGAGGCGGCTTGTAGTCAGGTTGAGGTTGGCCAAGAAAAACGGCTTGGTTTTGGCCTCATAGAGGGTCAAACGCTCGGATTCATGGAGAATCTGAAGGCCGAGATATCCAAACCTGAAAACGGAGAAGGACACTCCGGCTTTGACCAGATGTTGAGGGGAATTGGTCAAGCGGTTGCCCAAGAGCGAGTCCCTGGTATCCTGATAGCTGTAGTTGGCATACCCGAGAAGTCCGGAGTTGAACCGGGCATTAAGGCCCAACTCGAGACCCCGGGATCTGGTGGTGCCGATGTTTTCGTACTGATAAAAATTGTCCGTCGGATCGAGCCCGAGATCGATAAGGCCTTTCATGCGGAAGGAGTAAAGGGATAGGGTACCGAAAAGCTCCGCGGTCAGTTTGTGCTCCACAGCCAGCTCCAGCGTATCGATTCTCTCGGCCCTCAGATTGGGATTGACTTTCTGGTTCATGTAGCCGGTTTCTTCGTTCTCGGTGTAGTTTGACTCCCAGACGTTCGGGGCCCGGAAGGCCTCGGCAATTAGTATTTTCAGAGTCGTTCTATCGAAGAGATGATAGACAAGGGAAGCCCTAGGCACGAAGGTGTTTCTAATTGTCGAATAATAATCGTTCCGAAAACCCAGCGTCAAGGTAAGCGCGCGGCTGAAGCTGTACTCGTCTTGGGCATAAAAAGAGAAAACCGACTGCGGGAAATCGCCGTTGAAGTAATCTATTCCAGGTTCCCCGTAGCGGTAGCTTGCCTTTAGGCTATCCCTGTATTCCAACCCCAAGATCAGCCGGTTTTTTGAAGCCGTATCCCAGAGGAAGCGGATTTCGCCTCCAAGGAGATCGTTGTCGGCGCTGTCGCCGAAAGGCACTCCTGAATACGGGAAGAAGGCATAATAATGATATTCATTGAAAAAAACACGAGAGGTCATCTGCAACCGGGAGCTCCAATCGTGCTCATAACGGAGCTCTAGAAATTTCTGAGCATCATAGGACTCATTGTCGGGAGAGTTGAAATCGGTCCCCCATGAGCCGGTGGGAATTCCTTTTTTTCGAGAGGAGCTGTAGGCTTGGAGGGAAAAACCTTTATAGGCGAAGGTGGCGAAAAGACTGCGATACTTATCCCAGTCCAAATCTTGGGCCAGACCATTGTTGGTCAAAGGACTATCATATTCTTTGTAGTAGAGGTCCTGCCCATCGATGCTCGCCCAGCGGCCGGACACGAATAAATCCGAGTTGTTTTTCAGGCTTGTCCCGTAGGCGGCCTTTCCCTTCAGCCGACCGAAGCTCCCGGTTTCGGCCGACATGGAGAGTCCGCCTAAACTCGCCCCCTTCTTAGTGATGACATTGATAACGGCTAACATAGCCCCGGTCCCGTACAGCGTAGAACCCGGACCGCGCACGATCTCGATCCGCTCCACATCCGCCAAATCGATCCCAAAAGCGGTTTCCACGAGGGCTGCTCCGAAAACGACTTCGTTGATCTGCAACCCATTCACCAAAAGCAGGACTCTGTTGTTGTAATCCGTCGGCCGGCCAAAGCCCCGGACTCCTAAATAGCTGTATTGCTTGTCATAAGAAACGGAGAACCCGGGAACGCTGGCGAATACGTCTTGCAGGGTGCGGTAGCCGAAGCGTTCAATTTCGTCCTGATTAATGACGGTGACGGAGGCGGGCGCCTCGCCTACCATTTGCTCGTATTTAGACGCGGTGCTGATCTTGGTCCTGAGCAACTCTTCTAATGATTGGTCTTGATCGGGTTTCCGGTCTTGGCCTTGGGCCCACAGGAAGGAGCCGCAGGCGGCGAACGAAAGCGCCAGGACAAAAACCTTTGCCCTTCGCCCGAAAAAGCTTCTGATTCTCATCTTATTTTTCCTCGTCGGCGATGGCTTTCAATCCATCCACTCACTATTTGACGACTCCTGTCGGGTCTAAAATACGGCCCATGTTTTTCAAAGCGTCCCTATAATCTTGGGTTTTATCCTTCTTGGCGATAGCCTTCGGGAGTGATTCTGGGGGTGATTTTTTCTTTGATTATAGCCAGGATTTATCACCCCCAAAGGTGAGGGGGTGATCGGGAGGACGGCCGCGGCAAAGATTCGTCCCGTCAAGCCGAGCGGGCAGGGGTAGGGGAACCTTCCTCTTTTGGGGTTATCGTCGAGGACCAAAAATCACCCCGAAGTACCCCCTGAAAGGTGATTTACTTGGTGCAAGGGAAGGCCCACAATTTCCCAACAGCCAGGAGAACTGCATTCTTGGACATGATGAAGAGGACGTCATTGAGCAACGGCACAAACCAGGAAGGGCCGAAGCGAGCATGCCCGACCGGGAGGAAATCCATGAAATCAACCGCAATCATTTTTAAGACCCTCCTCGCATTTTTCTTCGTTGTCTTCGGCGCTTTGATGTCGAGTGGGATGGTCTTTGAGGCTGGTCAGGAAAAGCAGCAGGAAGAGGAGACTTCTCTTGAAAAAATGCTCAACACCCAGATCAGCACGGCCTCAAAATATAGCCAGTACCAAAGTGATGCCCCGGCCTCTATCACGGTCATAACGGCCGAAGATATCGAGCGCCTCGGCTTTCGGTCCATAGATGAGGTCCTGGCGAGCGTGGCGGGCTTTTATGCCAGGTATGATCGCGACTACGCCTACATCGGAACTCGTGGTCTGGGCCGGCCCACAGATTACAACAACCGCCTTCTGCTGATGTTGAACGGCAACACCACAAACGACGGCGTATATGGAGCGGCCGCCATGGGGACTGATTTTCAACTTGACTTCAGGATCATCGACCGCATCGAGATCATCCGGGGCCCTGGTTCTTCTCTCTATGGAACAGGCGCGGTCTTTGCCGTCGTCAATATCATCACCAAGCGGGGAGCGGATGCGGACGGGTTGGTGGTCTCGGGTGAAGTGGGCAGCTATGGACGACGAAGCGCTGCCGCCTTCTTTGGCAAGAAATACGCGAATGGCCTGGATTTTGTGATCTCGGGCCAGATCACGGATATTAGGGGACAGGATCTCTATTTCCCGGAATTCGATGCCCCCGAGACCAATCAGGGAGTTGCCGAGGGGTTGGATTGGGATAAAAATCACAGCTTTTTCGGGATGGCCCAGTTGGGCGATTTCTTGGTCCAGGGAGCCCTGGTATCCCGCAAAAAAGGCAACCCCACCGGCTATTATGAGACGGTCTTCAACGATGACCGAGCCACTTCCTACGATACGGAAGGCCTGGTCGAGCTTCAGTACAGCCATGATTTCAGCGTGAACAAAAATCTGATCGTTCGAGCTTACCACAATCGGTATTTTGAAGAAGGACAATTTCCGTATGACCTCTTGGCCATCGACGACGCGATCAGCCGATGGTACGGTGGAGAGGTCAGGTTCCGCTGGGATTCAGCGGCCAATAACCGGATTATTATCGGAGCTGAATATCAGAGACACTTTCGGGCGGAATACAAGTATTGGAATGAGGTCTCCACCTTTGTCGAGGGAAACCACCCCTATTGTGTTTATTCTTTTTATCTTCAAGACGAATATCAAATCAAGAAGAATCTGTCCTTGACGGCGGGCGTTCGAAGGGATCAATACTCCGATACCGGAAGTCGCACTTCGCCGCGGTTCGGCGTCGTCTATCACCCGTCGGCAGCGACTACATTCAAGCTCCTCTATGGAGAAGCCTTTCGCAAGCCCTCCATTTACGAGTTGTATGTTTTCGACCCGGAATCCGGATATAAGCCAAACGTGGACCTTGAGCCGGAGGAAATCCGGACACTGGAATTGAGCTGGGAAGAAAGACTGAGCGCGAACCTCTTGGGGTTTGCGTCTGTTTACAGGTACAGAATGCAAAACCTGATTGACTGGATTCTGGACCCGACGGATGATTTTTACCAAGCTCAGAACGTCGGCCGGGTGAGGGCCTGGGGGATGGAGCTGGGGCTCCAGGCGCAACTGGGAAGAGAGGCCCGCGGCCAGGTCAGCTATTCTTGGCAGGACGCTAAGGACCAAGACTCCGGCCTCCAACTGACCAATTCTCCCCGGCATCTGGTGAAAGCCGCGCTGCTCTTGCCCATCTTTCGCTATTTTTATGCTTCGACGCTGTGGCAATTCGAATCGGCGCGGACGACTGTCATCGGGACAAAGACAGACCCCTTTCTTTTGACGCACCTGACCTTGACCTCCCGCCGGTTGATCGATCACCTGCGCGTGAGTCTTCAAATCCGCAACCTTTTGGACTCGCCGTACAGCTATCCCGGAGGGCCGGAGCATCTGCAGCCTTCCATCCCCCAGAACGGACGGGAGTTTTCTCTGCGTTTGGACTATCGTTTTTAGTTCTAAGGAGAATGGATAAAGAACGCGAATTCAGGAATGGATTGAGTTCATAACAGATGAAGGCAATGCCCAAGAAGGTCGTCCTCAGGAAGATCGGCATCGTGCTCCTCTTTCTACTCTGTTTGGGCTCGGACTTCTTTTGGGGGCAGGAGGTTCGCATTCCGGTGGACATGCAAGTTGCGCTCTTCTCGAAAGTACTCATCTTTGACCGGAATCTTCGCTCCCGGGCGAGCGAGGAAATCATTTTCGGTATCGTCTATCAGAGCCTCTACAGAGCGTCTTTGCATGCGGCCGAGGTTTTTCAGGAATCACTAGACCGGCTCCCGGGAAACAAACTGTGCGATCTTCCCGTCCGGGTCGTTATGATTGACTTGGAGAAGAATAAGGCTCTGGACAAGGCGGTTTTGGAAAACAAGTTGAATGTCCTCTACGTCGCGCCGCTCAGGGCCTTTGATCCCAGATCCATTTCCACGATCAGCCAGGCGCACAAGATTTTGACCATGACCGGCGTCCCCGATTATCTGCAATCGGATATCTCCATATCCATTGATTCTGTCGGGGGGAAGCCCAGAGTCCTCATCAATCTGCCGGCGGCCGTCAGTGAGGGCGCGGATTTCAGCTCAAAGTTATTGAATTTGGTGACGATTGTCGATCCTAAGGGCAGCCCAAGAAGATGAACATACTCCAGCGCTTCTATTCACTGCCCATCCGCTTCAAGCTCCTCTTCGCCATCGGCATTTCATTCGGGCTGATTTCCATCTTTATTTTTGTCTATTTTCCCCTTCGGCTGAAAAAAGAGGCGTATACGACGACCCTCAACAAAGTCCAGAGCATCGCCCGGATGGCTTCGTTCGGCGTCAGCCCGGCCTTGTTTTTTAATGATAAAGAAGGCATTGAAGAGGTCATTCTCGGCAGCCGGCAGAACAAAGACCTTGTCTATCTGATTGTCCAGGATCGCACAGGCCGGATGATCGCTTCTTACAACCAGGAGATGGCCGAACGGTCGGAGTTTGAGCGGTCGAAAGAAAGGCCCTTTATTTCTCCCAAGAATCGGGTGTATAGCGTCATGAACCCCATCATGTTCAGTCAAAGCCAGACCCCGGAAAGAATCGGTGCGCTCTATCTCGGGCTCTCGCTCGCCGAAGTCGATCTAAAAATCAGGAACACTAAAAGAACCTCGGCCGCCATCAGCTTGGCCGTTTTTCTTTTTGGCTTAATCCTGGTCTTTGGCACGAGCTCCCTGATCATCAGACCCCTGATTCGGATGACAAACACCATCAAGGTGATCGCGGAAGGGGACCTCTCCAAGAGGGCCCCGGTTTCTTATAAAGATGAAGTGGGGTATCTGGCGGGGGAGTTCAACCTCATGGTAGACAACCTCGACCGGGCTCGAAATGAATTGAAGAAACTGAACCGGGACCTGCAAGCCCGGGCTGAAGAACTACAGAGAGCCAAGGAGGGAGCCGAGGGGGCGAGCCTGGCGAAGAGCGAGTTTTTGGCCAGCATGTCGCATGAACTCCGCACTCCCCTCAACGCGGTCATCGGGTTCTCCCAGATCCTGGACGAGCAGTTTTACGGACCGCTCAACGAAAAGCAGACCGAATATGTCCGGGATATTTTAGAAAGCGGAAAGCACCTTCTGGCCTTAATCAATGACGTTCTTGACCTGGCCAAGGTCGAGGTCGGAAGGATGGAGCCGGAATATACGCAGGTGGCAGTGAGGGAGTTATTGGAGCACTCTTTAATCATGGTCAAGGAGAAGTGCTCCAAACACGGGATCAAGTTGGCTCTCCGGATGAGCGACGGGGTCAAGGATAAGCAGGTTTGGGCCGATGAGCGAAGGCTAAAACAGGTCGTTTTCAACCTGCTGTCGAACTCGGCCAAGTTCACGCCGGATGGAGGAGCGATCACGATCGAGGCCAAAGAGGATGGGGCCGGTGTGATCATCAGCGTGTCCGATACCGGGATCGGGATAGAGCCGGAGCATCAGGAGAAGGTGTTTGAGCCGTTTTATCAGGTGAAAAGCGGCACGATGGATAAAACCCCTGGAGTCGGATTGGGCCTGAGCCTCTGCAAGCAACTCGTGGAAATGCACGGCGGCCGGATCTGGGTGGAAAGCCGCGGCCGCAACGAGGGAAGCCGGTTCATCTTCGTGATTCCCGAGCGACAAACCCCTCCGGCGGCGTCGTCAGAGAGCGGCCGAGAATTAAGTCCAGCTGGGGGATCCGGCGACCTCAAGGAAGGATCCCATGAAGGGTGAGGAGAAGCCGGATTTGGACGGTTTTTCCATCGATCAAGAGAACGATGGCCAAAAAAAGGTTCTCATTGCGGACGATGAACCCAAAAATATCAAGATCCTTGAAGCCATGCTGGCCGGCCATGGCTACCGACTGCTGACCGCCGGAAATGGCCAAGAAGCCCTGGATAGAGCCTTTTCCGAGAATCCGGATTTGATCTTGCTCGATATCCTTATGCCCGAGCTCAACGGGTTTGAAGTGACCCGGATTTTGAAAAAAGACTCGCGAACGAAAAATATTCCCATCATCCTCGTCACGGCCCTGGACGGCCCCGAAAGCAGGAATACGGGACTGGAGGCCGGGGCCGAGGATTTCTTGAACAAACCCGTCAAGGCCGTTGAACTCAAAGCCCGGGTCAAATCGATGCTCCGTCTCAAGCAATACCGGGATCAGCTTTCGATCAGGAGCCAGTCCGAAGACATGCTGGCCGAAGCGCTCGGAGTGAAAGCCTCATCGCGGCTCCAACAAAAGGAGGATGTCCCGCTTGTTCTCCTGGTTGAAGATAACCAGATCGATGCCGATATTGTCCGGCATTTTATGAAGGAAGAACCCGTGCGGCTGGTGGTCGCCACGACAGGGCGTGAAGCCTTTTCGCTCCTGAATTCGCAAAGGGTAGATCTGGTCCTTCTCGATATTGTCTTGCCGGACATCAGCGGGTTTGAGATATTCCGGAGCCTTAAGGAAAACGAGAAGAGCAAAGATATCCCCGTCATGATCATCACCAGCTTGAGCGGCTTCGAGAGCAAGATCACGGGCTTGGAATTGGGGAGCGATGATTTCTTGATCAAACCCATCGTCAAAAGAGAACTCTTGGCCCGAATGAGAGTCTTGCTGGAAAAGAAGGCCCGGTTGGACAGGATCCGGTCCCATTATGAAAGCGCCGTGAAAACGGCCACCATCGATTGGCTGACCGGTCTTTATAATCATGGATATTTCAAGAAATTCCTGGAGCTGGAGATCAAGAGATCCCTGAGACATCCCTATCCGATCTGTCTCATCATTCTCGATGTGGATGATTTCAAAGCGCACAACGACCGATTGGGGCATAGCGCCGGTGACTCTATTTTGCATCGGGTCGGACAGGCGGTGAGAAGCAATATTCGGGAGATTGATCTGGCGGCCCGGTACGGCGGCGATGAGTTTGCCGTCGTCCTTCCCTATTCCGACAGCGAAGGCACCATCACTGTCGCCCAGAGAATTCAGCAGGCGGTTCAGTGCCTGGAGATCTCTGGGGCGTCGGGTCAGGGCCCCGACAGGCTTTCGATCAGCATGGGAATCGCCGCTTATCCAGAAGACGCCTCGACCGCGGAAGACCTGGTCAAGAAAGCCGACCAAATGCTCTACCAGGCCAAAAAGAACGGGAAAAATCAGTTCTGTATCTATGGCGATACTCCCGGAGAACACGCATAAGCGTCTGGCCGTTCATCCACTTTTCTTGTTTTCTCGTTTATGTTGGCCTGGCCGCTTTTGTCATCACGAAGAATCCCAGGTCGCCCCTCCACCGAGTCGCCGCCCTGCTTATGGGTTCCTTTGCCCTGTGGAGCTTTGGACAGCTGTTTATCCTTAATCCGGCCTCATCCCGAGAACTGATGCATTCCTGGCAGAATATCAGCTCTCTGGGATGGACGAGCTTGAGCAGCTTTGCGCTTTGGTTTTTCCTGATCTTTACGCAAAAGAACAAGATTCTCCGCTGGCGGCCTTTTTATTTCTTTCTCTTCGCCGTTCCCGGGCTATTTATTTATAAGCAATGGTCAGGCGCACTCATCCTCGGCGGTATCCGGCAACCTTATGGCTGGGGTATCGTCTGGGCCGATTCGCCCTGGCTCTACCTCTTCTTGGCCTATCTAAGCTCCGTGATGGCCATCTCCCTCTCCATCTTCATCGCCTTTTGCAGACGGACCCTGGATCCGGTTAAGAAAAAGCAGGCCCAGATTATCCTCCTCCCCTCCTATATCGCGCTCCTCGTCGCCGCCTGGATGGCCTGGAGAGGATTTGGCCCTCGATTAAGCTTCTAGCGCGGGCAAAATATCATTCGATATCCTTGATCAGCTTCAGGTATTCGTTGATCTTCGCTTTGAGGGCTTCGTCCTGGACCTTGGGCAGGACCTTCTCCAAGAGCTCGCGGGCCTTGGCGGGTTCCTTGATGTTGATGTAGGCGATCCCCAGGTTGATGATCACATAGATATCCTCGGGCGCATACTGGAGGGCGGTCTGGAAGCTGGGCAGAGCGTCGGCATACCGGTGCATCTGGTTGAGGATGACGCCTTGGAGATTGTAATAAGCGGCCGACTTGCTGTTCTTCTGAATCGCTTTCCGGATGTGTTCGAGGGCCGGCTCGAGCTTGTTCTGTTCATAATAGAGCTTAGCTAGGCCGAAAGCGGCTGTGGCGTTTCCGTCTATGGCCAGGGAAGTCCCGTACTCTGCCTCGCTCTTGTCGGCCATCCCTAGCTGCCCGTAGGTAAGGCCGAGACTAGTGTGGGCTTCGGCATCGTTGGGACGGAGCTCCAGGTATCTCTGGTAGGCGGCGGCCGCCTCGCCGTAGTTATTCTTCTTGAACTGGGCGTTCCCGAGGAGGAGCAGGGAAGGAACATGGGCCGGGTCGAGGGAAAGGGCCAGGTTCAGGTACTTGAGGGCCTCATCTTCGAGGCCGTAGCGCATCGAGATGACGGCTTTTTCGTACTGGTTTTGCGGGTCCTTCTCCGGGTCTTTGATGGTCTTCTTCGGCGCCGAAGCGCAACCCGCGATGGCCAGAGTCAGCGCAAGGACAGCGAAACCGTTCCTGGACATCGCCGTTATCCTCGCATAAAATAGTCCACGGCACAAGATTAGGAAAGTAAAGATCGGTCTCCCAGGCGCGCCCCGGGTTGTGAAAAAGGACAGGCTTTATACGATCGGACCCTCGACGGCGCGGAGCAGCAGACGACCGATTATCTGGAGCTTACAAGCCAGAAGGAACGCTTAATATTTTACCTACTGGTAAAATAACTCGCGAGTATATTTGACAGCTGGTTAAAATAGTAGTAATTATTAACTCATGAAAACACGCTACCTGGCCGAGCACGTGCGCGCTGACCTG
>Ga0315277_10012069_pt1 | contig 10848 bp, 8 predicted proteins | sample YL17G05_15_MG_FD_203695 | JGI IMG/M metagenome (GOLD analysis project Ga0315277, IMG submission 203695) | Sediment microbial communities from Yellowstone Lake, YNP, Wyoming, USA - YL17G05_15 | ecosystem: Environmental > Aquatic > Freshwater > Lake > Sediment | place: USA: Wyoming | collected... | reverse complement strand
CATCCCGAAGGTGGAAGGAGGCCCCGCCGTCAAGCTGGACCCTCAGACGCTGCACCGGGCCATCCGCCAGGTCGTCTTCGCCGCCGCCACCGACGACTCGCGGCCCGTCCTCACCGGCGTCGACGCCCTTCTGGAGGAGAACCTGCTCACCCTGGCCGCCGCCGACGGCTTCCGGCTGGCGGTGCACCACATGGCGCTCAAAGAGAAGGTGCCGGAGCGCACCGAGATCATCATCCCGTCCCGCGCCCTGGGGGAGCTCGACCGCCTCCTGGCCGAGGAGGAGGACCCCGTGGAGATGACCCTCAACAGCGCCAAGACCCAGGTCCTCTTCCGCCTCAAGACAATTGAGCTGGTAGCCCAGCTTATCCAGGGGACCTTCCCCAACTACAGCCAGCTCATACCCCAGAGCTACGCCAGCAAGGCGGTGGTAGAGGTGAGCGAGTTCCTGCGCGAGACGCGCATCGCCTCCATCTTTGCCCGCGACGGCAGCGGCATCATCCGGCTCCAGTTCGCCCCCGGCGAGGGGAAGGCGCCCGGCCGCCTGACCATCACGGCCCGCGCCGAGGAGGTGGGCGACAACCGGGGCGAGCTCGACGCGGCCGTAGAGGGGGAGGCGGCCAAGATCGCCTTCAACGGCAAGTACCTCCAGGAGGTCCTCCAGGTCCTGGACGGCGGCCAGGTGGCCCTCGAGACCACCAGCCCCTCCAGCCCCGGCGTCATCCGGCCCGTGGGCGTCGAGAACTACGTCCACGTCGTCATGCCCATGTTCGTTCAATGGTGACGAAACCGCTCAATCGCGACGGCGTTCCCTCCCGAATGACGATCCCGCTCTGAGGCCCCTCGGGGTCGCCACAATCCAACGCGCCATCCCCCCACGGGGCGGCGCTTTTCTTTTCCCCCGCAGACAGGGTGGCATGGAACTCACGAACGCCGTCGGGCACCCTCTTCCACAGAATGTGCCTTTCGATGACGATCAACAGTTCAGACTGGCCAAGTAGTGTCTCACGGTCCTGATGGTCGCTGCGCTTCTCCCTGCTTCTTGTCTCCTGTGCCCGCAAGCCCCAGTTGCTCCAGATAGTCGGGCTCCACGGCCCGAAGCGCTCCTTGCTCGACGAGTTTCTGCAGGGGGAAAGACAGACGCGCCCTCGCTTCCTCGTCCGACATCGTCTGCACGTGCCTGTTGCCTATGATGCCCGCGGCCTCAAGCTCGGCCAGTTCCTCCTGAGAGATGCCGGCCAGTTCCCGCAGAACCTCTGAGTTGTGCTCGCCGAGGGCGGGCGCGGCCTTATGCGGCCTGGGGTCCATTCGATCGAACTTGGCGACCAGATGGCGCGGGATAAGGCGCGGGCCCAGCCTGCCGTGGTCAAGGAGGTCGAAATGGCGGCGCTCTCGCAGGTGCGGGTCGAGGAGCATCTGCTTGCCGTTCAAGACCGGCGCAGCCTTCACCCCGGCCTTCTGAAGGAAGTGAAAGGCCTCCATGCTATCCTGTTCGCGCGTCCAACCTCCGATCAGGTCGTCGAGGACGTCGTGGTTCTCACGGCGGGCAGCGCAAGTGGAGAACCTTGCGTCGAGTCGCCATTCGTCGTGCCCAAGGGCTGTGCAGAAGGACCCCCATTCCTGTTCCTCGTCGATCGAGATCACCAGCCACTCATCGTCTCCCCGGCACCGATAGCAGCCGTGCGGCATGGCCACGGTGCTTCGGTTCCCGACACGACCACGGATTCTGCCCGTCATCTGGTATTCCATCAGCACCGCGCCGAGCAGGGGAATGGTCGCCTCATGCTGAGAGAGGTCGATATACTGACCGCGCCCCGCCTGCTCGCGATGACGCAGTGCCAGGAGAACCGCGCCGGCGGCGACCGCGCCCGACAGCGGGTCGCTGAAGGAGACGCTCGTGCGCAGGGGAGGCCCATCGGGGTAGCCTGTAAGGGATGTGAATCCGGCCGCGTGCTCCAATCCCATGCCATAGGCGGTGTAGTCGCTGTAGGGGCCGCTCTGGCCGTAGCCCGACATTGAGACCATTATGAGGTCGCCCTTCAAGGCCGTGAGAGTCTCGTAGTCCAGGCCGAAGTTGCGCATTACTCGGGGCGAAAACGACTCTATGAGCACGTCGCAGGCAGCGAGCAAGCGCTTGAACAGGGCGATCCCCCGCTCGTCGAGCAAGTTCAGGGCGATTCCCCTCTTGCCAGCGTTGTGAGAGAAGTAGTAGGGGCCGACGCTCCACGGGTCCTCATCGACGTCCTCATCCCTGTACAGAATCGTGTGGGAAACGTCACCCCTGACAAGGCCCTCAACCTTGACAACGTCGGCGCCGAGACTGGCGAGGATTGACGTGCAGGACGGTCCGGCCCAGACCTGACTCAGGTCGAGAACACGAATTCCCGCAAGTGGCGGAGTGGACGCAGGGCTTGTCTTGCGTTCAACACTTGGCTGCACCCTGGCGCGCTTCTGCTGACCCGAGACCGGCTGCTGCTCCAAGAGCGAGTTGTGCTCGCCGAGCAGAGGCGCACGCTCCAACCGCCAGGTCGATTCGCTCATCCGCAAGATCTCGCCTGTATGCTTCAGCCTGCCGGCGGATGGGTGCTCTAGCTCCTTGAAGTACCCCCGCTCGTTCAGGTGCGGGTCCTCCATGAGCTCCGCAACGTTCAACAGGGGTGCGAAGGGCATGCGCAGCGCCTGCCCGAGAGGAACGATCTCCTCTCTCGTCCTCGATGAGAGAAACGGCTCCAGAAGCTTGTCGAACTCCCGCCAGCGAAACCAGCGCTCCCAGCGGTCCAGGAACAGGGGGTTCTCGTCCAGCTCGAGGTCGCCGACCAGCAGTGCCATGCCGGATGCGGCCTCGTACACAGACGGCGCGGGGAATCCTCGCGGGCCAGGGTGTACGAACACATAGCCGTCCTTGCAGGGGAGGGCATCCTGAGGGTAACCCCACAAATGACGGGAGTAGAAGCGGCGTCGGACGACGCCCATGAAGGCGTAGGCGGCAGTCGTCGCCTCGTCGTTGGTTGCGGCAGACTCCATAATCGACACGTCCACATGCTGGCCGACGCCGTGCTGATCGCGGTAGGCCAGGGCGGCCAGGGTTCCGACCCATGCCTGCACACCGGCAAAGTACTCCCCCGGCTCACCGCCCGTGCTTAGGGGCTCCCTGTCTGGGTTCCCCGTCACGGACATGACGCCGCTAAGGGCCATGGCCGTCAGACTGCTGCCCTTGTAGTCGCGATACGGCCCGGTCTGGCCGTAGGGAGTAACAGATACATAAATGAGGCGAGGGAACGCTTCCTTGAGGTCATCATAGCCGAGGCCCCAGGAGGGCATCTGGCCCGGCGCGGAGCTCTCCACGAGAATGTCGGCCTGCGCAAGCAGCCGAAGGAGGTCTTCTCTACCATCTGCCGTAGAGAGGTCAATAGTAACGCCCTTCTTGGTGGTGTTCAGATGAAGGAAAAGGCCGCTCTTGTCGAGGTCAGGGACATCGGCGGGAAACGGTCCCTGGCGGCGAGTGATGTCCCCTGCCAGCGGCGGCTCCACCTTGACTACGTCCGCCCCGTACTCGGCTAAGAGTTTGCAGCAGTAGGGGCCCGCTATTCCCTGCGAGCACTCGACGACGCGCAGGTCCGACAGGGTAGAGTCAGTCATGGCCTCTCTAGGCTTGAAGCCAAGGTGAGGGACGGGGCTTGCCCCGGCGATGCCCTGCGCGGTACGCACGACCGTTCGCCGACCGCCTGGCACGGTGAGCGACTGGCGTCGAACATCAACGGGCCGGGGGCTAGAGCGAAATGTCCAGCCTCTTGATCTGCTCGCCTTCGAACTTGAGCGTGTAGATGAGCCTACTTATCATCTGGCCCGGCGGCAGAGTCACAGTCACCTTCGCCGTCTCGCCTGCTATCTCAGGCTCACCCACGGTGGTGCCTGGAGGCGTCGGAGGCCGAGGCTGTGAGCTCATGGCCGTGATGATCGCGCTTCTCCCCCTGATCTCCCCCCGCAGTGGGATGTTCACCACCGCGTCCTCTGCCAGATTCGCTAGGAAGGTATCGTCCTTTCCAGCCAGGCTCTCCTCCACGATCTTCTTGACGACGCTCGCCAGATCCGCCATTTGGCTGTCTCCTTCCGCCGCTAGCTATCCATTGCTTGGCGTGAGCGCGCCTATTCTACCACGTGAGCCTTACTACCTTTTGACCACGCATCGGGACGATCCGAAGTACAGGCGCGGCAGATACGGACGGAGTCCTGCCACCCCACCAGGAGCCCAATATCGTCCAACTGCCCACGACTAAGGCGACTCAGGGCTCTAGTAGGCGTAGCTGGAGATCATATTGGGGGCTGCCAGAAGGGCCAGCGAATCGTTGGCCCCATCCTCGATCAGTCCGGCCCGTGCGTCCCGGAACAGCTTCTCAATCAGCATCCCCTTGGCCAGCCCCATCCCGCCGTGAAGCTGGACGCCATCGCTGGCAACCTCAAACGCCACGTGGGTCGTGTAGACCTTCGAGGCATTGCTGTAGTAGCCCAGACCGAGCGGGTTTGACGCGTTGTAGAGAATGACCGCTCGAGCATAGGCACGGGCCGTCTCCACCTTCGTCAGCATGTCGAAAAGCTTGCGCTGGATGAGCTGGTGCTCAACCAGCGGTTTTCCGCCCTGGACACGCTGCTTGCAGTACGCAAGCGTCTCTTCGAAGGCGGCCCGTGCCAGGCCAACAAAGAGCATGCCCAGTCCTGCGTTGGGGTTGAATCCAGCCCCCATCAAGCCTCCTTCGGCGCCGCGGGGTATGACAATCATTTGCTCGGCAGGGATACGAACATCGTCAAAGAAGACCTCGCCCTGGTTCAGCGCCCGCTGGCCGATCTTCTCCAGGGGCTTGCCCCTCGAGACACCGGGCAGATCCAGGGGAACGACGGCAATGCCGAAGCCCGGCTCGCTCCCACTTGCCTCCTCGGCGCTCAGCATTACGAGCCCATGCGTGGCTACCGTGCCGTTGCTCACCCACGCCGACTTCTGTCCGTTGATTACCCACTCGTCGCCGTCCCGCCGAGCTCGCGTGTCGAAGCTGATCCCGCTCCCGACCATGGCCGCGAGCATAGCGTCGTGGCCGCCGTGGCCGGGCTCCGTGATCGGCCAGCAACCGATGTATTCCCCCTTCGTGTCCTCAAGGTAAGGGATGACCATCTCATCAATGAGCTTCTGGTTGCCGCTGTAGGCAGCGATCGCGAAGGGCAGGCTGCCGGCGCCAAAGGCGACCGCCCAGTCGATAGAGCCCCACCCCAACTCTTCCGAGACGACGCACCTCTGGATCGGCGTGAGAGTCACGCCCCCTATGTTCTCGGGCATCCCTTGCTTGTGCAGCCCCATCTCCTTCATCTGCCGCCATACATCCCAGTACACGGAACCCTTGGCGATTGCCTCCTCCGAGCTCATCGCGTCGAGTTCCGTTGCGGACGGACGAAGCACCTCCACGGCAAAACGGTGAATGTGCTCCCTCAGCGCCAGGTCATCCTCGCTCAGGCCTGTGCCCAGTTCCTGGTAAAGTGCCATGCTGTCCTCCTTGCGTTGGTTTCAAACCCGGACTATGGAGGCTGTCGGCGCGGTACCGCCAAGTCTATGACCTCACGGCCAGCGGATCAATCTTGGGCACGCGGTGTATCCTTTGGTTTCTGTCTGCTAGTATTCCACCACACTCGTGGGCGAGCCGGCTGCGCGTGAGCCCCGTCGCTTTGAATGGGAGGCGAACCCAATGGCGAAGGTAACCGACCCCATCAACGTTGGCCCCATTCAGCTCAAGAACCGGATCGTCGCCGCGCCCCTGCTTACCGTAGGCGGCTGGGAAGAGGGCGCCCTACCCTCACAAGCGGTCATCGATCTCTACCGGGAGAGGGCGGAGGGCGGCGCGGGCCTGGTCCAAGTAGAGGCGATCAACATCTTCTACTCCGGCCCCTCCGAGCGCAGGGCCATCGTCAGCGATGAGCAGGTGGCGGGACTGGCTCGGATAGCCGATGCCATCCACCAAGGAGGAACCAAGGGAACCGTTCAGTTGTACCAGGGCGGCAGGCAGCATCCCTTTATCGATGCCATTGTCAGCGGGCAGGGCGACTGGCGGCCCGTCGCGCCCTCCGACGAGACACCCGCCTTCCACGGCTGGCAGCCGCGGGGCCTCAGTGCCGAGGAGGTGGAAGAGTACCTGGACCAGTACGCAGCGGCAGCGCTCAAGGCCAAGCAGGCCGGCTTCGACGGCGCCCTCTTCCACGCCGCGCACGGCTTCCTGCCGATGCAGTTCCTCTCGCCCTACACTAACGTCGGCCGCGACGACAAGTACGGGCGGGACCGCTGTCTCTTCGCCGAGGAGATGATCCGCCGCTCGCGGGCCAAGGTGGGGCCGGATTTTGCCCTCATCTTCCGGATCAGCGGCTACGAGGGCATGGGAGATCGCGGCCTCACTCCAACGCTCATCGCCCGGGAGATAGCGCCCCGCCTGGTCGCGGCCGGTATCGACGCCATCGACGTGTCGGGTGGCAACTTCGAGAAGTTCTACTGGGTGGGCGTTCCCCTCTACTTCCCGCGCGGCCTAATGATCGACTGGGCGGAGGAGATCCAGAAGGCGGTCAGAGTGCCGGTCATCGGGATCGGGAGGATCAACGACCCCCGCCTGGTCGAGAAGGTACTGCGCGAGGAGAGGGTGGCGCTGGTGGCCCTGGGCCGTGCCCTCATGGCCGACCCGGATTTCCCGAAGAAGATGATCGAGGGGCGCTGGGACGAGATCCGCAAGTGTATCGCCTGCGGCGCTTGCCCCTGGATGGGAGCACCAGAGGGGGCGGCCCTTGGCTGCGCCGTCAACCCCTTCCTCGGCCTGCCGGAGAAGCGGAGGAAGGCCGAGTCGCGGGCGGAGAAGCCCAAGAAGGTGATGGTCATCGGCGGAGGCGTCGGCGGCATGGAGGCGGCCGACATCGCAGCCTCCCGCGGCCACGATGTCACACTCCTCGAGAAGACCAACAAGCTCGGGGGCCTCGTCAACGTGAGCGCTGCCATACCCCGCGTTTACACGCGGGAACTGGGGCTGATCGCCCGTGAACTGACAGAGCGGATGAAAGCGTCGGGAATCAAGGTCGAGCTCGGCCGCGAGGCAACCGTCGAAACGGTGCAAGCTCTGAAGCCGCATGTTGTCATTGTGGCCACGGGCTCGGTGCCCCGGATTCCGGACATCCCCGGTGCGGACAGACCGAACGTCATCACGCAGGAAGGGTACATCGAGAAGCAGCCAGAGCTGGGAGAGAAGGTGGTAGTACTGGGCGCGCTCGGCGCTGAAGTGGCCCTCGGTCTGGCGCGTCAGGGGAAGAAGGTGACGCTGATTGACGAGCAAGGAGAACCGGACGCCAACGCCGTCATCGCCGCCACGCCGTACCTTCACGACCAGTGGCGCTCGCAGCTCCTGATGGAGATGCTGCATGAGGAGCCGAATCTGAGGATCCGCACCGGCGTGAAGGTGAAGGCGATTACCAAAGAAGGCGTTTTCTTCAACTACCGCGACCAGTCCTGGGAAGAACTGGCCCAGGCTGACTCCGTGGTGCTGGCCCTGGGGCGTCAGCCCCGGCGCGAGCTGTCGGAGGCCCTCAAGGCGGCGGGCATCGAGATACGTGAGGTGGGTGACTGCGTGGAGCCCCGCACTATTTGGAGCGCCATCCACGAAGGTGCGTCTGCCGCACTGGATATCTAGCCCCGCTCTAAGCTCGACGGGCAATCGCGGGGAGGGCCGCGCGCGCCGGCGCTAAGTCGACAGGATCGATACCTGGATGCCGCCGATGCCGGCGTTGTGGATCATGCCAACCTTGGCATTCGCCACCTGACGCGGCCCCGCCTCGCCGCGCAACTGCCGCACGATCTCGGTGATCATGGCACCGCCGGTTGCTCCCATAGGATGGCCGCGGCTGAGCAGGCCGCCGTCGGTGTTCATCGGCTTCTTGCCTGTGATCTCCGTATTCCCCTCCCAGACAAAGACCCCCCCTTCGCCTTCCTTGCAGAAGCCGAGCTTCTCCACGGTGAGGACTTCACCAGGGGTAAAGGCGTCGTGACACTGGGCAACGTCGACGTCCTCGGGACCCATGCCGGCCTTCTCGTACACTCTCTGCGCCAGCCAGGCGGTGGGACCCTCTGATAGGTTGACCTCTCCAGGCGTATAGATCGGTGTGGCCCCCATCGAGGTAACGAGATAGACAGGCCTCGTGGTGTAGCGGCGCGCCCTCTCCTCCGAGCAGAGTATGACCGCCGAGGCACCATCGCTGGTAGGGCAGCACTGGTAGAGCGTAAGCGGGTCGGCCACCATGCGGGAGTTCATCACTTCTTCCAAGGTTAGCGGTACCTGGTACTGAGCGTAGGGGTTCAGGCATCCGTTCTTGTGCGACTTCACGGAGACCTGAGCGAAATGCTCCGGCCTGCTGCCATAGAGGGCCATGTGACGTTGGGCCTGCAAAGCGTACTCTCCCGGCAGCAGGGCTAGGCCCATCGCGCCCACGAAGCTCACCTCGCCGCCGGCGCCCAAGCCGAGAGGGAGCATGCCGCGGGGCATCTTCTCCACGCCGACAACCATGCATACGTCGTGAACGCCAGCCTTGATGGCGTTGGCGGCAAGCTCTGCGGCGCGGGACGAACTGGCGCAGGCCAGTTCGACGTTCGTGACAGGAATACCCGTCGAGCCCAACTCCTCGAAGATGCTCAGGCCGACACCGGAGCTAGCGACCACGCGGCCGCAGTAGCCGGCCTGGATGTCCTTGTAGTCGACGCCAGCATCCTTCATCGCCTCCAGAGCTGCCGTCCGCCCTAGGTCTGCGACGCTCTTCTCTGGGAAACGACCGAAGGGGTGGAGACCAACCCCCAGCACTACCACTTTTGTACCGTTGTCACCCACCGCATTCCTCCTGGGTCGCTAGCGACGAATCAGCTTCTCTCTGCAAGAGCCCTCATCCGGTCAGACCGGCTTGAACTTGTATGACATGAGGTCGTTGCCTTCCTGGTCCTCCTTCATCTTCGCCAGCGTTATCTCAACATCCATGCCCACCTTCACAGCCTCTAGGTCAACGTCGGTCAGCACCGTCCTGATGGCCACCTTCTCCGGGAGTTCGACCACGGCGATGGCATAAGGCGCCTCAATCCAGGAGCCGGGAGGTGTCTGGCGGGCGATCGTGAAGGTCCATATCTTACCCCGTTGGCTTAGCTCCGCTTCGTCGAGGCCGTTTTGGCCGCAGGCGATGCAGATATGCCGCTTGGGAAAGTAGTAGGCAGCGCATTTCGGGCAGCGACTCCCCAGCAGTACCGGCTTGCCATCGGGCGACTCTGGCAGACGAAATATCCCTTCCCTTAGGGGTACCATGCGCTTCGTCTTCGCTTCGTCTTTCGTGTCACTCATCGGCCACTCCTTTCGCAAAGGGAATGTGACGCCCGCTATCCAGTATCAGCCATTGTCTTTCACTTCGAGCCTAGCCCGCGGCATGAACACATGCGCACTCTGTGCCTGCACGACAACGGCCCGCGGAGCGTCAGCGCTGGACCTGACGGGCGCCACCCAGGGAGATCGGACGAGCTGACAGTCAAGCCAGTCAAGGATTTGCGCGGCCGCCTGGGAGTGTCGCACGTCCGGGCGGGCGCTGTCACCTTCGAAGCGCCGAACCTCTGATATCATACCGCCGTCATCGCGGGCTACTTACATTCGACTACCTTTTCTGCATCAGCTCGAAAATAGCTCCGCCAGCACCGCCAGCATCGAGATAGGCGAATTGGCCCGGGTCATGGACGAAGAGCTTGGCACCCTGAGCGGTGAGGCCCGCAACGGCGCTGTCAACGTCATCTACATACCAGCCGATATGGTGCACGCCTTCTCCCCAAGTATCCAGAAAGCGGGACTGGAAGATCCTACCCTCGGTACACTGTACCAGTTCGATTTGCAGGGGACCCACATAGGCAAATGCCATTCTTATCTTCCAGGGCCTGCCTTTGGCATCGACGCCGCCGTTCTCGGTGTAGGTCCACGGGCCGAAGCCGTAGAGCTTCGACCAGGACTCAACTACCTTGTCTATGTCGTTGACAGCCCAGCTAACCTGCGCTATCGCCTCGGGCTTCGCTCCCTTTGCTGCTGCCTCAGCCATATCTCTGCCTCCTCAAGTAAGTAGGGTTACTTCTGACTTTCCGGTGCCGGCACTTCCACGCCCCTGTGTCCCGGCGGGCCAACAAGCTGCCCCCCGTCGACGGGGAGGGTCACCCCGGTCACGTAGCGGGCCAGGTCTGACGCCAGGAACACGACGACGTCCGCCACGTCTTCCGACTCTCCCAACCTGAGCAACGGCATTGCGTTCGCCGTCCTCTCGCCGACGGCCGGGTCTTTCCACAGGATCTCGCTCAGTTTTGTCTTTATTGTTCCCGGGGCGAGCGCGTTTACTCTGATCCCCCACTGCCCCCACTCCTTGGCCATCACCTCCGTTAGCATCATGTAGGCTGCCTTGGTGACACAGTAGATGTTGAGCTCCCCCGGGCGGTAAGAGGCTACGGAGGCAGTGTTGATCATGGAGCCGCCCCCCTGCTCCTTCATGACCTTTGCCACCATCTGGGCCAGAAAGAAGGGGCCGCGCAGGTTTACGTTGAACGTTGTATCCCATGCCCATTCTTCCGCTCCGAGCAACGGCCCGTGATACGGATTGGTGCCCGCATTGTTGACGAGGATGTCGATCCGGCCAAACTCGCCCAGCACCTGTTCGACCAGATTCTTTGAGTCTTCCGTCTTGCCGACATGGGCGACCAGAGCCATGCTCCTGACGCCCTTGGCCCTTATCTTTTCGGCAACCCTCTCCAAATCTGGTAGCTTTCGGCTAGCAACG
>Ga0315277_10012066_pt1 | contig 10849 bp, 7 predicted proteins | sample YL17G05_15_MG_FD_203695 | JGI IMG/M metagenome (GOLD analysis project Ga0315277, IMG submission 203695) | Sediment microbial communities from Yellowstone Lake, YNP, Wyoming, USA - YL17G05_15 | ecosystem: Environmental > Aquatic > Freshwater > Lake > Sediment | place: USA: Wyoming | collected... | reverse complement strand
TCGCTCCAGCTCCGTCAGCGTATATCATGCTATCCCTGTCGTGAGGGTCTGATACCCTTGAAAGTATCTCCGCTCCTATCACTAGTATCCTCTTTGCATCACCACACTTAAGATAATAATCTGATTGAATCATCCCCTGGAGCCAGCCGGGACAGCCAAAAGCTAGATCATAAGCCACCGTCCTGGGGTTACGGATTTCCAATTTCTGCTTCACACGCGCGGCAAGACTCGGAACGAAATCGGCTCTTCTGTTGTCCGCCTTCACGTCCCCGAAATTGTGAGCCAGGATGATGTAGTCCAGGGTCTCTTTGTCGATTCTTGATGACTCAAGGGCGTCCGATGCCGCATAGAAAGCGATGTCGGAAGTGACAAGATCATCCGTAACGTATCTTCGCTCGGTGATACCGGTGATCTGCTCAAACTTTCTTATGAGCTCCTCATTACTCTGGTCGAGCGATATCCCTTTCGAGTCATAGAATTGATGTTTCAGAAAATCGTTGTTGTGCACCCTTACCGGAGGGATGTAACTACCTGTTCCAACTATGACTGAATAGGCGCTCTTAATCATGTCTATTTCTTTCAAGTCTAAGCGATTCCACAGATTCTTTGCCTCTGACAGGTCTCACGAATCCTTTATTTCCGATAGGGTCATGCTAACAGCGTCATGCTATACGAAGAAACGGGACTCATCAATCGAATTTCTCTACACGGTGGGACGAGGGAAAAGGGCACGGGTTGCGGCATGAACTCGGGATACGCTGCTCGGATGTATCGCCCGCGTGAGTTAGTCAGCAAGATGCTCCCTTCTCCACCTTATGGCTGGCAAAGCCGCGGCCTGAAAAAGAATCGGGGGAAATCTCTGATTTCCCCCTCTTCTATCATCACACGAAAATGGCTAGCCTACCAGTGCCGGCTAGAAATTATCTATGTACGACTCTAGTACCGCGAATAGCCTCTTGACTCTCTAGGCTTAGGCGGCTTCGCCTCGTCAACCTTCAGATTCCGACCTTTGAAATCCGTAGAATCCAACGCTTCCTTTGCCTTCTCGGCCTCGGCTGTGCTGGACATCTCCACAAATCCAAATCCCTTACCCTCGATGACGTTTACCTGCTTCACCGAACCGTAGGCAGAGAACAACTGCTCGAGTTCACTATTGGTCACTGCGTAACCAAGATTCCCTACATAAAGCTTGCTACCTTGCATTCTAAATCTCCTGTTCTTAAGTGTCTCTCAGTCCATTAATGTGCGTCTCGGAAGTAGAAGCAAAATAGCAATTTGAACCGATCAAATAGCAACATTACTACACTCCAGAGAATTGCATTCAGAACTGTGTCTAGAAACGTGTTTCAGATGAATCGATAGATCTTCCTTGCCACCTCCAGTAGCTACTAGCCATTTCGTGTGAAAACCTTCTCGTGTGATACTCTTTGTCCTTAGACTATGAATCAGAGGGGGCTGAATGAGTGAACCATGAAGGCGGATGACACATGGGCACTTGATGCAGGCTATCGTCCTTCTTATGGAGGCTAACTCAACCTATCTCTCTCCTCGCTAGCTCCCAAAACCTCTCAGAGCTGCGAGCTACCCTCAACTAGGGTCTAGAGTAATACTACCTCAGGCTCACATGACTGTCAACTGCCAATTTCTCTGCTCTCACTGCCCTCGCAGGCGGTCAGCAACACGCCACTCGTTGCCATTTTGCGGGACTCATCGTTCCTCAATTCCTAACACCCAATCAGCAGAACAAGAGGGACCAGCGCTCGGCCAGCCCCTCAATTGCAGTTCACTATTTCCGGGCAACGAGTACCGAGACGGCAGAAAAATGCCTCACCGCCAGCTGGATGAAGCCTCTTATTGTACCCAGATCAGCCTAGTCTCCGGATGCGACCATCTGTCTGCCCAGAGACGGTAAAGATCTTTTCTTCTAATTTGTGTATTGGCAAGGGCTCGCGGGCAGAGGCGTCTCCCGCCGGCCAGAACAGGGCACCCTTACCGGGCGCTCATTTCAGCAAAACTATCTTGCGATCGGTCATCTTGCCAGAAGCCTCAAGCCTGCAAACATAAACCCCCGAAACCACAGTCCTGCCGGATTCGTCTTCTCCGTTCCAAACAGCATTGTGTCTGCCAGCGGGCATGGCCTCTTGCAGAAGGGTCTTCACGACCTTGCCTGAAACATCATATATCCGGAGATACACCCTGGCCCCTTCATCCAAAACGAACTCTATCCGAGTCATGGGATTGAAAGGATTGGGATAATTCCCAAGCAAGCCAAACCCGGCGACTTGTTGAACAGGTTCCACGCCTATCTGGCTGCGTATGCCAAAGGAAGCATTGCTGACGTCTTCGGCGACGTTGGCCATGAAGTCGTAAGCTTCTATCTTGACGATACAGTTGTCCGAAGGTGTGTCGGGTACCGTCCACACATACGCAGAGTCATTGGGCTCGCTGGTTGCAACTGTGTATGGGAATGTAGCTCCCCCATCGATTGAGTAGTAGATGTTCACCGAGTCAACACGGACATTGTCCGTGGCGACCCATCTGATAGTATCCTCAGTACCTATGTAGAAAAACTCACCACCATTCGGCCTGACCACCGCTACTTGCGGCGGTATCAGATCAAGAGCCATGGTAAAGTTGTTATCGCTCGTGTCGCTCCCCTGATTTTGACCCCGATCAACTGCGACGACCTTCACCTTGCAAGTGCTGGTATTCTTATAAGGTATCGTCCAGACGTATATGCCGTCATTAGGTTCGTTGGCCGCTATTGAATACGGGTAGGTGCTACCGCCGTTTGTAGAGTAGTAGATGTGAACCGAATCAACGCCGGCCTCGTCAGTGGCAATCCATTTGATGGTGTCATCTGTGAACCAATAGAAGATTTCGCCGCCGTTCGGCCTCAAGATCGTTACCTGGGGCGGTAACAGGTCAACGGTTATAGTGAAGTTGTTATCGCTCGTGTCGCTCCCCTCGTTCAGAATGGCATCGTATGCCACAACCTTTACTTTGCAAGTGGCGGACGGTGTTGAAGGTACCGTCCAGATATATATGCCGTCGTTAGGTTCTTTGTCCGCTATTGAATACGGATAGGTGCTGCCGCCGTCTGTGGAGTAGTAGATATGAACTGAGTCAACGCCGAAATTGTCTGTGGCAACCCATCTAATGGTGTCCCGGGAATTCGCATAGAACACCTCTCCCCCGTTCGGCCTGATTACCGTTACTTGCGGCAATATCGTGTCGGCACACACAGAGTTGTAATATGTGTCAGTGAAGCCATTACCCTTGACGGTGAAAGCTGCCCCGGGTTGAGGGTTCGCCTCGATTACGATGTTCCCTCCCACCTTGTCTATGCCTGGAATGGGTTCGGGTCCTGTGCCGTGTTCGGTCCAATATGTCTTAACGTTATAGTTGTGCAGCCTCGATAATGTCGCCGACGTAGGATAGTGGTAGGGGTTGTTGTTTCCCAAAGAAATCACCCCTACTTCAGGAGTAGTTGCATTGAGCCAATTGCCATTAGTGGAGTAGGCCGATCCGTGATGATGGACCTTGTATACTTCCACGTCCCCCACTTCCGGTCCCACCGTGGTCTCTACATCCTCGTCGCCGTTTCCTGAAAGGTCACCACCCATTACCTCGTCAAAGCAGCCGTAGCTAATCCTCAGGACCATGCTCTTTGGGTTCTCTTCGGGACCGTCGATAGGATAGACACCGGCCCCATTCAAATCTATGCATTTGATGTAGACGGGAAAGGCGGAACCGGCGTCAAGTACTATGGTCTGATTTTTCGTCATTGCCTGTCTTTTGCTGCCCAGGCAACCTGCGTACTGAAAGAAGACCTGGGTACTGTAGGTATAACCCCTGTCATATCCCGCAATGTTCAGCGGGATGCCCGACGTCATAAGACCGCACAAACAACCAATGTGGTCTGCGTGGTAGTGTGATGCGAAATTGTAGTCGAAACTTGTGATGCCGAGACTTTGGACGTAGTTCACAAACATAGCACAGGTGGAATCGGTCTCGTTTGTGCCGTCATCAACCATTGCGACCTGTCCCAACGGGCTGATGATGACGGCCGCGTCTCCCTGGGCAACGTCGACGTGGTGGATTTGCAGCTTTCCGTTTCCCACGACTGCCAGCGCACATGGCGCCAACAGGGCCAGCAACGCAACCGTAAGAAATGCGGCAAATACCCGGCTGCCCCAATAAGGAGTTCTATTCTCGCGCATGTCCTCCGTCCTTCCGCCCGGCGTCGTTCCAGCGAGCTGTAGATTCGACGACCGGAGCTTCCTACTGCCTGGACCGCCCGAGCTGCATTCCCGTCATTCCTATAAGACTCGGAGGTCACCGAAGCCAACCGTCAACTTTTTATGTCTCCCTAATGTGTTATTATATCACGAAATAGACCCAAAAGCCAGAGATTTCGTGAGGCAGAAGGGCCAGAGGAAAGGCTGGATGGCCAAGCGATAGGCGGGGGCCAAAGGAGAGGCGAGGGTCATCGGCGAACATGCGGGACGAGGCTACTCTGGCTCGTGGCGGGTTGGGTCTTTCTCGACCTCGAAACTACAATCGGTCAGCATCGCCGCATAAGGTCACTCTGGTTTGGAATCGGGTCTGGTACCTGGAGCTGTGAGTTTGCCAATCATTCGAGCGAAGGTGTTCTCATCTTGAATATGGAAAACTTCTACGTCAGAGTTTTTCAGCATTTCCACGAAATCTCTGAGAACGCTCTCCCTCACGACGAGGAGGTAGCGCCCCCCACCGTGTGACATCAGATCTCTCAGAACTGGCCACAACCCTTTGCCGGACAGTTCCAATGGACCCACCTCATCCACGACGAGCAGACCGGCATCTCGCGCCCCAAGAAGGATGTTCTTTGCCTTTTCGAGACCGTCGGGGATGAAATAGTAGGAACCTATTCTTTGCCAAGTCGCTTCCCCTGTCGTGCAGATAAAGGGGAAAGATTCTTCTGTGCCGAGATCGTACAGGTTATAGCCTGTGCGCTCGCTACCTTTCCAAACCGGCACGCTCAGGAAGCCATCGATCTTCAGTCCTCTCTCTCTGAGCGAACGAGTGATCTGTGTTAAGAGAGTCGTCTTTCCGGAATGAACAGGACCCGTCAATATGTAAATCATCGGTCAGACTAGCCTGATGAGAGCAACGATAGCCAGGCATAACACGAGAGTTGCAGGTGTGACAAGATGCCTCAGGACTCTTCTCTTGTTCTTCGCTTCGAATTCCGCTGCCGTGGCCCTGAGCCTCTCTCCCGCCCAGAAGCCCAGTGGAACTGTGAAAAGCGAAAGTGCAACGGCTAAAGGGGCAAAATAGAGAGATAGTGGAATGCGCGATCCCGGATAGACACAGGCAGGAATGCCGGTTGCGAATCTGACCAGAGGAAAGAGACACACGGCTACCAGCGCAGATGCTCCTCCAAGGATAGCCTGACCAGACCTTTTTTGCACCAGAGTGCTCTTGATGATTGCTACAAATACCAGAAATGCCGCGCCTTCGGCAAGAAAAGCAAAAATGGGGTTGGCCACGGCTCCGTGTCTAATGGGTAACGACAGAAGAAAAGCATCAAACATCTTTATGAGACTTGCTATTACAATCAGCAAGACGACTTCTGAAAAGCGTTTGGTCACGGCCCAACCAGCGGCGATGAAGAAGAGTGCCACTCCGGTCATCACTGAACCAGACACGAGAGAAGCACAGCTCCGAAGCCCCATCCCGAGGGCAGCTTCGGACAACCCCCACACGGACCCGAGCATGATAGCGACGCCGAGATACGGTCTAGAAGTGATCTTGTTCACGGGCCTCTCCTGCTTTTGGATTGATGATTTCAAGCTCCTGGCCTACTTGATACGCTCAGATGCGCTCATATGAAGACCTGACGTATATATCTATACTACTCTGTAGCAGTGTATTGCCACAACATGGTTTTCCAGTGGGCTACTTCTTCGGACATCCCACCGACTGCGCAAGTGTGATTGTCCGATCAGGTCGCAGCTTCATCACCTTGGCAAGTGCCGGCTTGTCAATCGAGGCGCGTACAACGGTCGCTGGGCATTCACCGTAGCAGAACCAGCTTTCGTGTTACGGCAAACTCACCGGCCTTGACTGAGTAGAAGTAGACACCGGAAGGCAGTGCGCTGCCGTCGTCGCTGCGGCCGTTCCAAGTCTCACTATACACGCCGGCCTCGCACCAGCCATCCACGAGGTTGCGCACGAGCACGCCACTCACATCGAATACCTGCAGATTGACCTTGCCTGCACGCGGAATCTCGTATCGTATCGTACACACGGGGTTGAATGGATTGGGATAGCTTTGATGGACCTTGTAGGTAACTGGAGTCGTTCCGATTTTGGCTTCGATTGGACCGAAGGATTCGTCGCCAGACTGGCTCACAAGCATGATCTCGTACCAGTAGCTTCTGCCGGGCTGCACGCCGCAATCCGTACAGGAAAACGACAGTGCAGACTCCTGATGCACCGCTACGTCTGCTGTCTGAAATTCTCCGTCGGGTGAATCGGCGCGCATGACGACAAAGCTCGACGAAGGTACGTCAACTGCCATCTGCCATGAGAGTGCGACGCATCCATCCTCGATCTTGGCAGATGCCGACGTGAAAGCAATATCGGTCAAGCCGGAGGGATCGAGCACCACGCCAGAGGCGGTCACGCGCGTACCGTAGATATCATAGGAACCAGCGCGGGCGTCCTGCCAGATTGCAAAGAAATCGGTCCCGTCAAATGCTATGGCTGGGGCCAACTGGCTATTCGCCGCCGTCGAGAGTGCAATCCCGGCTGGATCGAGGACGGCAGCAGATTTGCTGAGGCGCGAACCGTAAATGTCATAGAAGTAACCGGCGCGGTAATCTTGCCATACAACCATGTAGTTTGTCCCACCGAACGCTATTGCGGGATAGCTCTGATCGCTCGTTGCAGTCGAAACTGCGATTCCGCCGGCATCTAGAACGGCTCCGGAGGGACTTATTCGGGAGCAGTAGATGTCATAGAAGCCGCTGCGATCGTCCTGCCAGACCACCATGTAGTTGGTGCCGTCGAATGCTATTGCCGGAAAACCCTGGCGCTTTGCTAAGGTTGATATCGCGATACCACTAGCATCCAGAACGACCCCGGCCTTGCTCACCCGCGCGCCATAGAGATCGTAGTGCGAACTGTTCCGTTCGTCGTGCCAAACAACCATATAGTTCGTTCCGTCAAAGGCTATTGCAGGATAAGCCTGGAGATTCGGCGCTGTGGTGACTGCAATGCCGCCGGGATCAAGCACCGTCCCAGTCTTGCTCACGCGGGCTGCGTATATGTCAGAGGAACCACTTCGCAAGTCTTGCCAGACCACCATGTAATTGGTCCCGTCAAATCCTATTGCAGGAGCAAGTCGGTTACTGCTGACAGTGCAGATGAGAATGCCACCAGGGTCAAGCACGGCACCCGAAGTAGTTACGCGCGCTCCGTAGATTTGGTAGTACGAACTGTTGCGCATATCCTGCCACACCACCATGTAATTAGACCCGTCAAATGCGACGGCAGGAGAGCTCTGTTGATTAGTTGCCGTAGAAATGGCGATACCATTGGGTTCGATCACAATCCCAGCCGTGGTCACGCGCGCACCATAAATGTCCGGATAAGTGCCAGTGCGGCCGTCCTGCCACACCACCATGTAGTTCGTGCCGTCAAATGCTACGGCAGGAAAAGTCTGGTCGGTAGCTGCTGCAAAAGCCGCTGGGGCGAAACACCCGACACATCCCAAAACAGAGAGTGACCCTAACAACAAGGCAGTAGCTACCCACAATTTTCGCAAGAAGGAGCCCATCAGCTTCTCGCCCAATTCATCAGAGCCAACACCGAGAGTGACGTTGTTGATTACGACTGTGCCTTTCATACACTGGTATCTCTATCAAGAGTACCCCTATCAGATTCGAAAAACCGCGAACGGAACTGTGAATTCATCTCGGCCACTAAGCGCATCCTGGATTCTACGGCGCTGCCACTGCTCAATAAGCTTAACTTGAAACGTCAATTGAAGTCAACGGCCCTTGCACTCGGGCGCTTGCACTCGCGACGGGTATTGTGCTAGAGGTTGGCCAAGATGCAGGGGAACACGCAGCTGCACCCAGTCTCGGACGCGGCAATCCCGGACACGAGAGACCGTTCCCAGGAGGTGTTGCATGTCTTGCTATCTTCGTCACATGAAAGCCGTGTTGGATGCGGCCGGAATCAAAATTACAACCTACAACAGGAGGGAAATCGACAGGGCCTCCCATGAGATCGTTGGTGTCACGTACAAGGATTGCCCTGCTGCTTGGAGAAAGCTGAAGCAAGAGCTGGCCGCCGACGACTCAAGGAGAAAAAAGCTAGTCCAGAAGCTAAAGAAGGCCTTACCTCGATAACTTCAGCAAAAATGTGCTTTTTCCACCCTTGACCCTCGAATCTGACTGGTGTATGGTGTTATCATACAGTCCGAACCTCTGCTCGGAACAATAGATGCACTGAAAGGCACAGGATTATGACAGTCCGACTTAGAATGACGATTGGAATCATGGCGATTATTCTTGTAGCCAATTCCATCCTGTACTTCATAACGGTGAGACACATCAGCCGTGTGTTTCTCCAGGAAGTCCAGACACGCGTGAGCCTCGATCTCAACGCTGCCTGGATGGTTTATGACGGTCGTATTGAGAGTGTCGAACAGTTTCTCCACGTAGTCTCTCTCAACAAATCAGTTGCATCTGCCGTCAAGGCAAACGATCGAACTCAACTCGCCAAGCTTCTCGATGCTGCACACGACGAAAGCCAGATTGATATGCTTTCCTTGGTGGGTCTTGATGGAAAAGTGATCTACAGAACCACGAACCCCGCTAAATGGGGTGACGACGTGTCGAATAATCTCCTAATAGCGAAGGCTCTCGAGAAGCAGACTTCTATCAGCGGAACAGTAATTGTTCCGAAGGAATACCTCGAAAGTGAAAGCCAGAGCCTGGCTGACAGAGCCTACTTTGAGATTATTCCGACTCCTGCGGCGAGACCCCCCGAGAAGAAGTTTGAGACAAGCGGTATGGTTATCGGGTCTGCGGTCTTCGTGACAGACGAGACAGGAAAGAAGGTCGCACTGCTTTATGGTAGCAATCTTCTCAATCGTCGCTACAGAATCGTTGACAGCATTAAGGACGTAGTCTTTCGAGGCCAGACTTACGAAGGCAAAGACATTGGAACCTCGACCATATTTCAAGGGGACCTACGCATATCGACCAACGTAAAAAACAAGGATGGTTCTCGTGCAATAGGCACCCTGCTGAGCGCTGCGGTTGCTGACAAGGTACTCCAAAAAGGTGAGGTCTGGTCTGATCGCGCCTTTGTGGTTACCAATTGGTATATCACTGCCTATGCGCCCATAAGGGATGTAGAAGGTCGTATCATAGGAATCCTTTACGTTGGTCTACTCGAGGAACCTTTCGCACGTCCTCAACGAGTAGTCTTGAATCTATTCCTTTTATTGATAGCTGTGATGACACTTCTCATTTTGGCCCTCCTTCTGCTTCTGACGAACGTTGTACTCAAGCCCATCACTCAGATCATAGCCATGTCCAGGAAAGTGACTAGTGGTGACTTGTCTGCAAGAGTCGGCGTTCATCCAACCGGTGAAATGGGTGACCTCTGCGAGGCAATAGATCAGATGGCGCACGCGGTGGAAGAGAGGGAGCAGCAATTGAAGATTGCGACCAGCCGCCAGATTGGACAGAGCGCGAAACTGGCCTCCATCGGGCGCCTGGCAGCGGGCATCGCCCACGAAATCAACAACCCGCTGACCGGCGTGCTAACGTTCGCACATTTGCTCAGGCAGAAGACCACGATGGATGAACAATCCAAGGAGGACATAGACGTAATAGTCCGCGAAACCACGAGGGTTCGCGAAATCGTGCAGGGTCTCCTCAACTTCGCTCGCGAATCGCCTCCGCAAAAGCAGTCACTCGACATAAACGAAGTGCTCAGCCAAACCATGACGCTCGTGCGTAGCCAGAAAGAATTTCACAAGATCTCCGTCGAGGAAAAATTCACGGGCAATCTTCCGTACATCTTGGGAGACAAGAATCAGCTTCAGCAGGTCTTCCTAAATCTCTCGCTCAATGCATGCGAGGCCATGGAGAAGGGTGGTACGCTCTCAATCACTACTTCCGTTCGAGATAGAAGCGTTCTGATCGCCTTCCATGATACAGGCTGCGGAATAAGGCCGGAACACATGGAGCGCATCTTCGATCCGTTCTTCACTACAAAACCCGTTGGTAAGGGGACCGGCCTGGGCCTGAGCGTGAGCTACGGAATCGTAGAACAGCACGGCGGGTCTATCGAAGTGGAGAGCGAAGAAGGAAGGGGCAGTACTTTCACGATTACTCTGCCAGTGGAAGGTTCAGAAACTGACAGAAGGCAGAACGCATGACCGAGCCAGAACAGCAAGATCCTGGCACCACCCACCGTATTCTTGTCATCGATGACGAAGGCGTAGTCTGTCTCAGTTGTACCCGAATCCTTGCGTCTGACAGCTACGAGGTCGTCTGCAAACAGAGACCCGACGAAGGTTTGAGAGCGGCGATCGCCGGAGGATACGACGTGATTCTCCTTGACCTCGTGATGCCGGACATGACAGGTCTGGAAGTCCTCCAACAACTCAGAGCTGCCGGTGTCTCGAGTGAGGTCGTGATAATCACGGGCTACTCGACCGTTCAGACCGCGGTCGAAGCGATGAAGCTCGGGGCAGCAGATTACGTGAGCAAACCTTTTACACCGGACGAACTTCGAGTCGTTGTGCAGAAGGTTCTCGAGCGATCTGCTTTGGTAC
>Ga0315277_10012063_pt1 | contig 10851 bp, 13 predicted proteins | sample YL17G05_15_MG_FD_203695 | JGI IMG/M metagenome (GOLD analysis project Ga0315277, IMG submission 203695) | Sediment microbial communities from Yellowstone Lake, YNP, Wyoming, USA - YL17G05_15 | ecosystem: Environmental > Aquatic > Freshwater > Lake > Sediment | place: USA: Wyoming | collected... | reverse complement strand
TACAGAAATAAAAAAGGTCGCTTCATCGGCTGTTCCTCGCATGGGATTCGGTTTGATTCAAGCGGCCTTTTTTATTTCTATCTCTTCCTCTCCCTAAAGACCCCCGCCTGAAAGGGCGGGGTGATAATCCATCCCGCGCCGGCGATATCTTGGCTGGTACACCGACGCGGGATTTCAACCTCTCACCTATTAAGTGAAAGGGTTTTCTCATGATCCCGCAAATCGATCCTGACTATCCCATTTCCTTCGTCGAAGCCTGCAACAACACCTTCCTTCCGGTTCGGGGCCGGGGCAAAAACACAAAAACCATTCGCTACAAACCACTCAACGCCTACACGCTTCCCGCCGTCGTGCCGCGCCGCATTGTGATGGCCTTGACCAACATCAAAAGCGAAAGAACATTGGCTGTAAAATTCAGAATAATCCAGGATCCCGCACACAAGAAGGGCGTCCTCAAGTCGGATCTGGTTCGATGGTTCAGCAATATGAGAGTCGTTTCCAATCCCCTTAATAATTTAATGATTCGATCCTACAATCGCAATGAAAATATATTGAATCGGGAACTTAAACACAAGTCAAATCTGTAGGCAGATTTTGCCATGTCGGAGACAAAGCGAAAAATTAATCCGGAGATTCTTGCGGGAAAAGTCATCGATTTTCTCGGAACGGCCGAAGCGTGCAAAGTTTTTCAGGTGGACGGTCCCGCTCTTTCCAAAATGCGGTCCCTGGAGATCGAAGGACAGGACAACCACCGGAAGAGTCCCTTCGAACGGACGGGGGATATCATCAAGCAAATCCGGATCGAGATCGAGGATGGGGACGAAGCCCAAGCCGCAACCGGCCGGGAGCTGCTCGTTCTCGTGGGATCCTACTTCGCCCAACTCTGCAGGGGCCGGTTCGTTCCCGAGACCGCAGTCGAGGAATTGGACCAGATTCTTGAGAAAGCCGATTTGAAGAGGACGAAATGACACGCGCACACAAAACCGAAATCCATGAAAAACCGCTCTGGCCACACATTTTACGAATCCAGGACGAGTTCGAAACAGCTGACGAGAAAAAACGGATCGAGCTCTTGGCTCAGGTCAGGAACATCAATTATTTCCTGAACAACCGACAAGGAGCGAGTTCATGAGGGAGGACGTCGCAAAACTCAGACACGAGGCGAAGGACGGCGGGACCGAGGCGTATCTGGAGTATCTCATCGATCTTTTGAAGAACGCCCAGGTGAAGCCCGTCACGGCGTCGCAGGGATACGACATGATCATCGTTCCCGACGTCCGGCTCCTGGAGGAGATCGCGTACCTGAAAGCGGAGGACGACATCGATATGGACGTGATGGATGGCTTACCCGAGCACATGAAGGAGTACCAGCGCGAAGAAATCGAAGCATTGAGAATACAAAACTGAGGAGGAGACCATGCACATTTCAACCAGACAAATGACCGAGACCGAGTGGCTCAAGACCAGGCACCACGGTCTTGGCGGATCGGACGTGGCGGCCGTCCTCGGGCTTTCGAACTACCGGACGGCCCTGGACGTCTACAACGAGAAGATTCAGCCCGAACCGGCACCCCGGGAGGAGACGCCCAGGATGAAGGCCGGGAAGATCATGGAGGCCACGATCGCGCGCTGGTGGTCGAAGGAGTACGGGTACCGCATCGTCAGGGACAACAAGATCCGGATCCATCCCAGGTATCCCTATCTGCTCGCAAACCTCGACAGGCTGATCCTGTCCGCCTCCGACAACGGCCGGGGAACGGGGATCCTCGAATGCAAAAACACGAGCTCATGGGCTTTCAAGCAATGGGAGGACGACGGCCTTCCCTTGGACTTCTACGCACAGGTGCAGCACTACTTCAGCGTGTCCGGCCACAAGTGGGGAGCCGTGGCGGTCCTCATCGACGGATGGGACCTGAAGGCCGTGGACATTCTTCCGGACAAGGAATTCATCCAGATGATGACCGACCGCCTATCGGATTTCTGGAACGATCACGTTTTGAAATCCGTCCCGCCCGAGCCCTCGACAAACGAGGAGGTCAAAAAGCTGTATCCCGATTCCAAGCCCCTTTCGGAAATCCAGGCAACGGTGGAGACACTGGACCTTGTGAAGACTGCCATCGAAAACAAAAAAAACCTCCGGAACCTTGAAGAGGTCCAGGAGAATTACGAGACGCAGATCAAGGCCGTCATGAAGGAGAACGAGCAACTGACTTTTGGAGGCAATCCGATTGCCACGTGGAAGAAGACCAAGCCTTCAAGGCAGTTCGACAAGGACACCTTCTCGTTGGAGCACCCGGACCTTCTGGAAAAATTCACGATCGAGAAGGACGGGTACAGACGGTTCAAACTTATTGGAGAGTAAAGGAGGAAAGATGTCAGCACAGAAGACGGCGGAGAAGGCCAAGGAGGCTCTTCGCCAGGGGGGAGCCAAAGCAGTCGATATCCCGAAGACCTTCGCCCATTCCAATTCCGAGCAGATCGGGGACTTCATCCGGCTTTACCGGGCGCAGATCAGCCAGGCCGTGCCCAAGCATCTCACGGCGGAGCGGATCATCCAACTGGCCACCACGGTGATCGCGAGCAACCCGACCTTGAAGGAATGCACACCGGCCTCGATCATCGGCGCGGTGATGAACGCAAGCGTCCTGGGGCTGGACATCACTCCGCAGTTCGGCCAGTGTTTTTTCATTCCCCGGAACAACAAGAAGACCGGCCAGAAAGAGGCCAATTTCCAGATGGGCTACAAGGGCTACATCCAGCTCATCCGCCGTTCCGGGGAGGTCAGCACGGTGTACGCCTATGCGGTGCGGGAGAACGACCTTTTCGAATACGAGCTCGGACTGGAGCCGAAGCTCAGGCACACTCCGGCCAGGGAAAACCGCGGCGAGATGATCTACGCATACGCCGTGATCCGGTTCAAGGACGGGGGATACCTGTTCGAAATTCTGAACCGGGCCGAGGTCATGCGGGCCCGGGAGCGGTCCGAGGCCAAGAACTCCGAATACTCGCCCTGGAACACCGAGGACGAGGAGAGCATGTGGCGGAAGACCGCGATCCGCAGGATCCAGAACTACGCGCCGCTTTCGGCGGAATTCCAGAAGGCCATCGTCTCGGATGGGGCCACCATCAACCTGGACATGTTCGACAACAACACTAAGGAACTAGACATGAGTAAGGTCCAGCCTGCCGAGTTCACCGTGGAACCGCCCGAAGCGAAACCTGAACCGAAAAAAGACGGACCGAAACCGGATCCCGCACCCGCAGCTCAGGCAGCAGGCGCACAGGAAAAACTTCTATGATCCCCAAGCCCAACTACAAGCCGCAGACCAGGCGTCGGCAGCCGGACGACTATCTCAAGCGTCATCCCTGGTGTGAGCGCTGCGGCTCGAAATCCATCCAGAGGCATCACATCAAGCCTGTTGGCATGGGCGGCGCTCCGCCGGATTCGCCGCTTCATTCCGATCGCAACAAAATCGCTCTCTGCCGACGCTGCCACAATTGGGCACACGACAATCCCCAGGCGGCAAAAAAGGAATTCCTGCTGCGCAAAAAGAAAATCGAATCCGTCCAGGCATGATAACCCTGATTGAAATCCTCAAAGCCGAGATCGACGACGTGGATGCCTGGATGAACACGCTGTCCCAGGAGATGTCGGCATTGAACCCGATCCAGCGCGCCCGGCACCAGGAGGAGATCCACAGGATGCTCTCAGAGCTGACGCGGGAGCAGGACGAGCTCACGTTCCGGTCCGGGGAGCTCGGTCTCTTGCGCGCCATGGCGGACAGGATCAAAGATTCGGCCGAGTGTAGGCATCAGGAGAAGTACCAGAAGGCGCTGCTCAACGCCGCCTTGAATTCCGAGAAATATCCGAACCAGGAATCGCAGAAAGCGTTCGCGTCCGGCGAAAGCCATGAGGAATTCGTCCAGCTCAAGGCTGTCGAGTCCATGGTGAGGATGATCCAGAAGATGCGGTCGGACATTTGGAAACGCCTGCAGGCGCTCAAGGAGATGAGCCAGAACGCCCGGGCCGAGGCGTACGCGACGAGGTAAAAGGAATCGTCCGGGGAGGGCGTCCGTTCTTTCAAAAGCACCCCTTTGGAGACGTACAATAATGCTCTCTCCGGACGACATCAACGAGAATGTCATGAATGAAAACATTGAAATTGCAGATAACAGGGCTGCTACGGTCGGGCAGGAGCACGATTGCGTTCTGAACGCTTCCAGCGAATCCACAACGCTATTCGGCGAGCCGATCCGGATTCGAACATGTGTTTTCTGCGGAAAACCGCTCGACGGGAAGTTGAAGCGGAAAAAATACTGTGATCATTTCTGCCGACGGCGGGACTGGTGGAGACGCGAACAGGAGCTGGAACAGGCTAGGGAAAACCGGCGTCGTGCCGCGGCCCTCGTCTGGATTCATGAGCACGAAGGTGTCATCCAGTCCATCATCGGATCCGCTTTAGCGGACAAGCAGAAGGGGATGGTCAAGGGTTCGTTCCGCAGGTACTGGGAAAACGTCAAACTTCAATTCCCAGGCATTCCTTTCGACAATACACACGTCGGATTTGTGAATCGGTACATACAGGAAAACATTCCTTCATTGCGGGGATTTTTCAGGATAAGAAACCAGCAACCCTCATCTTGACGAACGGGCAGTGATGAGAGGATGGAAAATAAATAAATGGCACGTGGCCGGATAATTTCCAAATCCATTTCAACTTCCGAGAAGGTAAACCGGATACTTGTCGAAAAACTCAAATCGAGGAAATTCCGGCAGCCGGCGCTTGGTCCGTTGCTTTACACCTGGCTCCATCCCCATGCCGACGACTTCGGGAGAATGGACGGATCGGCTTACTGGATCAAATACAACGTGATCCCGTGCATTGATATTTCCGAGAAGGAAATCGAGACCATTCTGCAGTGCATCGTCGAATCCGAATTGATCCTATGGTACGACAATGGGGGTTCAAAAAAATACATTCAAATCATTGGTTTCGAGGAACATCAAACCGGTCTTCACAAAAGAACGGAAAGCAAGTTTCCCGGACCTTCCGAAAAAGTTCGGGAGATTCCCGGAAATTCCGGGAAAATCCTGGTAGAAGGGGAAGGGAAGGGAAGAGAAGAGGAAGAGAAAAAGAAAAAAGATTTATGCGGCAAGCCGCATGACAAACTGGGTGAAGAACAACAACCAGCCTACACCTTCGACGAGTTCTGGCAAGCCTATCCACGCCGTAACGGCAAGATCGCGGGGAAGAAGGAGTGCCTGGACTGGTGGAAGATAAACTCCGGTAAAATCAACCTATTGGAATTCAAGGCCGCGGTCGAGGCATACGCACGGTCGGACCCGGCCCTGGGGGGATTTGCTCGGGATCCCATTCGGTTTTTGAAAAAGGACTGGTGGAGGGACTGGATCCCCAGACCGCCCAGGAAGGATCCCGTCGCGGATCAATGGCTGTCGGATCCCAAGGGTCTGATGGGACGCTGCGGGAAATGCGACGGGGAGTACCAGATATATTTCACCCTTGTTGGCAGTAAGAAAAAATGTGTGTGCAACCAATGCGGCGATCCATATCCGTCGTTTAAGTTTGACTCATCCTGATTTGGAAAGGAGCAAGCCATGAAAAGGGGAACGAGTATTCTGCTGACGATCGTCGAGGTTGTCCTGGGAGTGGTTCTCGGGTGGAGGATCGGTACAGGGCAGACACCCAAGGTATTTTCCTTCCCCGACACGACAAAGCAGGTCCAGTGCCACATCCTGGACACTCTGAACGTCCTTCCCAGGACCTATAACCTGTACATCGCCGACAGGGGACGGTCGGTGAAAAACATCATCTTTTCCCCTGACAGCGTGTTCGGGGTATCGCGGGAAAAATTCGCAAACCATGCAAGGGACACGAACCAGGTCTGGGCGACATGCACATTCATCCACAACGGCATCGAATCATCGTACTGTCCGGCGAGCTTTGTCGTTTGGACCGCAGTGACGGATACGACGGTATCGCCGCCTCCGCAACCCCCGCCGGCTGGAGCGCTTGAAGTCTACACGGCGGCAGAACAGGACATCACAAAGGATTGGATCCACAACGACAGCGGCGTCTGCGGGGTGAACATCGACGGCAATCCAGCGCAGTGGGGATGGAACGAGGGCAACAAAAGCCTCGTGAAGTTTTACAAGACGTTTCCCATGTCGGGGCACTACGCGATCACGCTCAATTCCTGCGCCTGGCCGAAGGGCGCGGGACAGGTATGGATCGAGATCGAAGGCATCCGAAAATACGTCGAACCGCCTTACGACAGGTTCGGCATGACGAGCGCGGCATTCAACACGGCAGCGGGAAACCATGCGATTTATATCTGCTCGGACGGCATGAATCACATTCTTTCGGGGATAAACATCCAGCGCATCGAGGTCCCGAAACCGCCGATGAGAATCATGTTTGGAAAGTTTTAATGGCTCGGATACGGTACCGAAACGCGAGAAGCGGGCGCATCCGATTCTCGCGGAACGAAAAAAACATCCGGATGCGTCTGCATCAGAACATCGTTTTTGGAGGAATGGAAATCTGCGGGACGGTCGCATGCGTTGAATCAAAATGTTCGGCTCCGGCGAAGTTCATCGTCAACAACGACACGCTTTGTCTTGACTGTGCATGGGAGAAAACAAATGGATTCTTTCATAACCCGGAATTGGATCTCCGTGAGGAAATTGGGGATAGAGGAAATCGTGCAGCCTAAAAAAAATTGGATCGCAGGACGATCGTCGGGCGAATGGCCCCATCCCCAGCCTTGTGGTCATCTGGACGGTTTTTTCACGAAGTGTCTTCATTCCGCAAACTGCACCGCATCGGGAAAATGTCCCCTGGCTGTTCCGGGATCGGGAAGGACGAACCGGTCGGGCGGAACAGATCAGGAATGATCTGAACATGCCTGGAAGGATAAAAATGCGTCCACAGACAATTGAACGGCATAATCTAATTCGGAAAGTGGTGGATGAAGAATTTAAGAAGAATCCGAATGCGACGGCTGAGCAAGTATATTTTAAAGTATCAAAAAAAACAGGTCTTTCGATTTGGACAATAAGAGACATTGCAAATCGGAGCGAAAAGCGTAAATCAAAACCATTTCAGAAAGGATGATAATGTAGTAATTCACTTCGTAAGTTACTACTATTATATTGATTTATTATATTCTTTTCTGCTTTTTTCCGGCGTGAAGACCGGGAAACCTAAAAAAAATCATACGACAAAATACGACAAAAAAGGGACGGTAAGTGCGGAAAGATTCGTCTCTGTCGTATTGGCTAATGATCTATCGGACTCCCCGAAGCATGATTATCAGATTGCCCGGGAGTTGAAGATCTGCCGGCAGTATTTTTACGACCTCCTCTGCAAATATGCCCCAGAACTGACCAAAGCCCGGGACATGGTGCAGCAACAAATCTACCGTGACGCCGTGCGCATGCTCAGGAAGAGGCTCAGAAAAAAGTTCGACCTGGGTGTGATGGCCTTCGCATTCGGCGTATCGGGTGTTTCATTCGCTCAGCCGGCCAGTCAAGCCAGCGGGATCACGCAGAACTTTTACGGCATGGAGATAGGCACGCTTGAACAGCTCATGGCAAAACACTTTCAAGAGGCACGGCGCAAAAATAGCTCAAAACCTGGCAGAAAGGCTTGAGCTTTTGGAGTTGATGAACGCCGACCCCGAGGCGGCGCAGGTCCAGAAGGCGATCGCGCTCAAGGACATCCTGCATTTTTTTAAGTATCACGCCTGCACCCACGAACCCCGGCCCGCATTCCTCAAAATGTACGGCCTTACTCAGCCGGCCATACCATTTCTGCTTTTTGATTATCAGGAGGACATGATCCTTAAACTCCAGGAGCACATCAATCAGGGCATTGATTTACTCGTCGAGAAGTCCCGCGACATGGGCGTGTCGTGGCTCGTGATCACGGTCATGCTGCACTATTTCCTCCAGCCGGTCCCGGGGAATGACTTTCTGCTCGGCTCCCGCAAGTTCGAGTACGTGGACAGGAAGGGCGCCGAGGACACGCTGTTTGAAAAGGCCCGGTACATTTTCTATCGTCTGCATTCAGTGTTCCGGCCCGAAGGATTCGACAGGAACCGCCACGACAACGTGGGCCTGATTCAGAATCCCGAGACTGGATCGTTCATCAGGGGCGAGGCGAACAACGCCAACTTCGGAAGTGGCGGCAGGTACAAAGCAGCCTTGATGGACGAGTTCGCCAAGTGGGAGGAGACCGACGAGCAGGCGTGGACGTCCATGGGCGACTCAGCGCCCTGCAGGATACCCGTGTCGACGCCCTGGGGGCTCGGGAGAAAGTTCGCGCAGCTCAGGTTCTCGGGCGCGATTGAGGTCCTGACGCTCCACTGGTCGCTTCACCCACTCAAATCGGCCGGGCTTTACAAGGACCAGGACGGGAAGCAGCGCAGCCCCTGGTACGACGCCGAGTGCGAGAGACGGAAAGACGATCCCGAGGCGAACATCGGCCAGGAGCTCGACATCGACTACCTGACCACCGGCCATCCGTATTTCGACAACAAGGGCGTCTCGGACCGGTGTTCCGAGCTCATGGCCAACCCTGAAAAGGTCGAGCGGTTCGATCTCCTGCACGAGGGCGAGGACGTCAAATTCGTGCCGCATCCGCGGGGCGCGCTCTTCATTCGCCGGCAGCCGGCGGAACCGCGGGGACTGTGGTCCTTCCGGTACCTGATATCGGCCGACGTGGCCGAGGGCTTGGAGGTGAGCGACAACTCGGCCGTCTACGTGTACGACAGGCTCCTGGGCGAGGACGTGGCCTGGTACGCGGGGCGGATCGACACCGACCTTTTCGCCGACCTGCTCTTCAAGCTTTCCAAATTTTACCACAACGCCTACATCGCGCCGGAGAACAACAACCACGGCCACGCCGTGATCCAGCGGCTCAAGCGTTTGACCTCGAGGATCATGAACGAACGGGACTTCTCCCAGGGAGTCGATCTGGACCGGGACAAGCTGGGGTGGAACACCAACGTCCAGACACGGCCCATCATGTGCTCGGACCTGCGCGAGGCGCTGCGGAAGCGCGTGGACGGGATCCACGACGTCGAGTTCTTCCGGGAGGCGCTGACCTTCGTCCTGAACGAGCGGGGCAAGCCCTGCGCGGTGGAGGGCAAGCTGGACGACCGGGTGATCGCCCAGGCCATCAAGTTCCAGCTGCACGCCTGGCTGCCGTCCCCGAAGAAAGCCGAGGCCGTGGAGAGGATCGACGCCTACGACTACGACGACGAGTTCGAGCGCGTGCCGCGGCCAGTCGGCGCGGACGCGGTGTAGGGGGAGCCATGCCGGTGAACCTGCTCGCACCGAACGAGGAAGTCCAGCTCGCCATCCAGACGTTCCAGAACGACCAGGTGGCCTGGGCCCGGGAGTACGATCTCTACGAGCAGGGCTACCGGTTCCTGGCGGGAAAGCACTACACGGACGAACAGATCTCCTGGTACGAGCTGCAGCGCCGGCCCACCTACGTCTGGAACCTCGTCTTCCCGATCTTCAACTCCATGCTCGGCAACTTCCTTCTTTCGCAGTCCAAGGACAGGGTGTACGCCACGACCACGCAGCGGCCGAACACCGCGGAGATTTTCGAGGACCTTCTGGACAACATCATGATCCAGGGCGGGGGCAAGGACGAGTTCTCCAAGGCCATGTTCAGCGGGCTCATCAAGCGCGGCTGGCTCTATCCGCGGTTCTCGGACGAGCGGGAGCTGGAGGGCTCGATCAATCTCTCGGCCGAGGACGAGTTCGATTTCACGTTCGATCCGCGTGCGAGGCGTTACGATCTCATGGACGCGGTCTACATGACCCGGTCCCGGTGGCTCACCACCGACCGGATCACCGCGCTCTGGCCGAACCACAGGCGCGAACTGGAGGAGTCCCTGCGCGACGTGCACGACAGCAAGTTTCTGGAGGCGGCAGCGGACTGGCTGAGGAACCAGGCGCATCACAAGGACTGGGTGGACTACAAGTCGGGCCAGTACCGTGTTCTGGAATTCCACTACCGGACGATCAAGCCCACGGAGGTCGTCGCGGACACGGTCACGGGCAACATGGAGATCTTGAGGCTCTCGGGGAAAAAGCGGGACCTCTTCCTGCGTGCGAACCCGACCTACCGGATCGTCGAGCGCACGGCGCCCTTGATCGACGTCCTCACGGTCGTCCCGGCGATCAACTTCAGGCTGGAGAAGAAGGAGGCCGAGATCCAGGACGGCTATTTCGACTACTTCCCGTTCTCGGCATACAACTACGGCATGAACACGATCGAGAACTTCGGCATCATCCAGAACGCAGTCGGTCCGAATAAAGACTTCAACGACCGAAGGAACCGGTCGCTCGACATCATGAACAAGATCGCGAACGCGGGCACGTTGGCCAAGCCGGACCAGATCCTGAACTGGGGCACGGTGAAGCAGCGGTCCAACGAGCCGGGATTGATCAAGGAGGTCGAAAAGAACGCGCGGCTGGACGACGTGTGGAGACGGGAGGAGGCGCCCAGCTATCCCGCGGGCGAGGGGCAGCTGGCCCAGGAGGAGTTTCAGCTCCTGCACAGGATCACAGGCGTCACGGAGAACTACGTCGGCCAGACCCAGTCCCAGCAGGAGAACGCGTCGCTCTTCGCCTACCGGGTGCGGCAGGCCGAGAAGTCCATGTTCATCATCGAGCGGAACATCCGGAACTGGCGGCGGAACGTGATGAACCGGGTGATCAAGCTGATCCAGAAATACTACGACACCGAGCGCGTGCTCCTGATCCATCCGCCCGGGAAGGATCCGCGCACGATCGCACTCAACCTGCAGCTC
>Ga0315277_10012060_pt1 | contig 10852 bp, 6 predicted proteins | sample YL17G05_15_MG_FD_203695 | JGI IMG/M metagenome (GOLD analysis project Ga0315277, IMG submission 203695) | Sediment microbial communities from Yellowstone Lake, YNP, Wyoming, USA - YL17G05_15 | ecosystem: Environmental > Aquatic > Freshwater > Lake > Sediment | place: USA: Wyoming | collected... | reverse complement strand
ATCACCTCGACGTGGTTGAGCTTGTTCTTGTTGAAATACCGGGCGACTACTGCCGCGACGGCGCATCCCGACAGGTTATCGCTTGCACCGGGCACCACCGTGTCGCCGGTGAGGCCACGCACGATGTAGAACAAGCACGGCATAAGAAAGATGATCGGGATGAAGTAAACCCAATCGAGGACCGACCAGTGCAGGATCGCGTTCTGATACTGGGTCCCGATGAAATCACCCGGCAGCAGCTCGCCCAAGCCCTTCACGATGCCGATGGTCGCCGTGTAAAACAGGTACAAGAAACCGAAGATGAGTGGCACGGCACTGATGGATTCCTTCTCTGCAATGCGCATTTGCTTCGCGGAATCGACGTGGCCATCGATGATGACCCGCCACTTGACTTCTTTTTCGGGCTTGACGACACCCCACGTGTTGGACGACGTCCCTTTCTTGAAAAACGGCCGGATCCACCGGCCGACGAGAAACATTTCCTCGTAAAAGATGAGCAGCGCCAGCACGATCAAGGCTGTCGCCACGAACGGAAGCCCGAAGCCAAGGGGAATGAATGCCGCGGCGAGCGTACCGAGCGTGCCAACGACCTTGATGATTCCCATGGGATAGAGATCGACCTCCGTCTTGAAGTCCTCCATAGTAACCTCGTCGCAGAACGTTGCGAGCTCGTTTTTCGTCCATTCATTCGCATCGTGTTCTTGTTTCGAACACGAATATCGCGGGCCGAACTTCTCGATGATCGTCTTGATGTAATCGTGCGCATATTGCACGAGACTGTCATCTATCTTCATGATTTACCTTAGCATCCTAAACGAATTTATTGTTTCCGACGCAAATCTCGAGTATGAATGCCCGAGACTTGACTTTTTCAGCCATCGATGGCATCCCGGCCGAGCTACCATTCAATCCAATCGTGATGCACCTCGCCGCCACCATGATTGACGGTGGCGTCGATTTCTCACGGGTCTACAGTGAAAAGCCTGAGGTCATGGTGGACGGCCAGATCAAATGCGCGAAGTTTTTCGGCATCCACCACGTGCACGCGATGAGCGATGCATTTCGCGAAGCGAGCGCGTGGGGCGTCAAGGTGTATCTGGACGGCCACACGCCGGTCGCTGCCGATAATGGCAGCTTGAAATGGCAAGATTTCGACAGCGTGGAAACGCCGAATTTGCTTGAGTCACCGCGAATCGTACAACGCATAGAAGCAATTAAGCTCTTCCGGAAAAAGGCTAACGACCAAGCCATCGTCGGTTGGATCGAGGCACCCTTCGCCGAGCTCTGCAGCATATTCAGCATGATCGACGTGGTCAAGATATGCGGCCGCAAGGACTGGCTCGAAGTGTATAAGCGATTGCTCCGACGGATTCTCCCAGTCCAGCTTGAATTTGCCAAGCTGCAGATAGAGGCGGGAGCCGACATCATCGGTGCCGGCGATTCCGCCATCTCGCAGATCGGTCCCCGGAGGTACAAGGCCGCGACACTCGACGAAACTCGCCAGATATTCACCACGATTAGAAAGCAAGTGCCCGTGATCTACCATTGCTGCGGTGACAATTCCGTGGTTGACAAGGATGGCAATGACATGCTCCAGCTGATCGCGAGCACGGGCGCGTCGATCATCGACATCGACACGCAAGTTGACATTGCCAACGCGAAGAAAAAGGTCGGGGACAAAGTGTGCATCCGTGGTAACACGAACACGACCCTTCTTGGCGACAGGGATGCCAAGATAGAGGACGTGGTGAAGGCCACCACGAAGAACATCGTCGATGGCATGCCCGGCGGGCGATACATGTACGCGGCGGGCTGCGAGTGGCCGTGGGCGCCCCGGGACATGGCGGTCCGCAACATGGCCGCGGCGAAGGCACTCGTCGAGAAACTCGGCAAGTATTAGGCACCAGCTGTCATGCAAGAATACCAGGTCATCGTGAAAGGTTCATTTCACGATATCTCAATATGTCTAGAGCTATGCACGAAGTCCCTATTGCGGACCTTTTCAGTCGTGCATCAAGGTTCGTGGCATACCTTTTTAACTTTCACGCCTTACAACGCAACCATGAACGAAGATGAGAAGAAGGAGCCATCAATTCCACCTAGCGGTGGCAAGCAGATCATCCGCAAGGGCTGGCCGGTGGTCGCAAATCATTTCTTAGGAACGTTCACGTGGAATGCATTATGGTTATCCATAAACGTGCTTGTCATATCCCAGATTCTCTGGCCAGGGGATGATTTCCACGCGCAGGATATCGCTTTCGTGTCAGGAATCTCGGGGGTCTTCGTGGCCACTAGCTCGCTTGTTTGGGGTGTCCTGGTCGATAGACTCAGCCGGGTAAAGCTGATGTCCATCCAGACCACCCTAGACGGCGCCATGTTCGCCCTCTACGGTTTCATGCCAGAAGGATTGCGTGAGATATCGTTCGCGTTTTTCTTGATCGCCACGATATGCACGAACGTTATCGCGGGAGGTGGAGGGCCAAATTGCAATTCATATGCCGATGATGCCATCGAGGAGCACGAGCGCTCGCAATTCTTCGGCATACTCAATGCCATCCAGCAGCTTTGTTACGTGCTCGGTTTACTCCTCGTGTCCTTGATATACGCGAATTATTGGCGCTTTTATTTCTGGATCGTCGGCGGATGCCTCGTGATGGCGGGATTATCCATCGGATTTAAAGCCAAGGAGCCGAAGCGCGGTGCGATGAAGCGCGAGCTCAGGAGCGTCTTGAAAATCGATAGCGTGGAATACAAGTACGGCCTCAACAAGGAAACTATGCGGTCCACGATCATTGCGCCGACGAACCTGCTCGTCTTCGTCGAGGGAATCTTCACGCAGATGATCTTTGCTGTCCCGGGCTTTCTAATATTTCCATTCTTGCAATCGGCGCCCTATCATCTATCGGCGTTTAATTTCGCGTTGTCGATGGTGCTGTTCGGTATGCCAGGTGCCATGATAGGGAACTTGTTCTTATCAAAAAAAGCAGACGCCCTCGGGAAGAGGAACGTAAAGAACCGGGTATACATGATCGTCGGATCGCTCTACGTTTCATTTGGTTCTTGGATAGGGATCATGCTCATACCATTTCCGATAATGACGATCGAGCAAGGAAATAACTTGGGATTCATCATGAGTCAAGGCCAGTATTGGCTTTTAGTATCATTGCTTTTCTTATCGAATATGGTATCGTGCTTGTACCAGCTCAACCAGCGACCGTTGATACAGAAGATAAACTTGCCGGAGGCTCAAGGTGCCATGACATCCGCAAATGGTTTTCTGGAGATGATCGGAAACGGCGTTGGCATCATAATCTCCGGTGCGATCGTGAACCTCTTCAACAACAACTACCGGACCACCGTCGTAATCCTCATGCTCTTTGGCGTGTGCGGCACGATACTCTGGCTGCTGTCGCTGAAATGGCTGGAGAAAGACCTGGAAAGGATCTCGAAGATACTCTCGATACGGGCTGAAGAGCTCAAGAAAGAACATTCTGATGGTCACGGGAAGGTAGATTAGAAGGTTTTGCCAATGAGCGACATTCATAAATTTCCATTCAGAAATCCCGAGTTACCCCTTGAAGAGCGGCTTTCAAACCTTGTTGGCTTGCTCACGACCGAGGAAAAGATCAAGTTCTTGTACCACGAATCGGATGACGTGCCGCGCTTGGGCATCAAGCATTACAACCACGGGAACGAAGCCTTGCACGGCGTCGTGCGCCCTGGCAAGGCGACCGTCTTTCCTATGGCCATCGCTTTCGCCGCGACGTGGAACCCGGAATTAATTTTCGATGTCGCCACGGCCATCTCCGACGAGGCGCGCGCCAAGTATTACAAGGATTCCTTGGAATCGGGGCCGACGGGCTTGCTCACCTTCTGGAGCCCGACCGTGAACATGGCCCGGGACCCGCGCTGGGGCCGCACGGCCGAGACCTACGGCGAGGACCCGTGGCTCACCTCCCGCATCGGCATCCAATTCGTCCGTGGACTGCAGGGCAACGATCCGAAGTATCTGAAAGTCGTGTCGACGCCCAAGCACTTTGCGGGCAACAACGAGGAGCATAACCGCCACAATTGCAACCCGAACATCACGATGCGTGATGCACGCGAGTACTTCTTGCCTCAATTCAAGGCATTGATCGTCGAAGGGAAGGCACAGAGCATCATGGGCGCGTACAACGCCATCTTCGGCACGTCGTGCTGCCAAAACAAGCAGCTGCTCACGGATATCCTGCGAAACGAGTGGGGATTCAAGGGTTATGTGGTTACTGACTGCGGTGCCGTCGGTGACGCGATGCCGTTCCTCCACAACCATGTCCGGACGTTCCCCGCTGCAGTTGCCATGACGATCAACGCGGGCGTCGACCTGGAATGTGGCCCGTTCTTTAAACGGTACCTTATGACCGCGATCAAGAAGGGTTTAGTCACCGAGGAAACGCTGACGAGGGCGGTCACGAATGTCCTCCGGGGCCGGTTCAAGCTCGGGTTGTTCGACCCGGTGGAACGCTGCCCGTATAGCAGCATCCCGTACAGCGTGGTCGGGTGCGAGAAGCATTCGAACCTCGCGCTGCGCGTGGCACACGAGTCCATCATCTTGCTTAAGAACAAGCGCCAAGATGGATCTCCAATCTTGCCGCTCGACAAGGCAGGAAGCAAGCGCATCGTCGTCGTAGGGCCCAACGCTGACGTGTGCCAATTCGGGGACTACAGCGGGACGCCGGTCAACAAGCCGGTCAGCCCGGTCGCCGGCATCATCAAGAAGTTCGGGGAATCGCGGGTCGACCACGTGCAGTGGAACCCACCGAGGAAGAAGCAGCGATTCCAGGCGATTCCCGCCCGGAACTTGAAGCCAACCGCCGAATGCAAGAAGCACGAGGGGCTCAAGCGCGAGTTCTACCCGAGCTTCGATTTCCAGGGGAATGGCATCACCGGGGTCGACGCCCAGATCAATTTTGACTGGGGTCCACGGGTGAACGACCCCTCGATCTCGAACGCGTTCAAGATGAGCGGCATCGAGACCGACATCGGCACGTCCAAGGAGAGCCTCAACCACTTCTCGTTGCGGTGGACCGGGTTCATCTGTCCCGACGTTGCTGGCGAATACGAGATTCGCCTGGAATCGGGAGGTATCGGAAAGGATAGCACGGCTACCATGCGGTTCCAAGGCAATGACGTTGGCACCGGCATCAAGACTACCCTGGAATGCAGCAAGGCATACGAGATCTGTGTCGAATTCCCGCGGCTCGAAGCGGCCGTGCCGAACAAACCGGGAGAACCTGGCAAGAAGGGTAGAAAAAAACCAGGCATGGTCAAGCAATTCCTCAGGACATTAGCCAGACACTGGCGGAGACAGCACCAGCTCGCTGGCATGCCATCGAACGTCTCGTTACAATGGCGAATGCCAGCTAGTGCTGGTGATCCGGCCTTCCCGAGGGAAGTCGCCGCGGCCAAGCAAGCCGACATCGTGATCGCGTGCCTGGGACTTGGCTTGGGTTATGAACGCGAGGGCCATGATAAGAACAGCCTGGAACTCCCACCCGAGCAAGACGCGCTGATGCGGCGGCTCGCGGCCGTGAATCCCAACACCATCGCGGTGTTGATTACCGGCAGCCCCGTCAGCTTCCCGTGGATCGACGAGCACATTCCGGGCATCTTGCTGGCGTGGTACCCGGGCGAGCGCGGCGGTGACGCGATAGGCGATATCTTGTCCGGCGATGTGAACCCGAGCGGCCGGTTGCCCATCACCTTCTACCGCAGCACCGACCAGCTGCCGCCGTTCGACGAGTACGACCTCACGAAAGGAAAAACGTATTGGTATTTTGCAGGGGAACCGCTGTACCCGTTCGGCTTCGGGCTGAGTTTCACGGCCTTCGCTTACAAGGCCATAAAAACTTCTCCGGCCCGGGTAACGCCAGGTGATGTCATCAAGGCAACCGTTCACATCGCAAACGAGGGGGATCGTGCCGGCGACGAGGTCGTTCAGCTCTACGTGCGATATGTCAAGGCAACTGGTGCCGCACGGGCGAACGAGCCGCTGCCCCGGCTGCAGCTCAAGGCCTTCAAGCGGGTTCATTTGCAGTCCGGGACGGCCAATGACGTTGAATTGGAAGTACCCGTGCAAAACTTGGCATTATATAACTCCGCGACCGGCAAGAACGTCGTGCTCGGTGGCACAATCGAGCTCATTGTTGGGCCATCGTCGCGTGACGTGAAGCTTGTCAAGGCCATCGACGTCGAGATCGTATGATGGGATTTCGTCATAATTTTTTTTATTCCGACGATGGCGGACAACGCTTTATAATGGGATGCGTGTAGATGCATCCATGAAGGAGTCGGTTAAGCAATTTTTTCCGTTCATCGTGGCAGTGTGCGGGCAATCGTTCTTGTTTGTACTCTTGCTCTTCACCCGGCCTAACGAGTTCGTGGCCGAGATAGATTCCGGGATCATCTGGTTGCGGACAATCTCGCTCATCGCTGGCTGCGTCATGCTATCCTTCATCCTTGTCAAGTTCAGTTTCAAGTACCACCGGAACCCGAGCATGGTCCGGTTGAATGTCTTACTTGCATTGATATCATACATGATCGCCACGGTCGCTTACTTGATTTCCACGAGTTTTCAATTCCCATCATTAACACCCGAACGGATGGTGGACCGGGTGTTCACGGACACGACCAACATATTTATGATGGTGGGCACGGTCCTGTTTCTCATCCTCGGCATCACGTTCTTCCTTGCGCCATCCAACGAGCGGTCGATCCGCATATTCAAGCACGTGTTAAACATCTTCATCGTCGTGATATACGTGATCTTCATCACGAGCAAAACCTTGCGCATATTGAACGTGGCAACGGACACGGCGGATACCTTAGATTCACTGAGCGAGATACTCCTCTATTGCCTCGGCGGATTTGGCATCGTGATGCTCCTCGTGATCGCGGTGCGGGCGCTGGTCATCTCCAAGAAGACCACGGACGAGAAATACAAGCATGGCTTGAAGGCGCTGGGACTCTCGTACCTTTTCTTGTTTGCCGCGGTCCTCACGCTGCTGTTGAACATCCTCGTGTTCGATACCAAGGAGCTCATCATCGCCACGATCGTGCTGCTCGGCATCGGGTTTTATTTCGTCTACGGGGGATTCGTGAAGCCAACGACAGTGAACGCGTGAACCAGGCGATGCCTCGTAACTCCTTGCTCAACATGCACCTTTTTTCACCCGCCCATCCTATGTCCGGTCAGTATCGTGAAAAGGTGATCCGTCATGAGCGAAAAGAAAGAACCAGCACCAAGCCCTGAAAAGAAGAAAAAAGTTGACCCCTTGCAATTCATGGGCCAATGCGGCACCCGGCCGAGCAAGGATGGCGAAAAAACAGGAAAAAAATGAAAGAATCCGCTATTTTTACTTCTTTTTCTTGCCCGCGGCTGGTTTTGCCGCCGGTTTCTCGGCAGCCTTCGCAGCAGGTTTCGGGGCGGCTGGTTTCTCGGCAGCCTTCGCAACAGGTTTCGGGGCGGCTGGTTTCTCGGCAGCCTTCGCAACAGGTTTCGGGGCGGCCGTCTCTTCCCCGGCACCATCGCCCGCCTTGAGAACACGCTCGAATTCGATGTTGACCGAGAACTGCGGCACGTTGATCTCGATCTTCACGTTCTCGCCGACCTTGACATCGGTGACCGGAACGAAGAATTTGGCTTCGACATTCACCGGCACGACGCCAGCATCGCGGATGTTCGCGAGCGTGTACTTGTTGCCTTCCCACGAGACCTCGATCTTGTTCATCAAATCCCGGGAGAGTGCTTGCCCGTTGACCTTGATTTCCAGCAAGTCCACGATGTCGCCCGGTGCTTGCCCGACAGGGATCGTCGTGACCATGTTGATGAGCTTGAGTTCCACGCCGCCCTTGACCTTTTTCAGGGCATCTTCGGGAACCATTCGCTTGAGGATATATTTGGGTACGTATGACATAATTGCTTCACTTTGGTTGGTTGTTATTTTCACGTTTGGTTCACGAGCAGCCTGGCCCTTCACCCGTTCGGCCGAGCTTGCCCGATTCACGTGCATCTCGCATCCCGCCATAGTTGTAATATAGTAGGGATATGCAAGATGTCGATGCTTGGTCTTATAAAACCATTAGTGGTGTTTTTCCACATTTTAATAAGCGAAACGTGAAGTAAGCTCATGGTTGATGGTGTAGCAGCATCGAAAAGTGCAGACGGATCACGGCTCAAGGGCTGGGTCAAGCAGATTGGCGCCAAGCTTTCCAAGGGAAAGGAAGTCCGGCTCGAAGCAAAGTCGAAGGAAGAAGAACTTTGGAATACCGTGGGGTACCACCGCATCACGGGCGGGTTTTTCTATTCTTATATTCTCATGATCGGCGGGGCCATCATCGGGCTCCTTACGCTGTCCTGGTTATTGCCGTTATTTCTACCGTACCCGGAAATCAATGGCTATAGAGGTATCGTTCAAGGGACCATTCTCGGCCTCTGGTTTGGCATGTTCGATTTCAACCTCGGCGGTGGGGGTGGGTTTTCCGATGGTGTATCTCGATTCATCGGGCAATACTCCGACACGAATCCCCGGCGTGCGGTCAAATACATCCAATTTTACATTTGGTGGCAGATGTGGACCGGACTTGTCCAGATCACGCTATTCATTTTTCTTGCCTTCTTTTATTTTGTTCATACGGGATTTGCTTATCTGTCATGGTTTATCATCGCCGTGACGTTAGAACAATATCCGGGCATGCTCATGATCATGGAGTCTTCGCTCCACGCCTTCCAACGCGGCGACAAGACCGCCTGGCTCTCGTGGTTGCAAGACACGTTTTTCCAGGTGACCGTGAACATCGTGTTCTTGATCATCGGCAAATGGTGGGGTTCGACGCATCCCGAGGTGGGCGAGCTCATGGGCATCACGTTCTTCTACATCTTGAGCCAGTTCATGGATGACTGGATCAACTTGGCGGTGGGCGGCAAGATGTTCGCTTCTGTTTTGAAGCCATACGGGATCCGTATGCGCGACGTGTTTGGCATCAATTTCGACAAGTCAGTCATCAAGGACTGCTTGAAATACACGGGCAAGCAATGGATTGCAGGACAGATATGGGGCGTCTTCAGTTATTTCATTGGCATTTACATCGCCTTGAAATTCCCGTCCATGGCGACGTGGTCGGGCTTGATGACCATCGCCAACGCGTTCGGCAACCTCGCCCGCTTACAAGGGCCAATGATGGGCAGCGCCGTTCCGGCCTTCAGCGAATCGTTCAACAACGGCAAGAAAGAGCTGTGCAGGTATTTCATCCACGACTCGCTGAAATACTTCATGTTTATAACTATATTCATGGCCGTATCGCTGGTCGTGCTCGCAAGCCGGCTGCTCGAGTTCGTTATCGTCGCATTCCCCGAACTAAAATATTACACGTCCGCGTCCGTGCTCATCCCCACCGTGATCCTCGTGGAATCCTTGAGCCCGCTCACGGGGCTTCCCGACAAGATCTTCAACGCGTGCCACCGACCGCTCACGCCCATCATTCTCGGGTGGATCTTGACACCGCTCGGTTACGTGTTGAATTTCCTCTTCTTGTACTGGGCCGTGGACGTGAATGTTTTGCCCACGTGGACGCTCATGCTCTACCCCGGGTTCATCCTCAACATCGTCCGAACCATCATCGCGTTTGCTTGGATGCAGAAAAAATTGATCCGGATCGATTACAAGAAGATCGCCTTCCAGGTGTTCGTCGCGCCCGTGCTCGCGGCGGTCGCGTACTTTGCCGTGCTCTGGCTTTTCTCATACACTGCCTGGCCCGCGCTGAACGCCCTTTTCAGCGCCATCATCTCGGCAGTCAAGGACCCGGCAGCGGGAGCCCAGTACGGCGTGCTTGGTGGTTCGCTGGTCGTGATCTTCCTCGTCTTGTTCGTGTTCCCCTACGCCATGTACGGCCCATTCTCGGGGCTCTTCGGCGGGTGGGACGATTTCACGCTCGAGGAGTTCAAGAAGTGTGCCTTGATATCCGGGCCGAGCAAAGGCATCACCATACTCGTCTACAAATCTTTTGCCTTCTTCTCCAAGCTCAGCCCCTGGTTCAACAAGCACCCCATGAACGATTATACAATCGTGCAGCGCGAAGCAGAAGAATTGATAGCAGAAGGAAAGGCGAATAAAATCCTTACCATTGGAAAGAAGAAATAAAGGAGGGTTATATTACGAACGAAATCAAGTTTTTCCTCATTACCTTCATCATTATGGTTGGACAAACCACGTTGCTCTCGCTTATGGTGATCTTACATCCAGCAGGTTTGATTGGTTGGTCGTTCGATCCTGCTATCGAATGGCTCAGAGCCATCGTGCTCGTAGCGGGATGCTGCATCCTCGCGTTCATTCTCGTGAAATTCGCGGCAAAATACCGGAAAAATCCGACGCGTGCACGCATGAACGTCTTGCTCGGGCTTATATCGTTTCTGGTGTCAACATCGGCCTACCTGTTAAGAACCATCACGGTCCGGGGGCTGGATCCCGGTGCCGGCATAATAGATGATTTCTTGCTCGATATTTCGCGGGTGTTTTTATTCATCGCGACGTACCTGTTCGTATTGTTCGGGATCATGTTCTTGCTCGCACCAACAAACGAAACAACGGCGAGCAACTTCAAGAAAGGCATCGAACTCACGTTTTTCATCATTTATTCCATCCATTTCATCACGAAATCAAGTGAGCTGTTTGGTGCCACGGGGGAAATCATAACGCAACTGGACAAAGTTATCAGCTATGTTTTTCCAGTTTTTGGCTTGTTCTGCATCGTTATGATCATCGTCATCGCGGTCCGTGCTCGTCGCCTCGCATCCCACACAACGGATTCCACGTAT
>Ga0315277_10012058_pt1 | contig 10853 bp, 9 predicted proteins | sample YL17G05_15_MG_FD_203695 | JGI IMG/M metagenome (GOLD analysis project Ga0315277, IMG submission 203695) | Sediment microbial communities from Yellowstone Lake, YNP, Wyoming, USA - YL17G05_15 | ecosystem: Environmental > Aquatic > Freshwater > Lake > Sediment | place: USA: Wyoming | collected... | reverse complement strand
CATCCTGGTTCATTGCCCGTTTTTCGATAAGGTGAATTGTGTATGAACCATTACCGCTGGCATTAATATATGCCCATACTTCCATCCCATTTTTAACCACTTTCAATACAACATTTTCCCCCGCATTCTGATATTCATAGATGAGCTTTCCACCGATTTTTTTTACGGCATTGGTATAATTCCGGACTGTTTGCAGTGGACTTGGGGCCTGAACATTATTATTAAGGTCATAGTAAATAAAAAGATGGTGCCCTTCAACAACCTGAGTTTTCTGGTCACTGATCCTGAATTCATATTTGTCGAACTGTAAATCATCATACCTGTAAATATGATAACCGGGCATCCTTGTAAACAAGGCAGGATCTTTGCTGCCTTCCGCATCTTCCTGAGCGTATAATGGCGCAATGCCAGCGAGCAGAACTAATAATGAGCCAATTAATTTTTGAATAATTATGGTTTTAATTTATCACGGTCTGTTTTTGCCGGTAATGTTTTTTGGGAATATCTCCGGACTAATCAACATAAAATTAAAAAAATTTAATAAACAGACAAAAATTAAAGAAAAATTTTGAAAACTCCCGATCAAATTGCTGCACTCACAGAGTCTTAAAAGGGTTTTATGGACAGCCCATATCAATTTTTTCTTAATTGCATGATCTTCTCCAAATGGGTTATAATGACTTATTGGAGAAGCCAGATGCCCTGATCATGGTTGGCCGGATCATATTGATCACTCAAAGCCGGAGTTAAGTGCTTGTTGTTAAGTTATTTATGTTAATTATAATCTAACCGGCCAAATGTGGTCAAAACGTCCGGCTTTTGCACATAGCCACGATTGCCGATTGTATTTATTTTTTTGTCATTGTATATATTCCATATCCAAATATATCTTCATTTCTCTTAAAAAATTTATTCATCGTATTCATTCTTGTCCTTACTTTCGAATCAGTCAAATATTTTCTAATCACTCGAATTGAATTTGATACTCCTTCGTCCTTAATCATCCCGGGAAACCCGCTAAAATGCATCGGGTAAATAATTGTCTGCAAACCAGATGCGCCTGACTGTACAAATAATTTGTTCCAATCATCTGAAATCCTGACGTTAAGCATGCAATATGCACAAATAACATTTGAAACCTGCTGCATAAACTGTTCAGACGGATTTTTCCTCCATGTCAATTCAATCCAGCCTGCTAATCCAGTTGGTTTTAATACTCTAAGTGCTTCTCTTATCACTGATTCTTTATCGTCAATAAGCACAAGCATTGCCTGAGCAATGGAAACATCAAACTCGTTATCAATGAATGGCAACCTGGTGGCATCTGCCACCTGAAAGTCAGTCAAACTATCAATTTTGTTTTTAATTGCCAAAGCTTTTGCTTCTTCAATTAAATCAGGACTAATGTCAATTCCTACAACCTTACAGCCAAATCTTTTTGCTATCAGTATTGATGTAGTCCCTTTTCCACAAGCAATATCGAGAACTTTCTTGCTTTTATCAAGCTTGCTTAATTCAAGCAATTTGTTTGTTGAAATAAATCCACCAGGATGTAGTACAGATAATCCGACATATTTTGCCATGAAGTCAAAAATGTCACACTTTTCTATTGAGTTGTCCTTACATTCGCAATTTGTACTTGTCATTATTTTCGTTTTTTTTGATGTTTCCATGGCAGGTCCAAAAATGAAGCTTAATCCATTTATTTTAATAATATAAATACACTTATCTATTGCAAACAGGTAAAAAAGCACTCATGGACTTTTCTTTTTTTGTAACCAAAGTTACATTTTGTTTAAAATGAAGTCAATTTTATTTATTCCAAATAGAAATCCCTCTATCCAGGTATCTGAGATTTTGGAAGGATGTTAAAGAGGGCAACCCGAACGACTATTTACCAGACACCTGATATTAATCGATATTTTACTTTTTCAGCATATTCCTTATAGCCTTCAAGCTTATTTTTCAGCGTATTATCCTCAAATGATGTACGGATTATGAATAGAATAGCTGTCACAATTGCTGGTATTAATGCCAAGATAGATCCAAGAATTATGGGGGTTGATAAAAGATAAATGATTATCCCAAGATATCCTGGATGACGTATATAACGATAAGGCCCACCACTTGAGACTGTATGACCTCTATCATATTGAATACGAACTGATGTTGAAAAGTAGGTATTTGCTATCATAGCCCAGCTTACAATAGCATTGCCTGATATAAAAGTAATTAAACCGGTGATATGAATCCACAAAGCCAATTCAGGAGACCATCTAAAACGGGTATCCAATCCGGATATTAAATAAAGTGTCAACCAGGGGATTATAATTATTCCAGTAATGAGCTTATCCCATTTTTCAACATTTTCTTTCTTTCGGCCTCGTTCAGAAATTAATTCAGGCGGGAAAATAAATGCGTTTATGATTATGACCAACAATGACGCCAGAATATATATCCATGCATAAATCCATTTAATTCTCCCGGCAGACACAAGCAGAATTATTGCAGTTATAATTATTGACATCGACACCTGTATGAGCCGTCGCAATATGTTTTTTTCAGTATCCAGCTTAACATTATCTTGTTCCTTTTGATCTGTCATCTCTTGATACCTCCCTGATTTGGTTTTATATCACATGAATTATCATCTAACTTAATAGTGTTTTATACACAGTCTTTATGGCTTATTCATTAAAGGTAGGAATAAAATTTTATATCCCCTTTCTTAAAAGGCTTAATGAGAATTAGAGCATAAAAAATTCCCTTGAGGATGTCATGAATGTATCTGATTACGTGCATATCACAAAATCCGTCATCAATTCTGTCAACAAGAAATTTAAAAACCCCTGTAAATCATTGATCTACAGGGGTCTGCGGTTTAAGGTTGTGGTGCCCCCAGCCCCACAAAAGAATTTATGCAGTTTGTTGGTTGACCTATTAGAAGACCGTCGATTTTAAATTCTATACTCCTGCCACAGATATAAATTGCACTTTGAGAGAAATAATTTTTTGTAAACCAGGCTGACTTCCATTTAACTTAGAACAAAATTTACTAACTTAACTATCTATTACAATCGAGTAATTGTTTGAGTCAATTTCCCGATTTATAAATAGCAAATTAATTATTTTAAATTTAAAATATGATTTTAAAAAGGCATATCGAAGAGCGGGCCGGAAAGAAATTTGACCTGATAATTATCGGCGGAGGCATCACAGGAGCTGCTGTGGCGTACATTGCATCTGCCCGGGGACTTTCGGTTGCTTTATTTGAAAAGGAGGATTATGGAGGAGCTACTTCTGCAGCCACATCAAAACTTATTCACGGCGGACTAAGGTACCTGGCAAATATGGAGATAAGGCTTGTACGTGAATCACTCCGTGAACGGAGGATCCTGGGCAACATTGCCCCTAATTTTGTTTACCCGCTGCCGTTTGTGCTTCCTAATTACAAAAAATGGAAAGGGAATATATGGAAAATGCTTGCAGGTATGTATCTGTACGACTTTCTGTCATACGATAAGAAAGATACCTGGGACAAGAGCAAAAGGCTTCAGAACCACAAACTGATTTCACATTCAAAAACTATCAGACTGGAGCCCAACCTTAAAAGGGAGAATCTTCGGAATTCCTTCTATTTTTTCGATTACCAGAGTATTTTTCCAGAGAGACTTACCCTTGCATTTATTAAATCGGCAGCTGAATACGGCGCTAAAGTTTCTAACTACTCACCCGTTGAAGCTTTTAAATACGATACTAAAAACAGAATCAGAGGTGTTGAAGTCAAAGATCTTTTTTCGGGTGAAACGAAAAATGTTTATGCAGATTTAATTATTAATTGTGGCGGAACCTGGGCAGATAAGATTCTTAACATGGCAACAAAAAAAGATTTTCAAGCTCATAAAATTAAACGCTCAGAGGGTATTCACATAATCACAAACAAAATTGCCGGTAACCATGTTGTGTCTCTTCAGAGAGAAGACGGAGGACACATGATGATCATGCCCTGGCGTGATCATTCACTTATCGGGACCACCGATAAGGAATATGACGGAGACCCCGATGAATATTGCGTTTCAAGAGAAAGTATAAATGATGTTATACAGGCAGTAAATGACAATTTCGGGAAAAAAATATCTTTTGCAGACATAAGGCATGCTTACGGCGGACTGCGGCCTCTGGTGGATGACCAGACCAAAGGCTCTTACCAGACATCAAGAAAGTATGAAGTTTATGATGACGCAGCTGATGGAATAGAAGGAATGATAACTGTTGAAGGAGGAAAATTCACCACAAGCAGGAGTCTCGCCAGGGAGGTATTAAACATGGTCTCCAGGAAACTTAATAAGACTCTTTCAGATCCTGTTTCTGACAATCTTTATCTTTCTGGTTGTGAGATAAGGGATATGAGACAGTTTATGATCAGGCAACACCTTAATTATACCGATTTCAGCAAACAAACAATTGAATATATCAGCAGAAACTACGGCACCGACAGTAAGGTTATATTTCAGATTGCAAGGGATAATCCACGGTATGCTGAAGTCGTCAGTCATGACGGTGAAATTCTGGCGGAAATTGTATATGCAATAAAATATGAAAGCGCTAAGACCCTGAGAGATATTATGTTAAGAAGAACAGGAACAGGAACTTTGGGAAATCCAGGCAAAGATATTATTGGTAAAATAACAGCCGTGGCAGCTGAAATGCTGAATTGGGATAGCAAGAGAATTGAAAAAGAAACTGGCTCAATGATGAAAGTATATAAATTATTTTAACGGATGCCTTTTTTGTTGAAAGCTTATCTGATTGCGGTTCTGTAACTTTCTTGACAGCTAAATACAATAAAAAATGGATTATACATACCGCCAAATTCTGAAATGGGGAGATAAAAGAGAAGAGAAAGTTGACCCTCTTATGATTAAAGTTATCAGGGAGAAATTTGATCTGAAAGATTCTGATTTTGAGACGAAATACCTCTCCGGGTCACAACCTGTAAAACTTGAAAAACTTACTTCACTAAAACCGCAGCAACTGGATTTTTTTAAGAGTATAGCCGGTAATGAAAATGTACAGTCAGATGATTTCTCCCGTGCAAAATTTTCTTGCGGAAAATTCTATGCCGAACTGCTTGATATGAGATTGAACCTGGTACCAAATCCGCCGGATGCTGTTTTTTCACCAAAAAACCATGATGAACTTGTAAAAATTGTTGAATACTGTAGCCAGGAAAGAATTCCGATAATTCCGGTCGGCGGGCAATCATCTGTTACAGGGGCATTGCAGGCTCCGCTTGGAGGAATAGCACTGGATCTGACAAAGCATCTTAATAAAATTGAAAGAATAAACACTGCGAACAAAACAGTGACGGTTCAGTCCGGGATTTGCGGTCCGGCACTTGAAGACGAACTGAACAGACACGGATTCACATGCGGTCATTTTCCTCAATCCTTTGAGTATTCAACAGTAGGCGGATGGATCGCAGCGAAGGGTGCAGGACAGGCTTCCACCGGCTACGGAAAGATTGAAGATATGGTTGTCGCCCTGAAAGTTGTCACTCCTGCCGGTGTCATTGAAACAAAAGAGTTTCCACGAACAGCCCAGGGATGGGATATCTTCAGGCTTTTTATCGGCTCTGAGGGTACTTTAGGAATAATTACTGAAGCCACTCTTAATATTCATAATTACAGACCTCAAAACACCAGTTACGCATCTTTCATTTTTAAATCTTTTGAACAGGCTGTTGCAGCAATGCAAAAAATTATTCAGAGCGAGTACGGCAAGCCACATTTATTCAGGATTTCTGATCCTGATGAAACGGATATTGCATTCAAAACCAAAGGATTCGACAACAGTTTCTCTGACAAGCTGTTAAAAGGGCTTGGCTTTTTACCTGGCAAGAGATCTCTTATGTTTGTTGCTGTTGAAGGTGATAAAGACTACACAAAATTCGTGCTGAACAAAATTAAGAGAACAGCAAGAAAAGGGAAAGCAATGTATATAGGTAAAAGTCCAGTAAAAAAATGGCTTGATCAGAGATATTCGAGTGCATACATGCGTGACCCGCTGATGGATCTGGGTATTATGTCAGATACTTTGGAAACAGCGGTAACCTGGGAAAACCTTCTGAAAGTTTGGTATGCTGCGCATACCTATGTGAACCAACGCCCGAAAACTGTTTTAATGATACATATTTCTCATGTTTATGAAAGCGGGGCAAATCTTTATTTCACATTCCTTAGCCCGATGGAAAAAGGAAATGAGAAAAATGACTTTGCAGCTTTTCACAAAGGGCTGGTCGATACTATACAGGAAAACGGAGGTTCTCTCTCTCATCATCATGGAGTGGGAAGAGTTCTTGCTCCCTGGATGGAAGGACATCTGGGAAAAACATCCATGGAGGTTCTTGGTGCAGTAAAGAAACATTTTGATCCGAATAATATTATGAATCCCGGCGGTACACTCGGGCTGTAATAAAAAACAGATGAATTCCTCAGATGAGCTAATACTGGCAATTGACTGTGGGACGCAGTCTGTCAGAGCGGTTTTAATAGATCTTTCCGGAAATGTACTCCAGATTGCTAAAACCGGAATTGAACCTTACTTCTCAGTAAATCCAGGTCTGGCTGAACAATACCCGGAATACTTCAGAGATAAGATGTTTGAAACATCGAAAAAACTCTTTAGTGAAACAAAATTTGTGAAAGAGAGAATAAAAGCCGTTACCATTACAACGCAGAGATCTACTTTAGTTAATCTTGACAAAAACGGCAATTCACTCCGACCGGCGATTTCCTGGCTGGATCAGAGACAGACCGCACCGGGAAAATATCCGGGGAAACTGATGCAGCTGGCTTTACGAGTTGTAGGCATGCGGGAGGCTGTTATTTACGCAGTTAAAAACGGCGAATGTAACTGGCTGATGCAAAATACGCCGGATATCTGGGAAAAAACCGACAAATTCTTATTCCTGTCGGGATACCTGACCTACGTACTGACAGGTGAGTTTACTGATTCGGTCGGATGTACAGTAGGTTATATACCTTTTAACTACAAAAAACAAGAGTGGGCAGATGAAGGACATATGAACTTTAAGATGTTTCCTGTTGAAAGAGAAAAGCTACCGGGACTGGTAAAACCTTCAGGAACACTCGGATATATCAGTAAAGTAGCCTCGGAAAAGTCCGGAATCCCACAGGGATTACCGCTTATTGCAGCTGCTGCGGATAAGGCATGTGAAGTTTTAGGCTCAGGAGTTGTATCACCCGATGTTGCCTGTCTTAGTTACGGAACCACATCGACGGTACAAACGACACACAGGAAATACTTTGAAGTTATCCCGTTTTTCCCGGCATACCCCAGTGCTATTCCTGATTATTTTAACACTGAAATAATGATTTTCAGAGGTTTCTGGATGATAAACTGGTTCAAAAAGGAGTTTGGCCTGAGAGAAATGCAGATTGCAGAAAAAACCGGCAGAACCCCTGAAGAGCTTTTTGACGATATGATTATGAATATACCTGCAGGCTCAATGGGACTTATCCTTCAGCCTTACTGGTCGCCTGGCTTGAAAATTCCGGGAACTGAAGCTAAAGGTGCAATAATTGGATTCGGAGATGTACATACCCGGGCACATATTTACAGGGCTATTCTTGAAGGACTGGCATTCTCGCTTAAAGAGGGCCTGATCAGAACGGTAAAAAGAACGAACATCCCTGTAAAAAAGATCATTGTTTCAGGCGGGGGTTCGCAAAGCAAACAGGCAATGCAAATAACCGCAGATATTTTTAACATGCCGGCATATAAACCCCATACTTATGAAACCTCTTCTCTGGGAGCTGCCATAAATGCCGCTGTAGGAATGAACTATTATCAGGAATATAATGAGGCGGTTAAGTCAATGACACGTCCCGGTGAACAATATCTTCCTGACAGTAATAATGTGCATATGTATAACCAATTATACGAGAAGGTATATTCAAAAATGTATAAGCGACTTCAACCTCTGTACGACCAGATAAGAAGTATTACTGGCTACCCTCATAAAATATGAAGTTATTTGTCAGAATCACAATGAATACCTGACATGACAGATTATCCGGAAATTCCACAAATCTTCCATCTTAAAATTCATAAATCCCTGTATTGCATTGATTACATGCGTGTTACAAAATTCGTCACCAATTCCGTCAACCTTTTAAATACAAAACCCCGCAGATCATTGATCTTGCTGAATTTGCGTTATCAGGATGGGGTGCCCCGGTATAAGGTTCATTAATTACTCTTTCTCCACATATAGCTGAGTAAGCCATTGGAGGTTCATTTTGGATTTTGAATTTTCAGTCACAACAGTGTAATCGATCCCCTTTTCTGACATAGTAATGGTTACCGTAATATCTATCGGATCTCCCGGTTTATCCTTCAGGAGGATATGCAGATCATCAGGTGCTTTTATCCCCTCCTGACTAAGATATGTTGTGAAGATAGAGCTTGATAATGCCCCGTAAAAACGAAGAAAATTGTCACGACTTAAAAGTGCTTGAGGTGTTGTAGCTGTTACTTTTACTTCAAAATTCTTATCAAAGGTTCCAAGAATTCCAAATTCCTGGATTGAAAACATACCGTTTTCCACTTTGACAATATCCCGCAATAAGATTGCCTTAATGTCTCTCTGTCCGAGTAAAGTGTTGGAAGGGATCAGGATAAGGATAAGTGAACAAAACAAGATTGAAAGTAATGTCCTTTTCATAAGTCAGAAATTTAAATTTTTAAAGGAGATGAACTTTCCTAAAATTAGCAAGTTATTTCCGGATATTTATCTGAATAATAAAAAATAAAAATATCCGGTCAACCCAAATAATTTAATAACAATTGATATAAAAAACAATAATTTTAAAGTATCAGTAGTAAGGCTTATCTGCTCCTTCAATATCGTCCCATCCCATATTTCTCCGGCTTTTTTGGGGATGGGATAATAATTTGTCCGCAAATCAGTCAACATTTTTTGCATGAATTTATTGGATAATTGATTTTCAATGTTTTGCGTTTAAAGGTTCAGGTGTTAGTTGCACTAATTAAATAATTCCGTTCATTCTTATCGTAATCTAAATAACTGTTTTTTAAAAGCATACAGTTTTGCTATTGTCCCAAATTTAATCGTCATAAAATGAAAACTGAAACTAAAACAAACGATATAACTGGTGTTTCTGAAGCAACTCTTACTTATAAAATAAAAGTCAAACCAAAAGATAGAGCAAAAATTCATTCATCAAAAGATCCATATCAGATATTATTTGATTCTTGGAATAAGAATACAATTGAATATATAGAAGCATTTAAACTTCTGCTAATGAACCGGTCTAATGCTGTACTAGGCATTCTATCAGTTTCTAAGGGTGGAATATCTGGAACTGTTACTGATATACGGTTAATTTTTCAAGGCGCACTAAAAACAAATGCATCAGGAATCATAGTATGCCATAATCATCCGTCTGGAAATCTGAACCTTAGTGAATCTGACAAGAAGATCACTCAGAAAATAAGAGAGGCTGGTATGCTTATGGACATTCAGTTGCTGGATCATCTCATAATATTGCCAGTTGAAGGGTATTATAGTTTTGCTGATGAAGGAATTTTGTAGATTGAGATTTTCAAGTGCAAGAAATGTTGTCCCATCCCAGATTTCTCCGGTAAAACTTGGGATGGGACAAATCTGGATTTTAGCGGAAATCGGACAAATTGATAATACCGGTTTAGTGGAAATGTCTATCACCTTCAATTCAGTCAAATCAAAACTAATGAAAGTTGCAATAACATTTTAAATCATCCCATCCATAATAACTTATTCTCCAATAAATTAGACAGATCAGGTAACAAATCTTATTTCTTCCATATTAAGCAACGTCAGGTAATTATATACTAGGATTTTTATATTGTATCAGCCTTTTATTGATTATTTTGTTAGTGACATCTGTTGTGACTGACGGGGCAGTGCTTTAAGTGAAAGATGTAAATATGATCGCAGAAACGAGTATCAATATTGATCATTATTAATTGTTGAATCCGAAATCTTGTTTAACTTAGGTACAGTAAGAAAATAGTTTCTCAGATATAACTAATAGACATACCGTTATCTAACAAGCCTTTGATTTTAAAATGCCGCTCAATTACCTTAATAAAAGAGTTATAAGCAAAGCATCTCGGACTCGATTAAGATTTACTAAAGCAGCTTTCTCGAAATATTTAAATTCTAATAAACCATGAATAAATTAGTAATTATCTGTTTATGCCTTTGCTTACTTGCATGCAAAAAGGAACCAATAAAAATAAAAAGTGGCCAATACGAGGGTACTTTTATTTATGATACATTGCAACTCTGGGAGTCTTTTGGAATAAATAACCAAAATTTTGTTGAATATGCCTCTGGCGGAGTATTCTCTCAGAAGTACCCAACTTATTGTTTGACAAAAGGTACTTACCATATCCAAGATGGAATGATCAGTTTTTCAAATATCGAGATAGCTCAACCTCCTAATGGCAAGGTAAATGACAGCGATCAAGATTTCCTCCTAATGGGCAGTTTCACCATTGACTCTCTGACAGATTCATCAATCTCATTCTGGAGAAATTCAAATCTGGGAAAGCAAAAATATAATCTTAAGATCTTTTATTCTGACAAATAAATCAATTGAATCAAATATTTTTAAACAGCTCTGCTTATAACACGGACAAAGGTAAGTTGTTTGTCATGCTTTTTGCATGACTCTCAGTCACTTACCTGGACCTGTGCTTAAACCGGCACCCGGATACGCGCAGCTGCACACAAAAAACTCATTGTACCATGACAGTTTTCT
>Ga0315277_10012057_pt1 | contig 10853 bp, 6 predicted proteins | sample YL17G05_15_MG_FD_203695 | JGI IMG/M metagenome (GOLD analysis project Ga0315277, IMG submission 203695) | Sediment microbial communities from Yellowstone Lake, YNP, Wyoming, USA - YL17G05_15 | ecosystem: Environmental > Aquatic > Freshwater > Lake > Sediment | place: USA: Wyoming | collected... | reverse complement strand
TTGCTGCGCTGGCTGACGGCCACCGTCGAGTTGTCGACGGGATTGGGAAGCAGCGAGAGGTTGCCGTAACTCTCCTGCTCGAATTCGTAGCCCGCGTCGAGCAGTTGGAACCGTCCCAGGCTCCAGTCCAGGCGTCCGCCGGCAGTGTGGATCTCGCCATCGTAAAACGAGAGGGTGCTGCCGGCGGGTTGATAGCCCGGGCCGGCAGGTCCGTCGCCGAAGCGCCGCCGGCTCTTCAGACCCTGGTAGCTCGCGGTGATCCCCACGGATTTGGCTGGGTGCGCGGTGAGGCGCAGCGCGCCCGAGAAGATGCGGGCCGCGCGCGTGTTGTCCGGATTGTCCGAAGCGGGGATGAAGGTCGCCGCGCCCGCGTCGAGCCGCGGAATGGGAATCCCGGACATATAGCGCCGCAGTTCGGCGAGCGAGAGGGGGATGGCGTCCACGATGCCGCGGGCGGGAAGGGAACCGACAGCCTGCGCGCTGTTCTTCAGCTTCGAAAACGAATCGGCCGTGAAGATCCGGCCGAACAGGCGGACCTTCGGCGAGAACGCATAATCCAGGCGGCCCTGGCCGCTGCTGGTGCGGGCCGGGGAATCCCCATCCACTCCGCTCATCACGTTCAGGTGGGCGGCGCCCAGGCTGTACTGCAATTTCTCCCGTTTCCATGAGCCGGCCACCTCGGCGCGGCCGCGGACCATGTCCAAGGAGCCGCCTTCAAGCAGCACCGAGCCATGCCGCCGGCCGCCGCCCGCGCCGGTGACGACGTTGATCACCCCGCCCATGGCGTTGGTGCCGTACAGGGAAGATCCCGCGCCGCGCAGCACCTCGACGCGATCCACGTTGGTCACGAGCAGGTCTTGCAGCAGGGCGGAGACGTCGGCCCGGGCGGCTGCGGCGTCGCGCAGGCGGAAGCCGTCGATCAGCACCGCCGTGTCCTCGCTGCGGAGGCCGCGCGTCGTGATATAGGTGTAGGAGCCCGGACCGCCCAGCCGCTGGATCCGCAGCCCCGGCACGCCGCCCAGCGCGCCGGAGATCGAAGACTCATCCCGCAGATCGATTGTCTGCGCGTCGATGACGGCCAGCGCCTTGGACAATTCGTCGGTGGTCTGCGGCGTGCCGGATGCGGTCACCACGACCTGCGTCCGAACTCCGGCCACCTCCAACGGCAGGTCGAGCGTGACTTCGGCCCCGCTTCCGATCTCGACCTCCCGCGCGCCGGAACGTGCGAAACCGCGCGCCTCGGCCTCCAGCAGGTAGGTTCCGGGAGCGATGCGCTCGAGCCGGTACTGGCCTCTGCCGTCCGCGGTGGCGCCCAGCCTGGTGGTGTTGTCTCGCGCAGCCAGCGTCACGCGGGCCGCCGGGATCCCGGCCTGCTGGGGATCCCGGACCGTCCCGGCGACGGAACTGGCGGATTGGCTGGCGGCGAATCGCGCCGCCAGGAGGAAGAAACAAATAGACGGAAGTGTGATTCGGGTGCTCATCCCATTTCCTCGGATCGGGCCGGCTTGATTGGCAGGGGAATGCCGGCGACGGTAAGAAACACGCGGTTCGCGGCGGCGGCCGCCCGCTGGTTCACCAGTCCCTGGAGATCCCGGAAAAGGCGGCCGACGGGGTGCTCCGGCACGATGCCGCTGCCCACTTCGTTCGAGATCAGAATGACCTGGCGCTGGGCGGACGCCGCGGCAAGTGTGTCGATCTCGGCAAGCGCGGCGTCCTCGATTTCCGCGGCCGGGCGATCCCGGCGCTCCCAGCAGAGGTTGCTCAGCCAGACCGTGAGGCAATCGACGAGGATGTAGTCGGCATCCGGGGACGCGCGCAGAACGGCGTCCGCCGGCGCCAGCGGTTCTTCGATCGTTTTCCAGTCCGGGGGGCGGTCGCCGCGGTGGCGCTCAACCCGCGCGCGCATCTCGTCGTCTTCGACGCGGGCGGTCGCCACGCAGGCGACCCGTGCGCCGGGTGGGCAAAGAGACTGGGCGAACCGGGTTTTTCCGCTCCGGGCGCCGCCAATGACCAGTGTCAGCATCGCCGAGGTGTCCGCGCCTCGAGTCACTCACGCTCGCGCGCGCGCCTGGATCGTGAAAAGGGGAGCGATGAAAAGGTGGGAGACAGGTCCCGACCGCGGACTGGCCCTGGCCCTTCAGCATCCGCTTTCACGCGAAGCGTCGCGCAGTACGGCCCGAGGCAGGTCTCCTGACTTGCAGGTCATCGCGGAGCCGGCGGCCTTCCCATCCCCACGGGGACAGTGACTTCTTCGCCGGCCGCTCGCTGCTGACAGTGGCGCGACCGTGCGGGATTCTCACCCGCTTCCCTTTTCACTCGCCCTCGATGGCGAGCACCTCGGAACCACCTTGACGGATACCACACCCGCCGAGTCCGCGTCAATCTGTGCCGAAGTCTTATGCCCCCCTTGATTTACGCAACCGTGGTGGACTAAAGTAGGTTCAATCTTGGTGAGTTGAAACAAAAAAACCGCTGTGAGGAGGAATCCATGCAAACCAGGCTGTTTGCCATTCTGGCAACTTCCCTGTTTCTGTTGACCCCAATCTGGGCCCAGACTTTCGGCGATATCAGCGGCGAGGTCAAGGACGCCACCGGCGCCCTTGTCGGCGGCGCGACCATCACCGTCACCAACACCGCCACCAACGCCGCCCGTACCACCTCGAGCAACGAGGCGGGCCTGTACTCGTTTCCCGCACTTCCGCCTGGTGAATACCACCTGAAGGCGGAGAAAGCCGGCTTCAAGACCGCCACGCGCACCGGCCTCGCATTGCAGGTCCAGCAGAGCGCGCGCGTGGACCTCGAACTGGCCGTCGGACAGGTGACCGAATCCATCGAGGTTTCGTCAGCCGCCGTTCAATTGACGACGGAGAACGCCACCGTCGGAACCGTAATCGACAACAAGCGAATCCTCGAACTGCCGCTCAGCGGCCGCAACGCGCTGGCGCTGGCTTCGCTGTCGCCCAACGTGAGCTACGGCTTTCCTTCGGCGGGCCAGGCGGGCAACCGCCAGGGCGGCATCCGCGCCGATCGTTCGATCTCCATCGCCGGTCAGCGTTCGCAGTTCAACCACTTCACATTGGACGGCATCGAGAACACAGACCCGAATTTCAACACCTATGTCGTCGAGCCCTCGGTGGATGCCCTCCAGGAGTTCAAAGTCCAGAGCGGCATCTACCCGGCTGAATTCGGCCGCGGCACCGCGCAGGTCAATATCTCCACTAAGTCCGGCACCAATGACTTTCACGGCACGGCCTACGAGTTCCTCCGCAACGCCAAACTCGACGCCAAGAACTACGCCTTCACCGCTGCCCGCCCGCCCAAAGATCCCTTCAAGTGGAATCAGTTCGGTTTCACCCTCGGCGGTCCGGTTTGGGTGCCCAAGCTGTTCAATGGGAAGAACAAGCTCTTCTTCATGACCAACTACGAGTGGTTCCGGCAGCGGCGCAACGTTCAGGCCGTCTTCACCCTGCCGGTGGCGCCGACCCGCACCGGCGACTTCTCCTCTCGCCCCTTCGGCACGCTGGGCATCTACGACCCCGCCACCCGGCCGAATCCCGGCGCTTCCGGCGGCACTATCTTCCCCAATAACACCATCCCGGCGTCGCGCATCCCGGACGCATCGAAGACGCTGCTCGAGTTTCTCCCTGTCCCAAACCTGGCCGGCGAAAGCAGAAACTACGTCACGGCCCAGGGCCGCCCCATCAACCGCGACCAGTTCACCGGCCGTTTCGACTTCGTCGAGTCCTCCAACTCGCAGTGGTTCGGCCGCTACAGTTGGGGCGACGAGAACCAGCTCACCGAAGCCCTCCGCTTGAACGGCGACAAGATTGTCACTCACTTCAGGCAGTACATGGTGACCAACACTCGCGTGCTGTCGACGTCGGTGGTCAACGAGGGCCGCTTCGGACTCAGCAAGTTCTACAACACCACCGGTCCGGAGCTTGCTTTCACCCGCGACGTGGTCTCCGAGCTCAAGATCCCGGGGCTGGCCCCTGGCCCGCCCGTGCAGTGGGGCATACCCAACATCACGCTCCAGCATGGCCTCTCCGGGTTTGGCAACTCATCCGAGGGCCCGTACGAGAACAACAACCGCTCCCTGCAATTCATTGACAATCTGAGTTGGGTGCGCGGCAAACACGCCTTCAAGCTCGGAGCTGAAATCCGCAACGACGTTTATCGCCAGATCGGCAACCAGTTCGCGCGCGGCCAGTTCAGTTTTAACCGCAACGCCACGGCCAACCCCGGCGTCACCGGCATCACCGGCGACGCCTTCGCGGACTTCATACTCGGCCAGCCCTATCAGGCCGAAGCCGCGGTGTCGATCGCCAGCGCGGACTTCCACGCCAACACCGTCTACTTCTACGTCGACGACACCTGGAAGCTGACCAGCCGCGTCACGCTGAACCTCGGACTCCGCTACGAGAACACGCCGCCGTGGGAGGATCAGACCGGCAAGCTCTACAACGGGATCGTCTCCCACGAAGTTCATCCTCCCGACTACCGCAATGCCGCGGCGCCGCGGGACATGTGGGCTTTCTTCATGCGGCAGGCGCCATCGCGGAAGGACTGCTATGAAGGCGTCAGCCTCCGCTGGCCGGACATTGACGTCAAGTGCGACGGCAGTCTCGGAAAGCGGCTTGTCGGGCGCGACAACAACGACTTCGCACCGCGCCTCGGCCTGTCCTGGAGCCCGACCGGCAAATGGGTGATCCGCGCCGGCGCCGGCGCGTTCTACTCCCAGGACACTGGCAACCCGCGCTTCGACATGGCCCGCAACCTGGCCGGACGTCTGCGCGACAATTCCGACACCAAGTACCTGACTTGGGCCAACAGTCTCTCCTCGATTGCCGGCGGAGTCGCCAATGTCTTCCGTCCATACACCTTCGCCAATCCGGTGGACCGCCGCACCCCATACAGCCTTCAATACCTGTTCAACGTCCAGCGCGAGCTGCGCGGCGACACCACCATCGAGGTCGGCTATCTGGGCAGCGTGAGCCGCCGCCTGGAAGCCTTGCGGTCGGCCAACGAAGCCCGCGAGGCCCCACGCACTTCCGGTCTCTCGGTAGCGCAGCGCTCGCCGTTCCCCAACTTCGGCATCATTCAGTTGGTCGACAACGGCGGCAAGGGCAACTACAACTCCCTCAGCGCCAAGCTGACCAAGCGCTTCTCCCGCGGGCTTACCTACCTGATCGGCTACACGTGGGGGAAATCGATCGACACCGCCTCTTCCATCCGCAACCAGGGCAACGATACGCTGTTCCCGCAGAACAGCTATTGCCGCCAGTGTGAACGTGCCCGCTCCGCTTTCGACGTTCGCCACCGCTTCGTCACATCGGCCCTCTGGGAAATCCCGATGGGCAAGGGACGCGCAATGGACATTCAGAACCCGTTCGCCAACGCTGTCCTCGGTGGCTGGCAGGTGGGTTCGATCCTCACGGTTCAGACCGGCTACCCCCTGACCATCTATCAGGGCGGCGACCCGTCCAACACCGGCCACACTTTCGACCGGCCGAATGCCACCGGCGTCGATCCGTTTGACGGTTGGAACAGCACGACGGCGATGTGGTGGAACCCGGCCGCCTTCAGCCGGACCGCCGACGGAAGCCACGGCAACATGGGCCGCAACGCTCTCACTACGCCGGGTGTTTTGAGTTGGGATTTCTCGCTCCACAAGGATTTCAGCGTCACCGAGCGACACCGGATCCAGTTCCGCTTCGAGGCGTTCAACCTTCCCAATCACCCCATGTGGGGCAACCCGGATAACGGCATCACCAGCGCGGCTTTCGGATCGGTCACCAGTACGCGGGCGGACATGCGCCAGATGCAGTTCGCCTTGAAGTACGTCTTTTGATTCATGCCGGCGCGGGGGCCGGTGCGCCCGGTCCCCGCCGCTCACATCCGGCAGCCGGCCAAAACCCTGGCAGGAGTCGGGTACATCCGACCCCTACGATTGCGTCTGCGCCAGCAACTTCCGGTACAGATCCACCACCCGCTCAACGCTAAGATCCAACATCACTTCAACAGCGGTCGCTCCCGGCGCCGGCGGCGCATTCACCGGCACGGTGGTCCCATAGCGCGGTCCGAACGTGGTCTCCACGTCCAGGTAGCGGCTTTCCGACCTGGTCACGGAAGCCGGGTCGATCAAGTATGCCGCGGCCAGCTCGTCCCACAAGAAGCCGCTGGCGTTCGGATTCTTGTAGAAGCCTGGGTAGACATTTCCGAAGAAATCCCGGTAGAGCCTCGTAATCTGCGTTCGGTTGCGCACAACGGACTCGAAGATTTCTCGCGTCAGCACCGCCTTGTTGCAGATGTCGAGCGCAAACAGAATCTTTCTCGGGACATTGGATCGCAGGACCACCCGCGCCGCCTCCGGGTCGAACCAGAAGTTGAACTCGGCCGCCTTCGACGCATTGCCCGGTACGTACAGGTTGCCGCCCATGATGACCAGACGCCGGACCCTGGCGGCCAGGTCCGGGCGCTGTTGGAGAACGCGCGCGACGTTGGTCAGCGGGCCGATCGCCAGAATGGTGACGCCGTCCGGCTCGCGCTCCAGCGTCCGGATCATGAACTCGACCGCCGTCTCGCGCCGGGGCCGCGGTTTCGGAGTGGCGAAGGCCCCCGCGAAATCGAGCGGCCCCTCCCGTCGCGACATCTCCCGGGTGTGCACCAGCGGCTGCTGCGCTCCCAGGTGGACGGGCGTCCTTTGTCCCAACAGACGCAGCGTGCGGCGCGCGCTGGTAGCGCCCTGGCTGGCCCAGACGTTCCCGGCGACGACGGTCACGCCGAGGATCGACACCCGCTCGGGACTGCGCGCGCACATGACCAGGGCGACGTTGTCGTCGGTGAACTTCCCCGGGTCGGTGTCGATGAGGATGCGCTCGGGCGTCTGTGCGGCCGCCAGCCCCGCAAGCAGAACAGCCGCACTCACGATGATTTCACCCTTTCCTTGCCGCATCCCAGGTCAAGCCAGGCCCATCTTCGCCAGCAGCGTCCGGAACCGCGGGTCGCCGCGGATGCCGTCGTAGATGGGCATCGCCGGCATGTGTGTAACGGCTGGGTCGCGCGCGTCAATGGCCTTTTCCAGCCACTCGAACACGCGCTCATCCCGCAGCCCCAGATAGGCCCAGGCAAAAGCGAGCGGAGGAACAGGCGCCATGCGGGCGGTGTCCAGCAGTTGCGAAAGGAACCGCCCGGCCTCATCCGTGCGGCCGGCCAGTCCGTGGACCAGGCACATCCCGCCGATGGCCAAAGGATGGAATCCACAAATCTCGGCAGCCAGGTGGAACTGGGCAACCGCCTCGTCCGCTTTTCCCTGGAAAAGCAACCCGCCGCCCAGGAACCAGCGGGGCCACCACAGGCCCGGAGCAAGCTCCACCGCTGCCCGGCCTTCGTCGACCGCGCATTCGTAATCGCGTGCGAAAGTCAGCGTCAGCCCGAGGAAGGAATGGAGCCGGGGCGAGAGCGGGTCTCTGACAATCGCCTGCCGTAACTCGTCCAGGGCCTCAGGAATCCGGAGCTTCGGCACCAGGAAGTGCCAAGCGTGCCGTTGGAGAACCGTTGTGGACCCCGGATTGAGCTCGAGCGCGCGCTCGAAGGAGCGTTCCGCGGCCGTCCAGTCGTGCTCGAGAATGCCTTCGAGCGTTCCCAGAAGCGCGTGCGCCTCGCCCAGCCGGTCATCCAGCGCCAGCGCCTTGAGCACGGCGTCTTTCGCCCGCCGCGCCTCGGCGGCCGGCACCAACCCGTACTGGAAGGCGTCGAAGAGCAACTCGCCGATGGCGACGTAGGGCAACGGAAACCGAGGGTCGCGAGCCAGCGCCGCCTCGAAGCACTCGCGCGCCCCGGCGACCGCCTCCGGGGTGTACCGCACTCCCAGGCAACGCCCTTTGAGCCACAGGTTGTAGGCCTCCAGGTCCTGGGTCGGCCGCGTGACCAGGGGAGTGGGCGCAAGCCGAACCCTCAGCGCCAGCGCGATCGAGCGCGCGAGTTCCTCCTGAATCGCGAAGATGTCGGAGAGCTCGCGATCATAGCACTCGCTCCAAAGATGGTAGCCGTCCTCGGCGCTGACAAGCTGAGCCGAAACGCGCACGCGATTTTCCTGCCTGCGGACGCTCCCTTCCAGCAGCGTCGCCGCCCCCAGCCGCGCGCCGATCTCCCGCACGTCCTGCTCCTTCGAGCGGAACGCGAATGAGGACGTGCGCGCGGTCACCCGGAGGCCGGGAATGCGGGTAAGCGCGTTGATGATGTCGTCGGCGAGCCCGTCGCCGAAGTACTCGTTCTCCTTGCCGGCGGTGAGGCTCACGAACGGCAACACCGCGATGGACGGGATTTCCGGCGGCTCAACCGCACTGACCCGCAACCAGGCGTCCAGTTCGGACTTGAGCGCGTAGACGCGCGGCTTGTCGCCACCCGGCAGCCGGTGAACGGGAAGGCGGCGCTCGCTTTCCCAACGCTGCACGGTGCGCACATCGCGGCCCAGGTAAGTCGCGATGTCCTTCCAGGAGTCAAGGCGCTCGATCATGCGGCGCTCCCATGCCCAACCGAGCTTACCAAACGCGGCGGAACGCGGCAATACGCGCCAACCGCCATCGTCGCGTCCCACCGTCTTGTTCTGATACGCCGGTGACCCTACTCTGGTGCGGAAGGAGGTCGCTATGAAGCGATTCATTTTACTGGTTTTGGTTATGTGCGCGGTGGCCGCGGCACAACCTACTTGCGGGCCGGAGTCGATTCGCGGAACTTACGCGGTGTCGTACCTGGGCTGGATGACGATCGCACAGCCGGGAGCGGCCCCGGTGACGATGGCCGGCACCATTCTCGGTGTAATGTCCATCGGGTCGGATGGCAAGCTCAGCGGTGTGGGGGCGGTCGCCGGTATGGGGCCGGTCACGGATTATGATGTCTGGGGCACCGTCGAGATCAAATCCGACTGCACCGGCACAATGCGAATGAGGGTCAAGCCGAAGGGGGGCCAGGACAAGGGCGAAATCGAGATCGATCGGTTTGTCTTCCTCCCCGAAGAAAGAGCGATCCTCACCACCATCGTGGACATGGGGCCAGGCATTTACCCGGCTCTGCTCGGGACCTGGAAGCGGATCTCGCCAGTTCCGAACGCGGCGAACTGGTAAGTAGCACAGCGCGGCAAGGCCGCAAATGGGATGCCGGCCGAAGTGGGATATGTCTCCTGACTTGTCCGGCGCCCGAAGCGACGGCCGGCCGGCAGGACAAGACGGGAGTCATATCCCACGGCGCGAAATCGTCGCGGCGCGCAAAGAAGCAAAAATTTAGTAGTACAGCCTTCAGGCTGTGTCCCTGGAGGTGCCACTGGGCCCACAGCCTGAAGGCTGTGCCACTTAAGCCCTTCACATCTTGGGCAGCGACGCCATGGCCGAGGCGATCGCCTCGGCCGGGTGCTCGTAGTCCTGGAGCTTGCCGCCCAGGTAGGCGTCATACGATCCCAGGTCGAAGTTGCCGTGGCCGCTCAGGTTGAACAGGATGGTCCGCTGCTTGCCCTCTTCGCGGGCGGCGATCGCCTCGTCGATGGCGGCGCGAATGGCGTGCGAGGATTCCGGCGCCGGAATAATCGCCTCGGCGCCGGCGAACTGCAACGCTGCATCGAAGCAGGTTAGCTGCGGGTACGAGCGCGCTTCCAGCCAGCCGTGCTTCAACAGGTGGCTCATCAGCGGCGACGCTCCGTGGTAGCGCAAGCCGCCCGCGTGGATGCCGGGCGGCACGAAGTCATGCCCCAGCGTGTACATCTTCATGAGCGGCGTCAGCTTGGCGGTGTCGCCAAAATCGTAGGCGTAGATGCCCTTGGTCAGCGTCGGGCAGGCCGAGGGTTCCACGGCCACCAGGCGCACCGGATCGCCCTTCAGCTTGTCCAGGAAGTAGGGCAGGGCGATGCCGCCGAAGTTCGAGCCGCCGCCGAAGCAGCCGATCACCACGTCGGGCTTCTCCCCGGCCAGCGCCATCTGCTTCTGGCACTCCAGGCCGATCACCGTCTGGTGTAGCAGCACGTGGTTGAGCACGCTGCCCAGCGAGTAGTTGGTGTCGGAGTGCTTGGCGGCGTCTTCCACGGCTTCGCTGATGGCGATGCCCAGGCTGCCCGGCGAATCCGGATGCTCCCCCAGCACGGCGCGGCCGGAGTCGGTCTTGTCGCTGGGGCTGGCGAAGCATTCCGCGCCCCAGGCATTCATCATCATGCGCCGGTAGGGCTTCTGATCGTAGCTGACCCTCACCATGTAGACCGTGCATGCCATGTCGAACAACCGGCAGGCCATGGCCAGCGCGCTGCCCCACTGCCCGGCGCCGGTTTCGGTGGCCAGGCGGCGGATGCCCGCCTCCTTGTTGTAGTAGGCCTGCGCGACCGACGTGTTGGGCTTGTGGCTGCCGGCCGGGCTGGTGCCCTCGTACTTGTAATAGATGTGCGCCGGCGTCTGAAGCGCGGCCTCCAGACGCCACGCGCGGTACAGCGGCGTCGGGCGCCACAGCCGATAAATGTCCATCACCGGGCCCGGGATGTCGATCTCGGGTTTGGGCGAGAACTCCTGCTCGATGAGCGCCATGGGAAAAATGGGCGCCAGATCGCCCGGGGCCAGAGGCTGCCTGGTTCCCGGATGAATCGGCATATCCATCGGCTCTTTGAGCGACGGCAGGACATTGGCCCAGTAGTTGGGAATCTCCTTGTCGGGAAGAACGAACTTTGCTACGTGCGGCACGGAAGGGTGGCTCCTTTGTCGAGAAAAATGAAACTCCTATTGTAGAACAGGCGCGGGGCGCCGGCGCATTGGCGTATCATAGTCGGCTTGGGAGATCCAATGCAAATGAAGCGCACTCTGCTGGCCATGGTCCTGGCC
>Ga0315277_10012056_pt1 | contig 10853 bp, 10 predicted proteins | sample YL17G05_15_MG_FD_203695 | JGI IMG/M metagenome (GOLD analysis project Ga0315277, IMG submission 203695) | Sediment microbial communities from Yellowstone Lake, YNP, Wyoming, USA - YL17G05_15 | ecosystem: Environmental > Aquatic > Freshwater > Lake > Sediment | place: USA: Wyoming | collected... | reverse complement strand
AGCCGGAAACGTAACCATCAAACCAGGTCTTGATCTTGTCCGTCTGCTGTCGATTCACAATGTCTCGGCTTTCTCCGCGAATTTGTCGAGACCTGAAAAATCGCGGACGAAAATTCCAAAATCGTTCGGGCCGTGTATAATACAGCCTGAATTAGAAATAGTCAAAGGAGCTTAAGCGATATGCCTACTGTAAAAGATGTGATAGTCAGAAAGCCGTCCGACGCCGAGGCCGCCGAGTGCAAGGCCTGGCCCATCTGGAGGTGCGAGCCGAGCATCTTCGACTGGGCCTACACCGAAAAGGAGACTTGCCTTCTTCTTGAGGGCAAAGTAACGGTCTCCGACGGCGTCGATTCCGTCACCTTCGGACCGGGCGACCTCGTGATCTTCCCCGAAGATCTCGAATGTACCTGGAACGTAACCGAAGCCGTCAAAAAGCACTACAACTTCGGCTGATCCGACACGATTGTGAAACTCTGAAGTTCAAAGGTAATGATGTCTCCTTCACTGCCAAGTCCACAAAACTCTCCGCCAGGGACTACATACTTAATATTCCCAACATTCGGCGCCAAATACTCACCAAAATAATATGCATCAGGTCCACACCACGTCGCTTGAAATTGAAAGTTTATACAATAACCAAAGTCTCCTGCCGGGACACTGCAACTAACGCCGTCTTGCTTTAATCGACATGCTCCGAGCAAAGCATCATCCCACGAACTGGCGGTGAAGTCATATCTGACCACCTCCTCACCATGCCTGTCGTACCACCAAGAATCCCACATTAGCACCTTATTTGCTTCGTATCTGAATAAGTACTCTTCTCCCTCTCTCAATTCGCCCCAATAGTCATCGAATTTATATTAAATATGCCCGTTGATTTCTTCTGTGCCAATAATCGTGAAAGTTCTTGTTGAGCCGTCATTGCAATCAACATACGTCCACGAATTACCAACACTAAGGGGGAGATAATCCTCGAAAGATTCGGGCCGCGGGGTAACGCGTTCCAGCCAATGGGCGGCCAGAATCGTGAAATCAGAAAAATCGATCCGGCAGTCGCCATTTATATCTCCTGCGACTATCGTCTCACAAGCCGGCACGTCAAAGTAAGACTTGCTCGCTTCGCTCGTCCCGCCATAAGCGCCCATGTTGACCCTGCCGCCGTTCGGGAATGGTTCGATCCCGATTGGGCTCATCGGGTCACCGGCATCGATGCAGGGACTTGTCACATCGTCGATGACCCAGGCCTGGCTGTTGGGGTCCCACCTTCCGGCCTGCGATTTGAGGTGATAATCGCCCATTACCCAATAATCATCATTTGCATCTTCCGGCGTCCCATTTGGGTCCCAATACCCCATATCTGCAAAACAGGGGTCGCAGTCTATGTTCCCTGATCCCCAATCGAGGGCGTCATTTGGTCCAACAGTAACACCCTCTCTGCCTCCCATGACCGCACTGTACTCCACTGTGATCCTGTCGCTTTCGCTGCTACTTCCTCTCGCCGCAATCTGCGGCCCATCGGGAGCTGCATTGGCCCATAGAATCGAGTTCTTCACTAATGCGTCCACTCCCCATCCGCTCTGTACCCCCCCACCGGCTTCGCCAGATCGGTTCTGGACGACCGTGCAATTCACGATCGTCGATTGACAACGCATGTTTTCCACTGCCCCGCCGAAGCTCTTGGCCGAATTGCCGGCAAACACACAATTTGTCAGCATCGCCCTACTTAGGATATTCAACATCCCCCCACCCCTGTTGTTTGAGGACGAGTTCCCCGCAAATATGCACCTCATAATCGTCCCACTGCTCTGAATATTGTATATGCCGCCACCCGAACCAGCGCTGGAGTTCTCACTGAATAAGCAATCAGCCACGAGCGGCATCCCATAGGAGTTTACCATACCGCCGCCGGAAAGGAAGGCCCTGTTCTTGGTGAACACACACTCGTACACTGTCGGGCTGCTCCAATCGTTGCACATTCCGCCGCCATGTGAACTCGAAGCGAAATTCTCGCTGAAACTACAGAATTGCACTAACGCATCGCTTTCATCGTTGAACAATCCTCCACCGACATGCGCGTAGTTTCCAGTAAATACACAGTCGGTGATCATGGGACTGCTTAGCTCGTTATATATTGCCCCCCCGGTGCCTCCCCAACAATGGTCAGGTACGCAAGTGCGCGACACTGAGTTCCCTGAGAAAGAGCAGTTGGATATCATAGGGTTGCTGTAATAGTTATACATCGCCGCCCTCCCCTCGCTTGAGCCCGAACGGGAATCCTTCGTTGTACATCCCGCCACCGCTTTCCTCGAATGGCCAGGGGTCCGGCCAGTCGCCATTTGCATTACCGCCCGTGATTGTCAGGCCGTCAAGAACTGCTGATCCAGTCCATGCATCGCCTGTTACAACGTGGTAGGTGTTCTCGCCGCGCGATGGCTCATCCCTCAAATCAGCCGGGTCGTTTACGTCGAGATCATTGCTGTCCAGGTCGCCGCTGAGGACCGTCCAGTAGAGTTCGATATCGCGGGCATTCGGGTCCGCCTGGCCGAAGCCGGCGTAGCCGCCTTGAATTGTAACACCGTTTATCAGGCGAAACGTTGCCATTCGGTCGCCGGTGCCGTTAGGCTCGGCGGCGCTCCTATCCGGCTGATAAATCCCCTGCGCAACGCGAATCTCCACAGGTTTTTCAGAAGAATCGGCATCGGTCAAGGCATCTTGCAGAAACTTATATGCATCGGCCCAGCAGGTCCCGTTATCCGCCCCCGCCGCTCTGCCGTCCACGTATATAGTCTTTGCGTATGCCCCCCCGCCAAGCGCCGCAGCCACGACCGCAATCACAACAATCGCCCGCTTCATAATTTGCCTTTTCACCAAAAGTCCCAAATGTGCCATTTATTATACCATCCACTTGGCCAAGTGCAAGCTCTTTTTTTATTTTCTTCAAGATTTTTTTCTTCGATTTCCCATCGAATCCCCGCCGGAACCTTTCAGAAGAAGGAAGCTGCGTAGCCTCATCGAATCTACATAAGAAGGTTCTCTGCGTCCTCGACCGTGAGAATTGCGGGTTTTTCCCCTCTCCTAATATCTGTGGCTGGTCTGGGCGGCGTTGTCAGGCTCTACGATATGTCGAAGACCTTCGTGAGCTTCGTGATCTCAAAGACTTTTCTAATGCCGGGAGTGACATTGCATAATTTGAGTTCGCCGCCGCGTTCGCTGACCTTCTTGTGGACTCGCACGAGCAGTCCCAGCATCGCCGAGGTCATAAATCTCACATTGACAAAATTGAGAAGCAGTTGTCCATCCTGATTCTTCTCAATTATCGGCTCCAGCGATTCTCGAATTTTTGCGATCCTATCTTCATCGAGTATCTTCTCGTCTATGAACTCCACGTGGGTCACTTTCATGCCGTACTCGACCTTCATACCCAATTGCTGCGGTTCCATATATATCCTTTCGCGGCTTGCCGCTTCTTTTCCCAGTAAACGCCACCCCGGCCGCCGTTGGAAAATTGCACTGGGCGACCCGGGTTGCAAATCATCTGAGACATCCTAATAGACAAGCACCGCAAACGCCAGTGTCCGCCTGCGTTTTTCGGCTCACCGCACCGGTGCGGCTCATCTATGCAGACAATAAGGTTTGCAAATTCACGTGTCGGCGGTATTCTGTCCGATTGTATTTGGGGCATTGCCTCTTGGTGAAATTTGCAGGAGTTTGATTATGGGCGAAGGCAGGATTGAGCCGGCGCAGAGGATAACTCGGCTGCCGCCTTATTTGTTTGCACGCTTGAACGCACTGAAACTGGCCAAGCGCCAGCAAGGGGCTGACATCATCGACCTTGGAATGGGTAATCCCACCGACCCTGCGCCGCAAATTGTGATAGATAAGCTTTGCGAGGCCGCCAATGACCCGCGCAACCACCGCTACAGCGCATCCAAAGGCATCAAGGGCCTGCGAATGGAAATTGCGAAGAAGTACGAGCGCAAATGGAACGTTAGGCTCGACCCTGAGACGGAGGTCCTGGCGTGCATAGGCTCGAAAGAGGGATTCAGCCATCTGTGCTTGGCGATGATGGGTCCGGGCGATACCGCGATCGTGCCGGACCCTGCCTTCCAGATCCACAACTATGCGGTGGCTCTCGCCGGCGGAAACGTCGTCTCGGTACCTCTGGGCAACGATGAGAAATTCATAAGCAACATCGCCATGGTGATCGAGAACATGTATCCCAGGCCCAAGCTGCTGATCCTGAATTATCCGCACAACCCGACTGCCATGACCGTCGATGAAGGATTTTTCGAGCCGGTGGTTGAGCTTGCCCATCGCGTTGGTATAGCCGTCATCAATGACTTCGCCTACGGCGAGACCTGCTTCGACGGCTACAAGGCCCCGAGCATGCTCTCGGTCAAAGGGGCTAAAGACATCGGCGTCGAGTTCACCACGCTAAGCAAGCCGTACAACATGGCGGGCTTCCGCGTCGGGTTTGTGGCCGGCAACAAAGATATGATCAACTACCTGGCAACCATAAAGAGCTATTACGACTATGGCATCTTCCAGGCGATCCAGATCGCCGCCATTATTGCTATGCGGCACTGCGAAGAGGATATCGTCGCCCAGAACCTCAAATACCAGTCTCGCCGGGATGTCGTCTGCGACGGTCTTCAAAGAATCGGCTGGCAGGTCGAAAAGCCGCGGGCCTCAATGTTCGTCTGGGCCAGAGTCCCGGAAGAGCACTCCAAAGGAAAAGGCAGCATCGATTTTGCAGTGGAGCTTATGGAGCATGCCGAGGTCGCTATTGCCCCGGGCAGGGCGTTTGGCGAGAACGGCGAGCATTATATGCGAATCGCTCTGGTCGAGAATGAGCAGCGCCTCCGCCAGGCGATCCGCAATATCAGCCGATTCGTGCAGCAAAAACCGATAAGAAAGGCCAAGTCAAACCGGTAGAATCGCACCGCAATTCGGCTGGACTTCTGCAAAAAAGCCTTCAAATCCCAAAACGGATTGCGCCTTTTGACCGAAAAAGCCTCTTTTTCGAAGTAGATGCTACGAATATTCTGCGCATCAACAGCCCTATAAACCGCATTATCAGCGTCAAATCGCGGTTTTTCGCTGCTGACTGGCATTTTTTTCGGGCGGACGGAAAAAAGCCCAAAAAAACACTTGACTTTAAGACAGGATGTCTGGTTAAATAGGGTTGTGTGTACATTTTAAGATTATGGTAAGATAGGGCCTTTGTTTGAAAGACTATTCAGGGCTCTGGGTGACATGGAAGAGGTAGTGTGATGAAAAGCATTAGTCCCATATCTATTGAAACACTTCTTTTCGCTGTGTTGGTTTTTGTTCTTTTCCCGGCTGGGCACGCCTACTGCCAAGAGGGAGGCGTTGCCCTCCTATTGCAGCAGACGCCCTCGCAAGGCGGGACGGTAACTCCCGACATAGGCATCCACCACTACGATGTCGGCACAAAGGTGACGCTCGTGGCTGTCCCGCGATCGGGCTACTACTTCGTCTATTGGCTGGGAGATGTGCTCGACCCGACGGCCAGCAAGACTACTGCCTTTCTTAGCGAGCCGAAAGTCATCGTGGCGGTCTTTCAGCAGGTCGAGGACGATCAATTAGTCGTCGGGCAGAATGCGACTCTCCGCCGGCCGGGCATTGGCGACTCGTCGCCAAGCTATTCAATTTCCGGCGGAGGAGGCGGAGGCGGAGGAACGCCTCCAGGAGACGACCCGGACACACCGACGGAAGAGAGCGACCCCCCACCGGATGACCCGCCGGACAACCCGGTTGACCCCCCGATTGACCCGCCGGACGATCCGATTGATCCACCGATTGACCCACCGGACGTACCCGAGCCGGCAACCGTTCTTCTGCTGACCTTGGGCGGACTGGCCCTGCTCAAGAAACGCTGGGCATTGTAGGCACAAAGTCGCCTTTTGAGTGTTCACTGCTCCGCCGTGTTGCGCGCGGCAAATCCCGACTAAACGCGCAACGGCACCGTGTGCTCTGTTCGGCCGAGGCCGATCAATCTCGCTCAAATCTGAATCCGCACGTCTCCGCCGTGATAAACTCGGATTCCGTTCGCGGGTACCTTCTGCAATTCAACGGGCGAATCCGGTAAATGGTGCAATATGATTTGCCGCCCAAATCGTACCTTAGAAAAGGGCAGCGGTTGGGCAGCTTGCAACACGCCCCGCAGGCGATGCATCGGCCCTTGCGATTCTTCGCAACGGGTAAGAGCGCGGTGACGGTCCTCGCCATCCTCGCGCGCCACGTATTCTTAGTTTCATCAGCCATAACCGAGCGTCCTTCAAGCCGGCATTTCGGCGGATTATGGCCGCCCTCCCCGGAACTGTCAAGAATCCCGCACATTCAACTGGGATGCGTGATAGTATCAATCGGTAAGCCCACTTTCAGCAGGATGGGAGCGAGGCGCCTGCCGACCCTCGTCTGCCATATCCTGCCGGGCACGCGGGCCTTGCGATATTCGAACGCGATCTGGAGTCGTCCGGACAGATTCCGCAGCCAAATGACAGCAGAGCCGCCCGAATCCTGGCCCAGATAGAACCCGTGCTCCTGGCCGGCCAGCGTTGCGTCGCCGCCGCGCTCGATGTGCTTGCCGCGCGATTGGAGGTACATGCGAAATGCCCGGTACCATTTCTCCGCGTCGCTGCTCCCGCAAAGAATCTGCAGACGCCAGTAGCATTGCCCGCCCGGCGGGGAAAGACAGCGATAGACATACCAGTCCCCCCTCCCGATATACTGTTCGACGGGGAACTCGCGGAGGTCTTTGGGAATCGCAAGGCGAGCCCGAATGCTGTTACGGTCGGCGATGACTGCATCAGCGCCCGGTCGCGCGAGTCGAAGCAGCGCCAGGCCCGTCAGCAAAACAGCAATGCCCCCGCCAACTATCACTCGCATCCAGGTTATTCGTATCCTGACTTCCATACGCCCGCAAAGACCCAGCTTGGTTTGGCGCTTCAGCTTGACACGACGAACGACATCACAGTGACTCAAACCTCGGACTCGTCTTGCGCAAATTCGAGGTCTTCGTTACCCTGCTGGCCTTTCGCCTATGTAATTGCGCCAATCGCCGAAAAGTTACGGGAATTTCTTTTGTCCGGCTGAATAGAACCGTGCAAATTCTTTCAAGCCGAGAAGGTGGAGCAGCGTACTCCCCACGGGGACATATCAATTCAAGGATTCGATTCCGGTCAAAAACGGCGTAATACTGCGAGGCGCCGAGCCGGGCAAAACCACCTCGGCCAAGGATGCGGCCTAAGACTTGCGGAAGACTGCCACGACGTTTTCGACTTCCACCACGAAGAGGCGATTATCTCCCTCGAAATCCACCGGTATCGCCCCCTTGGGATTGAAGAGAACTTTGTCATACTGGCGAAGGGGAATGTTCTCGTCGTTCTCGACCTCGGCGGAGATAGTCACGATTCGCCCGGTTATGGTGGGGATCTCTATATTGTCGGGAAGCTGGATGCCGCCCTTGGTCTGCTTCTTGTCCTCGTCCTTCCGAATCAGGACGCGACTGCCTATCGGCTCGACTATTTCGAGCGACTGGCCCTCGGCTGGCTTCTGCTTAGTCATTTTACGTCCATTCTCGCGGCTTAAGTGGCCTGAAAACTCAATCAATCCCGGCTGTTAATCCGAGATGATGCAATTATACTCGCCCCGAAGCGCCTTTGCAAGGCCCAAGTTACTTCGTAAAGGTGGTGCTAATCCTCGCCGATCAACGCGGAGAGGTCCTCGGCCAGCTTCGGATCCAGCGCCTGAAGCGCTCTCTGCTGGTCCAGCGCCAAACCGCGGTCGCCGATTTGCAGGCAGGCCCTGCCCAGAGAGTAGCGAGCCTGGGCATGACCCTGGTCGAAGAGAATGACGTCTTTGAAACACTGGATTGCCTGCTCGGCAAGGCCGGCCTTCAAGTACGCCTTGCCCGAAAGCACTTGTGTCTCGGCAATACCGGGGTCAAGCTCCTTGGCCTGCCTGAATGCCTCCATAGCCTTGTCGTATTGGCCCGAGTTCGAGAGCGCAACGCCGAGAGAAAGGTGTGCATTGGCGGACCGGGGCTTTATTCGTATGGCCTCTTCCAAAAACTTTATCGCCTCGCCGTGACGGCGAAGAGCCGAGTAAGTCTCGCCGAGACCCAAATGCGCCTCAAAAGAGCCGCCATCCAAGTCCAACGCTCGCTTGTAGCTTTCTATTGCATCTTCTGGACGATTCGCCTTGTGATACGCCTTGCCCAGCAGAATATGTGCCGAAGCGTCGTTCGGATTTCTCTCGACAAGCTTTGCGCAGGCCTTAATGGCCTCATCCGACTTGCCGCAGGAGGTGTAATGGCTCCCAAGAAATGCATACGCCCCGTCCTTGTCCGGGTAGATGCCCGTTACGCGGCTGAGCACCTCTGCCTTGACGCTGTTCAAATCGACTACCTTCAGCTTGATGCCGACGACCGCTGCAATACCCGCAAGCAGCACCAGCTCGGATGCTCGCCGCCGGCGCCTTCTCCTTTTTGCATCACGTTTCGCCCAAGCCCCTCCGCAGGCGGAATCTACGACATTGCCCGAAGGCTCGGCTGCGCCGCGAGGATTCCTGTCAAATCCGCAAAGGACTCGACTTAGCGGCTCGGCGGCCTGTGCCGGCCTTTCCAGCGACCCTCTGCGACGGTCTATGTTAACTCTCTTATCGGCCCTTCTTCCAAACATGCGCACCGCTCCCAATAATTCTCTGCACCCCCTCAGCGCATTTGCGCTCTGCACTATCCGGTGTAAAGTATAGGTAATAACCGCTTCCTCTCCAAAACCGGAGGCGATTTTCCGCAACCTAATTCGCCCTTGTCGGACAACCCGGAATTCGGCTATAATGGCCGGAGTACGCTATTTACTCAAACTGACCGTTCCTGGGATCAGGTTTTAACGCAACTACAGTTGTATCTGTTTAGCGGGTCAATCCGCGTTCTTGGCCGCAAAAAGGCCGTTTGATTGCATAAAGAAGGCAAACTCAATGCCATGCGACACCCGAAAGCCTCGTTTTTGGCATCAAAAACCACGTTTGAGGCGATAAACAGATACCTACAGTTTTGACAACAAGATAAAAGTATCTGTCATTCCTGCGAAAGCAGGAATCCAGAATATATGAAAAATGGCTACGTCATGGCTTAACCACAGTGTTAATCTGTGTAAACTTGTGCCTTAGGTAACCGTGTCAAAAAACAGAATCGGTCAGTTTGAGTATTTAGCTGAAACCCTCAGTTCAGTGGAAAGGAGTTGACTATGAAGAGGCGTTCTTTTTTGAAAACAGCGGGCGCAGTAGCGGGCGGGTATGCCCTGGGTATGGATAAGGCGCTCGGCGCCGAAGATACGGGCGCTCAGGCCGGTGAAGAAAAAGTCGAGGGGCTGCCTCGACGCGTTTTGGGGCGAACCGGGCAGAAGATTTCGATCGTCGGATTTCCGGGCTTGGCGCTTGCGAATTACGACCAGGAGCAGGGAACTAAAGGCCTCCACGATGCCTTCGACAGGGGAGTGAACTACTTCGACGTCGCGCCGGCCTACGGCGACGGCGACGCGGAAACCAAGATGGGCATCGGCCTGCAGGGTATCGACCGCAGCAAGATTTTCCTCGCGTGCAAGACGAAGGTCCGCGACAAGGCCGGTGCGCGCGAGGAGCTTGAGCGCTCCCTCAAAAGGCTCAAGACCGACTACTTCGATTTGTATCAGATTCACCATTTATGGAACGCCGACCAAGTCAAACAAGCCCTGGGGCCAGGCGGGGCGATGCTGACCCTGCTAAAGGCCAGGGACGAAGGCAAGATCAAGTATCTCGGATTCTCCGCCCATACCAGGAAAGCTGCGCTCGATGCGCTGAACGGCTTTCGATTTGATACGGTCATGTTCCCGATCAATTTCGTTGAGGACGCCAAGATCGGATTTAGTAAGCCCGTGCTCAACTTGGCGGAAAAGCGGGGTGCCGCGGTGATAGCGATCAAGACGTTGTCAATGGGCGCATGGCCAGAAGGAGCCGAGAAAAAACGCAATTGGTGGTATAAGACGACCGAAACCCAGGAAGAGGTTGGCCTGGCGCTGCGATATACTCTATCGCTGAAGGGAGTCGTTGCGGGAATACCGCCTTCGTTCCTGGACTTGCTCGATAAGGCGATAATCGCCGGCAAGTCGTACACACGGCTTACAGAGGTCGAACGAGAACGGCTCAGAGCGACAGCCCAGCCGTGCCTGTCGGTCTTCGAGAAAGAAGAACAGCGAGAAGCCCGCGGTGACCTCCACTCCGGCCCCATCTATGCCGGCAGCCCCCACGAATGTTGCTGCGAACACTACGCCTGAGATTACCTTCGCCCCCGCACCGGTGCATATTAGTACACAGGAACGTCATACCCAAAGAACCTAAGTCCAGCGTTTGAATTACTGTTTCGCAGAGGATACTGGTCGGGGTAGAAAAAACCTACCAACTCCTGAATGCTTGATCGCCCAAACCAGCGCAGTCTCTTGTGGCACTCACTCATTCTCGTTTCAAGCAGGCCTCCCCCATGAAGCAGATCGTTCCAAGTCTTTACGATTAACTCTAGTTTATTGTTTTTCGGATTGAGAAACCTCGTCTTATTGAGAGCATTTGAGTTCATACAGTTTAGGCATTCTACCACGTCCTTCACATCATCTCTGCTAATGTTCATAATCCGAGTTCTTGTCAGTTTATTTTCAACTACCCTTGCACGCTGCGGTCTCCACTGTGGGCTATCGACATCAGAAGCCTCGCCAGATGAGAGCCAATTCTCGAACATTTGCGCATACATCCCAATCTCTTTCTCCCTGCTATCTGCGTCAAGCCGTCTGGGTTTCACT
>Ga0315277_10012055_pt1 | contig 10854 bp, 9 predicted proteins | sample YL17G05_15_MG_FD_203695 | JGI IMG/M metagenome (GOLD analysis project Ga0315277, IMG submission 203695) | Sediment microbial communities from Yellowstone Lake, YNP, Wyoming, USA - YL17G05_15 | ecosystem: Environmental > Aquatic > Freshwater > Lake > Sediment | place: USA: Wyoming | collected... | reverse complement strand
ATCAACTAGCTAAATGCGAAAAATTCAAGAAATTTTTATCAGAGATACTCGAAGAAAGCGACGTAAAGGTTATTCAAGAGATGTTCGGGTATTGCTTCCTGAAAGATTACCCTCTTGCAGTCATATTCTTTTTAGTAGGAATCGGAAGAAACGGAAAATCAACTCTTTTAAAGGTTCTCATAAGACTCCTGGGAAAAGAGAATGTATCACATGTAGCGATACAATCCTTATGTGACGATAACTTCTCAGAAGTAGACTTGTACCATAAAAACGCAAATATAGTAAGCGATCTAAGCACCAAAGAACTAAACCACACGGGGAAGCTAAAACAATTATGCGGTAATGATTGGATACGTGCTAGAGACCTATATGAAAAGTCAATGAAATTCAAATCCTTCGCGAAACTCATTAGCGCGATGAATGAAATACCGGTATGCCATGACAATTCCCTAGCGTGGCTACAACGATGTATATGTATCGAGTTTCCTAACCAATTCCTAGATGGCGCAGAAGGCACAGACCCCGATCTTTTCGACAAATTGACAGCAGAAGAAGAAATAGAGGGAATATTTCTATGGGCTATGGAGGGATACCAACGACAACAAGAGAAAAAAGCATTTTCTGCCCATAAAAATCTTGAAGATATGGTTAGATACATAGCTCAAACAAAAAACGCGATTCTACAATTTGTTAAAGACCATATACAAGAAAAAATGGGAAACGAAATATTAAAAGATGATGTGTATAAAAATTTCATTGATTACGCTGTAGAAAAGAAATTTGATACTGTCGCTAGTAACCATTTCTCGACAAAGTTTAAACAGTATGTGCTAGAAAAAGGAATATCGTTGAGCGAGGGACAAAGTAAGATTTTACAGGGCAGAGTATGGAAGCATATTGAATTAATCGAAAAGCTAAAGGATAAGGAAACACAAATGAAAGAAGCATCTGGGATTGATATATTCCAAGAAGCGAACCCAGATGAAGTTCAGGAGATGATAGACTCTGAATAAAACTATTTTATTAGGAAACGATAAATACGATAAAATTCTACCTTTTATAATATTCTCCCTCTTTTTCTTACTTTTTATACGTACCTTATATCTATTACGCGATATTTTTTCGGGGAAAGTAGGGGTATATAATAAAAGATATTCTTTTTTTACCGTATTTATCGTATCTCCTGTCATACAGGATCACTCTTTAACATCTCTTTATGAATATTGCGACAAAAACACAGTGAATGATTGCCTGTGCAAGAAACCAAGCCTCTGGCCGGTTATGGGTCTCGACACAACGAACCCCCCAAGCCTTGGGAAACTATCCTTCGCAAATTAGAATTGGTTAGGCAAGCTTTAAAACACATCCTGTAGAAAAAACAAAACTATATTGGGACGAAAGAAAACCAGCAATCATATGGAGTAGAGAACAGAAACCATATTTTTCTGACAGGCCATAAGCCTCTTTGCAACAGGAGAAAAATACAATATTTTATGAAAACGTGTGACAGAAGAAACAGGGACAACTGCTTTATTCCTTCGGTTTCCTATGCGCTGCCTGATATTTTAACATATCAAAAAGCAATAGACAGAAAGCTACTATAATAAAGAATACTGCAATAATGGAAGCAACATTCACTATATCCATATCTAAGGTTTCCTTACCATAAGGGTAGTTATATAACACATTTCCTAAAAGAACAGCTAAACCACCAGCTATGCCAGCTATGAATCTTTTACCAAAATCCTCAAGTCTCTTCGGAGGAGCTTTTCTAATCTTATTAATAATATAAATGACAGCTACAATAACCAAAAACAATAATATTCCACTTTCAATTAAGTTAATCATGTTTTAACTCCTTCACTAGAAAATAAAACGCTATACTTTTCCTCTACCATGACAAACTTTGCAAGGGCGTCCAACCCAACCTGGTTCATGCCCCGTTCCATGACAATAAGCACAAATGTCTTTAGTTGCATTTTTTTCGGTTTCATTCTAATATACGATCTTACTCTAGAATATTTTTCACCCATAATTTTCCTCCGTTTAATGATATTTTGAAATATCTAATCTATTGATAAACCTTGGTCTCAACTGTTGCAAAGTTAGGTTTTTAAAGAATCAGATAATACAAACAGGATAGTGGAGGCAAAAGGTTATGCAAAAAGATACCGATGCAAGTGAGCCATATGCTGTTTCAATTTCCGATTGGATTTCGATTTTACAGGACAAAATAAGATATCACTTTGATTTGTATATATTTATTATTACAGCTATCATTGGTATGATAATTGTTGCTCCTCAATTAGAAAGAGATGCTATGGGTTCAAATATAATTTACACTGGTATAGTATTAATACCATTGTTAGGTCTTTTATACTGGGTCTATAAATTAATGGACAAAAAATCAGAAGAGATAAACAAACCATATAAGGATTTATACAATAAAATAATCTACGGAGAAATTAGCGACCCCGTAAAGATTAAAGATTTGTATAAAGAGATTGAAGAGAAAAATAACGATGAAAACTCAGAAATAACGCATATTGCACCTCAGTTGGGGAAAAGTAAGATATCTATCAACTTTACACCTAAATTAAATATTGTAATTGCTACGATATTATTTTTAATAATTGATATTTTATTAATTGCGTCAACAAAATTAGATAACTTAATTACGTTGGCATTAGTAAACTCAATATTTGTTATACATATTATTTTATGGCTCCACGTAGGGGATTTTAAAATAAAAGAAAATTTGGTTAAAGGTTATGCTACCCCACTTGTATTCATAATTATTTTCTTTAGTATTGTTTTATTGATTAATGCCTTAATCACTTGTAATGGTATAATCTGGACGTATTCAACAATTATTTTAGGGATGATACCTTTAATTTTAATTACGCTATATACTGCATTTGCTTTAATTAAAGACGGACAACTAACCGATGAATTTTTTATTAAACGAGGTCGAAAACGTGGAAATATTTTTTTCTTTACGTGGACAATTTCAATTATAATGCTACTTTTAATCATAATGTCACCTTTAATAATAAATGGTTTGAACTATACAATTAGAGATAATAATCAAGAGTTACACAGTCTCGTAAATAATCTCACTAAAAATTCTCATAATGATACAGAGAAGACACTATCACTTCTAAGTTGGTTCGATAGTGGATATGGAAAAAAGGAGAATATTTCAGATATCTATAAACGTGAACACGAAAAAGATAATGAAATCCTATTAAAAGTGGGAGATGATTTTATATATATTTTCTCAAAAGAACCTAATTTTTGTACACGTCTTGATGAAAAAAACGATATGTGGATTTTTGCTTCCAGATGTGGTAGATGTGGAGAATTTAGTACTTTATTCAATACTATGAGTATATATGCAAATCTAACAACGAGAAAAGTCGAATGTGACGGAGAGGACCACGCATGGAACGAAGTATTAATCAATATATCAGGTAATGAATCATGGATAGTTGTGGACTCTACAGCAGTTAATTTACCAGATGGTAAAGGATTCGATTTGCCAAGAAACTTCATGGAGGAGAAAATCAAAGGGGATTTGAGGGCGCATAATATAATAGTGGATGAGGGAAATGTTTCTTTTGTTTATGCAATATATACAGATGCACCCAATAAAAAAGTTGACATTACCGATAGATATACAAATCTTACTAATATCACCGTCTTTACTGTGGATAAAAACAATCAACCACTCGGTAATGTGACAGTAGATGTTTACTCTAATAATCGTCTTATTCAAAGATATACTGGATTGACCAACACAACTAATGATGAAGGTATTCACACATTTACTATGGGCGGAGGTAATTATACCTTTAAAGCATCCATTAATAATTTCTACGGGGAAAACACGAGTTCATTTATAGAAAAAGAACCGAATCATAATATTACTATTGAATTGAACAATCGTAATTAGAAAAAATATTTATAAAAATTTGTTTTAAATTAAAACTTGTTTTTTTCACCATCAGGAATCAGATGAAGAGCTTTTGGATTATAATAAAGTTTTCTTGTGGAGAAATCATCTGTTTTATAAGCAATGATCAAGGAAATCTGATTACCTCTCTGATGATTGAATAATCCATTTGTTTTTCTTCCATAGGTTGCTACCATTGTCTTGGGATCAACAAATGCTGCTTCTTGACCAAGGATAGCATTTTCTAGAGACCAGAAATCATTGTCAAAAATTCTAGTAACATTTACGACAACAATATTTCTTTCTCCCTCAGGTATCTGGTCAATCTTTGTAAGTAAATTATTTTTAATTCTTGAATCATCCTTCATTTGAATAACATAAGCTCCTGACGTTATGGTATATCCTTTTGTTCCCTTGTAACTATAAAGGGTATAATCACCAATATTGATGTTTCCCGCTTTCATTATTTCTTGATGATCAATGATAGATTCTACATCAGACCGCACATAACCTGGAATGTTTTTTTGAATTCCAATCTCGATTTGTTTTATAAGAAAATCACTGTCACTCACACTAAAGTTTTCTGTAATTCCAAAGCTAACTAAAAAAGGATTAATTTCTATCGCGTCAATTTTTTCCCTTATATTTAATCTGATTTCATTCATTTTTTTAATTCGTTCATCAAGGTTCATATCAAAGATTTCAAAGAAGTATTCGTATTTGTTTGTTATTTTAAAATCTACCTTTGTGGTTTTTGCTTTTACATCAGGTTCATAAGAAACAGTGAGTCCTTTATTATAATAATAAGACATAACTTCGATTTCTGTTATTCCTGAGTAAAAATTTTCTTGATCTTTGATAATTTTATCAAGAACTCGCTTGAACCTATCACAATATTTTTCTAGGACTAATAAATTTCTCGTTAACCGTCCAGCTTTTGTAGGATTTAAAAGTGACCAGAAAAGAGGATGTTGATGTTTTCTCTCTTTTATTATAAAGAAAGAATCTCTCAACTGCTGAGGTATCCATCTCACTAAGTCTGAATTCAAATCAAGATTGTTTTGGACAGATGTATATTCATCTTTTTGAATGGGCCTCATAATTCTTCATTTTTCTTCTTTGCTTCGTATAAATTAACTTTACCTACAGTTTTTGTTATCCTTATTTTCCCTTCAGCAGTTAAAACAAGCATATATTTACTCACCGTTTCTCTTGATAGCTTTGTTGCATCAGCGATCTCCTGAATAGTAACATAAGACGGAGTAGCCTTTCGGATTGCTTCAAGAACTATATCTTTTGTCGATTTTTTACCCTTCATTAATACTTAGTATTTAAGCGAAATATTTAAATATTGTTCCTGCATTTGATAGATTCTTTGAAGCTACATATAAAGAATTGAGGGATTTATTAGGTTGGAAGCGAGGAGATAATTATTTTGATTATCTTTTAGCCTTGAGAGAAGGGTACGAAAAATATTGGAAAAACAATATTAACTCCCTTGAAGAGAAATATATTAAAACACAAAAAGGGAACAGAATTCCGAATGCTCGGCTTATAGATATGGCTTTCTGGATTAGTCGAGGGAAAAAATATCTTATCCGTTAAGGTAAAAAAGTCATACGTTTTGTTTTTTCGTAGGATGCTTTGTTCCCATCTTGGCAAGCTTCTTTTATTGTTTTCTTTTTCAAAACGGCATGTATAAACTCCGATCGGAACATATCTCCACAACCAATCCAGCAAATTTGGGGCTTTTTATCGGTTTTGGAAATTTTTACTAATTCAAATTTCTTGTCAAATTTTTCTAAGTATACAGCTCCATAACAACCTAATGTAACGACAAGAGTACCTTTACCAGTTTTTCCCCAAATATCTGTGTATGTGTCATGTATTAAGGATGTTTGTTTATTACAGATTTCATTATACAAATGTTTCTGAAAGTCAAGTTTTCGGCCATTTTCTATATTTTTTTCCTGAACACGGTAAATAAACTCAGCTGATGCAATAATATGAGTAAAATTTTTTGCTATCGAAAGCAACTCTTGTAATCTTGGACCACCTGACGTGCCAGTTTCAAGAAATCGATATTTTGCATTATTAATCTCTTTGAGAATCATTTTTTGAATATCAAGTCCATATGGGCCTAAATATAACGCTTTTACATTTTTAAACCGTCTTATTTTTTTACGAAATTCGGATTCTTCTTCTTTTTCTAGCCAATCTGAATGAGAGCCCTTTTCTGTAGCTTCATAATCAAATATTTCTCGAGTTCCCGGTTGAATATTCTCTACTTTATCTGTATTATCTGGATAAGTAATAACGTATGTAGACCGAGTATGACCTTTTCTTAAAACAAGTTGAGTATCAATATCACCATTACCTTTTGTATTTTGGACGAACTGTCCCATTTGTTTTAATACCCAATCGCCATCATCGTCATCTCCGAGTCGAGTACAAAATGCAACTTTATTTTCTAAACGAGCCAAATTCAATGCAGGTAGAAGATGTTGTCCTCCTGCTTCCTCACAAAATTTATCTGTACGAATCCAATTTGATGTCTCCTTACGTGGTTCGACATCGAGAGCAAAAACTTTTTGACGAGATGAAAGCCCACAGCATAAAATATCTGGAGGTTTAATCACTCTTTTATGTTTTTCATTAACTGATTTTTTTTCAAATTTTTCTTCAAAAGCATCGAATAACGTATGGAATACTATCTCTGTGGTATCATACTTATATCCGAATTTTCCTGGCAGACTTAGGCTTAAAATTCCCCGTCCCCGTAACATTTCAATTTTCATTGGATTTAGGTTTATTCCAATATATATGCCAACTGGATCGTTTCGCCCTATAGTTTGTAAATTTCTTAATATGTGATGAATGCCAAATTCATCACTGCTAAGACCAGAACCCAAAAATAATAAAAGATGTTCATTACTAAAAAGACGGTTTATTGCTTGCTGAAAACGTGTGTTCTGTGAATATAGTCTGTGGTATTGATTTTCTGTCAAGATCAAACATTTTTTTTCCAATATGTGTCCAGAACCAACTCCCCAAAAAATTTGATTTTTTTGTTCATCAGATGACAATGTTGTATCCCATTTTCCATGAAGATGAATAATTGCCCTCGAATACTTAAATGGATCACCTGACTGTATTTCTGGATCTGTTAAATCAAAAGATTTCTGCGCACTATTAACAGAGGATAAGACATTATCATAGTTTGTAGTTATAATGTATGGAAAAAGATCAACAAGTCTTTTATGAAGGTTAGTCGGTGAATATTTTTTATTAAAATATAATTTAAAAGCTTCGAATATTCGTTCCATAGCTTCAAAATCATTCCTGCATTTTGCAAAATACGACTCTAGTTCTTGAGGTTTAGAAAGATCAGCTGTATTTACCTCATGCTCTGTCCATGAACTATTTACAGTTGCTCTTAGGGTTTTTATCAACTGAATCCAACTATTAAGTCCTCCTTTTATCGTGGTATTTAAACCTGAACCAATAAAAGGTATTAACAAACGTACAGATTCTTTTTTATCGCCTGTAGTTGTCGAAATCCACGATTCTTTTAATTGTTCATATGCCCCTGAATCTTCACTTTCTAATTTTTCTAATTCTTCCGTAATGTCTTGCTTGAGAAATTTGTATATAACAAACACCTCCCTTTAATTTACATAGCATACTGAATTTTAATCCTTCAATAACAAAATATCAATATTTAAGAGAATAAAAACCATTCGATTCAAAAAATTTGTTTTTATTTCTGTATAAAAAAGCTTCAAATCCGTTTCAAATATTATATTCGTGTCTCTGAATTGTTTATAACAATATAGTTCCATAAGGGATAAACTATTGTTTGAGCCATTGGTTTTCTTTGAGTAATTGCCAAGGAGAAAAACATAAATGTTACGTCATCCTTAAGTAAATTAATACTTCGTTAATGAAGTATTAAGTAAATTGGTAAAGTCATAGGTGGGAGTATGGTTAGCGAAAATAAAGAAACAAACGATTTACCAAGTATTAAGTTAGATCGTGGAATGGCGGTTAATGAAGTCGAGAAGCTGTTGACGGCTCCGATGGGAAATCGTGAACGGGCATTCTTCCGAGCAATCTACGACACGTTTTACCGTGCTAACGAATTGTTGCAATGTAATATTGAGGATTATAACAAAGAGACTGGGGAGATTGTCGCTACGCACACGAAAAACAAGTTTAACCCAAAAACAAAGCAAACCGTTATATCTCCTCCGAAGCAGATGATACTCTCAGACTCAACTCGATTGTTATTCAAAAAGATTATAGGAAACCGTAAGAAAGGTCCAATTTTCGTGAATAAGCGAGGGGTTCGGTTATCAAAGACCTATTTTCAAATGTATATCGATGACATCGCTACGGCCATAGGAATACAGAAAGTCGCTAAAATAACTCCGACTGGGAAGGAGTATCATTTAGTCACTCTAAAAGCACTTCGTGAAGCAGGGGAACGACATTGTGATCTCGCTGGTGCTGATTCTGATGTTACTGCTCGTGGTGCTCAACACTCAGCAATAATAAAAGAGAAACACTATAAGAAAGCAGGTTGGGATGAGGTGCAACAACAAATACGAAAATATCATCCTGCGTTCAAGTGAATATTCGTAAAAAAATGTTTTGATAATGATGCTATTGGTAGAGTAGTAAAAGGATGACTAGAAGTGTAATATATTTATTAACAGCTTCAAATAAAAATAAGAGTATTTTGGAAGATTGTTTTTGAAACTCGCACAAGATACTAGATATATAACTACCTAATGCTGTGTCAATTTTCTTGCCTATCGGACGGAAGCTTCGTCGGTTGGGAACTACACGATAAAGCTACATGACGAACTAATAGCACAGCAAAAAGGTGAGCTAGGGTTTTAGACCAAAAAGAACAATGGTGCTTAAAAAAAAGCTACTACTACACAAAGGTGCTATAAGAGAGTAGAATTTTTATTCTTCATCCTTTTTTTATTGTCTACAGAAGGAAGGGGCACTCGTTCAAGAATCACCCGACCAAGATGGAATAAAAGGAGGATGTGTTTGCCTCCAACAAAAGGGACGATTCATACCGATGCAGAGAGAGGGATTTGAACCCATGATTACCGGTTAAATTCTGAGTGAGGAATAATAAATACTCCTGTAAAAGTCTATAATTTCATACTTTTTCATTGCAGTAAATGTCGTAGTAGTAGAAACGCATTAGGGAATCGCTCGAACAATAACTCCAAGAATTGCAGCAATGGTTGATTATAGGAGGTTGGCATTTTCACTGATAGAGTTCCCCAGGAACTCCACAGGTTATCCGTATCCCTGGCTCTCGCCTGGATCGTATACCTGCCTCGTTTCGACCAGGAATGATTCACACTCACCGGCTCACCAGAGCGAAAAGGACCGAACCAGTAGTTCGTACGAGAATTATCGTCCCACTGGATATAGTAGTATAGATCTTTTCCTGTCGGTGATGTTGACGTCACGGTGTATTCCTGCTGTACACCGATTTTACCTTGTGATGGTCCGGTGATTGTCGGGGCAGTCGGGGTGTTGGGATCACGCTGACCGAATGCATGGACATACCCAAAATGATAAGGCATTGTCTCACCTCCTCTATAGAACCAGGTGGTAACGTACACCGTCCCATCTGCACCGATTGAAGGGACGGGCCCAAGGTACATCCCGTCATAAGGATGGATGTCGCTGGTTATATCAGCAGTCCATCTTAAGGTCCCATCAGGATTCAGCGCGCTCAGATACGCCGTGTCCCCTAAATGGTCGGTGTACGCGAAAAAAATCATGCCATCACTACTGATGGCCGGGCGAGTTATATCCCGGGGACGAAAACCTAATTGATAGCGCCAGCGAATATGTCCATCATCAGGATCAAATCCAAATATATTCTCTCCTATTATTTTTTCTACCGTTACTGATAATTTGGATTCTTTTTGTTGTAAAATTTTATTATTGGATATTACTTTATAAAGAGTGGTTTGTAGATAAATAAAAACCTGTGAAATTTTTGTTTAATGTATAGTATTTTATTAACTGCAGCTGAGAATACTGCGCGGTCTGAAGCATCAGCGTAAGACCCGCAGATGGAAAGCTGCATCTCTTTTTTCTCCAATTAAACCATATCTCTTTTTTGTCGCGTGCGGCAAGCTTTCGCCTGCCCCTAAAGGACGCGACAGGAGAAAAAATCTTTATGGAAAATGTAAATAGCGTAAGCCCTAAAAAAATTATGCATGACACCCGCAATAACTGGATCACTATGATGTTTCCAACACACAAAAGATACCGAAACTTCCGAAAACAAAGCCACATCGATACCTGTACCCAGGCGTTCAGGGATCTGGAACGCTTTGGTTTTGAGTTCGGCGAATTCGGCTTCGCCGAAAACCACGTACATTTCCAGGTTAACATTCCAAAACGGTACTCCATTCAAAATGCCGAGATCCTACTCAAATCCTATAGCTCAAGGAAAATGTTTGAGGTACACCCCGGATTCCGCAAGCGCTACCCCAAAGGCGGGTTCTGGAGTGGATACGAGCACTATGAATCCACCGGACTGACCAACCTCGAAGAATCTTCTGTCTACCTACGTGACCAGCAAAGACATCACAAGGTAACGATTATTAATGATCGACAACAGCACCTAACCGCCGAGTGAGATACGGCAATGCCCGAAGGGCTTGCCGAGGAACGAAGGCGGAACGGGATTATAAGGGCGGAGCCCTTATGTCATTAACTTCTTTTAATTTTGAATAAAATTTTTAAATTCCATATAGCCATATAGGATTAATAGAAATACCTTTCGTCTACTAACCGAAAGGAAAATCAAAGAATATATTGGAGAACAATAATCGTAATCATTCACAGATGAC
>Ga0315277_10012053_pt1 | contig 10856 bp, 11 predicted proteins | sample YL17G05_15_MG_FD_203695 | JGI IMG/M metagenome (GOLD analysis project Ga0315277, IMG submission 203695) | Sediment microbial communities from Yellowstone Lake, YNP, Wyoming, USA - YL17G05_15 | ecosystem: Environmental > Aquatic > Freshwater > Lake > Sediment | place: USA: Wyoming | collected... | reverse complement strand
ACAACATACAATGCTGTTCGTTTTCTAATACATGACGTGCAACTGCCTCATCTAAGGCTTGATCCAAGATCTCTACTTGCTCGGAGAGTTTCAGGTCGAAATGTCTATTTGATATTGGGAGTTTAAACTGGAGAATTTCCCTTGTAGGCTTTTCAGGGTGGCATTCTAGGAGGTGTCCAGGTGTCAGACGCTTCACTCCGCAAAGTAGAGTCTGACCTTCGAATAGGCCCCCAGTAAGGAGAATGCCCACGAGACCTCTTGTGCTGAGCTTCATCTGGAAACATGGATGGTGTTTGAAGAGTTCGGGGCTTGATCCAACAAGAATAGCCTCCTCAGAAGCGTAATAGTATACTGGAAACAAGCCAAGCAGGTCCGCGCCGACACACAATCCTCTCTTCGAATCAAATGTAATCGCTACATGAAATCCGTCAAAAGCCTCAGGGAGTCTGGAGTCACTCCAAGATCGCCGCAGCTTTTCTGCACTCATCCTCTGATGTCCGGGTCCACCTATAGCATCTCCAAATATTATCGCTGCGCCCTCACCGTCGACCACGTGATCAACTGGCGCCCAAACTCCAGCCGCCCAAGCCGCAGAGAAATCGCCGAATGAGCATTTGGAAACGGTTAGCTTGTCAACTGCAGGAAGAAGAGGCATTATCGCATTAATGTATGACTGCCGCCGCTTTTTGTCCGAGTCAGAAATCATGATGAAATTGACCAATTATATCCCCCACGCAGCAGGTATTGATGATAACGATCGCATTCTAATAGGTTTAGGCAGCTCATATGGATGCTCACTCCGCAAACGGCGCATTAGCTAGCTAACTCGCCGCTTTGTGTAGAGTCAAACGCCGCACATGCTTATATTAACAAATAACTACGTCTGGATATTGACAAGGGAGATGCAAGCATGCACCTTACAACGAGACTGAAAAAGTCTGAGCAAATGATTCGAATGGTAAGGCCCAATGAGCTAGTTGCACACAATCTGATATACCCGATCTTTGTGAGGGAAGACGGAAAAAAATTCGAGATTCCATCACTCAAAAAGCAAAGATACTACGCTCTAGGAGATTGCACAAACGTCTGCAGAGAAGCTCTTGACCTCGGAATCCCCGCCATTATGGTTTTTGGCGTAGTGAAGAAGAAAGATGCTGACGGCTCAGTGGCTCTGCAGAAGAACAGTTTTCATCCCAGAATATTCAAGGAACTGAAGAGAGAGTTCGGCGATGACTTGGTGCTCATATCGAACGTCTGTCTCTGCGACTACACGTCGGAAGGGATATGCGTTTACACAGAAAAAGGCAAAGTCTTGAACGAGAAAACCGCCAAGATGCTCGGCCGGATCTCCGTCGCCCACGCTGAAGCAGGAGCCGACGTCATTGCCCCAGCAGGGATGGTCGATGGACAAGTCAGCCAAATAAGAACGGCCTTGGACCAAGCTGGACTTGACGACGTATCAATAATGTCGTACATAAAAACCGACAGCTGCCTTTTCGAACCATTTTTCCACGCGATGAGCACATCAAAGACTCCTAGAAAAGGGATAGATTCAAGCAAATTCAGAACCGACATAATCAACGAGAAGATGTTCATGGCCAAGGTTGACCTTGACGTGAGCGAAGGAGCAGATTTCGTAATCGTTAAGCCTGCCCTGACTAACCTTGACTTGATCAGGTTGACCAAGGAGAGATATCCGAACACTCCTATCGCAGCGTATCAAGTTAGCGGTGAGTACATAATGATCAAAGCTCCAAGCGAGGAAGGACACCTGAAGGAGAAGCCTTTGCTCATGGAGACTCTTGGCTCAATCAAGAGAGCTGGAGCTGACATGATACTGACTTACTATGCGTTGGAAGCAGCCCGGTCTCTCAAAGAAAGCAGGTAATCAAGCACTCACCAAGGCATGGGCATTGCCTGCATTTAAAGCATAATATAACGGTCTTATGCCCAGGCACCATTCTTGGGCAATCGACAGCCATTCTACCAGCAAGTTCTTGATCTTTCGGTTGCTGTTCGATTCCCACTGGATGTTATAATCCTTATTAGTTCGCCAGAATTCTAGTTTGCTAAAATGGGAGGCGGCTGCTTCGTTCGCTGTTGGGCACATCGCGCTCGGATACATTCTGGCTAAGGGTTCTTCAAGACTCGTTGGGGTAAAGATAGCCCTACCTCTTATCATAGTGCTCTCGATCATCCCGGACATTGACATACTCACTCCGTTCATCCAGCATCGGGGACTAACCCACTCGATACTCTTGGCTCTGGCGCTATTCATTCCAGTCTTCATAGTTTGGCGGAGGCAAGCTCTCCCCTATTTTATAGCATTGGTTCAGCATTCACTCGTAGGCGACTATTTAGGAGGCGGCGGCCTAAAGCTTCTGTGGCCTCTGACGAACACAACCTACGGCCTCAGAATAGACATAAAGGGAGCTACGAACGTAGTGATAGAGCTTTTCGCTTTTCTGGTTGCACTGTTCGTTCTGCTGAGAACCAGAGATTTGTTCAAACTCTTTAAACCGCGCATGCTAAACCTGATTCTCATCGTGCCCACTGCCGCATTGCTTCTGCCTCTCCTAGCTTTTCCATTCCCGGTTCCCCCAGTGCTACTCATACCACACCTTATTCTCCTCACGATTTTCCTGATCTCAATACTTGCATACATCGCAAGACCCAAGCTCAGCCGCAGTTTCTCTGCACGCGATGTTGATTCACACTAGTCCTTGCTATGTGAATGCCTGATTCTGTTCCTGGATTCTCAAAACTTATGTGACAACTGGTCATCCTGACTTCAGAGAGTTCTGAGCTCTGAGATGGCCATGACAAGGATTCACAGATCTTTGTTGCGTTGTATGCTGTTTCTGCCAATAGCCGTGCTCTGTTGGTGCGTGGGGTACAGTCTCTTTAGGATTGGATCGTGTTCTCGGAACAAGAAAAACCGGAAACAAATCACAGAGCAGTCTTCGTTGGAACTGCTAGTTATTGAGGAATCAAGCGTTATCGTTAACACCGGAAAACACAATAGATGGCAGGCTGCTTCCTGACAATCGCAGATATCTATGCAACCCTTTGCAGCCGCTATGTTTTTCTGTCGATGATTTTTCTGCCTTAGCGAGTAGCATGCTGGTCTTTGACAGGTCAGCGTAAGCGTTAGCGCGTGCTACGTGCTCTTGCTTTCGCCTATCACGCTACTTTGGAGTGCAAAAGATAAATATCCAAGTTCCCATGCGAGTTAAGTGTTTGGGAGATCATCTGATTGCGTAGGTGCGATCGTGCCTTTATTGTGATGATTGCAGCATTCGCGCTGGCAAGTCAAATACAGTCAGCAGTTAGAAACCCACTGCCCAACGTATCTGCCCTTGAGACGAGCAGTTCGCTTGGAGTATATTGGGATGGGAGTTGCACGCAGAAGGTTTCTTCAATACAATGGGGCGTTTTGAGTCCAGGCGGGAGGAAGCTGTTTTCGCTTTACATTCGAAATGAAGGAAACATGACGGTGTCTCTAATCTTGAACGCAAGCAACTGGGTCCCTGTGGATGCCTCTAGGTATCTGAGTTTTTCTTGGCGGTCAAACAATAGGACAGCCGAGGTTGGCAAGACAGCGAGAGCGAATTTGACTCTTCTCGTTTCCAAAAATATTAGGGGAATTACTGATTTTGCCTTTGACGTAGCTGTCGGAGCTGTAAAATATGTTCCAGGAGACGCGAACAACGATGGTATGGTGGATGTTCTAGACATAGTCACAATAAGCATTTCATACGGATCCAATCCCTCAAGCTCAAATTGGAACTTCTATGCTGACCTCAACTTTGATGGCACTGTTGATCTTTTCGACTTAGTCACCGTTAGCACGCAATTCGGAAGAAATTAGGCTCGAGTTTTGGGCTGGTTTTGATATAAAGAAGGTGGGTTTTTTTTGGTTAGCTCTCTGTCCCAGTTATCGTTATATCAAAGCTGAAGGTCGAAATGCCACTTATGGCCGATGAAACCGAAAGCGTCAGTCGTGCTCCCACTATTTGACCTTGCTGTAGAACATAATTCGTGCAGTTCCAACTCAGGCTTATATAATTCGAAGCTGCTGTTGGGTTCCAGCTACTAGTTGTCATGCTCAGTTTTGCTCCGGCTGTACCCGAGTTCTTAATGTAGACGTTTACGTTTCTGGTAACGTTGGGTTCAAGAGTGCCCCAATCCATAGAGGAAGTCTTGTTTGTGCAGGCTTGATCCCAATAGACGTCAACGCCGATAGATTTCACGTTTCCGTTGTTGTGCAATGTTGTGTTTGTCACAAGGAGACTTGAGACCAATGCCACCATAACAGCGCTGATAGCCGCCACCGCTATCGTCGCTACAACGATCTTTTGTTCAGGCATGTTTTCACACAAGCTCTAGTCGTAAATCGTGAGTCTTAATAAACATTTTTGTTCACATGAACTACGCAAATACAGCTAGCAACTTTCAAGTTTCGCCAGCTAGAAACACGGAAGTGTCATTGTCTTTCCATTAATGCGAACAATTAGCGACAAGGGTACTACTGGCGAATTTCAAAAAACAAGAGACGAGATCGATTGCTAACAATATGTCCTACAGCGCAATTTAGCTGTCTCAATAAAGCCAGAAGAGGGTTAGTTTTTCTGTGATAGCTGGCTTTTGATGATTCTTCATGCTAATCACATACCTTCAATAGGTTTGCTTTTGCAAAGAAGCGAACTGAACCACAGACATAAACGTTTCTCCCGTAGGAACAAGCCGCAAGTTAGAACTTCTAGGCGCCTTTAGCTTCGGTCTGCTGTGGAGGCTGATCCAGTGAGGCAACGTTCGTGAGCAGTAGCGAGACGGCGACTGTTGCCATGCCAGCTATGGCGCACGCCAGAAACAGGTTATTTGTCCCAATGAAGCCCACGATTGCTCCAGAAAGCAGGAACCCGATGGGCGATGCAGCACTTGAGATTGAAGATGAGGCTGAGTCTACACGTCCCATCATCTCCAACGGCACAATTGTCTGTATAACCGTGTTAAGCAACACGTTAGCAGGCGCAACCGCAAAACCCATTGCAGCAGCGGCAACCGCCAGAAGCCAGAAGTTGCCCACAGGCGCCAATGCCACGACAACGTAACCCACGAAAACCGCAAACACAAAAACAAGGCTAACTGTTACCTTCCTTTTTATATCTTTGAGCACAGACATCATCAATCCTCCAGCCAGCATGCCTCCCTGCAAGCTTATCAGCACCAGAGCCAACGACGAAGCGTCGCCAAGATGATCATATATAACAAAATAGGACATCAACGCTGACAATGGGGACAACAGGAAATTCAGCGCTGTAGCCAATGTGAACAAAGGCACCAGACCTTCCTTGTGTATAATAAAGCTTAATCCCTCTGCGAAGTCCTTTCGAAAAGAACCTTTAGGCTTGTCCGCGTTTACACGGGGAATTCTTATAGTGAGCAGAGCCATCAGCGCCACAAGAAATGTGATTGGATCTAGCCACAGAATCTGGTCGATACTGGCAAACAAAAGCAGCACTGCCGCCGTCGCCGGCGCTGCCAACTGAACGGCTCCAAATAGAACATAATTGAGGCCGTTCATCCGACTCAGCTTATCCTTCGGTACCATTGCAGGAACGATCGAGTTGACCGCAGGCAAGTGGAAGGCTTGACATACTCCTCGAAGTCCAATCAGGACCAGCACAACCCAGATAGAAACCAAATTCGTCCAAAAAGCCAAGATCAAGGTCAAGGTTATCATAGCCTGTATAAAATCCACGATGGCTATGAAACGCCTGCGTTCCGCTCTGTCCACGAGCACCCCAGCGACAGGCATGAGCAGCACCATGGGCACGAGACCCGCGAACGCCGCCATCGACGTCAGAAACGCGCTGCCCGTAGTCAAGGTCACCCACAAGATGACCACAAACTGGGCTATAGACGATCCTAGAAGCGAAACCATCTGCCCGCCGAAGAAAAGCAAATAGCTCCGAAACGTTGACTGATCAGGCTGAACAACCATAAGGCAACAACCTCACCATTCTGGAGCCAAGTTCAGCGACGACCGCGAAGACTGACTCCGCGCATCGACATCTGGACTATGCTATCTTTGAGTTCCTCATAGAAGGCGCTTATTCGCTTCGCGTCTTCCTTCGACATGCCCTCGACCATCAACTGCTTTTCAAACGCCCCTCTCGCCTTTCTTACGCGTCTTCCCAGTGTGGCGGCAATCCAGAGCAAGCTGAGAACTAGAAAAACCAGATGCGGTCCCGAAACGAGAATCGCGGAAATCATTGAGCGAGCACTCATCACCGGTCAACCCTGACTGTTCTTAGGCTATTCTTTCTCATCTTCGTCTTCTTCGTCTTCCTTCTCCTCATGCTGATGTTTATGAACATGCCCTACGTTCCTGAACACTTCGCCGAAACTTGTGAACGTCTGCACGTAGTCCTGCGTCATCTTAACAGCAACATCGTCAGGAAGTCCTCCTTCCTTCAGCGACTTGTAGTAAGCTGCTGCGCCTTTTCCCATGTTTCGACCGGCTTCTTCTGAGAAAACGGATGCAATGAGACCCTTGATCAATGCTGGAACCTCGGAAGACACCACGCTGAGAATCTCCTTCACTTCCTGAGCTTCAGGCATAGGGAGCTTGCGATCAGAATCTTTCCTAGTCTTTTCTTTGTCGTCGTCCATCACACTCACCTCCTCCTGTATCATGCCAACCTCTGAGTAAGAACCATATTGACCGTTGCTGACAACATCATGTCTTCCCTCGCCTTCACTTCACCTATGCTAACCTGTTCGCCTTTCTCAGCCCGAACAGCACCTGAACCATCAACTGGTCTAGTGCTATAAGACCCTTTGCCGATGATGCCAAACAAATGCGGCTTTGCAGTCTTACTTATTATCCTGTCATACTTCATTACGTTCCACCTCAATCACTAAGAGGAGTGGTCACCCTAGTTAGAGATTCTGCGCAGAAGTGACCAGACCTACTGTTCAGTTTTCTCAACAAGCTGATAGACAGGGATTCGCCCATCGATCCGCGTTATGGCACCATGTTCGACTAGTCTACCAAGTCTTTGGCGCACTATTCTTCTGCTGGCCTTTCCTCGCATGGCAGCCACTTGGCGCGTAATGCCTGACACATTCATTGTTCCCCTAACCGCCAAAGCTTGCACTATGCAGCGAGAAATGTCATCTTGAGCAATAGTTTTCTCCCTCAAGTAACGCTCGGCACTCTTCAGTCTAGACGCGACTTTGAGCGGTTCTCCGTAAACCCCGATGCCCACCTTGGTAAGCCTCAACGTAGCTGCCAAGCCTTCGTACTCAGGCTTCTCCATTATCAGCTTCTCCAGAAATTCCAGCCTCTTCAGTACTAAGTCGAGCTTTCTGCTCACATCCTCAGCCGTAGAGTGGCCCGCATCTTCAGCGCTCAAGATGATTTCACCTCTAAATTGCGAAGCATCAGCATAACTGCTTTGCGATTCAAACCTAACATGTAGAAGATGAGTATTCCGAGACTAAACGTGCAGAGAGCACAAGGAACTGCTGGGCACGCGCATCTCGATTTGATACAAGTCAATGAAGAAATGAAGGCGCACCTTAGCGCGCGCTAGGTTCCGCCAAGTTCAAGTTTTCTGGGCATTTCAAACATGATTTCCTGTTCGCCATGGACTGCTGTGCCAGAGGGAAGAACCACTGAGAACGTTGTTCCTTTGTCCACATGGCTTTCGACCAGAATATTCCCTTTATGAGCTTCTATGATGCGCTTGCAGATTGGTAGTCCGAAACCCATGCCCTTCGCTTTTGTCGTGAACAACGGGGTCCATAGTTTGTCCATTGTCTCTGGGGGCATTCCTTTTCCAGTGTCTTTGACTTGAATTGTAAGCTTGTCATTCTTCTGTAGGCTCACTATCGTCAGGACGCCCCCAGAGGGCATTGCGTCAATGGCGTTTTTTATTAGGTTCTTGAAGACTCTGTGCATCTTGGCAAGGTCAACCTGAATCTTGGGCGACTTTCTTGTTCTGTCCACTATCTCTATGCATTCAGGAATGTCCATTGTTCGTAAGATCTCTTTTAGCAGCGATTTTGGATCTGTATCGCTCAGTTCAAGCTTCATTTCTCTTGAGTAATCCAGAAGGTCATTGATGATTTTGTCCGAATATTTGATGTTCTCCTCTATTATGCCAAGCATATCCTTCCCTTTCTTATCCATGGCATCTCCATATTTCACACGAAGATAATATGTTGCCCCTGCAATGCCTGTGAGAGGGTTTCGGAGGTCATGGCCCACCATTCCAGCGAGCTCTCCAATTGCAGCTAGCCTTTGAGCCTTTATCAGTTTGTCATGGGTGGCAACCAGTTCGTCAGTTTTCTGTTTGACTTTTGCTTCCAACTGATCTGTGTAGGATCTGACCTGATCCTGAGCATTGAGGTTGGCGATCGCCGTGGCTGCATGAGATGCTAGAATCTGCAACATTGTCAAATCATTTTCGTCGAAAGCTTTTGACTTCTTGCTTTCGGCATTAAGAACGCCGAGAGCTTCGTCTTCTATCACTATCGGCACGGCTATCTCACTCCTCATTCTAGGAGAGTGGGAACCAGGCTCGACGTATTCTGGCTCGTCAACTATGTCGGAAACTAGGATCGCCTTTCGCTGCTTGATAGATCTGATTGTTACACCTCCTTTTGACCCGTTCAAAGGTAGTTCAAGAGGAATAGAGAAAGCAAAACCTCTGCTTCGCGAAACCACCAGCCTTCCGCCTTCCACAAGCATAAATGCGGCGTACTCAAAGCCCAAAGTCAATTCCATGAACGCCAGTGTCAGTTCGTAGATTTCGTTGAGATTCTTCGCACGGTTCAGACTTCTTCCACACCTATTTAGCGCTGAGAGCATCCCTTCAGCTCTTCTCCTGTCCTTCAAGCCTTTGAACATGAAAAGGCTCGAGCCGACAAAAGCCGCGAAAACTTGGAACCTCAAAATCTGTTGGTAGAAGGAGATGCCGAAAAACGCTTCCCACAAAGTGCTATAATTAAAAACGAGAGCGCCAATTGCTACGTCTGTCAATACTGCCAAAACGCCAACAACCAAGGAAAGCACTATGAATGAGTACGAACGCTTGTGTCTAAGTGTCGACTCTTTTCTGGGGATTGATGGTCTATCAAATTCTTCTGCGTTTAGGGTCAATTTGAACACCGGGCACGTCATTTGGACGCTTAGGATAGCTTGCTTGGAAAGGGTTATGCATTCTCTGCAGAGGGTGATAAAGCATTTGTGAATCTCTAGTAACTTCACCAAATCAAGACGCCCGCATCTCGATTTGATACAAGTCAATGAAGAAATGAAGACGCACCTTAGCGCGCAATTATCGGGTGAACATTGTCTTTCATAGATGCAACAAACCGAAATGCGCGCATTCAGTGGAAAACCCATATTTGCATGAAAACCAGTTCTACAGCTGGAAAAAGCGTTCACGAAATCTTGAAGAGGAAACGATTTGTCAAAAGACAAAACAAGAAGAGCAGGCTTAATAGTCTTTGACGTTGAAGGAGTCCTAGTTCCGAAAAAGCGTTTCCTGTACTTTGCAGTTGGCAGAACCCTCCGGCTTTCCCAGTTCCTATGGATGGTTTTCTACGGATTCCTGTACGAAGTCGGGCTGATCTCACTGAAGACCGCGCTTACGCACGTGTTCAAGGTTTTCAAAGGAATGCAGACCCAAGAACTCTTGTCTATATACAAACAGATTCCCATAATTCCCAAAGCTAAAGAAATATTCAGAGAATTGAAAAGCGAAGGCTGGAAAACTGCCCTAATAAGCTCTGGTTTGCCAGAAGTCTTCGTGAAAGATTTGGCCTCGAGCCTGGAAGCGGATTACTCATTCGGCATCGAACTCGAAATCCAAGATAACATTATGACCGGCGAAATCAGTGGTGACGTCATAGAAAAGAAAGGAAAACTCAAAGTCCTGAGAAGCATACTGGCAAAAGAAGAGCTGTTGCCGGAAAACTGCGTCATAGTTGCTGACGATAGAAACAATTTGCAGATATTTCTTCCGCAAGCCTTCAAGATAGGATATAACCCAGATTTTGTCTTAAGAGTGAAGGCCGACGTTGCCCTATCCGGAAAGCTCCCTGAAATTCTATCCCTAATAAGAAGAGAACCGAAGCCAACCAGACGAGCACCAACAAGAAATGAAATTGTTCGTGAAGCAATTCATGCTTCCGGGTTCTTTATTCCTATTATCACTGTTCTGCTCGGTCTTTTTCAAACGACGCTCCTCATCTCAGCCATCACTTTGCTGTACGCACTATCTGAAGTGAGGAGAATGGAGAGAGCGAGCCTGCCCGTGGTCTCATCTGTCACGCGTGCAGCAGCCACACAGACAGAACTGTACGAATTCGCAACAGCTCCCATGTTTTTCGCATTAGGCATACTCCTAGCCCTTCTCCTGTTCCCCTTGCCTGTAAGCAGCATTGCCATTGCAGCATTCACTCTGGGCGACAGCATGGCATCCATTTTCGGTGGAATGTTCGGACAGAGAGCGCTACCTTTCAACAAAGGAAAGACGATTGAGGGATCAGCTTCGTGTTTCTTCTTCGCTTTCTGTGCAGCACTCTTTTTCACAACGCCAGCTTTCGCTTTTCTAGCAGCAGTTGCGACCGCAACCATTGAAAGTCTTCCATGGCCACTAAACGACAATCTCGTGACGCCACTCTTCACAGCTCTCGTGCTGATTCTGACACAATCACTGCTGTAATCGAATACTGCAAACTGGTCAATCCTTCATCTTTTACGGTACACCCTCATAACGAGCGGCAGGGCGGTGGCGAGATAGGCGAAGTGGACTACCAGTCTTGCCCACTCTGCT
>Ga0315277_10012052_pt1 | contig 10856 bp, 13 predicted proteins | sample YL17G05_15_MG_FD_203695 | JGI IMG/M metagenome (GOLD analysis project Ga0315277, IMG submission 203695) | Sediment microbial communities from Yellowstone Lake, YNP, Wyoming, USA - YL17G05_15 | ecosystem: Environmental > Aquatic > Freshwater > Lake > Sediment | place: USA: Wyoming | collected... | reverse complement strand
CGACGTCACATCCGCAACTACCGCTTGCTTAAATGCTGAGCTATAACGATGAATGACCTTTTCCATGGTCCTGGCTCCTGTTGATAGTTACATTTACCTGTCAACTTTTTCCAGGACGACACAACCATTCACTGTTTACGATTCACTGTTTACGATTCACTGTTTACGATTCACTGTTCACTTTCGACTATCCACTGTTCCCTATCAATCAACCAACTGTTTTCGTAAGGAGTACTGCATGAACAGAATCAACAAGATTGTGATCTTCGCACTCGCCCTTTTCTTCGCGAGCGTCTCCCTCATGGCCCAGGGATCGAAGATGGAACCGAAGAGCTCGTCGGACAAGAGCTTCACAGGGTACGTTGCCGACAAGATGTGCGCCACGGGCTGGGTCAAGAGCGGGGACGTTGCCAAAATCACCGCAAAGGCGATGAAGCACAGCAAAGGGTGCGCCCTCGAGGACGATTGCCAGGCAAGCGGGTACGGCTTGGTTATCGACGGCAAGTTCTACAAGTTCGACGAAAAGGGCGACAAGATCGCCGCAGACTTCTTCCAGAAAAGCAAGAAGAAGAGCGATTTCCTTGTCGACGTTCAGGGCTCGATGCAAGGAGATGTCATCAACGTCGCCTCCATCGCGGACGCGAAGCCGGAAAAGAAGTAGTTCTTGCGGAGGGCAGGCGTACACCGAGTGTCACCCTGCCCTCTCGTTCTTACCCCTTCCACCCCTGCTCGTTTCCAATATCTGGCATTCGCTCGGGTCCGATCGACCAGATCTCTCACGTCATCCATCCTCTCTCCCTTGATACCTCTCTTGGTATTTCGTAATTTATGACCGGGATTCCTGTCCCCATCGCTTCGCCGTCGGGACGGAACAGCCTTGTTGAAGGGAGGTGCATCATGACGAGGAACAGACAATTCGTTATCGCTTCGCTCGGAATTTTCGTCACGGTCGGCTGCAAGGATCTCGGAACGTTCTCCGACCAGCAGCGCGTGCCGCCGCGTCCGTTGACATCACAAGAACAGGCGATCGTCGCCGCGGACAATTCGTTCGGGTTCAAGCTTCTGAATGCCGTCAACCAGGGCGAAGCCGGCAAGAACGTTTTCATCTCTCCGCTCAGCGTCTCGATGGCTCTCGGCATGACGCTCAATGGCGCGGTCGGAGCCACGCGGGACTCGATAGCGCGGACGCTCGAATGCGCCGGCTTAACGCAGACCGACATCAACACATCGTATGAGAGCCTGATAGCTCTCCTCACTGGCCTTGACCCGAAGGTCCTTTTTCAGATCGCGAATTCCGTCTGGTACCGGCCGGAACTGAGCGTGGAAGAGGAATTCAAAACCGTCAACAGGCAGTACTTCAACGCGGAGATCAACAGCCTCGACTTTTCCGACCCGGCAGCAGCCGGTGCGATCAACAACTGGGTAAGCCGCAGCACGAACGGAAAGATCACCGAGATCGTCAACAGCCCCATCCCGCGGGATCTGATGATGTACCTGATTAACGCCATCTACTTCAAGGGGACATGGACGTATCGGTTCGATCCAAACCTCACCCACGACGATCTCTTCGAGCTTCCGGATGGGACGAAGAAACCATGTCAGCTGATGTACCAGAAGGGGGTGTTTCCGTACTTCGCCGACGATCAGGTCCAGATGATCGACCTGCCGTACGGCGATGCTGGCTTCAGCATGACCGTCGTGCTGCCCAAGCCGGGGATCAACATCGATGACTTCGTCTCGACGCTCACACAGCAGCAGTGGGAGGAGTGGACGGCCAAACTCGCGAAGATGGAAGTGGATCTCTCCCTGCCGAAATTCAAACTGGAGTACGAGAAGCGGCTGAACGACATGCTGATCGCCATGGGAATGGGGATCGCTTTCTCGCCGAGCCGGGCGGACTTCACCAGGATCGACGTGCGTGGCGGGCTCTTCATCAGCGAGGTGAAGCACAAGACGTTCGTTCAGGTCGACGAGGAAGGCACCGAGGCTGCCGCGGTCACGTCCGTGGGGATCGGCCGGACAAGCATTGGCCCGGTCATGCGAATTGACCGGCCGTTCGTCTTCGCGATCCGAGAAAACCACTCCGGTACGATCCTGTTCGTGGGGAAGATTACGGAACCGAAAACCTCATAGAGCATCACGGCTCGAAACAAGGAAGGAGATTCGCCCTGCCAGATAAAATTCTCGTCATCGTATTCGGAACACTCTCTGCCATCGCCCTGGCTGTCGCGGTTGTCTGCCTCTATTTCGCTCTCAAGAGCGCGCGGAAGCCGGAGGGTGAGGTCAAAATGGCGCTCTGGTCGTTCGGTGCGCTCGCGGGCCTGGTCTTCGCGGGCATGTGTTTCGCATACTTCCTCATCCCCATTATCCTCAATCACCTATTCCCCAAATAGCCAGCTCGGGATTCGCGGAATCTTCCTTAAGGATCATCCGGGAGATTTCGGGAATCTCAATTCCGCATTCCACTCCCTTGAGCTCCGCAAACCCTCTTTTCCCGCGGAGTCAGCATTGGGTGCTGCACTATGCTCTGTACATCTCCTGTCATCGCTCGACACGTCCCCTCTCGTGTGTCGGCAAGCGCTTGGAGAGAGGGGAGCAGACCCGCCCGACTACCGTCAGGCGGGCGGGGGGGTGTGTCAATCATGGCTCTCACTTCGAGCTGCACACTCATAAGAGGTGCCCTACGCTGCGCGCGGCTGTACAACGCTCCTTGAACGCTTACGTACTGTTTTGTAACTTCACAGAAGCCCGAGCCGATCTTGCCCAGAGCAATTCTTGCAGAGGAACAGAACCATCATGAAGACTGCCAGCCTCCTTCTCGTCCTACTCATGTGCGCTGCTTGCCTAACTGCCGTCGCGCAGAAGAAGCTTACGACCATTGACAGGGCCGCACTCGCTCAGGAAGTGCGCACCGAGTTCCTTCACTGCTGGAATGCGTACAAGAAATACGCCTGGGGGCACGACGGACTCAAGCCGTTGAGCAAGACGCCGTACGATTGGTACAGCTCGACCCTCTATATGACACCGCTCGACGCGCTCGATACGATGATCCTGATGGGATTGAAGGAAGAGGCGGACTCGACGAGAGAGTTCATCGCAACGCACCTCTCGTTCGACCACGACATGTACGTGAAGAATTTTGAGATCACGATCCGCATGCTCGGCGGGCTTCTCTCCAGCTACCAGTTGTCCGGAGATGAGCGGCTATTGAAGCTCGCGGATGATCTCGGGACCCGTCTGCTGCCCGTTTTCAAATCGCCGACAGGAATGCCGTACGTCGATGTGAACCTCAAGACCGGAGCGGTGCGCAATCCGCGAACGAACCCCGGTGAGGTCGGAACGCTCCTGGTGGAATTCGGCGCGCTCAGCAAACTGACGGGCAAAAAGCAGTATTACGACATCGTCAAGAGCGCCGTCGTGCAGATCTACAACAGACGTTCTCCCGTCGGGCTCGTCGGCACGTGGATTAATGTGGAGACGGGAGAATGGGTGGATGCCGACAGCCACGTGAGCGCGTGCATCGATTCGTACTATGAATATATGGTGAAGTGTTCGATTCTCTTCGGCGATCAGGATTTCAAGAAGATGTGGGAATCGAGCATCCTCGCCATCAAGACGTATCTGGCCGATGAGACGCCGACGGGCCTTTGGATCGGCCACGCGGATATGAACACCGGCAAGCGGACGAAGACGTGGTTCGGAGCTCTGGACGCATTTTTCCCGGCTGTGCTGGCGCTCTCGGGCGACGTCCCGACGGCTGCGCGCCTGCAGGAATCGTGCTTCAAGATGTGGAACAAGCACGGGATCGAGCCGGAACAATTTGACTACGCCTTGATGGATGTGCCGAACGATCCCAAGTGGGAGCGTTACTTCTTGAACCCGGAGATCATGGAGTCGGCATACTATCTCTATCAATACACGCAGGATCCTCGCTACCTCGAAATGGGGAAGGTATTCTTCGAAGGACTGAAGAACTTCTGCCGGTGCGACGGAGGCTACGCCGAGCTCAAGAGCGTCAAGACCAAAGAGAAGTCCGACCGGATGGAGAGCTACTTCCTTGCCGAGACGTGGAAATATCTTTACCTTCTGTTCGCGCCCCCCGAAACCCTGGACTTCAAGCACACGATCTTCAATACCGAGGCACATCCGATACGAAAGACATGGTGATGGTGAAGAAGAAAAGGGAAGAAGTGAAAAGTGAGAAGTGAGAAGTTGTGTCGTCCTGGAAAAAGTTGAACGTTATGAACAAGTCCCTTTGTGGTCTCGCCCTCGTTGTTCTCCTGAGCGGCCCCGCGTATGCGCAGATCTCGGCCGATGACGCCATCGATCTGCTGGAAGAATTTCCTGCCGCCAAGCTTGATTCGCTGCTGCCGAAGACGCCCTTCCTGACCTGGTTCAAGAATATCGTCGGCGGATCCGCGAAGCTCCATTGGGAGGTCAATGATTGCGGCGAGCAGACCGGCGTTCCGATGGTCGATCAGCAGCGAGACCTGCCGGTGTGCCTCGAGGTCTCCGCCGATCTCCCTGATAACCGGAAGGTCGGAGTTGCGGTCTGGGTGGGTTCAGAAAGGAAAGGGTTGACTGATACTCCTGCAGTGTACGACATCTACCTTCAGCTCCTCGGGCAATTCTACCACATCAAGCGACTCAGCGATCTTCCAAAAACTCTGAAACAATCCGAAAAGAAGTAGTAGTCGTTTCACAAAGCGGTCACGCAGCCTGCTCTAGCCTTTTATTCACAGAAGATCGCACTCCCACCTCCTATGCCGCTTGCGTTTTTCCGTTGCTTTTGTTAGTTCGCTCCCAGATTTCTTCCCCGCTTGCACCGTGGTCCTTTCATCGTGAAAAGGAGGATGCATGCAGAATCCATCGAAAGGACAATTTCAGTCCTCCCCAGTTAAACCGCGGATTCTGCTCTCTCCCCCCGACAGGATTGCTGTGTGCATCCCATTTGACGAGTCCACGATTCAGCGACTAAGGGGTGTTCCAGGCTCACGGTGGGAAAGTCAGAAGGGTTTATGGAGTTTCCCTCGAAGCAGGGATACCCTCGAGAAGTTGCTCGCCGCCCTACGGATAGATTGGCACCAACTCGACCGCGAAGTCGCGGTGGGCCTCGGATCAGTCAAGATCATTCCGTCTCAGCCACAGCGGGTTTCTCCTCCGCGTCCGTCGGCCTCCTCCGACCTCGAAGCATTGCGGAGGGAACTAAGGATACGCGACTGCAGCCCGAAGACGATCAAAGCGTACGAGAGCTCGGTTCGTTCCTTGATGAAGCACTTTTCTCCGCAGCGTCCGCACGAATTGTCGGACAAACAAATCCGCGAGTACGTTCTGTTCCTTCTCGAGACAAAGAAACTTGCCGCAAGATCAGTCAACCAGGTGCTCACTGCGCTGCGGTTTCTGTATGTCGAAGTCTACAGGAAGCCGATGGTGTTGGGAGAGATCCCGCGCCCAAAGAATCCCCGGAAACTGCCTGCAGTTCTCACTGAGGAGGAAGTGCGACAGCTTCCCGGTGGAACGAAAAACCTGAAGCACAAGTCGCTTCTGATGCTCACATATTCCGCTGGATTACGGGTTAAAGAGGTAGTTCAGATGAAAGTTGCCAACATCGATGGAGAGCGGATGATGGTTTATGTTCAGAAGGCCAAAGGGAAAAAGGATCGGTATGTGCCATTGGCGGAGATGACATTGTCAACTCTGCGGGAGTACTGGAAGAAGGAGCAGCCGGGAGAATGGCTGTTCCCGGGAAAGGGGACATCAGGATACCTGAGCAAAGGGTCAGCCCAGAAAGTATTCTATGCTGCAGCCGCCAGACCCGCCCGACTGACCGACCCAGTCGGTCGGGCAGGCCGCACGGCGGGTTGGCCTGCCCCGCATCTTTCAGCGGGGAACCGTGGCAGCCCAGGGAGAAAGAGTCAATCACAGGGCGGGCCCCGAGAGAATCGGGGCAGGCACGAAAAACCGGATTCATCCTGAGCGGAGCTCACACGATCAAGCTGCGCGCGGAGTCTGCGCCAGAGGCGCACCAGCCCGCTACGCAGTCTGGCGGGTCAGCCTCTGGCTGAGAAGGATGCTCCAGGCCGGGCTGCCCTTGATGGGGAGCGCGTAGCGCGCTTCGACTCCGTCCTGCTCGAAGCAAGAGCAGGACTCCGCTCAGCGTGAATACCGCTTTTTCTTGAGTTACAGGTAAATGACTCTCGTGACGTCGAGTCCCGACGTCCGGTTTCAAACGTCGCTCGGCAAGACCGGAATACGGGTCGGCAGAGCCGACGAGAAGCCAAGAAAGGAGAAACGGCGGCCGCGTTCCAAGAAATGAGATTTTTTCTGGAGAAATGAGCCGCGAGAGTGACGAAATGACATCTTCATTTCAGGAAATGAGAACTTTTGGGAAGAAATGAGAATTGAAGATGAAGAAATGAGGTTTGAAGCTGACGCAATGCAATCTTCAGGTCACGCGAAGGCATCTTCAGGTCGCGCAAAGGCATCTTCAGGTTGCGCAATGCAATCTTCAGGTCACGCAATGGCATCTTCAGGTTGCGCAATGCAATCTTCAGGTCACGCAATGACATCTTCAGGTTGCGCAATGGCATCTTCAGGTTGCGCAATGCAATCTTCAGGTTGCGCAATGCGGTCTTCAGGTCACGCAAAGGCATCTTCAGGTTGCGCAATGCGGTCTTCAGGTTACGCAAAGGCATCTTCAGGTCGCGCAAAGCGATTTTGAGGTCGCGCAAAGGGTTTTTCTGGTGGATGAATGCGGTCAGCGTCTCAAGCAGGGGCTCACAGCAAGCCAGGGCGTCAATTTGGACGGGGGAATAACCAACCATCCACCAACAACCAAGAGAACAAGCTCACGATGTACGAAGTGGTCCAGACGCTGCTGGACGCCAACGGCGACAAGACGGCGGGCTATCCGGCCTTTGCCGACACCGTAGGCCGGTTCGGAAGCACCGTGGAGGGGATCAAGGGCAAGTCGAGCGAGCTGGAGGGGGCAGGGATGGGGAAGGTGGCCGCCAAGAACCAGGCGGAGGATGAGCTGGTGGGAGCGCTCATTCCGATCACCTCCGCGCTCTTTGTGCATGCCGGGGTGAAGAACGATCCCGAGCTCAAGCAGAAGGCTGACGTATCGGAGTGGGCGCTGCGGCGGATGCGGGATACCGAACTTGTGGCGAGGGCGTCGTCTCTTCTCATCAAGACGGCGAACCAGTATGCTTCGGCGCTGGGGGACTTTGGCGTCACGCCGGCGATGCTGACGGAGTGCCAGAAGAAGGTCGATACGTACAGTACGTCGATCGGCCAGCGTGAGAGCAGTTCAGCGGAGAGGGTAGGGGCTCGCGCCAATCTGCTAGAGCTCTTCGACGTAGCGGACAGGACGCTCGCTGAGGAACTGGACCGTCTGATGGAGCTTGTGAGGGGGAGCCAGACGCAGTTCTACAACGAGTATTTTGCCGCGAGGGTGATCAAGGACCTGGGGACGAGGCATCGGCCTGCGCAGGCGACAGCTTCGAAGCCGGGGGCGTAGGGGTGCTGGGGTGGAACAACGGTGGCCGCCGTTTGACCGCGGCGGTCACCGGGGATTTGTGGGGGATAAAAGCGGCGTTGTTGTTTTCAGGAAACCCGAGGGCATTGCCACCCGAATGCCAGGCTCCTCATCGTTGCGCTCGAAACAGCAGACGCAGGGGGGCTTTTGGCCTTCGATCTGGGGGTGTGGGACGGTGAATGCGCTCCGAGCAAGAACACCAAGTTTCCGGTATTGCCGTCTACCCACCACGTGAATATGTTCGATCCGGGTTCTTGCGCGAGGCGATAGCTCGTGGAGCCAAGAATCGGGCGACAATCATTCCTGATCTCTTGTATGGACTACGGTCTTCACCGTAGGGCAAAACCCTACAAGGCCTTGTAAGTACTTTACCCCATTGACACCCTGTGCGGAATTGACTAGCTTGAATTCGAGCGTTGTCCGACGTACCGGTGCTAATATTCAAAGCTGCTCAGCTACTTAGACTTTGCACGTAGCACCGCGGCTGCTCGGAGTATCTGAGTGGCCTACAGACACTCCAGGACCACCTGCCGACGTACTTCAAAGAGATCTAGTTGAGGGGGTAGGCCTCTCAGATTGTCTGAAGCAATGGGGGGTTTGCACCTTCAAACGAACCAAACGAAACTGTTCGCTAGCCAATGCTCTAGCAGCCAAATAAACGATTCGTTAACCGAAGAGTTAGCCGCAGCGCAGCCGCGGCAAGTATTCTCTACCGCAATCAATCTAGGGGACTCACACAATGCCGTTGACGCCTCTCGAATGGATTGGAATCGCGCAGGCAGTCATCCTCCTCTTAACAGCCGCCGTCATCGTCTGGTACACACTGGAAACGGCCAGGATTCGAAAAGAAACCAGCACTCAGAACACGCTTTTGGCCGAGCAGCTTCGAATCATGCAGGCCACCCTACAACGCGATCTAGACAAGGAAGCAAGTTTCATAAGGCCATTCTTCAAACTCCTGGGCGGAATGCACGCCACGAATCATGCCTCTTGGGACTTCGAAAACAAGGGTGGCACGGCCTACAAGTTGTCCACGAAATCTCTTGATGCTCTCTCCGTGACCGTAAGCCCAACGAGAGTCCTTGACACAAACGAGCAAGGCCAGTTTCAGTTGAAAATGACCGATCCAACCAGGAAGGACACGTGCCGTTTCGAGTTACACTGTACTGACAAGCTTGGGAATCAACATTCCTTTAAGTTCTTGTACCAACCCGGAAAGGCTGTCCGCTACGACGAGCCCGACAATCCCAAGACATGATCATTTACGATTGAACGCACTCAACCAATAGCGGCTGCGCTGCGGCTAACAAGCCGCAACACGACGCTCGCACGCTGCATAGGGGCAGTTAGAACAAAGGTTGGCTAAATGAAAAGAGCTCGCTCAACGGTTTTTGGTGTCATCTGATAGCCGCGGGTTGAGCAAGATAAGATCTTAGGTCACCAAAAACCGCTGCGTGTTGCGGCGTGATGTTAGGCGTCATGCCCGCAGGCAAAGTGTGTGGAAGTTCGATCTTGCAGTCACACAGGCGGTGCCTCGGGATCTACAACCAAACGGACGGAATGAAAAGAATGTTGGGGTGATGATTGGTTCCAGCCTACTACCAGCACAGCAACCATCCTAGAAGAAAGCAACTCAACAACCATTTTTGAGGTTTGGTGCTACATCGAATGCTTCAGCCAGTCTATGACGGTGTCATTGGTCTCATAACGCTCGCATCGCCCGTGAGCGGTGAGTGCAATCGGTGATTTATTCAAACGGACAGGGGCACGAACGCATAACAATGGGCAAACCGACGCTCACAGCCATTTGTATAGGCTGAAGGTAACACGGGAGACGGGCGCTGCATAAAGAGTTCGCTCCATGCCGCTGCTCACAAAAAAATGGTAAGTTATAGTTCGCAGCGGCACGGCGGTTTGCCCCGACCGTTATGCGCAAGCGCCACCCCTATGAAAAAAATCGCAAAGTTCTTCTCTGAACATCTAATCATGCCGCTGATTGTCGCTATCCTCACTCCAATAGCAACAGCAATTGCGTCATATTTTGGTACGGGCGACTGGTTTCAGTATTTTCTTGCAGCTCCACGCATCGTGTGGTATTCGATTGGAGTACTTTTGCTAATTTGGGCCACAGTCTTGCTCATCGTTAAGCGATTCAGGAAAATCCGGGAGTACGAATCGCCAGGCATTTTCAGGCTTATGGAACCTCGTTGGGGTCAAGTTGAAATGGTCGACATACCCCACAAGAATGTTGTCTGGACTGTCATCGTTCCCGCGACGGCTCCTTGGGAACCAGGCAGTCATCTTCCTCTGATCCCTGCCAACCTTGATGTTGATACACCACCGAGATGTCCGAATTGCAATACCGAATTGACCGAAAAGAAGGCATTCTGGGGAGGCTACCTGTGGTCTTGTCCAAATTGCACGTTCAAGAAGCGGGGTCCTGAAAATTTCTTTACTATCTCTGATGAGGTTCTAAGGATCGCCAGACGCCACTTGAGAGAATTTCTAAAACAACAACGGGGTGGCGCCAGCGCATAACACGGCAAACAACGACGCTCCTTCTTTATGAAATGAATTATAGTTGTCGCTCAACACTCTTGCTCGCGACAAAATGAGTCATTAATAGCTCGCAAAAGTGCTGCGTTGTTTGCCGAGACGTTATGTGAAAATTGTTTTGCGCCCTCATTCATAATAAGGAGAAAAAACAATGTCCATCACACAGGATCAATTCAACAAACTCTCAAAATGGATGGCCGACAAGAACATCCGTTTGACATGCGCGGCATGCGGTCATACCGGTTTCGCTCCAAACGACATTGTATCCATGCCAGTCGTCAGAGCTGGGAAGATCACTAATGAGGCGGCCCTGATGCTTCAAATGGTTTGTCAGAACTGTGCTCACACGCTCCATTTTGGTGCGAAGCCGATGGGACTCGCGTGAGTTGCCATCCCGTCAGGTCAATCGACTCTATTGGCACATTAAGCTCAAGGGTGCCAGGATAAATAAGCGTTGTTCCGTTTATTTCAATTACCATTTTGATGCTCCTTTCTTGTTTGCTAACACCTCCAAATGGTTTATTGTGGGCGCAAAACAACTTCACATAACAAGCGGCAACACGACACTCCATCATTCTGATGAATTATTGTTGTCGCTCAACGGCTCGCTCATTTCTTGGAGTCAAAAGTGCTCGCCGTTGCGTGTTGCCTCGACCGTTATGCGTCATGCCCGCAGGTCAGGTATGTGGAAGTTCGATCTTGCAGTCACACGGGCGATGCTTTTGGGTCTACAACCAAACGGACGGAATGAAAAGAATGTTGG
>Ga0315277_10012050_pt1 | contig 10856 bp, 12 predicted proteins | sample YL17G05_15_MG_FD_203695 | JGI IMG/M metagenome (GOLD analysis project Ga0315277, IMG submission 203695) | Sediment microbial communities from Yellowstone Lake, YNP, Wyoming, USA - YL17G05_15 | ecosystem: Environmental > Aquatic > Freshwater > Lake > Sediment | place: USA: Wyoming | collected... | reverse complement strand
ATGATAAAGCATTTCATGCAGAACATGAGCAAAGAGGACAAACAGAAAATGATGAAAGAATTTATGGCAAGCATGAGCGAAGAAGAAAAAACGGAAATGTTGAGACTAATGATGCCCATAATGATGAAAGATATGAAGCCGAATATGATGGCTGAAATCATGGGCAATTTCAGCGAAAGCGACTGCAAGAGAATGATGATGGAAATACCGCCCGAAATGCGAGAAAAATGCATGAAAATGATGACCAGCTGCCTGGAGACCTTGAAAGAGACGCATAGTCTTCACCGTGGCAGGGGTTCAGATCCTACCTTGCCCGCATAATCGTGAACGGACCTGATTTGAAATATGATTGCGTGAACGTATTGTACAGATGACGGCTAAAGCCCATTCCGAACGAATCTGATTGTCACGACGCGAGCTTCCTTAGCATGAAAGTTATTAGGTGAAAAGTGACATTAGTCGCTGTCGTGGCGTTACGTATGGTTTCCGGTAAGCAGAGTCAAACGATTGTTGGTCATGTTGGAATCGAAGTTTCCAATTTGGGCAATTCGAAGAGGTTTTACAAGGCTTTGTTCGGAGGGCTTGGCTTCAAGACCATAATGGACAGTGAAGATGGAGCAGGATTCTCCAATCAGAATTTTCAGGTCTGGGTAGGCGAGTTACGGGAACCAAGGGTTAAGCGCGAGGCTCCGACTGGAGAAGAATTCGTCGTGGCGGACCATTTGGCGATCCTCGTTCAAGACAAAACGACTGTTGATACTATCGAGAAAGAAATGAAGAAGAACGGGTTCAAAGCCCTGTTCCCATGTGAAGAGCATCCCCAATTTGAGCCAGGATACTATGCGGTATCATTCTGCGACCCAGATAACTATGTGATTGAAATCTACACCAGACCAAAACCAAATCGATTCTAGTCAGTCCCTGCCGATTGGCGATAGACCAACCTTTTCCGCCCGCGCTGTTATTACAGATTGAAATGCGCGCGATCACGTGAACGTTGTCGGTTTTGTTTGCACGATCTTCCGAGACAGTGATTCTGCAGACAGAACCTCGTCGATATCTCAAGACTGACAGTCGTTGAGTCATTAGTCAAAGCTAAGACCCCTCTTTCCCGCATGAATTACCATGAATTGCACAAACAGCACTGCCTATAGCAGCCCAAATAAGTCTTATAGCGCGCACTGTCTATTCATTAGCTCGAGAGTGATGGCATCGAAAGGCAAGAAGACAAAAGCTTTGGCCCTTCTTTCAGGTGGGTTAGACAGCACGCTGGCTGCGAAACTTGTGCTAGGTCAAGGTGTAGATGTGGAAGCAGTTAATTTTGTGAGCCCTTTTTGTCTCTGCAGAAAAGGTGGCTGCGGAGCCCCTGAAGTGGCAAGGAACCTCAATATCCAGCTGAAAAAAATCAACGTCGGCGAGCAATACCTTAAGATTGTCAGAAAACCACGATTTGGCTACGGCAAGAATATGAATCCCTGCATTGACTGCAGAATATTCATGTTGAAGAAAGCTTGGAAATATGCGAGGCAAATAGGCGCGTCATTCATTTTTACAGGTGAAGTTCTAGGTCAGAGACCCATGTCTCAACACGGAAGGACTCTGGGCATCATAGAGCAAGAGGCAGGGTTGAAGGGAAAGATTCTGCGACCGCTTTCTGCAAAACTGTTACCTCCGACTGAAGCTGAGAAAAAGGGCTTGGTTGACCGAGAAATGCTTCTCAGCATTGAAGGCAGGTCAAGAAAGAAGCAAATTAGGCTTGCTGAAGAACTGAAGGTAACCGAGTATTCGTGCCCCGCCGGAGGCTGTTTACTAACGTACAAGGAATTCGCTTGTAAACTGAGGGACCTGTTTGAGCACAAGAAAATGGTCTCTTTGAAGGATGTGCAGTTGTTAAAAATCGGACGACATTTCAGGTCTGGAAAGAACAAAATCATAGTCGGCAGAAATGAAGCAGAAAATCACCTCCTGCTTCGAATGAGGATGGCAAACGATTATTGCTTTGAGGCTCAAGACACTGGAAGTCCAATAACTCTCCTACAAGGACCCAAAACCAGAACAGCCATTGAAAAAGCCGCCGAGTTGACCGCCTACCACTCAGATAGGAAACCAGGAGACTTATCGGTGAAATTCGGTAAGGGAGACTTCAACAAATCACTGAGAATTCCGATCCCAAGCCAAGAAGAGATTGAAAAACTCAGAATAATTCCGAATGAAATAAAGCATAAGAAAAAGCCCGAGCGGGAATGAGCAATTATGGAAAACAGAAAGAAAATCAAAAGTGAAGCAAGAAATGACAGGTGCAAGGTCAAAGTAAGTGTAAATGGGCCATATCTTGTGTCAGGACGAATTCCCATGATCAGACAGATAATCGTTACTGACACTGAAGGAATTCCCAATCAATGGCTTGAGGACAATGTATATCCATTGAGTGAAAACTGCGCAATTTGCCGCTGCGGTCAGTCCAAGAACAAACCATTCTGCGATGGAACACATATAAAAGTCAATTTCGACGGCACCGAGACGGCCAGTCGAGAACCTTATCTCCATCAGGCCAAACAGATCGATGGTCCAGCTCTGAAACTAACTGATGTTGAGGACCTGTGCGCCTCTGCACGCTTCTGCCACCGAGCTGGCGAAATCTGGAACCTTATCCCACGATCCGACAATCCAGAAGCTAGGAGAATAGCCGTCGAAGAGGCTGGCGACTGCCCATCAGGGCGCTTGGTGGTTTCGGATAAAAGAACTGGAGTAGTAATTGAGCCTAGATTTGAGCGATCCATTGGATTAGTTGAAGACCCTCAGGTGGAAGTAAGCGGTCCAATTTGGGTGCGCGGAGGGATTCCTGTCGAGTCTGCTGACGGTAAGACTTATGAAATCCGCAATCGCGTTACTCTTTGCCGTTGCGGTAAGTCTTCCCGCAAGCCTTTCTGCGACAGCAGTCACTACCCTGAATGACGTGAACTGAAGGGTGTCCTATGAGTAAGATCGACATCGAATATGGTCTTGATGATATACTGAAGTCTAAAGACAGAGTTGTAGTTCTTTTCTATGCCTCTTGGTGCCCCTTTTCCCAAAGGTTCCTGCCGATATTTGAGAAGTACACGCAGAGTGAGACGCAGACTTGTCTACGTGTCAAGATTGATGATAAGGCAAGCCTTTGTGAGGAATACTCCGTGGAAGTGGTGCCTACAGTGCTTCTCTTCGAGAAAGGAAAAATCCGAAAGCGGTTGGACGGAATACCAGGAGCGGGACTGAAAGAAAAACAGCTAGCAGATTTAGTCAGCTCGCATTAATTGGATTGGGCGCGCATTCAGATGAGAAACAACGCGAGAGAGAAAAAAGGGGTTGTGTTGGAGATGCTTAATGCGGCGCAAATACTCCGGCGAACACGAGCCACGCTAAGAGTGTTTTTGCTACAAAGCTGAGGATGATGTAGGTTCTTTCGCCATACAGGTAGTCTTTCCACCGTCCGACGCCCTTGTACTGCAGAAGCATATTGACTGCGAATACCATGAAAAGAACGAAGTAGGTGAAGAGTATGAAGTACACGAACGTTGGTGGACCTATGCTTGACGAGTTGACGGCGGCTATGAAATAGGCGAAAAGCACGACCCATGGAAAGCCGCCTGAAATGCAGCCTAGGTTGAAGGCGGACCAGTTCGTCTTCTCGGTCTTCTGGTTCACCAGCTCCATCTCGTACCCGAACATTATCATCATCGCGTTCAACACGAAGATCATTGCAAGTGACCAGAAATCCCAGATGCCGACGAACGTTGCTATCAAAGCTATCATGATAGAGCTTGAGAAGGCATACTCGTACCATCGGTAAGGATTCATTCCTCTCTTCAGGTTCTCAGTGTAGCTTGTATTCTTCAAATAGGCAATCGCAAAATGTGCAATTGCAGAGATCAGGGGGAAAGACGCAAGGATCACTCCGAGATTGTTGAATGAGAAGAGAAGCTGAGGGTTTGGCTGCCATGGCAGAGTGCCAGTTTTCAGATAGAACGTGTAAACATTCACTGGCCAGTTCAACAAGAAGCCCAAAGCCAGCATTATGATCCCCTGTATAAGATGCAGAACGCCCGCAGCAGCATTGAACCGCTTCAGATGCGCAAAAGAAATAGGCGAATGAGCAATTATTTCCTGTCTTTCTTTGTAGTTCATGAAACCGCTTATTATCGAAAAATGCTAATATGCTTTTGTACGACTCCTGTACGCGTTTGAGGTCTTGAATAAGCCTCTTTTTCTTGTGTGTGTGGGAATCCGAAGTAAGAAAATGAGGGTGAATATTGCTTTGCGCCGGCATCGGTTATGTTTCTGCCATCAGTCTTCTCATGGCGTACGGGCAGCAAAGAACCTCTGTTTCAACACCCTCAAGGTATTCCATTAGTTTTTTCTTGAGCAATGCTAAGGCTTCCTTGTTCCTTTGAATGTCCTTCACGTGGAAATCTTCAACTTCGAAGACCTCTTTCCGCGGATGCAGAACCATTGCCCCAATCATGCCGCCTTTGTCATCCTCTACAACATAACAATGCTGTGACACGATTTCTAAATGATCTAGAGTATGCTGTTTCGCTTCTCTGTAGCCTTTCTCTGGGTCATGGTCATGATCCAGAGCATCCATTCTGGCAACGGTCTCGACATCTTCAACCCTCATGGCGCGAATACTCGGCATCAAACATCACCTCCATCAAATCTGCCAAGTCTGAAAATGGCGTTTCCTAGGACGCTTGCATATTCAAGTGAAAACTAACGTGCGAAGTGTATTTCATCTCAACCGCCCTGAAGGAGCGTCAAGAAAAGATCTAACACCTAACAATAAAAATCTAGCGGGATCCGCTGTCAACTAGAGCAGCATTCTCAGTCTTTTCAAGCTAGTTTTCGATTTTGCAGGAAGTCATAGCTGAACCAACTTGATCGTTTGCTCACGATAAGTCCATAATTGGTTTGCGAAGAAAAAGTTATAGCCAAGATTGGTTCAAAGTCACACTATGCCTTTTGGAATATCAGAAGTATTGATGTGGATCTTTTTGGCTGCATTTCCCTTTTTTCCGATATGGCTTATGACCAAGTATCATAAAGCTGAGAACCTGAATGTTAATTTTGTTAAGCCACGGAAAGAAGCTTCGCTGGCAATAGTATATGTTTTCACTTGTTTTCTCATCATTGCTGTGATTTTCTTCATTTTATATCAAAGCGCTGGCGGCCCGATCGGAACTCCAAAAGAATACAGCCTCCTAAGAGCTCTGTCAGAGTGGGCCCTCTATGCTGCGATCTTCATTATTCCGATTCTTGTCATTGTCAGAGTTAGGCATCAGATTGTTGAAACCGTCGGTATCACTAGAAAGAACGTGCGATTTTCGATTGCAGTTGGATTCGTGGCTGGGATTGCATTTTCTCTGCCTGTCTTGGGTTTAAGCAACACGCTACAAGATCTCTTAGAGAAACTTTTCACCACCAACAGTTTTTACGGTCTTGTTTATTACTTGGCTGTGGGTTTTGGAGAAGAGTTGATGTTTCGAGGTTTTCTTCAGCTTAGGTGCTGCAGTTGGCTTGGAGAAACAAAAGGGTTGATTCTTACAAGTACAATCATGGCGTTAGGTCACCTTCCTGAGAGAATTTTCGCCGTCGGTTTAGATCCATTGCAAGCACTAGTCAGTGCAATATCATTGTTGCCTATCTCTCTAGTTCTTGGATTCTTAATGCTAAAGACGAGAAACACTTTAGGACCTGCCGTTCTGCACACCATGATAGATTGGGTAAGCGTGCTATAGCAGACGTAGCACACGTACTAATATTGAATATGAGAGATAGCGCACGCGCAAAGTGAGCATCCGACAGGCAATCGTCCCTAGTGAAATTCAAGGAAGACCGAATGCAAGGACGCATTTCCTTGGATGTGGCATTATTCCAATTGGCGCGATCGTTGCAAAAACACCACGATTATGGCGGCACTAGCGTAAGCGCCCTTTTATGAGTGCACATTTCTTAAGTACTTTAAGAGGTGCGGTGCTACGCAAATAATGGAAGGCGTTCATCTAGTAGACGGAGTCAACGCTAATGTCTTTCTTGTAATCGATGAGGAGGAATTGACCGTCATTGATACAGGAATGCCTAGGAATGCAAGCAAAATTATGGACTACGTTAACGAGATAGGTCGAGAACCTTCAGACATTTCAAGAATTCTGTTAACCCACTGCCACATAGACCATGTAGGAAGCGCCCATGATCTCAAAAAGCTCACGAACGCGAAGGTTGCAATCCACCAAGAAGATGCAGAGTATGTTGCAGGAACAAAGACTTACCCAAGACAAAAAGGCGTCACTGTCATTCTGTTCAAAGCCGCCTCGCCCTTCTTCAAGTTCAAATCCGTCCAACCAGACATCATGCTCAAAGAGAACGATAAAGTCGGAAAACTCACCGTAATCCACACGCCTGGACACACACCTGGAAGCATCTCCCTTTACGACTCGGAAAGAGAAGTACTGTTCGTCGGCGACGCCATCATGTTCACCGACGGAAGGATAGTAGGCCCACCTGAACGCTTCACCCCAGATATGAAAAAGGCAGTGCAGTCGATCGGAAAGATCTCACAGCTAGAATTCGACGTAATGCTAAGCGGTCACGGAGAACCCCTCAAACCCAACGCGTCAGACAGAATCAAAGAATTCTATGTGTCTCTGAAGTAGCATGCTCTACAAACCTGCACATGTTTAGAGGTATTTTATCTCTTTCTCAATATGTAAATAACCCAAGGTGCAATCCTTGTTTCATTTACCCATTTATACGGTTCATTCTCTTTGGCTAAAGGTTTGTAGATTTTGACTGGTTCCAATCCAGCCCTCTTAAAAACCTCTTGATAAAACTCATCCGTCCAAATAACGTCCTCTACAGGCCTCTTGTCCTCTAAGTCTGTTTGAATTATCCTCGCTTTGTCTCCGCTTTTTGCATATTTATTCTCTGGAAAATCCTTAGTAGAAAATGATGCCCACTCATGCGTATATATTTCAGGTGATGAAACTAGGTTGACTATCCTTCCTTCAGCTTTCAGCAGGCGCCCAATTTCTCTGAAATTCTTAACTTTCTTTTCCATTGTAGGTATGTTATCAAATGTGAATACAGACAACACAAGATCGTAAGCATTATCTTCAAACTGGCTGAGGTCGCCGTCTTTAATAAGACGATAATTCCCTCGAGGATCTATTTCCCTCGCTTTCTTCACCATATCCTCTGCTATATCAACCCCAATTGTGCTGAATCCAAGCTTTTGCAGAAACCTTGTAGAACGTCCAGCACCACATCCAAAATCTATCGCTTCTCTTCCCTTGACATGTTCAAATATGATTGTAGGCAAATCTCTATATGCTAAATAATACGTGCCGGGAAACTCTAGTTTAGAATAGGCTTCTGCACGCTTAGGATCTTCATATGAATTGGAGAATTCCATAATCACCTGTTTTTTTCTCGTTATTTATTTCTTTATCCACGCGCGTTGTTCTTTTTTCTGCAGACTGCGACCGAAAACTGTTGCCAACGTAAATTGCGGTGAATTAGTCAGCGACATTCCAAGGCGGCTATTATATCTTCTGCTATCATCTTTCTTTTCGATTTCTCGATAAGATAGCTCTTTCCAGTTTGTAGATATGAAGGCTCCACATTCAATATTGAGTCAAATTGCATCTTCGAATATGTTCTCTTATTCATTGTGGTACTCTTCATCCGTTGGCGAGTGACTTTGTTTGATTCGAAGCCTAGGCGCTATCCTGCAAGTCTTTATATCACGCTTGATGTTAGTCACGGCAAGAGATTTGCTGAGGTCGTGCGAAGTGTCAGCTGGGCCTTTTGGAAACGTGAAGAATCAAATCGGCTACTGCGGACTCTGGTGTGGAAGCTGCATAGTAGGTAATGGAACCCTGAGGGAATTGACGGAAAAATATGAAAAACTCATCAAAGGTTATGGTGTGGATGAATGGGGAGCCAAAGACTTCGACTCCAGAGAATTCATGAAGGGACTAGCGTCGTTGATACAGAACCCGCCCATATGCCCAGGATGCTTAAAAGACGGCGGCAACGATGAATGCAAAATTGGACCATGCGCCTCAAAGAAGGGAATATCTGATTGCAACGAATGCAAGGAATCAAAGACGTGCAAAAATCTTGAAGCGCTGGAGAAAGTGCGAACGGGCGCCCTTGATGTAGGCATGCCGATCAAAACTGGGAAAGACCGTCAACCACAACTCAAAGAGAAATGGACTGTTGAGATCAGAAACGAATTTCCATATTGCGTCATTGACGTCTGACCTGGGTCAATGTGAGCGCGGACTGCTGACGTTGGTGATCTAAAAAGTGCCTTCTGAGAAAGACATCGTAGGGAAAGCGACACGCGACGCGTTGGAGATCATGAAAGATGCAGGTTTTGAGATTCCAGATAAGGTAAAAGTTGAAGTTGATCCCAAGCTCCAGTTCATGGGATACTCAACAAAGAAAGGCGACGCCAACATCATTGTGATTGCCCGCCGAGCATTAGGATCTGGGATGGTTGGGGGACTGTTGATACACGAGATGGCCCACATCTACAGAACCAACACGAATCATCCATCACACAACCGTGAATTGCTGAACAGGGTTGGACACTCAATCATAGATAAGAATCACCTGACAAAAAACTATCAAATCAGAATTATCCAGCAGGCAGTCAACAACATACAGGACCTGTATGCAGACGACCTGGCTTTCCAAGCCTTTAGCCAGAGCGGGACATTCCCAGTCGATCAAGCTTTCAATTTCTTTGTAAGCTGGATAAATGACAAACCATTAAATTCAAGAAACGCCAAAACCGCGTGGATGAACATTGGCATAATGCTGGACAACTGCTTCGCCCTCAGCAACATGACAAGACACAACATACCTGACCCAGACAACCAAGCGGAAAACAAAGCCCGAAAATTCCTGTCTCAAACCAACGAACAAACAAAACACGAATTCGAACACTTCAAGAACTTCATGACAAACCTAAAAGAGAACACGACAGAAAAAGAATTCGAAGAAAACCTAACCAACTACTTGACAAGAATAATGGAACTCGCACGGAGCTGCACTTATCCAAATCGAAAACCACGACATAGCCACACCAATGAAAAACGAAACTGCAAATAATCTACGATCAATACAACAAGAGAAACCCCTCTTCCACATTCAAAGCTTCAAACGCAAGTCAGACACTGACAAGACACTCCAAAGCCAGAGTACACTGAGGCACACAAAACGCTATGGACACAAACCAGCAAGACACAAAGATCACAACAACACAAAACCAATTTGGAAATTACTGTTCTTTGCAACACACTCCGCTTTAAGCTGAAATCCAAAAAAACAGCGAAAAACAGCCCTTCACTCATAGTGATTCCAAGAAAATCAGCAAAGAAACTCCCAAAGTACTACCTTCAGCCAACATGAGAAAGCGCATTTCAAACATACACGAATCTACACGCAGGTTCAACGCGGCAAGCCGAAAGAACGCCCAAAGAACACTATCACTATACGACCCAACGAGCCGCAACCCCGCCAAAACCCGACGTTGAAATCGCAAAGCTATAATTCCTCGACCCCGTTATTTCCATCATCTCCTTCGAGCATCAGGGTTAACCCTCAAGAGGAAAAAAGAAGATGCGAAAGATAGCAGTTGTAGCCATCGGCGGCAATTCTCTCATCAAAGATGAGGAGCACGAGACAATATCCGATCAGTTTGAAGCCATTCGAAAAACCTGCGTCCACATCGCCAGCATGATAGAACAAGGCTGGAACGTCGTCATAACCCATGGCAACGGCCCACAAGTAGGCTTCAGCCTTCTACGCTCAGAGCTAACTAGCCGCCTGATACACCCTGTGCCACTTGATTCTTGCGTAGCCGACACTCAAGGAAACATCGGCTACATGATCCAACAGAGCCTACACAACGAGTTCAAGCGCAGAGGAATCAACAAGCAAGTCTTGACAGTAGTAACTCAAGTGCTCGTAAGCAAGAATGACTCCGCCTTCAAGAACCCGACAAAACCAATCGGACCCTTCTACACTGAAAAAAAAGCTCACAAGCACCGAAAAGAACAAGGCTGGAACATAGTCGAAGATTCTGGACGAGGATGGAGACGCGTAGTACCGTCACCAAGACCCATGCGCATCATCGAACACGAAGCCGCAATGATTCTGGCTAGGAAAGGGTTTGTAGTCGTTGCCGTAGGCGGCGGCGGTATCCCAGTCATCGGAAAAAAAGGCGAACTAAAAGGAATCGAAGCAGTCATCGACAAAGACTACGCTTCCTCTCTCCTTGCCACAGAAATAAAAGCTGACCTATTTCTCATAACCACTTCCGTAGAGAAAGTAGCCTTAAACTTCGGCAAGCCCGACCAGAAACCGCTGGACAAAATGACCCTGAAGGAAGCAAAAAAAAGATTCAAAGAAGGCCACTTTCCACCAGGCAGCATGGGCCCGAAAATCCAAGCCGTCATCAGCTTCCTCGAGAAAGGAGGAAAACAAGCCATCATCACGAACATCGAAAACATCGAACGCGCATTACTTGGAAAGACAGGCACGCACATTACACCGTGACAACAAAGTACGGATCCCACACGTCAACCATGATATGCAGCCGCCACATTTCGCGTGCGGTGCTATCTTCGGAGAGAAACGTCTTATATCGTAACATAATATCATTTAATGCGCACCTGATTAACCAAATGTGAGAGAATCATGACCTTTACAACTAGACCAGTTTTGATGGGAACAAATGGCATGGTGACTTCGACACATTATCTTGCTTCTCAAGCTGGATTTTTCAGTCTCAGACGAGGAGGCAATGC
>Ga0315277_10012049_pt1 | contig 10857 bp, 9 predicted proteins | sample YL17G05_15_MG_FD_203695 | JGI IMG/M metagenome (GOLD analysis project Ga0315277, IMG submission 203695) | Sediment microbial communities from Yellowstone Lake, YNP, Wyoming, USA - YL17G05_15 | ecosystem: Environmental > Aquatic > Freshwater > Lake > Sediment | place: USA: Wyoming | collected... | reverse complement strand
GGCAATCAGCGCCGGCGACGTAGACATGGCATTCAGGCAGATTTCAGCAAACGACATTCTGGACTTGCAGACGAACCCCAACGTGAAGGTTTGGTATGGCAGTGGATCATTCATCCAATACTTCTGCTTCCAAACAAAACGTGCACCATTCAGCGATCCAAGGGCTAGGGTAGCAGTTATAGCCGCACTCAACAGGACGGCTGTCACTCAGACAGTCTTTCTAGGTTTGGCCGAACCGTTGTACAGTATCATACCACCAGGAATGTTAGGGCACACTGAAGCTTTCGAAAGTCTCGGTGACGCAAACTACACACTAACAACAAGCCTACTTGCACAACTAGGCTATGACCAGAATCACAAGTTGCAGTTCGACCTATGGTACGAATCCTCAGGACACTATCCGCAGAGTGCCGAGCAAGCGCTTCTGTACAAACAAGCGCTCGAAGGAAGTGGCGTGATTTCTGTCACCTTGAAGAATGCTGATTGGGCAAGTTACAAGCTTAACAGAGACAATGAGATTATGGACGCTTACATGTACGGTTGGTATCCAGACTATGTGGATCCGGATGACTACTCATTCCTCTACTGGGGTGCATGGCTGCACACCAACTACTCTAATGCAACACAGGTGGCACTTTATGATCAGGCGCGTGCAACCACAAACGTGACACTCAGGGCAGATCTCTACGCCGAGATAGATGACATGGCTGTGCAGCAATGCTCAGTTGCTCCGCTCTACGTCAGTGGTGCTTGGGCTGTAACAAAGCCAAGTGTTTTCGGCATATACTTGGACATCACACAGGACATGCGGTACTGGCTGATCTCGAAGTAACCAAAACCAACTCCCTCTCTATTTTTTCCTGTAAAATCTTATAACATCCCGAGTACGAATACAGTGCTGGGTGTAGATCATGGGTCTCCGTTCTTACATCATTACGAGGATAATCCTGACCATACCCACGCTGCTACTGCTTCTCACAGCAGTCTTTGTGATGATGCGTGTTTTACCGGGCGACCCGGTTGCACTCCATTTCGAGAAGAAAGCAACCCCCGAAGCTATGGAGCAAATGAGACACCTTCTGGGATTAGATAAGCCATTGTGGGCCCAATATGCTGACTACATTGGGGGCATAGTTGACATTGGATATCTCTTGCAGCACGGCTACCCGAACCTTGGAAAATCCATGCAAACGACGACTGAAGATGTCGGAGGACAAATATTCTCCGCTTTTCCAGCGACGTTGGAACTTGCCATTTATTCCATGATAATAGCCTCAGTTATTGGAATACTGCTCGGCGTAGCAGCATCGAAAGCATACAACTCTGTGTGGGATCATTTGATAAGAGGGTTTGGAATAGTCACGTATGCCATTCCAGTTTTCTTTTTAGGAATAATCCTCCAATTAGTCTTCGGCGTTTATCTAGGCTGGTTTCGAACGGGCCTACGGATAAGCCCAACAGTTCAGCCTCCGGCTCATATTACAGGTCTATACACGATTGACAGCCTTCTTGAAGGCAACTTGATGAAATTTGTCGAGTCATTCAAATCGCTCTTGCTCCCTTCTCTCACGCTCGGAATCATTCTTTCAGGTGTGTTCATCAGATTAACTAGAACGAACATGCTCGAGACTTTTCGACTCGAGTTTGTTACTGCTGCGAAGGCAAGAGGGCTGAAAGAGAGCACGGTAACGTTTGGGTATGCTTTGAGAAATGCGTTTCTACCAATCTTAACAATGATGGGTCTGCAGTTTGCCCTGCTTCTGGGCGGAGCAATTCTGACGGAGACAACATTTTCTTGGCCTGGGCTGGGAAGATACATAGTTGATAGAATCAACTTCAGGGACTACACGGCTATTCAGGGTGCCGTGGTCGTGTTTGGACTATTTGTAACGCTGGTAAGCCTAGTCGTAGATATTCTCTACGCGTATCTTGATCCCAGAATAAGGCTATGATGGAGAAAAAGGAAATGAGCGAAACAAAAGTGAAGCGCAGCATTCTTGCAAGGCTTTTGCCTCAGTTGAGGTCATTAAGCAAGCGAGGACCTTCTGGATGGATGGTGATCGTTGGAATTGTCATCGTTGCAGTGTTGGTTATCATGACAGCTATTGCTCCGTGGATAGCGCCGCGCGACCCGAATAGAGCAAATGTGGGCCCTCTTAGAAGCCCTCCCAGTTTGCAGTTTCCAATGGGAACAACTGCTTTGGGGCAAGACATGTTTAGTAGAGTCCTGTTGGGCGGTTCAGTAATGCTTCAGGTTTCTGCCATCTCTGTCTTTGTTTGCTTTCTTGTAGGTGTGCCTATGGGGCTTTTCTCTTCCTATGTCGGCGGAAATCTCGACAAGGCCATTTCACTGGTCATTGATGCTGTTTATGCCTTTCCGGGTTTAGTCATAGCAATTGCAATAGCTGCCGTGCTGGGCCCTGGGGTTATTAACATGGCTTTGTCAATAGCTGTCGTCTACATTCCATCTTATTTCAGGATAGTGAGAAGCCAGGTTTTGAGCATAAAGGAGTTAACGTACGTTGAAGCTGCCCGTTCAATAGGCGCAAAATGGTACACAATACTTCTCCGCTATGTTCTTCCGAACGTTGTCCCGTCGATAGTGACAGTTTTGACAGTGAACTTTGCCGACGCTGTTCTCACCGCTGCAGGCCTGACCTTCATCGGGCTGGGAGTCTCCGTGGATATTCCCGATTGGGGTTACGACCTTACGAAGGGACGAGAACTTCTCAGCAGCGGCGGATGGTGGGTAATAACCTTTCCAGGCATTATGATAATCCTACTTGCATTAGGTTTCACATTCATCGGCGAAGGCCTAAGCGAACTGCTAAACCCGAAGCTTGAAGACTAAGGTGAGAACAATGCCCTTATTGGAAGTCAAGTCACTAACCGTCGATTACAGATCAAGCAGAGGGACAGTACGCGCCGTTGAAGACGTTTCTTTCTCACTAGAGAAAGGCGAAACCCTAGGGCTCGCAGGTGAATCAGGCTCAGGAAAGTCCACGCTTGGACTTTCGATAATCCGACTTACCCCCGTACCAGGCCGAATAGTTAAAGGCCAAATAAAGATCGATGGAACCGATGTCCTGAAACTGTCCGAAGACCGAATGCGCGTCATAAGAGGTCAAAAAGTAGCCTATATTTTCCAGGATCCCATGACCTCACTTAACCCAGTCAAGAAAATCGGGGCCCACTTTGTCGAGCTGATGCAGGCACATGAACCAAACACGAAGAAAGAGGACGCACTTGAACGAGCCAAAACCGTACTGAATAACTTGGGCATATTGACTGAGCGCATGAACGATTATCCCCATCAGTTCAGCGGAGGCATGAGACAACGCATAATGATAGGTCTGGCAATAGCATTGAATCCGGTCCTAGTGATAGCCGATGAACCGACAACAGCATTAGATGTGATAGTTCAAGCAAAAATCCTTGACCTTCTGGAGAGTTTACGAAAAACCTACGGCATGGCACTTATCCTCATATCTCACGATCTGAGCATAATCTTGGAAAGGTGTGACAGAATCATCGTCATGTACGGAAGCTACATAGTCGAATACGCAGACAGCACAGAATTGTACAAGAACCCCATACACCCCTACACGCAAGGACTCTTGCGAAGCATCCCTAACATTGAATTGGCCGACCAGAAACTCTCAGCCATTCCGGGTTCACCTCCAAATATGCTCAATCCGCCCAAGGGGTGCCGCTTCTGGCCCCGCTGCGAAAACACCAAAATAATATGCAAATCGAAAGAGCCGTCTCTAGTAAACGTTGGAAACAACCACTTCGTAAGGTGCTTTTCACCTCCAGAAGAAGGTGCAAAAGACATTGAGTGAAATCATAAAAGCAGAAAATCTGAAAAAATATTTCCCCGTTCAGAAGAGCTTTCTAGAGCAAATGCTCGCCAGAAAAGCCAGTTACGTCAAAGCGGTTGACAACGTCACCTTTTCCATAAAGAAAGGAGAAATCTTCACCTTGGCTGGAGAAAGCGGTTGCGGAAAGACAACGACAGGACGGCTCGTTGTCAGGCTTCTTGAGCCAACCTCTGGCAAGATATGCTTCGATGGTGAGGATATTACGAAGCTCCGTGGTGAGAAACTCCGAATGCTCAGGCGGAAAATGCAGATCATCTTCCAAGATCCCTATGCATCACTTAACCCTAGGATGAGAATAGGCGACTCAATTGGTCATCCCTTGGAGATTTACGGCATGGCAAAAGGTAAAGAAAAGATGAAAATGGTTTCAGAAGTGCTTGAAAAGGTAGGATTGACTCCGCCAGAACAATTCATTGGTCTTTATCCGCTGAATTTAAGCGGGGGTCAAAGGCAACGCGTTGCGCTGGCAAGATCAATAATCTTGAAACCAGAATTCATGATAGCTGATGAACCCGTCTCTATGATTGACGTTTCGCTTAGAACGACGATAATTGATCTAATGCTTGGTTTTAGAAAAGAGCTTGGGCTGACCTATCTCTTCGTTACACACGACTTGGCTGTTGCGAAGTACATTTCGGACAGAATCGCGATAATGTATCTTGGCAAGATCGTTGAGATGGGAAACAAGGAGGAGATTTTTTCGAATCCGATGCATCCGTATACTCAGGCCCTCCTTCTTGCTATACCAGTTCCGGACCCGGAACGCAAGCGAAAAGACGTCGAGCTCAAAGGAGAAGTGCCATCAGCAATAAACGTGCCATCGGGATGCCGCTTCCACACAAGATGCCCGAAGGCAGAGAAGACTTGTGCAGAGAAAGAACCTGAAATGATTCCTGTTTCACCCAGTCACTTTGTGGCTTGTGTTCAAGTTGAAGTATAAAAGAACTCACTTCGCTGCCCTGCAAGAGCCTGTTCAAACCCGTGCATAGCAATTGGAAGCTAACATGATTATGATTTCACTATTTTGAATATTCCTTTTAGCTCTTTGCTTTTTTCTGGCCCTTTGAAGACTTCGTATATCTCCAAGATTGTGCCGCAGTGTTTGCATTGAACGTAGCTTCTCTCGCGATTTGCTGTAAGCCAGAAGCCCTCATTTGAATCGCATTTCGGACATTTCTTTAGGGATCTGTGAAAAGCTTCAATCTCTTCTAGACTCAAACCGCTTCCCGAACTTTCTAGAGCTTTGAGGCCCATTTATGTGTTGTGTTGTACTGTTTCAGATGTAAGCGTCTAAGATATTGTCGCTTATGTTAACTATGCGTCTGTCGACCCTGGGAAGAATACAGGGTTCCTCAAACTATGAATAGCGTTGACCACTGACAAGTGAGCGATTCATGGAACATTCATGGATGCAAATGAAAGATCGAATCTGATTTCACGTCAGCCAAGATCAGCTGACAAGAACATTGTGTTTCAGCAGGTACAACATATCGCAGTCCGAAATATGGAAGATTATTGAATACCAGACTAAATAGCGCTGTGTCTCAAGTCTTATTCAATCGGATACGACAGCACTGTCTAATTCACAGCGGTAACGGGGACCATCTAATGTTGGCAATATCAACACGTGGTTGGGTCTCATCCATCCACGTATCGAAATGTATGCTTAAAAGCATCGAAAGATCACGTAAGGCACGCCCTGCAGCCATCCTACTTCTAATAGTACTAACTGCCTTGTGCTTCCAATCTACAAGACCTACTGCAGTGCTGGCCGCTTCAGGCAGAGTTATTGACTTGTACACGCAGAAAACCCCCTTCGATGGGAGGGGAATAAATCAGTCAAGTGATGCCTTTCAGCCGCAAGAACTGGTTATCCTGTACGCAGTTGTAACCTACAATGATGCTCCCGTCGCACAGAAGCTTGTATCTTTCTTGGTCAATGGACCATCAAACCCGTATCAAAATATAACAGTAGCGGGATCATCTCGTACTGACCTAGATGGAATAGCCAATTTCTCATTTCGACTGCCTTGGCCCACTGAAAACCCCGAGGGCAAAATCTTCGGCAAATGGTTTGCTCTTGCAACCGTTGAAATTGGCGATCAGGCAGTGGTCGACACTCTGACTTTTAATGTTGGCTATCTGGTCAGAATAACCAATATCGCAACTCTTAATGCTCAGTTGAATCCTCAAACGCGCTTCTTAAGACAGGAAATGATCGTTTTCAACCTTACCATCGAGAACATTGCAATGACCCCGAAATCGGGCACGATAACAATTGATGTTCAAGATGCGACTGGTCACCCGATAATTCATATAGAAACTGAAAACCAGGTTTTTCAACCGGGCATAACGCACGTGCCTGCATCTTCGCAGATACCAGTCTCGGCTACGCTTGGACAGGCATCAATCTTGGCGGCTGTGTATACTGCACCTCCCGAAAATGGGGGTGTTCTGTACAGCCCATCCATTTCATCAACATTCGAAATCATCACGAGAGACGTTGCTGTCATTGCAGTTAGGCCTTGGAACGTGACGGTCGTAAGCGGTGACACATTAAACATCACCGTGACTGTCAAAAACAAGGGAAACGAGACAGAGTCTTTCAATGTTGCCCTGTATTATGATAACGTTCTGATAAGCAAAGAACCCATAATGGGTCTTGTGCCACAAATGGACACAAGCATCGTTTTCGAGTGGAATACAAGCGGTGTAGCTACTGGAAACTACGTGATTAAAGCAGTGGCAGACAAAGTTGAAGGAGAAATCGATATTGGCGACAATACTTTCATAGATAGAACAGTAATCATATTCTCAACCTCCTTCCCATTCATCACCCTAGATTGGATATTTCTCCTGCTCATGTTCATTATAGCCTTGATGGGAAGTCTAATCCTGCTTCTCTTCATTGGTTATTTGAGGAGACGCAGGAGAAGACCGCCAAGCCGCATTTTCACTGTAGTGGCTCGCCCGCATGTATAGCAGTAACACTTACCACCATTTTGTAACGATTGAGCATTTTGGACAAGATATTGAATGAGAAAATGGCCATTTCTGACAAAAAAGCTCGAAAAAATGAGACCGAAATGATTCAATTCTGAGGACTGAATCCTTGTTTGCCCTGAAATCAGCACAATAGTATCGTATTGAAAAATCGGATGATGATGGGCAACTGCCTTGTTGCCCTTCGGCGTTTCTTGAGCTTGCTAGGATCCTGCTTTGTTTTGAAGAGTGAGGAATAGTGTGCCCTCTGAGTATTGCTTCTTGCTCGTCAGGACCAAGTTGGCAGACTTCCATGGTCCTAGGCATTGTCTGACCTAGATACTATCTGCCACAAAGCCAAGAGAAGATACACTGGAAGTGTTATGACCAGCATGAGTGCGAAGAACAGAGCAATCAGCATCGCCCATGACCCAGAAGCCCAAGGAGTATAATATGGCATGGCTAAGGTCAAGACTACTATCAAAGACAAGGCAAAGGCGATTATCGTCCATATTACTGCAATTGCTTGCTTTGTGTTTATTGAAATCTCCACCATCCTCACCTCCCATATTTTCAAGTACTATGTTGCCTTCTCCCTCTCCATAACTCTAACCGCTTTCTCACTAGATAAATACTTATGTAGGAATCTTCTAGACATTAACTAACGAAACGGTAACCAGGCAAGCGCGCGCTGGTATGGGTGCTTGTGTTTTTGGTTTCTGTTTTTCGGCATGATTGGACTGTTGGCGGCGCTATGTTTGGCTAGGCCTGCTTCTCAGTCACGGTCCTTTCCTGCAGTTTTGGTGTGACTGTTTCCGCGTGATCGAGCCTAGAGGGTGATGTTGAAGGTTCACATGTTTCAGTTGATCTGGAGGTTCGGGATTGGTGGAAGCGCGTCACAGTGTCGTTTTGCCTATGTGTTTTTTCGGCTGAAAGAACATACTGTGTCGCAGGCTCAACATCGAAGTGACTATCCCTAATGTTGCCCTTCCTGGGAATGGGGCTGCCGTTCCAGCCTTTCTTGCCCCTGAATAGCACGGGCTGAAAATTGAGGTTTTGTCAACCCCGAAGACAGCCAAAGTGTTGAACTTCGAATACTGAGCAAAGCCTTGAGAGATCCCATTTGTCAGACACATCAGATATTCTGAAAACAGTACATATTCGCACTATGGATGGCGGGCCCGCCGGGAATTGAACCCGGGACCCCCGGGTCTCTTTGCAGCGCTTTTTCGCTTAAAAGCCCGGTGCTCTATCCTTACTGAGCTACGGGCCCTGATGGGCTTTTTGCTTTGCCGTTAGAAATCTGAGAAAGTAACTCTTTAGCATTTCGATCTAATTGTCGATATTTCGCGAAGCCGTAGAAGAACCCCGATCTTGTCTGCTAGAACACTGTAAGTTTCGTGGGACAGAATGGTATTTCGGGGTTTGTCAATACATAAGTCACCAGTGGTGTTCGCTCGAAGTTATGCCATGTCGGACCATGTCCACTCTTAATTCTGAGAATAGAAGAAACGAAATGCTTAGATATTAACGTGTGTTGGCCTAAGCAAAGAGAATAGCGCGTGCTAGCACATAAAAGCGCATTCAAATAAGACTAGAATGTTACAACTTTCAAGGGGTTGAAAAACTCAAAACGTCTTGTTCTTTGGGGTTCAACTCGTTAATCGAACGTTAGCAACTGACGAAATGAACAGTCATCGATATACCTGCATGTTAACAAGGGTTATTTCCAGAGTTCATGGCAGATAGCTGAACGGTGTGAATGATGATTTCGTGGAAACACTCCTTTGAAGGACTGAACGAAGAGTATACGATAGCTAAGAAAAAGAAACTGGCTCTGGACAATCTGGTGAGCACTGGCAGAATCTCACAATCCACACATGACCTGTTCAATATTGAGATAGCGGAAGCCGTTGGAGACATCGAGAGGCGACAGAAGGTTCTTATGCAGAAAATGAACGCTAAAATGGTGGAACTTGAGGAGCAAATCAAAACACTCGAGATTCTTCTTGCAAACTTCGAGATACAACACGTAACAGGGGAGATTGAAGAAGAAACGTATCAACGCGAGATCAATGTCCTATCCATGGGTCTTGAAGCCTCTAGACTGGAATTGGACTCAATCAAAGAGGCTGTAGAGCAATTAGCAAGCGGCAACGTGTTTGCAGAGCCAAACAATGAAGCATCAACCGCGGAGATCAAAGTTGAGCAAGAAACGTTGCAGAAACCTACAGTCGAGATTGAAGCAACTGAAACAGATACGGCTGAAGCTCAGAAGACTACAGTGCAATGCGCGGAAGATTCACAATCAACAGAACCGACGACTGAAGCTAAGGAAAAACAAGAGGCTTAAAAAGAACATCAACTCTTCTTTTTTCTTATTACGAAGCTTCTGGCTATTTCCGTGATATTTTATATTCGCGTGTATTGTCTTAACTCGGAAGCGCACTGTTTGCTAGAAAAGACGGTATTGGCTTTCCACGAAAAATACAAGCAATATGACCTAGGGGAAGGGCACCCATTTAGAGGGGACAGATTCAAAAATGCAATGATGTTCTTTGAGGATCAGAAATTGCTCAGTTATCCTGAGCTCACTCTTGTTGCACCAGAACCAGCATCGAAGGAAGACGTGTTAAGGGTTCATGACAAGAATTACGTGGACTTAATCTTCCAGTCGGCGAAAGAAAACAAGTATTATGATTTCGAGACGCCTGTTTCTCGCAAAATCCTTGAGGCTGCATTGCTAATTATTGGCGGCGCAATCGCATGCGGAAAGAATGTGATAGAAGGAAGAGCCAAGCACGCGATTTCCCTAGGAGGCGGTTATCACCATGCTGGCAGAGACTATGGAGGAGGATTCTGCCTCTTCAACGACATAGCAGTCTTGATCGAATATCTAAGGTTCAAACACAACATCAGCCGGGTTCTAGTGTTGGATCATGATGTTCACTACGGAAATGGCACAAGCGACATCTACTACCAAGACCCCACGGTGCTCTACATCTCATTTCATCAGGATCCAAGAACAATCTATCCTGGAACCGGATTCGTCTGGCAAATAGGCGAAGGCGACGGAAAGGGCTACAACGTTAGCGTTCCCTTGCCGCCTGAAACAGGCGATGACACATATCTCTACGCACTGAATGAGGTGTTCGTTCCGCTGGCAGAAGAGTTCCAGCCTGAGATAATTATCGCAAATGGTGGCAGCGACCCACATTTTGCTGACACGCTTGGAGACTTGAGCTTAACAGTTAAAGGCTTCTTCAATCTGTCTCATTTGGTCCATCAAACGGCAAGCAAAGTCTGTGGGGGCAAGCTTGTTCTCATACCTGGGAGTGGATACAATCCTCAAATCCTGCCACTTTGCTGGTATGCCCTTGCAGCAGGCACAATCGGTCTAAAAGAGATCGATGTAGAGGAGCCTGGAGAACCGCCAAGAGAACCGCCGCAATGCCGTAGAACGGTCGAAAAGACGCTTGATGAGCTCAAACGTCTATTGAGAAATCATTGGACATGTTTTGGCGGTTTTTCAATAAACACTGTCCCTTGACCTTCGCGGACGGCGAATCAGGGTCGAACTAGTCGAGATTTTAATATATGATGTTGCCAATATACGGGCATCTAAATAGGCCGGTGGACTCTCCGTGGAAGACATGCAGAAGATTCGTGAGCAGTTTCCAGTAACTAAGAACAAGACGTTTTTGAATCACGCCGCACAATCTCCTCCGCCAAAACCAGCGGCAGACGCTATTCGCAAATACATTACCGAGGCCTCGGATTTCGGCGTCACTTCGTCTGAATGGGATGATGGTGGCAAGCCTTTCTTCGCAAAACTGGTCGGAGCGAAACCCGAAGAAATAGCCTTCGTCGAGAATACTTCCATAGGCTTGAACATCGCCGCAAACACGCTTCATTATCCGTCAGGCTCGAAAGTCGTCACGACTGACCTCGAATATCCATCAGTAACCTATCCTTGGCTACGCAAGAAGCTGGG
>Ga0315277_10012047_pt1 | contig 10858 bp, 11 predicted proteins | sample YL17G05_15_MG_FD_203695 | JGI IMG/M metagenome (GOLD analysis project Ga0315277, IMG submission 203695) | Sediment microbial communities from Yellowstone Lake, YNP, Wyoming, USA - YL17G05_15 | ecosystem: Environmental > Aquatic > Freshwater > Lake > Sediment | place: USA: Wyoming | collected... | reverse complement strand
CACACGCATCAGTACACGGGCGACGCTGTCCAGCGCCAGCGTCGGCGTGCCTCCGCCGATGTAGATACTCGTTATCTCGGCCGGCCCAACTGCATCGGCCCACCAGTTCACCTCGGCGATTGCTGCCAGGGTGAAGGGTTCCACGAGTGACTCGCGATATTGGACCTTGGTGTAGGGACAATAGGGACAAGAGTGCCGACAGAAGGGTACGTGAAGATACAGCGAAGTGCGCTCAATGTGCGGCGGGGTCCACCCCAGTGCGGGCCGCTCGAAAGCCCAGCGTTGTTCGGGCCCCACAAGGTAGCGGCGAATGCAACGCGTGGCAAGGCGTGATAGCCGATAGCCCGGTCCGTTCACCAGTACCTCGTCATGCCGAGCAGCGCGCTCAGACGCAGGCGTTGAAACTCCGTGAGCTCGATGCATGCCGCATAGCCGCAGTCCGGGCATACCTCGTCCGAGGCACGACAGCACACTGACTCGCCGTCAACGTCCACAACGCGCGCTGTTGGCGGGCGCCTTGGCCAGTTGCCGGACTTGAGCGCCAGCAGGCCGGCCCGTGAGTTGAGAATCGGCAACCCGGCCCGGATGCAGTCAAGGAGCCGGTTGACGATCGGCGCGCGCTCCGCGGCGGTTAGGAATAGCTCGTCGCGCCCGTAGTAAGGCGTATGGAAATAGAACATGACACCCATGATAGGGAATTTCGTTTCATCCACCCACTGCAGGAACGGCTCGACGCCCTCCGCGGTGTTGCGGTCAATCACGTAGATGACGGCGACCTTGGGGTGCGAACCCGTGCGAACGGCGTGTTCGACCTGATGAAAGTGATTGCCGCGCCGCATATCAAAGGTGCCAGGCAACCCATCCATACTGACCCAGACGAGGTCAGCCGAGGCCTCGAGTCCAAGCAGGCCATTAGTGTAAACATGCACGTGGAAGAAACCAATCCGTTTCGCCTCGGCAACCGCGTCTTTCAGGGTGTGGTCTGTGTCGCGCCACAGCATGGGTTCTCCGCCGCTGAAGTAAAGCTCGCGGAACCCGCGGCTCCACGCGTCCTGCATCGCGGTGACCAGTTGATCCCAGGTCATATCAGGACGGCCGGTATTGGACACGTGGCAGCCGCGACAGGCAAGGTTGCAACGGTCCGTCACCGCCACACCATAGATGAGCGGTTCCGGGCGCTGCAGCACCACAAAGCGCCAAACGAACGCGGCGTAGAAACGGAGCCGACCCCATGGGGTTCTTCGATACCCATGGCTATCTTCTCGCGCCTCGTCTTTGGGATGGTATCGTGGTTTCAGTGCTCCAAGCATGGATGCTTCATTTGCCGCATTGCGCCCGTTGTCCTGGCCGAAAACCCCATCCGCCCGCCAATGAACCTCGATCGGACCTGCAATATACTCCATTGATGGGTTTTGATTGTCCGTCGAGGGCCCTTTCCGCATGTCTTCCTTAGTCAACCGGTTTGTCCGACGCATATGCTCCGCATTGGTGTCTTTGGAACGCGCCGCCCTCCAGCTCACCCGTCGCTCTCGCTATTCTGTCCTTCTCGGCTCTGCCCTCGATTTCACTCGCAGCAATGCCGAGCTTGTTGCCGAGAACGCCCTCCTCCGCATGCAACTCATTGTCGTCCATCGCCAAGTTGAGAAGCCACGCTTCACCCCAGCCGACCGCCTCTGGCTCGTCCTCCTCGCCAGCGGGGTCCAGCGTTGGAAGGAAGCCATCCTCATCTTCAGGCCCAATACGATGCTTCGCTGGCATCGCCAAGGTTTCCGGCTGTTCTGGAGGTTCAAGTCCCGCAACCGGGGTGGGCGCCCCAGGGTCGCATCGGAAACCATCGCTTTGAGCCAGCAGATGGCCCGGGAGAACAGTCTCTGGGGCGTGGAGCGCATCCGTGGTGAACTCATAGCACAGGGGATACACAAAAAAGGGGGCCGCCTGAAAATGTGAGGGCGGCCCCAGCAGCAGTGCGGGTGCCAGGGGAAAATCGGGCGGGATGATGCACAAACACCCCTTACGTTTCCCCGCCACGCCCAGCCGGGCCAAGCCACGCCTCTGCTACCAGTAAAAGCATACATCCGGTGGTGCCACAGTCAGCCGATGCAACTATCCTGCAAACGGGCACAAGCCTATAATCAATATCAGTTCGAGTCGGACCCACTGGAGGCTATGACGTCCTTAGAACGGTCTTTGGCGGCCCTTGGGCTTGGGACCGCCCCAAAGGAGAGGGGAGGCAAGGTCATGAAACTGTGGATGGCAGCGAAGGCAATCGTCGTACTCCTCTTCGGGCTCGGCTTCATCCTGGCGCCAGGGTTCCTGGCGTCGATATACGGCATGAAACTGGACCCTGCGGGAACCTTGATGGCGCGACTTTTCGGAACGGCGTTCATTCTCGAGAGCATTGTGCTATGGTTCGCAAGGAATGGGGCCATCTCTGAGAAGCCTGTGCGAGGCGTTGTGATCGCGGTCGTCGTGAGCAATGCCATCGGCGTCATAGTGACCCTCCTGGCAACTCTTGCTGGCGTCTGGAATGCTCTCGGTTGGCTTTCTGTCGGCCTCTATCTTGTGTTCGGGTTGGCCTTCGCCTACTACCTGTTCAAGAAGTAGTCACGTCCCACGTACCTCCGACATCGTGGGCGGGGCGAGAAGGTCTCAGTCTGGCGGTCCCAAGCCCAAGTGTCGCCAAGCGCCCGGCTCACGCAAGTGGCACGGGCAGCATGGTTCTCTGCGAATACGATGGAAGCGCTAGCCGGTTGATGGACAGAAGCGCGACGCCGCTTCCCCGCTGCGCCGAAGTGGGGGATGCAGTCTCAATGTGGGCAGTGCGCCGACACGCCGGTTGGGCGCACCGAATGGGTGGGCCGAGGTCGACCGCCGCGTGCTGGACGGCGCCGGCGCTGCATGCTTCCTGGATGATATCGTTACGTTGCTTGAGGCGCCCGCGGCAGTGCTGCTCCACTAGGAAGTCACAGGCTACCCTTCCTACACGTCAGGCGGTATTCTCACGAGCCGCACTTCGACTTCTCGCACAGTCCGTATGCCCTTCCCTTGCGTCTTGTGGTGAGGTAACATGAGCAAGGGCTCCTGGTAGCGAACTTCTCTTCCTGTCTCCCCGGCTGCTTGCAGGCAATGGTGAATTCGGGGGATTCTGGTCAGCCAGCAATCCACGTGGGGCGGCGAAAGCCGGACCGGCAAGCGAACGTCGTGCAACCCACGCAAGATTGAGTCGCTTTATTCGTCAAAACACCGACGGCGTCATCGCGAGAATCAGGGAAAAGCAAGGGGTGCGGGTGATCTGAGAGTCGCCCTATTCCCAAGCAAGCATTCGCGGGTTCGAATCCCGTCACCCGCTCTCACAGCCAAAAGCAAGACCATGGGGCTGTCCGAAAAGTGCAAGGCGGGCAGCCCCATGGGTTGAGAGTCACATACCCTCTAATCAAGAGTATCAGGCATCCAATCCCTTACCTCCGCCCTTTCGCTTGTCTCGGCCAGACTCTCCCGCAGGACGCCCCACCATGAATGGAGAATCATCCGCGAAGGTCACTCTATTCGGGAACTGACCAGGCCTCACTTGCCGCCCCCGCTCCAGCAGCGAAGCTCACAACCCAGAGATCCCGGGTTCCCCTGCCTGCGATGGAGCGACAGACCAGGGGGCAGGCTGGACCGGCAGGCCAAGGTGGCCGCCCAGCGTGGCGGGCACAACCACTATTCTATGTCAAACAAGATCCCCAGCGAGCGCGTGGTCCCCCCGCCCCAGATCCTGTGTATCCGGTAGCAAGTGGTTGGGCGGCCGATCGCTTCGCGCAATCGGTTGCGCTTCGAGAAGCTCAAGTGCATAGTGCCTGCACACTCCGGTGAGACCTAGAAAGCGGCGGCGACGAGCAGCAAGACCTGAAAGGGAAAGTACAGCACGAAGCCACCAACAAATGCCAGTAGGATGACGATGAGACTCCGAAGCGCGATTGAGCTCTTGAGAAGGCGATCCAAGACCGCGGCCAGTGTCCCCAAGACAGCGCCGAGGGCGACAAGTAGTGGCCCGGCACAAATGGCTTGGATAGCGATCTCGCCAACGACACCTCGTTCCCATTCGCCGCTGCCGGAGCCTGCGAAGAAAGAGACGATGCTTTCGGCGGCAAGCCCGAACCCGAGTGAATACCCCAGGATAGCAGAGATCACACCCACTGCAACCAGGATGAAGAGATGTTGTGGTCTCATCAGCTTGTCCTATGAGAGGGTAGGTCACATTTCTCTACAGGGACTGCTGCGGCCGCCCAGCGGCTGTGAACGAAAGTCGGCACGAACGGAGTCAGCTCCAGCGACTTGTAGGGCAGAAGACAATCACATCGGCGTGAAACGAATGCGGCCTTGGGCTCAACTGCCATTGCCGGAAGGCGGTGCTGCGGCTCTCCAACCCGCTACCCCGGCCAGGAGGAATATGCACCCGGCGACAAGCTGGGGATCCACCAGGATGAGGCGAGCCGTGGCATCGGTGAATTGCGTCGCACTGGCCGCGCCCACGAGCAAGAGCCCGATTCCTCCCTCTATTGGCCTGAGCCATGCAAGCAGCGCGAGCAGCAGTCCGGCGGCGAGAGTAACAAGGTGCCCTGCGCCGCTCTGGTCGCCTGACGCCATCTCGCCAATGCCGAACAACGTCAACACGCACACCTGTAGGCCGAGCGGAACGAGACCGCCGACCTTGAACCAGCGGATGAAGCCGATCCCCCTCCCCCGGCGGTCCGGACGCAGGCACAGCGCAAGTGAGCCTACGACCACAATGGCAATGATGTCGATGACGATGACAGTCATCATCCGAGCCTCCCTCCAGGGCCAATCCGGCTGTCAAGTTTGAAGGGCCCCTCCCCTGGTCGTGCCCAACTTTCGGGTGTCGTTACGCCTGGCGCCTAGCGGCCACGCACTGCCTGGCCTGGTGCGGGAGGCGAGGATGCGCGTGGCGTGACGGGGACGGCCACAATTCTATGACTCTCTGGATGGCCGGCGAGTGCGCGCCCACTCTAGGGCGAATGCCGCGTCGGTAGAAGATCCTGGAGGGTTTCCAGGGCACGAGTGAGTGGTTGGACGGCGCCAGTAGATGCACCAGCGAGTGGGGTCTGCGTCTTCGCACCCGTTCGCTTCCCAGCTCGAGCTTCGAATAGCCGCACGCTATTTGAGCTTCCTTCTCAACAGCCAAGACGCCAAGAACAGAACGATCGGGGCAGCAGTCAAAGTCCATGCCGCCACGAGGATGCCGTTAGGGACGGGATCGAAGCTTTGTGGCCTGATGAGGGCAACGAAGAGGGAAAGGGGCCAGACCAGGGGAGATGAGCTGAACGTGGGCCCGAAGCCTGTAAGGGCGACGCCTAAGATGATGAAGACCGCGAGCGCGCCGAGTGAAATGACTCCCCCGAGGGCCTCCCGCCACCATGCGATCACAAACCCTGCTGATAGAAGTAGGAGAAGAAGCAGGTTGAGAGTGAGGCCAATGAATCCAGGTTCACCGGAGGCAAGCTGAAGTCCAACGAAGAGCATGTAGAAGACGATCGACGGGAGCAGAAAGACGGTAAGTATGCGGGCTGTTGCTCGGAAGACCTGTGCTAGAGCTTGCGTTGTGCGCATTGTGACCTCCCCCTCGCTAGCACGCTGCACCTAGCCGGCAGCGCGCGAGCAACTTCAATTCTATGACTTCCGGGATGACTTACCAGTATGCGTCCCGCCTGCGGCGGAAGCCGCGTCGACACATGTGAGTGGTACGACGGAATGGGGAGGTGTGAGTGATGGCGAGAGTACCTTTGGCGAAAGGATGAAGGCGTTGGAGGATCGCGGACCCGGGACTCAAGCTGGTTCTCCGGGTGGGCGCTTGCGAATCCACCAGTGAAGCACCGAGGATGTCAGGAAGAGTAGCGCAATGGATGCTGTCAGAATGACATACCAGTACGATCGTGGTCCGTAGCCCAACCGGGAGCGCTCAGCCATCTGGTAGGCGAAGAGAGCTGCAACCGCGCCAATCGCGCCAGGAACCTCCCAGCGCCAGGAGGCCACCAGGGCCACCGAGAGCAGAGCCAGCGCGAGAAATGAGTAGGCCATCTTGGGAAAGAGCTCTTGGCGGGCGGCGACAATCATCAGGGTGGCGAGGATAATGTAGGCTCCATTGAACAGGGTGAGCAAGGCGCTCAGAATACGGGCGATCCAGCGGATTGAGCGCGCGATGCCGAATCCCGGTGTGTTGCCCTTCATGATGATGTCTCCTACGACACGCTCCACCACTATGGTCCGCCAAGCCGCCTAGCGGCCTCCCTTGACGTGCCCCAGGACAGGCTGGACCCGCAGCCGTCCCCCTGAACCTGCCCAGGGCAGGCTGGCGCGTCAGGCCGAGGGCCGGGGTGCCTGCTGGGCGCGGCGGGCACGACTTCTATTCTGTCACACCTGACATCGCTGGCAACTGCGCGTTTCCCCCTGCGCAGGAAGCCGCGTCGGTCGATGATCCCGGTGTTCTTCCATCGCTCTCGTTCGTGGTCAGCCAGCCTATTGGCTGGAGATCACGGGAGCCTGTTGACGAGAAAGTAATCGAACTGCGCGGGCTTGGGTGTGAAGCCGATTACTTGCCCCGCCACGAGACCGACAAAGACGGGCGTCAAGTCAGTGGAATGGGAACCCACCATCTTCCATTGCTTGCCGTCGACGCTATAGTAACCTGTGAAGGTGCGTCCCTCGCGGCGGAGACGGAGGCTGACGGCGTCTGTGTCAGGGGCGGACCTGGCGAAGTTCTCTGGAGAGAACTGGCCGGCTGTTACGAGGTCCAAATAGAACCCGTCCTTGGCACATTGCGGGTAAGAGCAGTACGCACGGATCAATTGGATGAACTTGTCGGCGCTCTCATAGATGAGCAAGCCTGCAGACTGGATATTCGAGGTCGGTTTGAACCTGATGGTCGTCTGGAGTTCGAAGTTGCCTTGGGTAGCCGGGGAGAGTAAGAGATTCTTGATGTTGCCGTCAGCGACACTGCCGGGGCGCAGCGTGATTTCAAGCCAGCCCGGGTTGTGAGTAAGACTCCAAAACCGGGCGTCCTCGCGGACCCATTGCCAAGTTTCGTCAAGTTGGCCCTCGAATTCGTCGCGAAAGATCAGGGGATCCGGGGTTGCAGAGGGCTCGGGGGTTGGAGAGGGCGTGGGGGTGGCGGTGGGCGGAGGTGTGGTCTCCGTCGGAGCGGGTACGAATGTTGGAGTTGGTGTGGGTTGCGGCGTTGGTGAAGGGGCACAAGCGGCGAGAAGCAGAATGCCCGATGCGACGAGGGTCCTCAGTGTCTTCATGGCTGGTCTCCTTTGGTGCCCCACTTGGCTTGGGGAATCCTGAGGCGCACGCAGGCTGGCCGTTGCTTTGAGCCAGCCACGCGGCGTCACGGGCAGGACTGCGCTTGTATTGAAGCTCGGATTGCGAGCAGGCTGTGATCCCCCTGCGGCGGGTGCCGCGTCGGCACTCGTCAGTGGTTGGGTGGCGAGGGGGGCCGCGCCGCGGTGGTGGTTGGCCAACGGGCCTCCTGACACTGCTGGAGGTTGAAGGGTTGCGCGGGCGGTCGTCTACGCTGCTTTCTTGGCCGGCATGATGAAGAACCCGAATGCCACCGCGAAGAACAGGTAGATCAACGCCGCGAACCATCCCAACGGACCGAGCACGCCGGAGAACTGGGCCATCAGCGTGATTACGAATCCTATGGCGTCGTACACGCACAAGGCAAGTGCGATGGCCCGACGAGGTTCCGAGTCGACGGCGTTTCTTGCGAACCAGGTCAGCATCAGGTTCCCGATGAGGGACGCGCCATACTCCCTGGCCGCGAATACGCCTCCAGGATTCAAGGTTGCCCCGAACAGGGAATAGAGGAAAACCGGCGCAATAAGGATGGGTACGCCAAGGCTTAGGCATACGACGGCTTTAATGATCATCAACGTCTGGAATTTCAACGGGAGCCTCCCCTCAGGTAGTCGAGCGCGGTTTCGGAGAAACGGCGGCCAGGCAATCAGACGCGGACGTGCCCCCTATGTAGCAACACGGCGTCGGCGACCGGGTTACCCCCTCCTGGGATCTGAGATTGCACTGCGCTTGCGCGAACGCGGGTTGGAGCCGCCCACCAGTCGAGGTATGCCGCGCGGCGTGGCGGGCACGACTTCTATTCTATGACCTCTGAGATGGCTGGCAAGCGCGCGTTTCCTCCTGCAGCGGGCGCGGCGATGGCACCCGTGAGATGTTCGTGGCTCCACGCCGGGCCGGATTCCAATGCTTCAAGGTGAGAATGACGGTCCCAAGAATGGTGACTCACAGGGGTGCAGGGGTGCAGGCGTTCATACAACCGGCGCAATCGGCGCTGGCGCATGCAGACGGCGAGCAAGATGGACGCATGCCACTCCAATAGTCCGTCGTCGATGAGAAACATGCGCACGATGAGAATCGACTACTCGCCGGCCATGCTCTCAAGAAACGAGAGGCCAGCTCGGTGACCGCGAAACAGGGCCGACACTGGGCTCGAGAGCGAGAGCCCGCCGCGGAATGCTACGGCCTGCAGATCTCCCCTCGATAGGTCCATTCCCCTTGGCCAGTGGAGGCGTGGAAGTAGCCGGTTAGCGTGATCAAACCGGAGGCGCCTTCCCAATCATCAGTGCCTCCGGTGATGATCGACAGGACAACCCCGTTCTGGCCCGCCTGTTCGTCCTGATCGAGAAGCGAGTACTCATCGAACCGAATGTCCCCCCGCTGGGTCTCAACCCATGTTGGCACGCCCATGGTGAAGACCGGCGTCGCGCCCGGGTACATCGGATAGGGCTCAGCGAACCAGAGGTTGTCCCAGTCGAGGTAGTAGGTGCCGGATAGCGTGCCGATCATCTGACCGGGGTCGCCGTTGCTCAGCTTTCCGGATACCTGGTGGCATCCAGGCTTGTTAGCTTGGGCCGTGAATGCCAATACGAGGAGCGAGGCCGCGGCAAGCACAACAAGAGCGACTCTGAATGTTGTCTTCATGGGATGTCTCCCTAGGCTGGAGCTTGGCCGTCGTGATGAGCAAGGTCGGCTGTGGATGGCGGGACCGAATGGGTCGAGCGGTCATGGCATGTGCGTGGTTGACCTCCTGAGAATCGTGTGAATGCGGGGACCACTGTGTCGAGGGAGTTGAACGGCAGAGTCGAGGACCATCCTGACTCGGCTGCACCTACTAGAATGTAGCACCTGGGGGACGGTAAGTCAATCGACATTGTGGGGTCCGAGGCAGGCTAAGAGCGAGGCAAAGGACACGCTCGGCTACTCCCTTGTCTTGCTCAGCCAGGATATGGATCCAGCAAGGTCCCGGTTTTGGCGACGCCCCAGACGCCCAACGCATTCGAACTTGGCGGAGCGGCGTGGTCTGCAATGCTTCCGTATAGTGGCGAACTCGCCCGAGGGCGACTCCATTCTCCCTCGGCAGTCAAATCCGCCTCCGCCAAACCGAGATGGCGGGCGCTCTCATTGGCACAATCGACGGTGCGACCTACCTCTTGTGGGTAACCCACAATCTAGAGCGACTCGCCGATCGGGTGACCAACATCTGCGAGCGGACCATCTTCCTGGTGCGTGGCGAGCAATTGGAGATGGACAGCGAGCAGGATATTGCCTAATTCAAGCAGCCAGACAACGCGCTGCAGGTTCGTACGTCCTTGCCACCCCGGCCATCCCGATTCCGGCCGTGCACTCCCAGCCGCCCCGCCCGTCTCTTCGATGAATTGAACGCCCACGCGCTCCTGACAATCGTTCCGGGTGCCGACTCCCAGGTATCGCTCCGCGAAGTTCGCCATTCAAGACCGGACTCCAAGTTCAGGACTGATCAGGATGTCCGGCGTGTGCCCCGGCTTTTCAGCTCTGGATCTCGCCAGAAGGGTTGCCTCTCCTGGAACGGGCCTCGTTGGACGGAGAGTCCTTACAGAAGGCCGATCATGCCCTGCGAGGAACTGCCATGCAGCATCTGGATTTCTGGCAATGTTGATAACTTCGGATCCGCTTGCTCCTGGTCTTTCTGCTCCGACCTCAATCTTGAAGCGGCTGTCTCCACCTCCTGCTGTCCTCGTCCCCTTCCCAAGCTGTCGACGGCGATGTAGAATGCCAGACCGCGTTTGATCGTGGAACTCTCATCCCTTCGTCGCGGTCGCTTGCGCGAAGTCGTGATCTCAAGCGTCCGTGGTCAGCCAGCAGACCACACAGCAAAACGAGGGTCAGGTCTGCAAGCTCGTTGCGTCTGACTCGAACAGAAGTGAGTCGCTTTATTCGTCGAATCACCGATGGCGTCGTCGCGAGAATCTAGGGAAAAGCAAGGGGTGCGAGCGATCTGAGAGTCGCCCTATTCCCAAGCAAGGATTCGCGGGTTCGAATCCCGTCACCCGCTCAAGCAGCCTGAAACAAGTGCATCCGGCCTCCCTCGGGAGGCCGGATGGGTTGAAAGTCACATACCCTCTAAGCAAGGACTCCCCGGCCCACGCCTCACCAATCCACGTTTCTGCTTCAGTTGAGCCGACTCTCGCATGTGCCACCGCTGCAACGATGGTGACTCCTCGGCGGGAGTCGCATTATTCCGAGTCATCCCTCAGCTCCGCTTTGCAGCGGAGCATTTGCCACATGCAGCCACCCGCGGCAAGTATCTTTGTCCAGGGAAGGAGAATCATGCGCGAAGGTCACTTTATTCGGGAACTTCCCAGGCCCCATTTGGCGTAGCCGCGCCCGACACCTGTCCTGGCCGAAAACCCCATCCGCCCGACAACAAACGCCGATCGGAAATGCAATATGCTGCATGGATTGCACCACGACTACTGCTGCGCTGTGTGAGCCAGGAGTCCCACGAACTTCCTCGGACGGG
>Ga0315277_10012045_pt1 | contig 10859 bp, 10 predicted proteins | sample YL17G05_15_MG_FD_203695 | JGI IMG/M metagenome (GOLD analysis project Ga0315277, IMG submission 203695) | Sediment microbial communities from Yellowstone Lake, YNP, Wyoming, USA - YL17G05_15 | ecosystem: Environmental > Aquatic > Freshwater > Lake > Sediment | place: USA: Wyoming | collected... | reverse complement strand
TTCGTATGCACGAGCCTCTCCGTTTCCAAGGCAAGATCATTTCAGCTACTGTCTCCAGAACGGCCGATCGCTGGTTTATCTCAATCGCCGTTGAGGCCCATGATCCGAGACCGACGAAGCTCAAGGCCGACAAGACGCCGAGGCGCTCCGCCTCGATCACGCCGATCAAGGATCGCAGACCTGTCGTCGGCGTCGACCTCGGCCTCCTTCACGCCGCTGTGGCCTCGGCGGGCGTCGTCCACGACGCTCCGAAGCCGCTCAAGGCTTCGCTCAAGAAGCTGCGGCGACTTCAGCGGAGCCAGTCACGCCGGCTCAAGGTCTCCGGCCTCAAGAATCGCTCCTCGAACTGGCGCAAGAACAACGTCAAGGTCGCTCGGCTCCACGCGCGGATCGCGCGGATCCGACTTGACTTCATTCACAAGCTCACGACCGATCTCTGCCGCGAGAACCAAGCGGTGGTGATCGAGGACTTGAACGTCAATGGGATGATCTCGAACCGTCGGCTTTCGAGAGCGATCTCGGATGTCGGCTGGGGTGAGACCCGTCGTCAACTGGAGTACAAGAAAGACATCTACGGGACGCAACTCGTGGTCGCGGACCGTTGGCTACCGTCGACGAAGACGTGTAGCCGGTGTGGCGTCATAGGTCCGAGTCTTCCGCTCTCGGAGCGCACCTTCCGGTGTGCTTCGTGCGGCCTGGAGATCGACCGGGACCTGAACGCCGCGATCAACCTCGAACACTACCCTGGGCTCCAGGGGAATCGACGCCTGTGGACAGGACGGATAGGCTCAGCGATGAGAGTCGGCGAGCAACCCAGCCTGGTTGAAGCAGGAACGGCGAAGGCCGGGAGCAGCCCGCTCAATTCTTAGGCTACACTCTGGTCGTGGATCACCTGAACGAGAGTGATGAGAGCCGCGGCCTTCGAGCGCTCGGCGACGTGGCGAGGCTCGTCGTCGAGAGGATCGGCGGAGGGGCCCTGAACGGCGTCTTCAAGCGCCACACGGGGATCGAGGACGTGGACGTGGCCGGCACGATCGGCATGGCTGGCGACATCCTCGTTCCAGCCGTCAAGGAGGCCTACTCGGCCCAACCCGACGAGCCGTTCTTCGACACGCTCCAGAGGCGTGTTGTCTGGACCGTCGGGATCGCTGGCGTCGTCGCCCTGGCGGCTGGCGGTGGCTACCTGGTGTGGACGTGGCTCAAGAAACCCGTCGGCGATCAGGACGAGGGGGAGGACTGATGCTCGTTCCGTTCCGAGACCTCGCCTTCGCCTGCGGTGGCAACGTCCGCACCGATCCTCGTGACCGGCGCCTGCGCCGGAAGCTCCGTGCCCGCGACGTGCTCCTGACCGTCCCGCACGGGGCGCCAGGGAACGACGTGGTCGCCCCCGATGTGGCCTGCCCGGCACATGAGCAGCTCCGGGAGCGCGGGATCGACAGCCTGCTTCTGCTCGCCCGCGTCTGCCGCTACAGCGAGTGCGACATGAACAGGCCGCAGGCCCGGCGCTGGCCCTACCGTCAGGCTGTCCGGGTCGCGATGAAGGAGAAGCCGAAGCTCCTGCTCGACGTCCACTCGTTCCCCGACAGCTACCCGGTCTACAAGGGCCGCGACATGGTCCTCGTCCACACGCCCGGCGTGACGGACAAGAAGGCCATGGAGGAGTTCGCGGCCCGGATGAGGTCGGCGGCGAAGGAACTCGACCGGAAGGCGTGGATCGAGGTCCAGGACCAGCACCAGGACGTGGTCCACGACATCATCGCCGAGGCGAAGGAGATCGGCCTGCCCTCGAAGTCGATTATGCTCGTCGAATGCAACGAGTCGAAGTCGCCGGCCCTGTGCTCGGCGCTGATCCGCAAGGCGATCGTGGGCATGGCGCGCGACCAGAAGTGGATCGAGCCGGCAAAATGAGGTTCCGCAGGAACGCAGGCGATGAGTCCCGTCGCCGTCACGAGCGCGAGGGCGACCGCGTCCGCGTCCTCATAGACCGCTACCGTCGCGGCGACCTGTCGTCGTTCAACCTCAAGGCGGCCGCGTGGCTCGGCCACGAGGACGCCGTCGAGGTGGCGCGTCGGCTCGGGGTCAGGTTCCTGACGGGGTCGAGCGAGCCCGACCCGGAGATTGAGTGGGACGGACGCGCGGACGACGTCCTGGCGAACCGTGAGGGCTGGGCCGTCTTCGACAGTGGCGACGGCTACCGCATCGTCAACACAGGTGACGAGGGCGAAGACGAAGCCGCTCGAGAGTGGGTTCGCCATCAGGCCATGGCCGGCGACAAGCTGGCCGTCAAGGCCCTTATCTTCCTCCGCGACCTCGCCAAGTCCGAGGACTACGACTTCTTCGCCTACGGACGCGAGTACGCTCGGATCTTCGACCCGGATCAGATCATCGTCCGTGAGATCTACGAGGTCGAAGGTCGCACCGAGGCCGTCTACCGTCGCCTCCTCGACTTTCCGAGCGGCCCGAGCCTCGAGGAGATCACGGACGCCGAGGCGATACGACTCGTCCGACCGGCTGAGCTCGCGCTCGCAGAGACGCTGCTGGAGGTCGAGTCATGAGGCAACGCCGTAACGGCGACGAGGAGCTTCGCGCTCTCATCCGCAGGATTGCCGCCGGCGATCTGTCTCTTCTGCCTCAGGCCGCGAGGACCTGGGAGCGAACACATGGCGCTGGACTCGGACTCTCAAAGCATCTCGTAGACAACATCGTCAACGCCTTCACGACGCTCGAGGGCGCGCTCGAGGAGTACGCCGGGCCCTACGACGTCCTCGAGTGCTTCACCGACCTCGACGACTACCCTGAGCTTGACGACGCAGCCGGGGCCAACTACGTGATCGGCGAGCTTCGCGGCATGGCGGAGGCGCTCGGCTTGGCGGTTGAGGATCTCTGGGCGATCTCCGAGAAGGCCCGCGGCGGCGAGGGCGAGAGGCTGCGTGATGCACGGACGCCGCCCTTCTGCGAGACGTGCGACGAGGTCCCGAGACAGTCGACGAGCGAGCATGATCCCGACTGCTATATGTCGGGACCCGCGTGTCAGATTCACCACGAGTGCTCCACGGAGGAACCCGACGATGAGTAAGCGCCGGAACGCCGTCGAGCCGCCCAAGAGCTCCGAGGCACGCTGGTATCTACAAGGCCTCGAGTCAGGCCAGATCACTCCCGCGACCGTCGAGCGCCTGATCCAGGACGTCAAGGTGGCCCTGGACGACGCGCGCTACTTCGAGAAGCCGCACGATGAGATCAAGAAGATCGAGGCCCGTCTCGCCGACCTCGAGGTCGTGCTCGTGTGGGACCAGGCCGCGAGCGTCGAACGTGGTCTCGCGGCGGCCGCCGAGAAGCCCGAGCCGAAGGCCGTGAAGCCTGGCGCCTCGGCCCTCCCGGTCCGCACGTCCGTGGCTGAAGAGGTCGCGACGATCGACGTGCCGAACAAGACACACGACGGCTTCCCGCTGAGCAGAGAGGACCGAGAGGAGATCGCGAACCTTCTTCGCCTCGCCAGGGACGGCCGGATCTCGAAGTCGTCGATCGTAGAGGCCCGAAACGAGGTCGAGGACAGGATCAGAGTCGAGAAGGACAAGGAGCAGCTTCAGGCGCTCAGGGGCCGCTACACGGTCCTCGACGAGGTCCTTCACCTCGGCAAGTTCAAGCTCAGGAACCCTCGCGAGAAGAAGCCGATCATCTCGAAGGGCTGGGACGGCCTCTACGCGCTCGTGGACGTGAAGGGCAGGCCTGTCAGCGAGGGACAGAAGGTCAAGGACTACGTGATCGTCGGCGGCCGTGCCCCGCACAAGCCGGACTCCTCGGGGCGGATCTGGGTCCCGGCCGAAGACCCAATGGACCGCGACGACGTCCGTGAGTTCTTTCCGACGAACGTTGGCCTCAAGTGGATCCACGAGCGCGACTGGAAGCGGAACCCGAAGCAGAACCCGTATGTCATGAACGTCTACTGCTCCGCGTGCGGCGAGGGATCGGCTGCGCTCACCAAGGAGGCGATGAAGAGGATCCTAGGCAAGCCGTGCTCTATGTGCGGCGGCAAGATGATCAGTGTCGCTGGCCAGGGCGGCGTTCCGGCCACCTTCCCGCCGACCATGCCCAAGGGCTGGCTCAGCAAGCCTGTCTCGGGTCACGGACTCCAGAACAAGCCTCGCCGGAAGAACTCCGACGAGGAACTCCGTCGACTCGAGCGCGACGCGAAGGCTGGAGACAAGTCGGCCCTCCGGCGACTCGAGGGCATGGTCGTCACGGGCCGTTCGGTCGAGGCGCGCCGGGCGTGGCAGCGCGTGATCGACGGGATGCGTCGAGGCCGGATCCGTCGAGAGATTGTGAAGGCCATGGCCCGCAGTCTCTTCGTCGACGCCTGGGACGACGCCGAGTGCGAGGCTGGGAGGGAGCACCACGGCGAGCTCATGGATCTCGCGCCAGAGACGATCCCCGAAGCGATCGAGGCCGCCGAGGATCTCGCCGAGAAGTTCGAGACCCTGAACAAGAAGGCCCTCGACGTCATGTTCGAGGAGGCGGCTGCCATGGACGGCCACCGTGTCTTTCCGATCCCGGAGGACTTCGGTCACTACACGGCCATGCAGGCGCTAGGACACGGTGTTTCGTGGCGGGACGACCACCCGGATCACGGCTTCAGAGTGCCTCACTTCGACTACGTGGTGACGCCCGGCGATTACGGAGAGGAGGAGTCGGAACTCTGCGAGGGCTGCGGCACTGTGCTCGAGCAGCCTGGCGAGGATGGCTTCGACGAGGGCGACTACTGCGAACGGTGTCGTCGGTCACTCGGGTCTGATAGCTGAATTGACCGGGCAGACACCAGTTGCTGATCTGGCTCGATCAGGGCACACTTATGTCTCAAGGCCTCACCGGGCCCCGGACCAGGACAGGAAGCGTATGCCCACCGAGAAGGCGAAGGAAGACCGCGTTCAGAAGGTCAGGCGCTCGATCGACCTCGACGAGACGCTGTCGGACTACATCGCTCTGGCCCAGGAGAAGCGGAACGAGTACGTGACCAGGGCGACAAAGATCGCTCAGGACGGCGAGGCGGCGCTTCGCTCGGCCGTCGAGAAGGTCTTCAAGAAGTCGGAGGTCGAGATCCCCACGGCCCAGGTCCAGCTCGTCAAGAACCCCGAGACGGGGCTCACGTCGCTCACCTGGGAGGAAGCCACCCCGAAGGACGACGACGAGTCGGCCTTCGAGGGCGAGCCTTCCGAGTCCGAGGAGGAACCCGTCGAGAAGGCAGCCGGCGTCAACGGTGCGGCCAAGCGGCCCAAGCTTCCGGCCAAAGGCTGATCCATGACCGACGCCGGCGTCGATGCCAAGAAGCCGAAAGGATCCATAGCCAAGGTCGTAGCCTTGGCCGCCGGATCCTTCGCGGCCGGCACATCGGCCGGCGTCATAACGGCCAAGGCTTCATCTGGGGAGGCCGTACTCCCGCTCAAGACCTTCGAGTGGGTCCTCGAGCATGGGATCGCCGGCCTCCTCCTCGTGATCGTCTTCATCCTGGGCTGGGTCGTCTGGAGGCAACAGGACGAGATCAAGGAACTCCAGGAGGAGCGACACGACGAGCACGTCTCGCTCGAGCGAGAGTACCGCGACAAGGTCGAGGCGCTTCTTCGCGAACAAGTCAAGGTCACTCAGAAGACTGGAATCCTTGTCGCCCAGACAAACGAGGTTCTCAGGTCTCTCACCCTTGTCGTCGACGAGGATGACGAGGATGATGACGATGTGGGTCGGGGAGGGGCAAAAGAGCCCAAGGAGACTTCATGAGCGCCATGATGCCGAATCCGGCTTCCAGGAATGGAACCTCGGGATCAACCCACAAGAAAAGCTCCCTGAACGACTCGGACATCCGAGAACTTGAGAAGCAGCTCGTCGCCGAACGCGAGAAGACATGTTCGGACGCTGACAGCGCGATCGAGGCGAGTCAGAAGATCATCGAGAGGCCGAAGAAGGACTCGAGGAAGTTCAAGGTCCAGACGGCCCAAAGGAAGAAGTAGCCCATGTTTGTCACACTCAGCGACCTCCGCGGCCCTCACGGCGGCGGCGGTCACGGCGGTCACGGCGGTCACGGCGGTCACGGTTGGCATGGCGGAGGCTGGCGTGGCGGAGGCTGGCGTGGCGGCTGGGGAGGCGGCGGTTGGTGGGGTGGACCGGGCTGGGCCTACCCCTCCGAGATCGTCGTGATCGAACCCTCCTCGTCCGACGACGAGTCGGAGGACCCCGGCGAACTGGGTGATCTCACGACGGTCGTGAAGGACAACTTACCCGCGATCGCGGCCGGAGCCGCCCTGATCAGCCTTGGGGTCTACTGGGCCCTTTGTCGAAGGGCGTCCTGATCCTGATCTAGTCTTGAGTGACGCCCTGTTAAATCCCGCGCCATAATTCACGAGGCGCGTCCGTCATGGGCACCCGGCGTACGGAGATACGGGAGCCTACGGTCGCGCCAGGCTGGAGGCCCTCGTGAGTTATCGTGGTGGCGGGACCGTTCGCGGCCCTCTCAGGTTTACCGGGACCGCTTCGCCGGGGCTCTCGAGCGCTGGCGAGGGCCGAATCTATTTCGACTCCGGCAGCAACGTGTTCAAGGCATCTGAGAACGGCGGGGCCTACGTCACTCTCGTCGGCGGCGGTGGCGGCGGCACGCTTCAGACCGACTACACGGCAGGCGGCGCCGGTGGCGGCGCGATCCTTCTCACGCTCGCCGGCGGCCCGATCGCGATCACGAACCCGGCGGCCACGGCCCAGTCCGGACTCACGGTCGTCCAGAACACGGCCGGTCAGTTCGCTGCCGACTTCACCGGGCCAGTCAGGGTTACGGGCAAGCTCACGGTCACGGGCGCGATCGACCCTCCGAGCATTACGCTCTCTGGCGGCACCGCTCTCTTCTTCGAGTCCGGCGACGGATCCACGGCCCCTGTGGCCGGAGCCTCTAGCGGCCGCATTCGGTACAACAACGGGACCGGCCGTTGGGAGCTCTCGACTCAGGGCACCGCTTACGTGCAGATCCCTACGGGCCCAGGCAGCAGCGCCGTCGTCCAGGCCCGTCGCACGACGACCTTCTCGGCCAACACGACGCCGACGGACGTGACCCTCGACACGAACGACGTGCAGAGCAACGCCGCCGTTGTCACGCACTCGACCGTCACCAATACGGCCAGGATCACGGCCCTTGTGCCAGGGACCTTCACGTTCAGCTACTTCATCCCAGGCACAGCGGCCTCGATCGTCCAGGGCCAGGGCTTCAAGAACGGGACCACCGTGGTTCCTGGCTCTGCGGCCTCCGCGGCGTCGACCGGGACCGACCTCTACTACTCCTTCTCGGTCACCTTGGCCGCGAACGACTTCGTGACGGTCCAGGCGTCGGTCGCCGCCGGCACCGGGACCGTCCCGGCCGGGATCGTCTTCTCTGGCTCCCTGTTCGCCGCGGCGACGACCGGGGTCAGCCTCCAGTCGTCCTACAACAACGGCAACACGATCCTCTTGGCTGGCGCCGCGCCCGTTCAGATCACGAACCCGGCCGCCTCGGCCACGACGGCGCTCAGGATCATCCAGAACACTTCCGGCCAGAACTCGATCACGGCGACGGGCGGCCCGATCTCCTCTCAGGGCCAGTCCGGAAGCGAGCAGTTCGGCACCGGGGCGAGCTCGAACCCGGACCCCACGGGCCTGAACAACACCGCGGTCGGCGCCTCGGCCACGGTGGCCTTCACCGTCGGCGCGGCTGGCAACACGGTCGTCGGCCAGGCGGCCACCGCGAGCTCGATCGACTCCTTGGTCATGGGACGCGCGGCCTCTACGACCAGCTTCCCGAGCAACGCCGTCGTCCTCGGCGTCCTCGCGACCTCGAACTCCACGGGGTCTATTGCCATAGGACAGTCCGCCACGGTCAACTCCTCGGCTGACTCGGTCGTCATAGGCCGGGCCGCCACGGACACGCCAGCCTTCCTCGGACACAACGTCCTCATCGGCGCCACGGCGACCGCGGCGATCGGCGCCGCCGTCGTCATCGGCTTCGGGGCGAGCGTCACGGGGTTCTCCGCCGGGGCCGTCGCGGTCGGAGCGGCTTCGACGGCTGCCTCTGGCGGAACCGCCGTCGGAACGTCGTCTACCGCCGGGCTCAACTCCATAGCGATCGGCTCGTCTTCGGTCGCGGCCTCAGGCCAGCTCGTCGCCGGTTCGTCGACGGCTTACATCGGTTCCGTCTTCTTCGGCAGGGGCGTCTCGGATAGCTCCGGGAGCGCGGTCGACTGCACGATCTTCGGGACAAACTCTACGGTCGGAGTCGGCGCCACCGTCACTCTCGCCGCCGGTCAAGGCACGACCGGAGGAGAGCTCCACTTCGATACCGATCCGACGAGCACGGGTCGCCTGACGCGACTCAAGATCTCGGCTGACGGAGCAACCGAGTTCGAGACAGTCTCGCCCGCCCCGGCTCTCTCGCCCGCCGGGACGGCTCGCTTCTACTACGACTCGGGACTCAACAAGCTCCGGATCTCGGAGAACGGAGGAGCCTACTTCACGCTCTTCCAGGGCAACCTGACCCTCCAGACGGCCTACAGCAACGGGCCGAACGTCGTGGTTACCCCGGGCACGCCGAGCGCTTGGACCGTGAGCACGAACACGCTCATCTCGCTCACACAGACGTCTGGGGCCAGCACGCTCGCGCCGCTCACCGTGACAGGCGTCGGAACGGGCCCAGGGGCGCTCTTCACGAGTCCGACCGGGATCTCGTCCACTCGCACCGGCGTGGCCGGCTCGGAGCAGTACGGCGCCGGATCCATCGCCTCTGGTGTCAACTCGCTCGCTGTCGGACGACTCGCGGTAGCAAACGCGGCCAGCATGATCCTGATTGCCGCTGGAACCGGAGTTGGAAGCACCGCCACGGCGAACCAGATCACGATCCAGGTCGGCGGCGTCGCCGTCGGACCGATCACGATCGGCAACTCGGCGGTCGCCGGGACCGGCAGCGGCATCACGATCGGCGCGGGGGCAAGCGGCGGGCTTGGAGCGGCGGTCGGAGTCGGCGCGTCGGCGGTCAATGCCAGCGACTTGGCGATTGGCCCTAGCTCATCGGCTATCAACGGGACTTCCTTCGCGGCCATGGGCTTCGCGACCAACGCAGCGAACTCGGCTGGCTTCGGCGGAGCCGGAAGCACAATCTCGATCTTCTACCCAGGCGGAAACGGCGCCACCAACGCCGCGCCCGCCGGCGTCACGATCTGCACCACGTCCGCCACGGGCGCAGCGACCGGCGCGCCCATGACGGTCACGGCCGGCGGATCGGTGAGCGGCGTGACCGGCAGCACGACGATCACGACGCCGAACTCCTCCGCCACGAGCGGATCGACCACGATCTCGACCGGGAACAGCGGCACGACCCCTGGGATCATCAGGGTAACTGGCGGCGACAAGCCAACCGGCACTACTCCCCTGGAAGAGATCGTCGTGACAGGGTCGAAGGTGTCCTCGGGCGCCCCAGCCACGGTCGCTCCTGGCAGCGTGGACATCTCGGCTGGAACCGCGAACGCCGGCAACACCGGGGTCGCCAACAGCTACGTCAGCATCAGCGTGGCTACGACTACAGCTCCGACAGTCAAGACCAAGGCCTTGACCGTCCAGGGCGGCACGGGTCAGATCTCGATCGTCAACGACCTCGTCCCGGTCACTCCGGGCACCGGCAACGTCGGGACGCCGTCGAGCCTGTTCGACGCCGGTAACTGGAACCTCACGAACTCGCTCAAGTACAGGTTCCGGCCGACGGGATCTACCCTGACCGCCGCCTCGACGCTGACGACTCCCGGCTACTACACCGGCGACACCTCGGCTGGTAGTTTCATAACGACGTTGCCTCTCTCGACCTCGCTCAGCCTCGGCGACCGACTCCTCTTCAAGAAGATCGAGGCAGCCGCCAACCTCTGGCAGCTATCCGGCCAGGGTGGTGACCTGATCGACGGATCTGGCACGTTCAACATGAACGACAGCCGAGGTGCCGTCGGACTGATCGCGCGCCCAGGCGTCGGCTTCGACATCGCGTATAGCTTCTAGTCGCGACCCGTGATACGGGCGGATCTGGATTGTCGGCCCAGACGGGCCGTCCAGCCGCCACTGAGAAACGTCGTTATTTCGCTTGGAGGCAAGTCTCAATGAGCTACCGCGGAGCAGGAACCCTCAGGGGCCCCCTTCACTTCGACGGGACCGCGTCGCCCGGACTCTCGCTCGCTGGACAGGGTTGGATCTACTACGACCTTGGCACCAACAAACTCAAGGCCTCGGAGAACGGCGGCGCCTACGTCGATCTGACGAACCCGACTTCCGGCGGCGGGTGGACCGATGACGGGACTGTCGTCCGGCTGACGACGAGCACGGATCAGGTCGGGGTCGGGACTGCGGCTCCGACGGCCGGTACTAAGTTCGAGGTCGACGCTAGTGCTGGCGGCTTTGCAGTCGGCGTGCGGGTGACGAGCGGCACGATCACCTGTCCCGGTGCCGGTTCTCTTTCGGAGAGGTTCGGCAGTGGAGCAACAGCCGCCGGAGCGGACGCCACTTCTCTCGGCAACAGCGCCACCGCTTCAGCCACCGACACGGTGGCTGTTGGCCGACTTTCGTCAGCGAGCACTGCCGACTCGACCGCCGTGGGCCGCGGCGCGACGGCGTCCGGGGTCGGCGGATCGACCGCGATCGGACGGGGGGCGTCGGCGCCTGGGTCCGGGAGCACAACCGTAGGCCGAGGGTCGACGGTCTCTGCCGGCAACTCGGTGGCGGTCGGCGACGCTGCTACAGCGAATACGGACAGCGTCGCGATCGGCGCGTTCGCCACGGCTAACAACGCGGTGCCAGGCACAGGCTCGATCGCCATCGGAGCT
>Ga0315277_10012044_pt1 | contig 10859 bp, 7 predicted proteins | sample YL17G05_15_MG_FD_203695 | JGI IMG/M metagenome (GOLD analysis project Ga0315277, IMG submission 203695) | Sediment microbial communities from Yellowstone Lake, YNP, Wyoming, USA - YL17G05_15 | ecosystem: Environmental > Aquatic > Freshwater > Lake > Sediment | place: USA: Wyoming | collected... | reverse complement strand
TCGCCCGAGTGGACCGCCTATGCCATCGACCGCCTCCTCGATATCAAGCCGGGGTTGAACTACGTCTTGCCCCTCTTCCTTCCATGGGGGACGAGGGTTGCTCACAAGATCGGCTACTACCAAGACGGCGACGGCTGGGTCTACAACGACGTTGGGATCGTGATGATGGTGCAAGGCGACAGGCAGGTCGCCTACGCGATCTCCTACCTGTCGCAGGCGATGCCGACCGAGTATGAAGGGTACATCTCCGGCGCGGAGCTATCAAAGGTCGTCTACGATTGGTTTGACCAGCGCTATTGACGCTGGCTTAGGCGTAACGCCGTCGGGGAGGAAAGCCGCACGCCGCTAGCTGGGCTTGGTGCTCGCCAGGTACTGCATGGTAGCGTCGGGGTACACGGCCACCTTGGCTCCATCGGGGTAGCTGGCTCGCAGCTCTTCCAGCACCTCGCCCCAGTCCTTCGCCCAGGTGACGGACTGGGCGTCGCCGAACCAGTCAACGCAGGTCAGATCCTTCAACGGGTTCAGCACGATCACCTTGAATGCGGAGGGGGGGATCGTCCGCTGGACGTATTGCCTGCCGCCGTAGGTCTTGCCAAAGCTACGGAGCAGGTAGTGAGTGACCTGGCCCTCGGGCGCATTCATGATCAGCACTATCGTTCCTCCTGGCAGTCTGATGGACCGCAAGGCAGCCAAGATGGAGATGCCCGCTTCGTTGGCCTTGGCAAAGGCGTTGCTCACCACTATGTCCGCCCCCGAGATGGCCTCGCTGGCGTAGACCTCCTTGGCCAGCTTCACTCCCTCTTGATGCTCCAGCAGCGGGTCGCCCACGAAGAGGGCCGATATCTCCCCCCGCATGTTGAACAAGGCATCGACCTTCACGTCGAGGCCGGCCATTCTGGCCGCCTCCTCGGCGTCGAAGCGCATGACGTTCTCGTCATAGTTACCCATGCCCGTGGTCTGAGGGGCGCTGGCCATGACCTCCCGATGGAAGTGGTCGATGCTGTCGATGTCGGCCACCCCCGGAAGGATGATCTTGCCTCCGCCCCCGAAGCCGACCTGCGGGTGCGAGGCGATGCAGCCGATGCCGATCTTGAGGTCGCAGCTCATGACCTCGCGGTTGACCGCCAGGGGCGTCCCGCGGCTGGTCTTGCCCAGCGGCGTGCAGTTCTCGTAGGGGTTGTGGTTGTAGACTGGGTAGCGCTCGAGGATCTCCTGCCCCAGCTTCTTGCGCAAGGCATGGTTGTCGTGAGCCCCGTGGCTGCCCAGGGCCACGACGAAGCGGATGTGGTCATCGGAGATGCCGGCCTCTTTCAGCTCGGCCAGGATGAAGGGGGCGATCTCAGCGATGGGGGTGGGACGGGTGATGTCGTCGGCGATGATGACCACCTCCTGCTTGCCCCGAGCCAGCTCCCCAATCCGCTGCGTTCCGATGGGCTCGGCGAAGGCTTGCGCCATCTCCTGGGGGCTCAGCTTTGGCCGGTCGTGGCCCTTCGGGGGCAGGAAATGAACGTCCCAGGAGTCAGGGAAATCCAGCTCCAGCTCGCTATTGCCGTACCAGAGAAGCTGCGGCACCTTAAGCTTCATGGCTCCTCTCCCCTCGGGGCTGGCCTGTCGGCTGCCTCGCGCCGCGGGCCGGCCAAACCCGACGATGGGCACCTGACTGGCCTGGTCTACACCTATAATTGTACACTGGCTCTCTCCTACCAGGAAGACGCACGCTCTGGGGGGGCTGGTCTTCGCGGCGTCGCAGGGCGGAGTTGACAGCCGTTCACAGGGATGCTAAGGAATGAGCAGTGGTCGGCTGTTCGTTGGGGGCAGGAGACATGCGCGAGAATGCGGTGAAGCGGCTCTGGGAGCAGGACCGGCCGGCGTTCGGCGGCTGGCTCACTATCCCGAGCGCCTTCTCGGCTGAGGTGATGGCTCACCAGAACCTCGACTGGCTGTGCATCGACATGCAGCATGGGCTCATCGACTACGACATGGCCTTGGCCATGCTCCAAGCCATCTCTACCACGGCGACAACCCCTTTTGTGCGCGTGCCCTGGAACGATTCGGCCATCATCATGAAGATGCTGGACGCCGGGGCCTACGGCGTCATAGTGCCCATGGTGAACAGCCGGGCGGAGGCGGAGGCAGCCGTCGCCGCCTGTCGCTATCCACCCCAGGGCATTCGCAGCTTCGGCCCCATTCGCGCCGTGTATTACGCCGGCCTGGACTACTTTGCCCATGCCAACCAGGAGTTGGCCTGCATACCCCAGATAGAGACGAGGGCCGCCCTGGAGAACCTGGACGAGATTCTCAGCGTGGAGGGCGTTGATGCCGTCTACATTGGGCCGATGGACTTGAGCATCTCGCTCGGCCTGCCGCCGCAAATGGACAGCGACCTGCCCGCCTATGCCGAAGCGCGCCAGCGCATCCTGGAGGCGTGCCGGCGACATAACGTTGTGGCGGGCATCCACTCCACCGTTGTGACCACCCCCAAACGCATCGCCGAGGGATTTCGGATGGTTCTGGCCTCCTCCGACTCCGGCGCCCTGGCCCGAGCGGTGGGGGAAGACATACGCGCGGTTCGTGGGGCCGACCCCGGGGCTCCCGGCGGCTCTGCGTACCAGTAGGGCGGCATCTGCCGCCAGCCAAAGGAGAAAGCCTGGTGTCTGATTTGCAGCGATTCTCCGCCGCCAGTCTCATCGACTTTGTTGACCAGGCCCTACAGCGATTGGATGTGCCGCCTGAGGACGCTCGCCTGGAGGCAGAGATCCTCGTGGAGGCCGACCTGATGGGTATCGAATCCCATGGCCTCGCCCACCTCACGGTTCACCCCAGCTACGCGCTGGGATTCAAGCAGGGGCTGGTCAACCCCCGCCCCAACATCCGCATTGTGCATGAGACCCCCTCCACAGCGCTCGTGGATGGCGACGGTGGCCTGGGCGCTGTCGTTGGCTATCGGGCGATGACCATCGCCATCCAGAAGGCGAAGGAGTGCGGTACGGGTATGGTGGCCGTGACCGGGAGTCGCCACTACGGGGCTGCGGGGTACTACGCGCTGATGGCCGTTCCTCACGATATGATCGGTCTGGCCACCACCAACAGTCCTCCCTTCGTGGCGCCCACCTTCGGGCGAGGGCGCATGCTCGGCACTAACCCCATTGCCGTGGCCGTCCCTGTCGGCAGCGGCTATCCCTTCTTGCTGGATATGGCCACCAGCGCTGCCGCCCACGGAAAGTTCGAGATAGCCAGGAAAGAGGGCAAGCCGATCCCGTCAACCTGGGGGGCAGATGAGGAGGGCAACCCTACAACTGACATAACGCGGATCATGACCAAGGGCTGGCTGCTGCCTCTGGGCTCGACGCCTGAAGCCGCCTCCTACAAAGGCTACGACCTGGCGATGGTGGTGGATATCCTCTCCGGCGTTCTGCCTGGCCTCGGCTACAGCCTCCAGATCGATTACATCAAGCACGTGGTAGGCCATTTCTTCGGCGCCTTGCGGATCGACGGCTTTCGTCCGGTCGATGAGTTCAAGGCGATGATGGACGAGATGCTCCAGAGGTTTCGCAGCGCGCCCACCGTGGCGGGAGCCGAACGGGTGCTGATCGCCGGCCAGCGCGAATTCGAGACGCGCGAGGAGCGGCTGGTCAAGGGCATCCCCCTCCATGCGGTGGTGGTCGGCATGCTCCAGCGGCTGGCGGGCGAAGTCGGCGTCGCCATGCCCGAGCCCCTGCCCGCAGACCCATCGTTGTAGGCCGGCTCAGGGCCTACTGTCTCCAGGTAACGACAACGCCAGGCTGCCCGAGGTGGGGCCCTTCGCTACGCTCAGGGCGGTACAAATGCCTGCCGTCATTCTGATCAAAGCAAAGAATCTCAGCGAGAGGCGGCGGCGTACTATGGCGCCTCGGGGTCGGTCTCGCAGTCCGCACACATCACGTCGTCCCACGCCTTGTCGTTGACCATGGCATCCACCCAGTCCCGAAACCGGACGCCGTTGACCTCGCGGGTGTAGAAGATGTCGTCGCCGGTGATGCAATGGATTGCGCCCGGGGCGATGTAGGAGTGGAAGTTGGGAGCGCCGTCCTGGATCTCCTGGATGCTAGCGAGCATGAGTTTGTTCCAGTCGTCCGCGCCGCCCATAGCGCTGTACATGATCGTCTGGATTTGGTCGTGGGCCGCGTTGTACTGCGACCAGCGATCGTTAGGGTAGTAGTTTGCCACCGCGATATAGAGGTCGGCGAGCGACGCGACCTTGTCCCAGGAACCGTCCGGCGCGGGGATCCAGTCTGGAAAGCTTGCTGCGGCGTTCCAGTTCGGGAAGCTGCCCTGGAGGAAATCGCCAGTGGACACGCCGGCCCCCGCGTCGCCGAGCTGGTAGAGGGGCACGTCGGGGTAGACCTTTTGAATGTGGGCCGCGCCCATGATCGAGCCGTAGCTCCCCGCGCTGCAGCCGGACACGAAGATCTTCTCCGGCTTCTCAAGATTGGCCTGTATCCAGTCCAGAACTGCGCTGAAGTTCACGAACCCCTTGTGATGGATGACGACGTTCGTGGCCCCTGACGTGTAGGTCTGAGTGTTGTTCCCCCAGTGGGTGTCGGCCGTGCAATAGGGGATGAAAACGAAGGACCAGTCCTTGAAGGGGTTGTCGGGGTTCTCCAAGTCCAACACGCCTTCCGCTGCCTGGGCCGGGTTGTCGCTGTCGTCCGCGGTCTCCTTGAAGAGCCCCCGGAGCGAGCAGGTCTTGGCCTCCCAGCAAGCGCCACCGCCCTGGAAATAGACCACCAGGCGGTTGACCGTGCCTGGATGCACGAAGTAGGCGAACGGTGTGCCGCGCGAGCAGATGGTTTCCCCGCCCGGCGCGATCTTCGTCCAGCCCGACGCGAGCTCCGGCGTCTGAGGCGACCCGGCGGTCGTCGTCGGCGATGCCGCCGCGGTTGCCGCGCCCGTGGCGGTCGCGGCGGGTGTGGCTGTCGCTTCGCCCTTCTCTTCTTCTCCCTGACAGGCCATGCCGAACAGGGCCAGGCCAAGGACTAGAATCGCCGTCAGGAGCCAACGCATGGCCGCGCCTCCTTGTGATCTTCAGCTCTACCTAGGGGCCGTGGCGCGCTCGCTGGCAGCGGGCGTCTTGCACATCTGACCCGGCCTATTCTAACATGGCGGCCCTGCAGCTCATATCCTAGGGCGAACTGGCGTCTCTCCCTAGGCAACCTTGACAACCAAACGCTTGGTCTGTGATGCTTTATGTACGTGCAGGCGCGGCAGAGCGCAACGGAAACTGTTGCGCTTTTGTGGTTTAATGTAGGAGAATTGAGCCAAGTCTTGGAACAGATCGTGACGGGCAGCGAGATTCCTTGGGGCTGTTCGGGGAGGTCAGCATGGCGCTAAGAGTTACCGTCGTGGGTGTGGGCATGGTCGGGGAGCAGATCGTTTCCATCTTGCGGGAACGTGGTTTTCCCATGCAATGGCCCCCTCGGATTTGTGCGACAAGGGCCCGCAGCGAAACGCTTGCCGGGGAGGGCTTTCATGTCGAGGAGACCAGCGAAGGGGCCTTCGAGGGTGTGGACGTTGTCTTCTTCGCCGGGAAGGAAGGGGCCAAAGGGGCAAGCGTCCAGTGGGGCAAGACGGCGGTCGAAGCGGGTGCCATCTGCGTGGACAACGGCGGCGACTTCCGCATGGACCCTGCCGTGCCGCTGATCGTGCCGGAAGTGAACCTTGACGCGGCAACCCCCGACAAGCGCTTCATCGCCAGCCCCAACTGCTCCACCATCCAGATGGTGTTGGTTCTTCAGCCACTACACCAGGCTGCCAGGATCCGTAGAGTGGTCGTATCCACCTATCAGAGCGTCTCGGGATGGGGTGTGCAAGCCCAGCAGGAACTTCTGGACCAGATCCCTCATGCGCTCGCGTCTCTGGACGATATTCCCTTCGATCCGTCCGTGCTGGCTCGTCCAATAGCGTTCAACGTCTTTCCTCACATCGATAGGTTCACTGAGGACGGCTACACCAAGGAAGAGATGAAGATGGTGCTCGAGACCCAGAAGATCATGGGCGATGACACCATCAAGATAAGTCCCACGACTGTGCGGGTGCCCGTCCTGGTGGGGCATGGCGAGAGCATTAACATCGAGACGGAAAGGAAGCTGACCGCCGCTGAGGCCCGGGAGATTCTAGCGAGAGCGCCGGGCGTCGTCGTCATCGATGACCCGAACGGCAACAATCCCCGCAATGACCCGCTTGAACGCACCTATCCTGTGCCTCTGGACGTCCGAAAGCCCGAATATCGGGATATGGTGCTGGTGGGGCGGATCCGGGAAGATCCAACCATCGAAAACGGGCTGAACCTCTGGTGCGTGGCAGACAACTTGCGAAAGGGTGCTGCCCTGAACGTGGTTCAGATTGCTGAGGGGCTGATCGAGCGGGGAAGACTTAATCCCTAGGACAGACGAAGGGCATGGCCTCCTCTTTGGGAGGCCATCGCGCAGGCCGGCGCCCGCTTCAGCAGCTCGGCCGTCTCCTTGCGCGGGAGATTTTGTCGCACAAACTAGCCGCAACAGATTCAAGACTGATGTAACAAATCGCGGTCATCGCTCCTCTATAACGATATAGAGACTATGACAACCAGGATATTGATGAGATATTGCCGGGCATCTTCTCTGAAGCCTGAGAAGGACAAATACAAATAGAAAGCCTTACTAGGAGAGTAGCTATGATTGCGCCCGAGCCCGAGACGCCAGTTGAGTCATCCGCAATTGCCTATTTCTCCATGGAGGTTGGTCTTGACCCGGCCATGCCCACCTATAGTGGTGGCCTGGGTGTGCTAGCCGGGGACACCCTGTGCGCCGCCGCCGATTTGGCTGTACCTATAGTGGGTGTGACCCTCCTGCACCGCAAAGGCTTTTTCCGCCAGCATCTGGATGCCCACGGAAATCAGACGGAGGGTCCTTCCGTCTGGTATCCGGAGGAATTCATGCAACCCTTGGAGCCCCGCGTATCTGTGACTATCGAGGGGCGGCAGGTGCAGATCCGGGCGTGGCGCTATCTTGTGCATGGCGCGTCCGGGCACAGTGTGCCTGTCTATTTCCTGGACACGGCCCTGCCCGGGAATGGCCCCTGGGATCAAACCCTCACCGACCACCTCTACGGCGGAGACGACCACTACCGTCTGTGTCAGGAGGTCGTGCTGGGCTTGGGCGGTGTGGCCATGCTACGCGCCCTGGGGCATAAGAGGATCCAGACCTATCACATGAACGAGGGGCACTCCGCCCTCCTTGCCCTGGCCCTGCTGGAGGAACAGACCGACGGGCGCGATCTTCGTACCGTGACCATGGCGGACACGGAGGCGGTCCGCCAGCGCTGCGTATTCACCACCCACACCCCTGTGCCTGCCGGCCACGACAAGTTTCCCCTTGATATGGTCCGGCGGGTGCTAGGCGAGGAGCCAACCGCAGCCCTAGAGGCGGCCCAGTGCTGCCTGAACAGCACCCTGAATACGACCTACCTGGCCTTGATCTTCTCGCACTATATCAATGGTGTCTCCCAGCGCCACCACGACATCTCTCACAGCATGTTCCCTTCCTATCCCATCAACTCCATCACCAACGGCGTGCACGCTGTCACCTGGACAGCGCCGGCCTTTCAAGACCTCTACGACCGCCATATTCCCGAGTGGCGCGTCGACAACCTCTACCTCCGCTATGCCATAAGCATCCCCCTTGACGAAATCCAGCAGGCCCACGTTGAGGCCAAACGGGAGCTGGTGGCAGAGGTGAAAAGGCGGACCGGTGTACGCCTGGACCCAGCGGCGATGACCATCGGTTTTGCCCGACGCGCCGCCACGTACAAACGGGCGGAACTGCTGCTCTCCGACCTGGACCGTCTGAAGAGGATAGCGAGCCAGACTGGCCCCCTTCAGGTCATCTATGCGGGCAAGAGCCATCCCCGAGATGAAGGCGGCAAGGCCATAATCCAGCGTATCTTTGAGGCTGCAGATGCCCTGGGCGATGCTGTGCGCGTCGTCTACCTGGAGGACCATGACATGGCGTTGGGCAAGTATCTCTGCGCCGGTGTTGATTTGTGGCTAAACAGCCCGCAGAAACCACACGAGGCCTCCGGGACCAGCGGCATGAAGGCCGCGCTGAACGGGGTGCCAAGCCTGAGCGTTCTGGACGGCTGGTGGATCGAGGGACACGTGGAGGGTGTGACCGGCTGGTCTATTGGCGATGATTGGGAAGCCGAGAGTAATCCCTCCAAGGAGATCGCCTCTCTGTACGACAAGCTAGAGTACGTGATCCTTCCTATGTTCTACGGAAGGCCGACTGCGTATGCCTCGATCATGCGCTCGGTCATCGCCCTAAACGCTTCGTTCTTCAACGCGCAACGCATGATGCTCCAATACCTGGAGAACGCCTATCAGCTCTTCGGTAGCAGGACACCTGCGCCTGTGCTGCCCTAAAGCGCGCGCCTTCTCTCCATCGATCCGTTTGCCTGTTACCATCCCTCCGGATGCACTAGTTCCTCGAGTGGGATGCGGGGCGTGCCCTTGGGTCGGGGCCCTGAAGGCGGCGGGTAGCCGAAAGCGAGAACGATGGAGACCCGGTAGCCGTGGGGGATTCCCAGGACGCGCAGGGCGCAATCGCCGTCGTGCATTGTAACCGGACAAGAGGCGATACCCTCCGCCCAAGCGGTCAGCACCATGTTCTGAGCACAGCGGCCGGCGTCGAATTCACGACCGTCCTGTGGTAGCACGATGGCCACCACGACCGGCGCCGATGCTATGTGCTGGGCGAACTGGCCGCAGGTAGCGAGCTCCCTTTTCTTCGGGCCGTCCCGGATGACCACGAAACGGCAGGGCTGCAGGTTCTTGGCGCTGCCCGCCATTCGCCCCGCCTGAAGGATGCACCGTAGAGATTCCTCGGGAATGGGCCTAGCCTGATAGGCCCTGGTGTCTCGCTTGGTAAGAATGCAAGTGTAGGCGTCCATTGCTTCTCCTCCGATGTTCATCGCTAAGTTTACTCTGTGAGGCGCTGCTCTTGAACGCTATAGAGTCATGTCGTCAGATACTAGAATGTTTCCAACGCTTGTTCTTTAGGTCGCTCACATGATACAGTAATTCGCGGCCCCCCAGGGCCATTGGCGGGGTGGATGTTCTTCGTTATGCAATGCAGCCGTTCCTTTGTGATAGGCTGTAAATATAGGAGGTAATCTGGCATGACTGGTTCTATCGGTGAGGAGTCTAAATACTGGCCGCGGAAGAGATATTCCGAGGTGCACGACAGGTCTCTCCGCGAGACAGAAGACTTCTGGGCGGAAGAGGCTCGTAAGCTGGACTGGTTCCGTACCTGGGATAAGGTGTTGGATTGGGATGTGCCCTTTTCCCGCTGGTTCGTGGGGGGCGAGCTCAACGCCAGCTACATCTGCGTCGACCGCCACATCAAGAACGGGAAGAGGAACAAGGTCGCCATTTACTGGGAGGGCGAGCCCGGCGACACCCGCGTCCTGAGCTACGGTACCCTGTATCGAGAGGTTAACCGCTGCGCGTCGGTGCTGAAGAACCTGGGCGTGACTAAGGGCGACAAGGTAGCGCTCTATCTGCCGATGATCCCAGAGCTGCCCATCTTCATGCTGGCCTGCAGTCGTATCGGCGCCATCTTCACCGCCGTCTTCTCGGGCTTCACCGCCCAGGCGATAGCCGATCGGATGAACGACCTCGAGGTCAAGGTCCTGGTCACCGCCGACGCTGGCTATCGCCGGGGCTCGCCCGTCCAGCTCAAGCGGATAGCGGACGACGCGATGGACCTTTCGCCCACCGTCAAGAAACAGGTGGTGGTCAACCGGGCCGGCCTCGACGTGGCGATGAAGGCGGGCAGGGACTTCTGGTATCACGAGCTGCTGGCGGAGGCATCGGATTACGTTGAACCAGAACCGGTGGAGGCCAGCCACCCTCTATACGTCCTCTACACCTCGGGCACCACGGGCAAGCCCAAGGGTGTCGTTCACTCTACGGGCGGCTACATGGTGTACACCCACTCCACCTTCAAGTGGGTGTTCAACCCCAAGGAAGACAGCGTGTATTGGTGCACGGCGGACATCGGCTGGGTCACCGGCCACAGCTACATCGTGTATGCCCCCCTGGCTTACGGCATCACCAGCGTCATGTACGAGGGCGCGCCCAACTTCCCCGACCTGGGCCGCTGGTGGAATATCATTCAGACCTATGGGGTCAGCATCCTCTACACCTCGCCCACGGCCATTCGCATGTTCATGCAGGCCGGCGAGGGGGTGCTAGCCAAGTCCGACCTGAGCAGTCTGGACCTGCTGGGGACGGTGGGAGAGCCCATCAACCCTGAGGCGTGGCTCTGGTACTTCAAGCACGTCGGCGGCGAGCGCTGCCCCATCGTGGACACCTGGTGGCAGACCGAGACCGGTGGCATCTTGATCTCCCAGGCCCCGGCCATCGAGCCCGCGCCCCTGAAGCCCGGTTCGGCCAGCCTCCCACTGCCTGGCATTGAGCCCCAGGTGGTGAACGAGAAGGGCGAGCCCGTGCCCCGCGGCGAGCGAGGGCTGCTGGTCATCAAGAAGCCGTGGCCCGGGATGCTCATGACCCTCTACAACGACGACGACAGGTACAAGGAGGTATACTGGAGCCGCTTCCCCGGCAACTACCTCACCGGCGACTACTCTATCCAGGATGAGGATGGCTATTTCTGGCTCCTTGGCCGGGCCGACGAGGTGATCAAAGTGGCCGGCCACCGTCTGGGAACGCTAGAGCTAGAGAACGCCGCTGTCGCCTTCCCTCCGGTCGCGGAGGCGGCGGCCGTCAGCAAGCCCGACCCGCTGAAGGGCGAGGCCATCGTCATCTTCGCCATTCTGCGGGA
>Ga0315277_10012043_pt1 | contig 10860 bp, 12 predicted proteins | sample YL17G05_15_MG_FD_203695 | JGI IMG/M metagenome (GOLD analysis project Ga0315277, IMG submission 203695) | Sediment microbial communities from Yellowstone Lake, YNP, Wyoming, USA - YL17G05_15 | ecosystem: Environmental > Aquatic > Freshwater > Lake > Sediment | place: USA: Wyoming | collected... | reverse complement strand
GATAAAGATATGCATCTGTTGAATGCTGTTTGGTTAATCATCAAGAATATGATGTTTGTAATTCTAGCTAATAGATTGTTATATATGTATTCTCAAATAACCGTGCTAATTATTAGCGCGTAGAGGGTGATTCGGACTCGTATTTGTTAACACATTTGATGGTACTATATCTGTTGCGGGAGTTTTTCAATTTTAAAGATTCCCGTTGGAAAAGGAAATTGAATGTACCAGTAAAATATTATAACTGATTATATTCATTTTCCTTCTTTATTTAATGTTTTTCACAAACTATCTTGACGAAAATTCTACAGTATGCGGGTAAAAAACCAGTTTAGCGTTGAAAAACCATCAATATAGCTTTGACACTTTTTCTACACAGTAATGGTTAAATACCAGTATATCGTTGAATATTTGTCAAACTATGACGAAATACGAGACCCTTTACCAAGAACTACTAAAAAAAGAAGTCGTCCGATACAAAGACATCGAAGACATCGCGTCAACAATCATGAAAACACGTCATATCTCTCCAAAATATATCTATACAGAATATATCAACAGACTCTGCCAACAAGGAAAACTGCTCCATCCTCAAAGAGGACTCTATATTGCAGTGCAGCCAACCATGATCAACGATCCTTCATTTCAACCAGATACATATCTCATTGCCTCCAAACTCCAGTCCCCCTACTACCTCGGATATCATACCGCATTAGAACTACATGGCTGCGCCTACTCAAGTTACAATACCATCTACACGGTCGTCCCCTATGAAAAAAAATTCAGACCATTCACCTTCAAACACATCGCGTATCAACCAGTGTTCACCTCATATCCAAACCTTGGTATAAAAAAACGTCTCCATAAAAAACAAGAAATCCAACTCTCATCACCCAGCAAAACATTCCTTGATTGCATCGACAGACCAGAGTACGCTGGCGGCTGGGAAGAATGCCTTAAAAGCCTCGAAGGATTATCTGGCGTCACCGCACAAGAACTCAAATCCCTTCTCACCATCATACAAAAAGATATCTTATTTCGCAAAACGGGTCTCATCCTTGAACTCTTTACCAAAAACCCGTATTATCAAGGTATCCTCGAAGAACTTCATACTGTTTTAGAAAAGCACATCGGAAATTCTCCCATGTATATCAAAAAAGGACACAAAAGCATCTTGAATACAACCTGGAACCTGTACACCCCGATCGAGTTCAATGAACTCTTACAAGGCGTATAACAATGTTCGATACATCTGGATTTGATTCAAGGCTCATAGAAATAATCTATCGAATCAGCGACATCCTCCAAAAAATCTATACCACCAAATACACAAAGAAACGACTTTCGCTCTACGGTGGCACCGCACTCAACTTCCTTCATTTTAAAGATATTCCCCGCCTCAGTATCGACATCGATTTTAACTATCGTGACCAACAACAAAACGACTGGGCACAGGAACGAAATGAAATTGACACCGTAATCAAAAAAATATTACACGATCTTCATTATAACAACGATGATATCGCAATCCAACCATCGTACCCATTAACCCGATTCGACGTTGGGTACAAGACTGCGGATGGCGGAATAGATTCCCTAAAAATCGAAATTGGGTACCTGCGGCGAATACCGGTATTATCTAAGGATATCCTTCTCCCGTTCACCCATCTGAAAACTGGTGATGAGTTTTCAGTTCAGACACCTCAACGAGAAGAACTCTTTGGAAATAAATTCTGCACCTTCCTTTACAGATATGGGACGGAAAACACCGCTAGTTCAAGAGACCTCTTTGACACCTACACTATCTCAAGGATGAAACTCAATACTACTCTGTTTGACGTCGCCATGGTTATTGATAGTCTCATGAGAAAAGAGCCACGTCTCTACAATCGCGATCCAGATACTATCATCAAGAATGTCATTATCGATGACCAGTTAAAAAATCTGATACGAAACAGACATGTACCGGCAGACATCAAAGAAAAAACACAAGTTTTTATCACTAAACATCTCAATAATTCCAAAGATAAATACAAAACCCTCATCGATACCTTCTTTGATTTTCACCGATTTGAACCAACTCTTCTAAAACATCACGATCTCTTAAACCAGCATATTACAAAGCATCCAAGTATCCTCTGGAATCTTAAACAACTCGAAGAAAAGAAAAAACGTTAACCAAATCAGAAAAACAGAAAAAAGATGGTGTGCTAATTCTTTTTTTATCATAGTTTGATAGGTGGCTATAAAAATTAGATCAATCTGATTTTTTCTCCTGTTAAACAACCGTGCTAATTATTAGCGCGGGGAGGGAGATTTGGACTCGTATTTGTTAACAAATTTGATGATATTATATCTGTTGCAGAATTTTCACCATAGATTTTGATTGATAGTGCAAGGGAAGGGATTTGAACCCCACTTTAATATTAAAAAACATAGTTTTCTCCTGTTGACATAAATTTGTAAAAAAGATTATTTTAGAGGCTCTGGTGGCACACCTTCAGGCAACGGTGGTTGAATATCAGGTGTTCTCCATAGGCGCAGATTATCAATGTTAACAAGGAGATACATGAAAACCGGAAGGGTGGTTTTCATCCAATAAACAAGATTAATATGTTTACCTCCACTTACCATTGGTTCTAAATCCGATGATAAAAAATCAACTGCAAACGAAGGTATATGGAATTCTTTAAAACACCAATCCTGTGCTGAACCACTCATCTTATAACTAACACCCTTATAGGTAGACTCTACATTTTTATACTCTGTATTATCAACAAACCAGTCAATTACATAATTATAGATATTTTGCTCTTGTTTTGATATTTCAAAAGGAGGTTTAAAAGCGCCCCATGGAATAAAAAAGATAAGACCAGAGGTATGACAGTTTAAATAAAAAGAAAAATCCTTCTTATCAAGTTCTTTCATTAAATCCCTCATTGCTTGGGTTTCAGGTTCCGAAAAAGGATGACGACCACTATTTGTAACAACTGATGGAAAAATTTTTGGGAACCATTTATTCAAAAGTGGGAATTCTATGTAAGGAATTTTTATTCGCCCAAATAACTTACCTAAAGGAATACTACATCCTCTTATTCTACCGAAATCAATGTCAAAATTACGATTCAAATCAATACCATTTTCATTAAATCTATAATCTATTTGTCGACCATCGGAATTAAATAAAGGAACGATGTACACTTCAGATGAATTTAGAATATGAGTAATTGTTTCATTGCCATCAAAGTTAATAAGAAGATACTCCGCAAGATACAGACAAGCCTCTCCTGCTTCCCATTCGCTTCCGTGGACACACCCATCAATAAGACACGATGATTTTTCCCCTTTGCTCTTTTCATTAGTTATCCTGATACACCAGATATCCTTTCCCAGAACACTTTTTCCAATCGAAAACACCTTGACTAACTCAGGGTAGTTCTCATTGAAACCATTCAGCATTTTCGTTGTTCCAAAGTAATCATGGTATTTTCCATCTGTCCAATTCGGGAGAATAGAGGGTTGGTCTGCTTTAATTACAAGTGGAACTGTTTTTGTTGTTACTGCTGCTGGTTTTTGCTTCTCATTGAAAAAGCAGGTAAATGCTACAATAAGCAGAATGCAGCAGATGAAAACTGTGATGAAATAAGATACTCTCTTATCCATTGTCTCTTCCTTGCAATTCGTTCTTTTTTAATCTTATAAAATGCAAGATGAGAATTCCAGGGCCTAAAAACCATGCACCATACAAAAATGTTCGGGTAAATCCAAGTATCGAAACCAGGATTCCACTCGAAGATTCACCAACGGTCATTCCTAGATTTGCAATACTTGTTAAAATTGAGTATTGCGTAGCACCTACTTTTGGATTCGTGATATCCATAAGCAAAGCTGAAAGTACGCAATATTGTGCACCATGGAAAACACCAATTATCCCATAGAGAAAGGCAACAATCTGCCAACTATTCGCAAAAATCAACAATGCAGTAAAAAGTAAACCAAATGTTAATGAAACAAACAACATTTTTTTTCTGCCCCATTTATCACAAATACCACCCCCAACAATTGAACCAATTATTTTCGTTCCAGACCATATTGAAATTATTACTCCAATCTGAGCAATATCAACATGGAGATAAAGATTCAAATACAATGGTATGACGACGCCCAACAATCCAATGTTCAGAGCAGGTAATAGCGAAAAAACTGAAACAAGCTGGGTTGTTTTTTTCTTAAATTCATCAAACAATAAAACCCCTATCTTTTGTCGTTTTTCAACTCTTTTAATATCATTTACAAGTAACGGGAATATGATAATTAACAAAACAATGAAGGCTGTTATTAAAAACACATACCTATACCCATAAAATTGTGCGATGGAAGATAATACAGATGAACCGACTACCATACCTGCTGATTGGCCTGCAAACATGGCTCCATTTATTTTCCCTCGTTCTTCGTACGTAGAGATTTCAATTGCCCATGCATCTGCTGATACATCAAGAAATCCTACCCCAACACCACTAACAAAGAGTAATACTGTAAAAAGAGGCAACAATTCACTTGGATTGATAACAAAAAGAATACCAAGACTAATAAATAAAAAGAACCCCCCTAATATAATAAATTTTCTTCTTCCATATTTGATAAAGTAATCAACGATACCACCCCAGATAAATTTGATAGTCATTGGCATTAAAAAAAATGCTGATACAATAGTAACAAGCGATACAGAAATACCTTTTTCTACAAGATAGATTGGGAGAATCAGCGAAGCAATCATATACGCTAATCCTTCTGTGAAATACAAACTGCCAAATAAGAAATATTTCAACCAACTTTTTTTACTGATATCAATCATAATGATTTACTTGTTTTAAAAAGAAACCTCCTTGAGTTAATCTGTTTTTCATGTGCCCTTATCCTCCCTGAATATCAACAGATTATAATATTTATAATATAATGGTCAATATAAATGTTTTGAAACAAAAATTATGCAGTGGAAGGGATTTGAACATGAGTTTAGTCATATTATTGTGATTGACGGATGATAATTACTCCTGTAAAAGTCTTTGATTTTATACTTTTCTCTTATTCCCATTCTTAATTTGTTTGATGTTCCTCTTTGAGATGAATCCGCAATCCACAAACTCCCCATCTATGATACGACCTATTACCGTTCCTTTTTGAGTGAGGCGAAGAGCCTCGAACTGCTCCGAAATGCCGTCGGTGTAGACGACAGTTGCATTTCTAATAATCTTACCTGTTTTCTCTTTCATATTCAAACATTTCCATTATTTCATTTCATACGAAATTATTTTGATGATTTCCATCGAAGGAAATACAGATTTATACAGTCCTCCCACCTAATTGTATGAGTGCATCGTTGCTGTGATAATGCAGATGGCTCAAGGTAACCTGACTTGATGATTTGCGAGTCTTTCTCTGTGCTGTTCTCCTCAATTCTTCCGCTATTTTTCTTGTTTCAGGGTTAAATGAATTTGATAAAATGAAATCCCTCCATCGAGCAACACTCTCTTCAACTTGAACGAAACATTGACCACACACCAAACTCTTTTTCCCAAGTGTAGGATGATAGTAGCCTTTGAAGAAGCTCAGCTCTTTACCACATTCAACACATACATTCATCTTATTTCCTCCATATTTTTTTTATTTTCCAAATACTCCTATTTTGTCAAGAATTAAAGAGGTAGATGATGTGAGAAACTGACTAATTTTTTGAAAAGCAGAATGTGTATGAGACGACAGGGAAGCCTCTGCGGACAATAGGGATGTGCTTTGAGGAGTGTTTGTACCATCGCAGAATTGTATGAGATACGAAAAAACTGCTCGTATGAAGGCTATTGAAAAAACCGCAGGATAGAAAATAAACAGGATCTCGTGAAGCATTTTAAGGGTTTCATTAAATGCATAATCTGTTGCAGCGAGTACAACATCTGCGATCGTGAATGTAGGCTCGTAACAAGTATCTCGAAAACCATTCTGCAGTTCCACAGTAAAAATAGTGATCCAGAGCGTTAAATCACTCATGAATTTTGTGATCGGATACGGGTGTAACCATTTCACCTTGGGGAACGGGGCAGCATTTTCCCATGCATAATCGATAGCAAAATCAACTGATTCAGAACAATCAGTGGAGCAACCCGATGAACAGCTTTGACAGATCACATAGTCTTGTATTTCATCGGATGGTTGATTTGAGGAACTGGAAGCTGCAATGACCGTGGTGAAAGCAGACCCAATCGAGATTATTCCGACGAGTATACTAATCCCCATGAACCAAAGACTTTTTTTGACCATTTCTAATCCACCTCTTCATTGTCGTTGTTCAAATGAGTTCTGTTTCTTCTGACGATATCCCTTGAGTAGGCTAAGGCGGCGTCACCTGCATGATTTTTTTCCCATATTCTTCCATTCATTTTTCTTATCACCAAATACTACATCGCCTTAGGGAATCATAAGACGTTTTTTCAGAAACTTCAGCAAAATGTTAAAATACTTTGTATAAATTGTAATTTTGCAGAAAAAATGGAAAAACTCGATGTGAAGGACAGGAAAATACTTTATGAGCTGGATATTGATTCCAGACAACCCTTCACCCAAATTGGAAGGAAAGTTGGGTTACACAAAGACTTGGTCGCCTATCGGGTAAAAAAATTACAGGAAAAAGGAATAATCAAAAATTTTTATACAGAATTAAATGGGTATAAATTAGGATTTTCTGGTGTGAAATTTTATTTAACGTATCAAAATGTTACACCAAAAATTAAACAAGAAATTATTGATTATTTAGTAAAAAGTCCATATACAGATATCGTTAGCTCTATCGAAGGTCAATATGATTTAGATATTATTTCTTATGTTGACGATATACCTGAGTTTCATAGTATTTGGAATAATTTTATCTATAAATATAAGGATTTTTTTTCAAATCAAATCTTCTGTGTTATTACTGCTAATATAGAATACAAAAAAACATTTTTATTAAATGAAAAAACAGATAAAAAAGAGAATAGAATAGTTTTTAAAGAAATTTCTAGTGATAAAAAAGTAGACATAGATGATGTAGATAAAAAAATATTAGACCTTTTAGTTGCAAATTCACGGATACCGACCCTTGAGATGGCACAAAAATTGAACTCAACAGTTAATACCATAAATTCGAGAATGAAAAGACTCGTAAAAACAGGTATAATCATGAGATTTTCTACAGATATTGATTGGCCAAATGTAGGATATCAAGTGTATAAAGCTGATGTACTATTAAAGGATCCTAAGAAAATCCATCAAGTTATAGAATATATTGAGACCAATCCACATTTATTTTGTAGAATGGCATCACTTGGTTATGTTGACTTAGAATTAATATTTTATTTAAATAATGCGAATCAACTACATCAGATAATGGAGGATTTATCTTCAAAGTTTCCAGACACAATAACAAACTATAAATATTTTAGTGAGATAAAATTACATAAGTATTTGACTATGGATTTTTGGAATAGATAAAAAACCTCAAGCATTTTTTCCTTTTTCTTTTTATCATTTTGATTCACACAAAAAACATTCGCTTTTTTGGATATATTTTTGAATGCAGGGGAAGGGATTTGAACCCCACTTTAATATTAAAAAACATGGATTTTAGTAAAGAATACCAAAGATATCTTGAATTATCTAACAGAATATCAAACTCAAACCGTAGAATGAAGTTTCTTTACAGCAGGATTGACGACTTCTTTTTTAAAGTACGTTAACTCCGCTTCTAATCGTTCTAATTCATACCAAGATGCAGGACCTGCAGATGATAAAAAGGCAGTCCTACTACCTGCAAAATGACCCTTAAGCAGAGTAATAAAATATATACCGAAGTTATTCACAAGAGCCTCCTTAGAAACTCCTAAAAGAAGACCTAATTGCACCTTGGGATACTTCGACATTTTAACGTCAAGCCATTTGTCGTTTGGAATACTTCGAATTATCGCTTCCTCATCAATCTTCCTTTTCTCAATAGTTTTTAGATATTCCTTAGCAGAATGGTCAATTTCCTTATTTAACAAGATGTCTTTATTAAGTGTTTTTAATTTGCCGGGATTTTTGAGAATCGCTTCATAAAAAGCCTGGTCTTTCACATATTCCTCCTCAAGGTATTTGATATAGTGTTTTGGAGACTCATATACTTTTTTGATTGAAGGAGTGCTTAATCCAGTGAGGAACGTATCTTGGATGCGTAAATTTTCTAAGGGTTTCTGGCGATATATCGGTAGTGCCTTTTGCGTAAGGACTTTATTATCATTACAATATTCAGTCCATCCAACAATATCAAATTGATAACGATTAATTGCTCTCGATAATAATGTACTTACTCTTGAACTCTTTCCAAATCTACCATTTTGAACTAAATCGGGTTTTGATGTTTTGATTTTTGTGTCTGTTACTTGAGAATCTTTCATTTATTCATCTTAATAGAAGTCATTATTAAATAGTTTTGTTCATTGTAAGATATCGTACTACTTTAAAATAAGGGGAGCCGACGAAACATCTCTTTCTTTTTTTAATGATTTGATTCGCACAAAAATATAAGTCATGTTTTTAAATGCAGGGGAAGGGATTTGAACACGAGTTTAGTCATAAAAAAAAATAATATTTTCTCCTGTATACTTGAATTATAGAATTATTCCAAAAATATATTGAATTTTCTAACATTTTACTTAACAACTACTTTTATAAAGAAACGATAGGTAATGATTATAGATACGGAGGAAAAAATGGAATATGATGAAAAAATAAAGATGTTTCAGGATGTGTTTGCACCAAAATCGGGGGAAAAAGTGCTTTTCTTAGTAGATATACCTCATGACCATATTATAGATACTGCTGCTTGGAAAGAACGTAGGGCGTTGGCTCAAGAATGGTATACTACATTTATAGAAATGGGGGCTAAAACAGGATTCTCAGTCAATATACTAGAGTACGAAGCAACAGGTATGCCAAATTGGACTATTCCTGATGAAATTATTAATGTTATTAGTAAATCAAATTTGGTTATTGCGATGACGGAGTATTCTGCATCAGCCTCATTAATTTCTGTTTGTTATTCTGAAAATTCTATCACTCGTTGTGCAAGTATGCCAGGAGTAGAAAGAAGAATGGAAGAAACAGCATTTAGAGCGAATTATCAGCAGGTAAAAAAATATGCTACTACTATTGCGAAAATGCTTAATGATGCTAGAGGCGCAGAGATAGTGTTTTCGACAGGTGACACCTTGTATATTGATTTGAGAAACCGTGTCGGAGATGCAGATACTGGGGATTGTACTCAAACTGGTCAGTTTATTAATTTTCCAAGTGGGGAAGCATGTAAAGTACCTTATGAAGCAGAAAAAGATGAAATCGTTGAATTTGGAACAAGTAAAACTGAGGGAATCTTGCCAGTTATGTATGATGGAGAACTCGTCAAATATATAATAAAAAATAACAGAATTGTTGAAATTATTGGGAACGGTAAAAAGGCAGAAGAGATGCTGAGGTTTTATACGGAAAATGATACTCGCAGAAATATTGCTGAGTTGGGTATTGGTTGTAATCCAAAAGCAGTTGTTACAGGCAATGTACTAGAGGATGAAAAAGTGGGATTACATATTGCATATGGTATGAGTACTCATCTTGGTGGGAAAGTTAAAAGCGATGTGCATTCGGATATTTGTTATTCAAAGGGTTGCCCTGTTGAAGGTACAACAGTTAATTTAATTAATGGAGATGGATCTAAAACCGAAATAATACGAAATGCGATGCTTCGATATGATTTACTAAGATAAAAAATGTAAAGTTATCTTCACGTAATCACGTTCGTTAATTTATCCAATCTATATTTATATCATTTCGTTCCATTTAACTTAGTGCAGGGGAGGGGATTTGAAATCGTGGTTTATTGATAAAAAATATCTTATATTGGATGAATAATTACCAGACCAAGAGGCTGCAATGAAAAAATACATAGGTATTCTTATCATAATCACTCTGTTACTCTGTGTTGGATTGAGTGGATGTGAAGTGATTGAGGAAAATGATTACATTACCGTCAATGTTTTGGTTGATGCAACTGTTGACATTATAGGGAAAGATGGCAACTCGATAAAAAGTCAAATAAATGTCAGTGGTCTTCCCATTCGGATTGAAATAGTCAAGGCAGGTGGAGAAAGACTTGTATTCGAACGAGTTGCAAATGTATATGGTTATGCAGATACCGTCTCTGGGACTTTTCATTTATACAAAGAACAAATGATTGAAGTCACTGCCTCAGCGCAAGGTGGAATTGGAGATTTTTATCAGCTCCATATAGGGTATGAAGTGTTAACATGGGAAACAGTCCATGGCTCTGTTGATTTTGGAGAAACCTATACCTGGGAAGCAGAACCCATTATCGAAATGGCGAATACAACAACGTATTAGACTGCTTTCAACCGGTTTTATCCTATAGACGCATTTAGATGAAAAGTAGGCTTCTGTTTTTCCCATTGTTTATGAAAAAAGTGCAGGGGAAGGGATTTGAACCCCTGGACCATAAATCAGACCATAGTTGGATTGAAATAATAGTTTTTTTGAAAATGAAATCTGTTTTTTTCTTCTGTTTCAACAACCGTGCTAATAATAACCGTGATAAATATTTACTCGGGGAGGGAGATTCGGACTCGTATTTGTTAACAAATTTGTTAATACCATATTTGTTGAGTGGTTTTTTCTATGTTCCCGTCGGGAAGGGACACGAATTTACCAGTAAAAAATTATAATTTTCCTCTTTTTTCTTCAAAACCTTTTTCGCGTCCTAAAAAAGACTAATGCTAT